>Ga0078972_1002053_pt1 | contig 69817 bp, 61 predicted proteins | sample YelNatPaOPGAMG01_FD_67568 | JGI IMG/M metagenome (GOLD analysis project Ga0078972, IMG submission 67568) | Hot spring thermophilic microbial communities from Obsidian Pool, Yellowstone National Park, USA - OP-RAMG-01 (SPADES assembly) (version 2) | ecosystem: Environmental > Aquatic > Thermal... | reverse complement strand
ACATTACAAGCAAGCTGAATCAATTTACTACAAATTCTCTTCTTCGTCCAATCATCGGGCAGTTAAAGAGTACAATTGATTTTCGAAAAGCGATGGATGAGAAAAAGATATTACTGGTAAATCTCTCAAAAGGATTATTGGGAGAACTTGATACACAGCTCCTCGGCATGCTGATTATCGGAAAGATTTTTAGTGCTTCTATGGGTAGAATTATTCAAAAACCTGAAGATCGAAAACCGTTTTTCCTATATGTAGATGAATTCCAGAATTTTACCACAGACACAGTGGCACATCTTCTATCTGAAGCAAGAAAATTCGGGATCTATCTGACACTTGCCAATCAGAATCTTACACAATTATCAAACAGTGATAAAAATATTCTTGATGCTGTTCTCGGAAATGTCGGCACTATGCTTATCTTCAGAATTGGAGCGATTGATTCTGAAAAGATGGAAATATATACTAAACCGAAAATTCTCGCCAAGGACCTTCAGGACTTGCCCGACTTTCATGTTGCGGGAAGGATACTGGTAAAAAATTCACCAAGCAAACCATTTATATTTCACACGTTAGAGCCAGCTGAGAGAAGGAACAATATTGACACTCATATAATTGTGGAAATGTCCAAAAAGAAATATACGAAGCCTGTTGGACAAGTAGAAGAAGCTATTAATAGCTGGAGAAATAATTATGAGGAATTATTTACAATCAGAGAGTGTCTGTAGAAAAAGCTTTTAATGATAAAATAGAGGTAATGTAAATATAGAAATGGTATCACTGCTGTCCAAAATAAATTAATTTCATAAAGACCACCCGCATAAAATAAGGCTTTTGGACAGGCAAATCAGCGTTTTCAAAATCAGGTTACCCCCTGTCTTTTTGTCTTTTATCATTATGCTGTCCAAATTAAGCCCACCTCATAGAAAGTTGTTCCACAGCATCAATAACCGGCGGCGGCTCAAACGGATTATCTATCCATGCCCACAAATCCCTGTAGGTAAAGAGATTATACCTGAGCATTGCCACAAGGTTGCTTAGAGACCAGCCAAAGGTCGAACGGAACTTCAGGAGCTTCAACACTAACACTGCTATCAATGCTGTCCAAATCTGTATCATAAGAGCATTCGGAGATGTCCCTACAAAGGTCTTTATCTTCAGATTCTGTTTTATGGTCTTGAAAAATATTTCCACCTGCCATCTATCCTTGTTGTTATCTCTCACATTAAACTGACCAAAAAACTCAAATTAAATTGACCACTATAAAATAAAGAAAAGGCAAGGAGGAAGGGGCTATTAATGTACTGATTTTTACTTTTTGTATATGAGAAACTAAAATATGTTTTAGGTATTTTTATGTAAAAAATAACAAATGGTAATACAAATTCAGATGGCATATGTAATTTTTACAACACCTCGTAAGGCGAAGATACTACTCAAGCACCTGAAGGCGAAGGGGCTGATAGTAGAGGAGACAGACATGCCCGAGTATTTAATAACCATAAGGGATCCTGGCCCATACATACCGACTGAGCTAAAGAAATCTGTAAAGATCAAAGAATTTCAGGGGCGATTTGCTGATTTTTTAAAGGATGCTGGAAAACTTGGGAAGATGCTATTTAGTAAGGGTTTTACTGTAGGAGATGCAGTCAAGATAACGAGTGGGGTATATGAAGGATTTTCTGGGATAGTGAAGAGGGTCAATGAGAACGTAGAAATAGAGATAAGCGTATTTGGAAAGATAGTGGTAGATGTATTTCAAGAGGAGCAACTTGAAAAGATAGCGACGAGTTTTTAGCTCAGTGTTTTCTTCATCATTAGATCGCATGAATAAACAATGTGGGAAACAGCTCTTAAAAGAAAATACACAAAAATCTTGATATTACCAACGAATACAATTTCTTGAAATTATAGAAGAATACTGGTATAAATATATACATGCAGGTAGAAAATCAATTTCAAAGCTTTGTTCCAAAAATATATTCAGCCGAGAAAATTTACGAGATGTTCCTTTCTTTAGGATATCCAGAAGACAAGATTTTAGATCCCACATATAAAAGAAAGAAGAATTTGACTTTGCAAGAGAGGATATTCTTGGTGTCAAAAAGATTTTTCGGGGTATTGACGTAACTATTTGATTTTATTAAGATTAATTAATTGCATAATATTAAAAGGAAAGGATGAATATTTTGACGGTACTTTTGACGGTATAAAATTATGCCATATAGAAAAAAATACTTATAAATCAATATGTAAGATAAATAATACGTTCCCCTTCAGCTCCACCATAATATTTATTTTATTTCTATTCTATATTTATCTCTTAATTCATCACCGAGTATATTAAAACAAAACGCTGTAACAGCTATCATAAATCCTGGTATAAAAACAATCCATGGTGCAGAAGCTATATAAATTCTACCTGCGCTAACCATTGAACCCCATGTAGCCATTGGTGGTTGCGCACCAAGTCCGAGAAAGCTCAAAGAAGCTTCTGTAATTATATAGCCCCCCATTTTTATTCCTGTCATGACAATAAGAAGAGGGATACATTGAGGTATTATATGTTTCAATAATATTCTTATATTTGAACAACCAATCGCTTTTGCCGCTTCAATATAAGTAGATTCTTTTATTGTTAAAACATACCCTCTTATAATTCTCGCAAAAGGAGCCCATCCTACTGTTACAATTGCTATGATTACAGTATATATCCCGGGTGGAAAAAGAATTGATATAGCAATTGCGAGTAATAAGGAAGGAAAAGATAAGATAAAATCAACAAAAGACATAATTGACGTATCAATAATCCCTCCATAGTATCCTGAAATTACACCGGCAATCAGACCAATCGACATTGAAAAAATTGCAGCAGTTAGCGCTATACCTATTGAAATCCTTCCACCATATAATATTCTTGAAAAAATATCTCTGCCTTTATTGTCTGTTCCCATCAAATGTTCTGCTCCGGGCGCTGTTTTTATACAATCAAGATTAATAGCATTCGGTTCATATTTTGTAATATAATGTGCCGTGACTGATAAAAAAGATATAATAATTAAAATTGCAAGAGAAATCTTACCCTTTAATTTCATACATGCTTACTCTCGGATCAATAAAATGATAAATCAAATCTACAAGAGTATTGATTATTACAAAAGCAAAAGTGCCAATAATCACACATCCCATAATAACAGGATAATCTCTTTTCAGAATACCCTCCATTATAAATCTTCCAATACCATCCCAGCCGAATATGGTTTCTGTAAGTACTGCACCATTAATGTAACTTGCAAAATCAAGGCCAATAACGGTTATTATTGGAATAAGTGCATTTTTCGTTACATGTATTAAATTCACCTTTATTTCGGATATCCCTTTGGATCTGGCTGTATTTATATAAGGCATTCCAAATATATCTATTAGAGTAGTTTTTGTTACCCTTGATAACATTGACATTGCAGGTATAGAAAGTGTCAATGCAGGAAGAAAAATAAATTTAAAATTCCCTGTACCTGATGGTGGAAATAACTTAAATTTCAGGCTGAATAAAAGCATTATCACAAGTCCGCCCCAGAAAACTGGTATACTCAAGCCCATCAAAGTTATAAATGAAAATAACTTATCAATCCATTTATCCTTTTTCCATGCACATATAAAACCAAGAAACATGCCTGAAGGCACAGCAATAATCATGGCAGTTAATGACAGCATTAATGTATTTGGGAATTTTTTTAAGAGATCATCAAAAACTTTTCTATTTGTATAGTATGATCTTCCGAATTCTCCCCGCGCCAAAAGTTTTACATAACTAAAATATTGTGAGAAAACATCTTTATTAATACCTAACTCTTTTCTTAATTTGTCTATTACTTCAGGTTGTGCTCTTTCTCCAACCAAATTTAATACAGGGTCACCAGGCAATGCTTTTGTAATAGAAAAAGTAACAAAAGTGACTCCTATTAGAATGAGGATGAATATCAGAATTTTTTTGAACAAATATTTACAGATAGTGTTTCCTCCTCTTAAATATTCAACAGAATGTATAATACAAAATTCATATTGATTTTTTTAAGTCCTGAAAATTCAGGCGAATTATTCTAATTCTTCTTTGAAAAATGACAACAATTATTCAATGTTTTTATCAGCTCGAAAAATATTAGTTAATATTATATGTCTTGAAAATATTGAAGATTCTAAAATGAATTCAGCATGATACAGGACAGGCTATAATTTAAAATATTGATCTTATTCTGCCAGTTCTTTTGTCAATAATTACAGTATCAACGACTCTACCTTTTTGATTGATTATTTCTGCCTGAAAAAAATTCGGGGATTCGATAATGCGGTGGACTCTAATTCCTTTTTGCGGGACATAAAATTGTATAACAATTTCATTTGCTTCAGTTGTGCTTTTAACTACTCTTTTTGCACCATACCAGCCGCCTTTATAACTTCGCCAATAATGTCCGTATGGACACTGAACAGGGTTATTATTCTCCTTCTGCTCAGTTGCTTCAGCTATTAACGGTAATATAAAAATAAATGCTATGAATATTGTAGTAATTTTCAAAACTCACCTGAAATTATATTCAGGAAGCTTATCGCCGCCTGTTTTAGGTTAATACAGATAATTGTTTTATACAATGTTTATTATACCTTTTATATTCAACTTGCTACAATTTGTTTTTCTTAAAATTTTTGAAGATATTTTTGCTTCATCTGCTTTTTTCATTATAGTTGCTCTAATATTATTTATTTCTTTCCTGAGCATAGCAATTTTATCTCTATCAGGGTTTTTCTTTATAAACTCTTTTCTAAGTTCGAGTTTTTTCTCGATTATTTTTTCTCTCAGATTTAAAGTTTCCCTGTAAAACTTTTTAATTGAATCTTCACTTAAATATTTAACATTAAGGGGTTCCTTATTATTATCAGCATATAAAAAAGACAGGAAAATAAGATTAATGGTAAGTGCAAGTATTACTACCACCTCCTTCCGCAACTTATACCTCCTTTCTTTCTTCTAAGATACTACCTAAATATGAAAGGTTAACGAAAAAATTATGAAAAAATTATGAATTAGGCAGATAGATTTCAAAAGATGTGCCTTTCCCAATTTCACTATTAACAATAATTTTCCCACCATGTGCTTCAATAAGCTCTTTTGCAATTGTTAAACCTATACCAATTCCTCCTTCAGAAGCTTTATAAAATCTTTCAAAAATATACGGTAGTTCATCTTTCTTAATTCCTATTCCTGTGTCAGAAATTGTTATTTTACCCAAATCACCTTCAATATCTGCCTTAATAATTACCTGTCCACCTTTATTAGTAGCTTTTAAAGCATTTGTAAGCAAATTTATTATTATTTGACTTAATTTTTCAGGATCAGCATAAACTTTTAAATTATCTTTACAATCTAACCCGAGACTTACTCCTTTATCTGAAAAGATTTTTTCAAATCTTCCTTTGATATTATTAAGAAATGTTTTTATTTCTACATATTCTTTTTTTAATTCAAGTCCACTTGCTTCTGCTTTTGTAAGCTCTTCTATTGCCTCAATAAGACGCTTAAGCCTTGATGTTTCTTCAAGCAAAGATTGGAGCCTCTCTGTATCAGTCTTTATAAGTCCATCAAGCATTCCCTCAATTTCACCTTGCATAACTGTTAAAGGAGTTCTGAGCTCATGCGCGATATTTGCTGTTAATTTTCTCCTGAGCGATTCGTGACGTTCTAAATTTTCTGCCATAATGTTGAAAGTATTTCCTAAAACACTTATTTCATCTTTGCCCGATACAGATACCCTGCTCTTTATATTACCTTCGCTTATCTGTTTAGCAGCTTCTGTTAGATTCTTAATTGGTTTTGTAAGTTTTCTTGAAAATATAAAACTTAAAATCAAAGAAAGTCCGCCAAGAATTAAAACAGAGAGAATAAGGAATCTATTTGACCTCATCATAAATATTGTTTCTTTCCCCTGAGTCTGCTGGATAATCATTGGATTAATTTCAAGGGTACCGATGTCTTTGCCACCAAGAAACAAAGGATAGCCTATAAAATTTGAATTAGTTCTGGAAGAATTTATATTTTCCTGTTGATAGCCTGAAATTGCTTCTATTCTTCTTTTCATCAAAGGAGGCATTGTATTTACAGCAATAGCTGTATTCATAAGTTCATTCCTATTAGAATCATAAATTTTTATTTCATATCCAAGGAGTAAAGCCCAGATCGTATTTGAAATTAAAGCGTCTTTATTCCAGCCTGAATATCTTTCATAAGAACCTTCTATAGATGCCAATAGTTTGTATATTTTATCTTCAGCTTCTCCTTCAAGATATTCTTCAAAATCGCTGATTATCATTTCTCTTAGAAATAATGATGCTGATAGAGAAATCATAGAAACAGAAAAAAGCAGCAAGAGATATTTAGTCCACAAGCTTTTAAACATCCTTGATACCGGTAAACTTGTAACCTACTCCATAAATTGTGTGGATGAATACGGGATTTCGCGGATCATCTTCAATTTTCTGCCTTATATTTTTTATATGTGCATCTATGCTTCTTTCATACCCTTCAAATTGGTATCCGAGCGCAAGATCAACAAGTTCGCTTCTTGTGAATACTCTACCCGGTGACCCTGCAAGGACAGCAAGTATTTTTAATTCAGTTGGAGTGAGAGCTATTACTTTATCTGACTTTTTTACAATATAACTTCTCTGATCAATCATTAACAAATTATTATTAAAACTGACAGGCTCTGATGCAGACAATTCCTTTCTTTTATATCTTTTAAGCACAGCCTTAACTCTTGCAACAAGTTCTTTTGGACTAAATGGTTTTACTACATAATCATCTGCGCCAAGACCGAAACCAGCTACACGTTCTTCTTCTGAAGATTTTGCGGTAAGCATTATAATTGGAAAATCACCTATGTCTTTAAGTTCCTGACAAACTTGTTCACCGCTTAAATCAGGAAGCATAAGGTCAAGAATCACTAAAAGCGGAGGATTATTTAATGCAAGAGTTATTGCTTCTTTACCTTTATCGGCAGTAACAACATCATAACCTGCACCTTCAAGATAGACTTTAACTATTCTTGCTATTTTTGCATCATCTTCAACTATCAGAATTGGTTGCATTTTGTGTTAAAAATTTATTTTTAATTGAGTAATGGAAAAATTACTCTTCTCCTACTAAATCGAGTTTTAATAAAATACTTCTCCTCAGCTTCTTTAATCTTTTTCAGCCTTCCCTTCATTTTCTATCTTATTTTTTATTGCTATTAATGCAACATAAGTATTATTTCAAAACAAATTCAATTACCTATTTCTATAAGCCTTTTTAATTCTTCACCTTCAAGAACCTCTTTTTCAAGCAGCACAGATGCAATTTGTTTTAATTTTTCGATGCGTTCACTGAGTATCTGCCTGGCTTTTTGGTATGATTCAATAAGGATTCTTTTAACCTCCTCATCAATTTCACGTGCAGTAAATTCGCTATAGTCCTTCTGTTGATTCCATGGTGTTTCAAGGAACAAAGGCCTGCCTTTATCAAATGAAACAGGTCCAAGTTTATCGCTCATTCCATAAGCTCTTACCATGCTTGTTGCCATTTCAGTTGCCTTATCAAGGTCATTTTTTGCTCCAGTTGATGCTTCACCGAATATTATTTCTTCTGCTGCTTTACCACCAAGCATTACAGCCATCCTGTCAAGTAGCTCGGATTTTGTAAGAAGATACCTGTCTTCAGTTGGAAGCTGAATTGTATAGCCAAGAGCAGCAATACCTCTCGGTATAATAGAAACCCTTCTGACAGGGTCAGCGTTTGGCAAAACACTTGCTACAATTGCATGACCGCTTTCATGATATGCAACTCTTTCACGCTCCTGTTTATTTATAACCCTGCTCTTCTTTTCGAGTCCTGCTATAACTCTTTCAATAGCTTCCTCAAAATCCTCCATTTCAATTACATCTTTATTTTTTCTTACTGCAAGCAAAGCAGCTTCATTAACAATATTTGCTATGTCAGCACCTACCATTCCGGGTGTCATTGATGCAAGTACTTTTAAATCAACATCATTACCAAGCTTTACTTTTTTTGTGTGTACTTTGAAAATTTCCTCTCTTCCTTTTATATCAGGCCTATCAACAAGAATATGTCTATCAAATCTTCCCGGTCTTAACAATGCCTGATCAAGAATTTCAGGTCTGTTTGTAGCAGCCATAATAATTACGCCTTTTTTAGTATCAAATCCATCCATTTCAGTAAGAAGTTGTGTTAAAGTTTGTTCTTTTTCATCTACACCACCAACAGGATTTATACCCCTTGATTTGCCCATTGCATCTATTTCATCAATGAAAATTATACATGGAGCAAGCTTCTCAGCCTGCGCAAAGAGATCTCTCACCCTCGCCGCACCTACTCCTACAAACATCTCTACAAAATCAGAGCCGCTTATACTAAGGAATGCTACCTTTGCCTCTCCTGCAACAGCTCTTGCAAGCAATGTTTTTCCAGTGCCAGGAGGTCCTACGAGCAAAATTCCCTTTGGTATTTTTCCACCGAGACTCTGAAATTTTTGGGGATTTTTCAGAAATTCTATAACTTCCTTTAATTCTTCCTCAGCCTCGTCAACTCCTGCAACATCTTCAAAAGTAATTTTTGTTTCACCCTCAACATATACCTTTGCTTTGCTTTTTCCAACAGCCATAAAACCCCCGCCACCCGGGGAACCAATTTTTTTCAGTAAATAGCCCCAAATAGCTATAAATATCAACATTGGCAATATCCATGAAAGCAAAGTCTTAAACCACGTGATTTCCTGTTTGGCAGTAAAAGTTATACCTTTTTCGGTAAGCTCCTTAACAAGATCAGGATCATCCATTCTGACGACATAGAATATTTGCGTTTCTTTTAAAGGCTGTATTGTTTGATCTTTTCCTTTACGAAGAGTTTCGAGTCTTTCGCGTGCACCTTTAACAAATTTACCTTCAATAGCAGTCTGGGTTATAACTAAATCATTAATCAATCCATCCTTTATAAGAGTCTTAAATTCACTGTATGTGATTGTTGTAATCTCTTTACTTAGCAGATAATTTTCAAGGACTATAATTACAGTAAGAGCAATTAAGAAATAAATTATAGTAAATTTTGTTTTCTTTTCCATATTAGCCACCTTTCTAAATTATAACCTATAAGATTATAAAATAGTCAGGGAATTATAATAAGAATCTATTCAACAAAAGGGTTTATTTGATAAAGAGAGATAACAACCCCCTGACCCCCTTAACAAATTTAATAGCGTTTATTGCGTTTATAGCGTTATTGCGTTCATTGAGTTCAATTAAAACCGAACAGCTCAAAGCGTAAACAAAAAGGCTGAAGACAAATAGCGAAGAGCTAACAGCGAAGAGCAAATATCAAAGAGTAAACGACTAATAACATAAGCAAATGGCGATAATTCAATTGTATTTTTCTGATTAACTGTATTTTTGGGGCAAAACTTTTTATAATTTTATTAAATTATAGCCAATCCTTCTTTTTGAAATATATAACCATTGTTACACCAATAAAAAGCATTATGGCAAGAATTAGCGGATAGCCCCATTTCCATTTTAATTCAGGCATATACTCAAAATTCATCCCATAAATTCCTGCAAGAAAAGTTAGAGGCATAAAAATAGTGGCGATTATAGTCAATACTTTCATAACAGCGTTTATTCTATTACTGATGCTTGAAAGATAAATATCAAGAATTCCAGAAAGAATATCTCTATATGTTTCTATTGTTTCGATTACTCTGATTGTATGGTCATAAACATCTCTGAAATATATATGCATAGAATCAAGTATAAAATTTGAGCCTCCTTTTTCAATTGTACTTATAACGTCCCTCACTGGCCATATTGTTTTCCGAAGAAAAATCATTTCTCTTTTAAGAGCATGTATCTGGTGAAGAACCTGTTCAGAAGGTTCGTTAAGAACCTGTTCTTCAAGCAATTCTATTTTTTCTCCGATTTTTTCAAGTATAAGAAAGTAACTATCAACTACTGAATCTATCATTGAATATACAAGATAGTCAGCTCCTGCTTTTCTAAGCCTGCCTTTAGACAAACGCAATCTGTCTTTAACATTTTTAAAGGCGTCTTTCTCTTTTTCTTCCTGAAATGTCAGAACAAAATTATTTCCAAGACAGATGCTTATCTGCTCCACCTCAATAGATTTGTTATTATCATTGTAATAAAGCATTTTTAAAACAATAAAAGTATAATTATCATATTCCTCAATTTTTGGCATCTGACCTGTATTTACAATATCTTCAAGTGTAAGAGGATGAAGGTTATATAGCGCACCTATTTTTTCAATTGTTTCTGTATTATGGACACCATCTATATTGAGCCAGTTAATAACTGATTTTCCAGATATAGGGGTGTATTGTTGAATATTATTAATTTTAGTCTCATTAAAAATGTTTTCATTATATTCTATAAGGCTTACTAAGATATCACCGGTCTTCACCTTCCCTATATGAACCAATGTGCCTGGAGGCATCCCTGCTTTCTTCGAATATTTTTTAATGTTCCTATACATAAAATTACCTTTTACTATAATAATACATTTCCAACAATTAAACTCTCTAAAAATCTATGAAACCAATGCAAAACAATGGATAATATGAATTTCGTCTATTATAGTGACCACACAAGCAATTAGCCCTGTTTAGAAACTCTATAGTTTTATTATGGTAAAATATACTCTCAATAAAATAAATACCAATTTTACATAATAAATATAATGAAGATAATATATAAATCTATATTTAAAGAATTAATTATCACATTCTTGTTATGCCTTGCCTCCTTGAATTTTATTTTAATGATGGAAAAGCTTCTTAAATTAAGCAGGTTCCTTTCAGGAGTCGGAAGTTCAATATGGGATATGATTAAAATTATTCTCTATCTTCAACCTCAATTATTTCTTATAACTATACCAATGGCTTTATTGCTTTCATCACTTATAGCTTATGGCAGAATGAATTTTGATAATGAACTTATTATTTTAAGAATGAGCGGGCTAAAATTTTATCAGATATCTTATCCTGTGATTATATCGGGCATATTCTGTTTTATAATTAATCTTTCTATAGGATATTACATTGGACCGGAAAGTAGCAGGAAATTAAGAGAAGAAATTACAGGGATAGTCAGAGAAAGAACTCCTTCCGCAATTGAGGAAGGTAATTTTAATAATATCTTTAAAGATATACTTATTTATGCTAAGGAAAAAACAAACAACAACACAATAAAAGGTATTTTTATTTATGATAACAGAACAAAGGATGAGCCAAAGATATTAACTGCCGAGAAAGGAAATATTTCGGCAGGTGAAGGTTTTTCTATTATGTTGAATTTAAATAATGGTTATATACATATAGCTAAGAAAGAACAGACAACTGAAATATATTTCAATAAATATAATATGATTCTCGAACCTGAAGCCGAAGCACCATCACGTAAAAGTTCCGAGATGAAACCTTCTGAATTTATCGAAAAAATAAAACAATCTGATACTCATAACGCAAAATTTATTTATCTTGACCTGTACCGGCGTTTTTCTTTACCTGTATTATGTATTGTTATAGCTTTTCTTGCTCCTCCTTTGTCTTTAATCTCCGGAAAATCAGGCAGACTCGGTGGTTTGACTGTAGGTCTCGCAACATTTACATTTTATTACATCTTACTTGTGTATGGTGAAAATCTTGTAAGAGCAGGGAAAATACCTCATTATATTGGAGCATGGGCATCAACAATAATTATAGGGATTTTTGCCATATTGTTATTTAAAAGAGAATCATCAAAGTGAAAATTATTTACAGGTATTATATAAATGAATTTGTCAAAATATGGTTAATCATTGCTCCAGGGCTTGCGTTCATATTCAGTTTGCTTGAAATAATTGATAAGATTGATGATTTTCAGCCCGGAAAAATAACCATTTTCAGTATTCTTCATTATACAGCATTAATTCTGCCAAGAATTTTGTATTACCTGCTTCCAATGTCTCTGTTAATATGCGGACTCTTTATTTTCAGTCAGGCTTCACGCAACAAAGAAATAATCGCTTTTAAATCAGCTGGCGGCAGAATGAAAATGTTATTTTATCCATTTATAACAGCCGGTATTTTATTCAGTATTGCAGGATTTCTTATAGGTGAAATAGTCGTACCGGAGTTTTCTGATTATCTTCTCGATTTTAAAAAGAACTATATGAAGAAAACAGGGAAAATTACAATGAAAAAAGATGCAATATGGATAAAATCTTCTGAAGGCTCACTATCAAGAATAGATTTATATATTCCTGATCAAAAATTGGTTAAAGGTTTGAGTATTTTTATTCTCGAAGATGCCAGACTGAAAAAAAGAATCGAGGCAGACAAAGCATTTTGGGAGAAGAAAAATAACGAAAACGGTATATGGACACTTTATAATGCTTTTGAATACGATATTCAGACCGGTTCTGTAAAAAAATATAATGAACTGCATTATTCCGGTCTCGAATCACCTGACCTTTTCACAACAAATATAAAAAATCCAGAAGACATGGGAATTTCAGACCTTAATCAATATATAAAAAAAATCAACTCTGCAGGATTTCGCGATCAAAAACTTGTTGTTGACTATTATAGTAAAATTTCATACCCTATGACGAGTCTTTTTATGATAGTTCTCGGCATTTCCCTGTCAGTATCCGGCAAAAGAACCGGAGGCGGACTTTTTGCCACAGGGCTTGGAATATTTATCAGTTTTACTTACTGGCTTTCACATACTTTTATGCTTTCTATGGGATACGCTCAAGTTTTAAACCCTGTTATCGCAGCTTTTATAATGCCCTGTCTGTTTGGAATTATTTCTTTATTGTTATTTTTAAAAATTCCTGAGTAAAAATGTCATCAACTTCAAATAAAGGATTTCTTTGCATGGTTCTGCATGCACATCTTCCTTATGTATTTCATCCTGAATATGATTATTTTCTTGAAGAGAATTGGTTTTATGAAGCTCTTACAGAAACTTATATACCACTTCTCGAGATGTTTTACAGATTACTTAATGACAGGATTAAATTCGGTATAACAATATCTCTAAGTCCTGTTTTAATTGAAATGTTAAATAATCCTTTACTAAAAAAAAGATATATCAGACATCTTGAGAGACTTATAGATTTATCAGAAAAGGAGATTTATCGGACACGTCACGATAAAAGTTATAATGTCTTATCACGCATGTATCACAGAAAATTTAAGAAAATTCATAATCTATACTGTGATACTTATAAAAAGGATGTTATAGGAATTTTTAAAACAATTGGCGAAACAGGTAATATTCATATAATTACTACTGCTGCCACACATGCTTTTCTGCCCATTTTTTCGAGTATCCCACAAATAGTTAAGGCTCAGATAGAAATTGGGGTAAAAAATCATGCGAAAACATTCGGGAAGAAGCCTGCGGGGATCTGGATTCCTGAATGTGGTTTTATGCCAGGATATGATTACTATCTCTCAGAACAGGACCTTAAATTTTTCTATCTTGACACATCAGGAATTTTAAATGCAAAGCCATCTCCTGTATTTAAAGTCTATTCCCCTATCAAGTGCCCATCAGGAATTATAGCTTTTGGCCGTGATGATGAAACTTCTAAACAGGTATGGTCTTCAATTGGTGGTTATCCCGGAGATCATGCTTACAGGGATTTTTACAGAGATATTGGATACGATGTTGATAATATATATATCAAAGATTTTTTAAAACCCTTTGGAGCCAGGACATTTACAGGTATAAAATATTACAGGGTTACAGGATCTGAAAAAAAAGAACCTTATAACATTGATAAAGCTATATCAAAAGCTTCAGAGCATGCCAGACATTTTGTTTCGCAGAGAAATAAACAAATTGATTGTCTTTTCAATAAATTTAAAATTAAACCGGTTGTTACTGCTGCCTATGACACTGAACTCTTGGGACACTGGTGGTTTGAAGGTCCTGATTGGCTTGAATTTGTTATAAGATTGATTGATAAAGGTAATTATTGCTTCAGAATGATTACAACCCATGAATATACTTCCGAATATGGCAATAAAATAAATTTTTCATGTGAACCGTCAATGTCAAGCTGGGGTGAAAAAGGCTTCAGTAATGTATGGGTAAATGATTCCAATGATTATGCCTGCAGACATCTAATAAGAACTGCTGAGAGAATGTTATATCTTATTAAGAAATATCCTAATGCAAGAGGTATTATGAAAAGAGCTTTGAATCAGGCGGCAAGAGAATTATTATTATCCCAGCATAGCGACTGGACATTTTTAATCAAGACTGGCACTGCAAGAGAATATGCAAAAAAACGGTTTCAAGAACATATTTATAGATTTAATAGATTATATTCTGAAATAATGACGGACAATATCGATATTTCATGGCTTGAGGATATTGAATATAAAGACAATATCTTCAAAGAAATAGACTACCGTGTTTTCGATAAATAAACTAAATACAATATTCAGTTTCCCAAAGTATATTCAGTCAAAAACATATTTGAAATTTTACAGCAGCAGTTTATCAAATGGATACGCTTTGAGAAAAGCAAGAAATTCCTCAAGTGAATTCGAAGAAACAGAATTTTTGTTAATTACGAGGGAAAAGTCTCTCACCATCTTTTCTTCTTTTATATTAAGTGTCTTCAATGTGCCGTATTTACTTTCCTTTCGTACAGCCCATCTTGATATTATTGAAACTCCAAGACCATTTTCGACAGCATCTTTAATAGCTTCAGTACTTCCAAGAACAGTGCTTATTTTCATGTCATGCGGGGTAATACCATGTCTTGCAAGATATTTCTCTATCATCTGTCTTGTCCCTGAACCAGCTTCCCTGAATATAAAAGGTTCTTCTACAATTTCAGAAATTGACACATCTTTTCTTTTTGCCCATGGGTGTGAAGGAGGCACTATAAGTAATAATTCATCCGAGATAAGTTTTCGAACAACCATTTTCTGTCTCGAAATATCACCTTCAACAAGGCCAATATCAATATTGCCAGAATTGAGTAATTCAACAACACGTTTTGAATTACCAACCAAAAGGTATATTTTTATTTTAGGATTGTTATTTTTGAAATCAGTTATTACACTGGGTAATATGTAATTGCCTATATTCGAACCCGCTCCAATTGTAAGACTGCCTTTTATAAGCCCGATCTGTTTGCTGATTGCTTTTTCGGCTGCTGCATAAAGAGCAAGAATCTCTTTTGCAAATTTATAAAGAACTTCGCCCGCGGGCGTGAGGGTCACTGTACTTGAAGATCTGTCAAACAATTTAGTTTCATATCTATCTTCAAGAGCCTGTATCTGAAGACTTACAGCCGGTTGAGTTAAATGAATAATTTCCGAGGTTTTTGAAAAGCTCTTTGTTTCGGCTACCGTGCAGAAGACTTTTAGTTTATGATCTTCCATTTAAACCTCCATATTAAATTTATAATCAGAGCAGGCTTGTAAGCCGAGTTCTGTTTTTGTGGCTATTCATCTAATATCCAGCATTGCTGCAGGATTATTGCGGTCACAACCCGTTCCGCCTCCTGTTAATATTCAGGATTCGAAGGGGCACTTCTCAAGGCGGAACCTATTTGACCTTGCTCAAGGCGGGGTTTACCAAGCATGAGGCGTTACCGTCTCATCTGGTGAGCTCTTACCTCACCTTTTCACCCTTGCTTCGTTTATAACAAAGCGGTTTCCCTTTCTGTGGCACTTTCCTTAGGGTTACCCCCAGTCGCTATTAACGACCGCCTTGCCCTGTAGAGCTCAGACTTTCCTCCCCATAAGTTCTTTAAACTTATGGAGCAGCCACACAACCTGCTCTGATTTATAACAGATTTTTATTATTATATAACAAAATCTAAATTTTGAAAAGAGGTTAAAACAAAAAAATTAAAATAATTAATGCAAATATTACGAAATTGAAAAAAGCTAAAGCCTTCAGCCTATGATTGTTTATTTTGTTTCATAAATTGATTTATTGCTATTTGATTATATTATTAGTTGTTTGCCATGAACCATAAGTTATTGGTAATGAGCTATGTCTGCATTATCTGGGTGCACTAAGATTCATTTTTAAAAAAAAGAATTCTTCCGCATTGAGGGCAGGTTATGATATCATTATTCTTTTTTAATTCAACAAAAAGTTGAGGAGGTATATTCATATTGCAACCGAGACATATTTCATCTTTCGCTTCAACAACTGCAACTCCATCATACTTATCAATAAGATTTATGTAAAGTTTATATATATCATCTTCAATTAATGCGGCAACTTTTGATCGAATTTCTTTCATGTTTTCAAGATTTTTCTCAGCTGATAATTTTTCTTCCAGAAGCTTTTGTTTCAATTCATCAATTTTTTTCTTATCAGCATTTATTTTTATTTCTTCAGAATTAGCCTGTTTTGAAACAACTTCAATTTCTTCCATGATGGTTAAAATCTGTTCTTCGATAGACCAGCGTTCTTTTTCAAAAGAATCAATTTCGCTTAACAGCGCCTGATATTCTTTATTAGTTTTAATTTCCGATGTTCTTAGTTTAAGTTTTTTTATTTTTTCTCCTATATCATCAAGCTGACGCTCTTTCTCTCTTTTCCTTTTATCAAGGTTTTCAAGACGCTGTTTAAATAAATTAAAGGAATTTAAGGCTTCTTTAAAAGGTATTTCCACTTCAATAATTTTCTGGGGAATTTTATCTATCATGCGTTTTGCCGTAAAAATTTTTGTATCGATATTTTGTAATTCTATAGCAAGCTTAAGTTGCTCGTTCATAATTTCAGCCTTTTTAATAATGGAGGATTATTAATTATTTGGTGGGCCCACCAGGACTCGAACCTGGGACCAACCGGTTATGAGCCGGTAGCTCTACCAGCTGAGCTATGGGCCCCCAGAAATGAATAATCTAATTATTCATGAACTGTTATTTTAAATTTATTATTAGTATTTGGTCAAGGTTTTTCAATAAATTCCCTGAGCCACTTGCTTCTTGAAGGATGTTTTAGTTTTCTTATTGCCTTAACCTCTATCTGACGAATTCTTTCACGTGTAACTTCAAATTCAAGTCCAACTTCCTCAAGAGTTTGTGGCACATCAAATCCTATTCCAAAACGTTTTCTTATTATTTTTTCCTCTTTAACAGGCAATGAACTCAGAATCCTGTCGATCCTCTTTTTCATGTCATCCTGTATTGCAGCGTCAAGCGGTGATTGGGTACCCTTATCTTCGATAAAATCCATCAAATGACTATCTTCTTCACCAATAGGAGTTTCGAGAGAAATTGGTTCTTTTGATATTTTCAAGATACTGTTAACTTTATCAACAGGCAGTTTCAATTTATCGGAAATTTCAAAAGGAGTAGGTTCTCTACCGAGTTCCTGAACTAATTCACGAGCTGTCTTTGTGATTTTGTTCATAGTTTCAACCATATGTACTGGTATTCTTATTGTTCGTGATTGATCTGCAAGCGCCCTTGTAATTGCCTGCCTGATCCACCATGTGGCATATGTGCTGAATTTATATCCTCGTTTATATTCAAATTTATCAACCGCTCTCATTAACCCGCTGTTGCCTTCTTGAATTAAATCAGAAAAACTCATTCCCCTTCCGAGATACCTTTTTGCAATGCTAACCACAAGACGAAGATTTGCTTCAATCATTGCTTTTCGCGCTTCATCAACAATCTCTTCTCCAACTAATAGTTCTCTTAAAGCTTTCTTCAAATCAGAAAACTTCATTCCAAATAACAATTCTTTTTGTTCAATTCTATTTCTTAGAGATTTTATATCAGCAGATCCTTTTGATTTAGATTTTTTATATTTTCTCATTAAAGTTGAAAGATTTTTCTGTAAAGTCTCTATTTCTCCCATGGATTTCTTTAATTCATCCGAAAAAGCAATAATAACATCATCTTTAAGTTTTAATTCTTTAATTTTTTCTATTATCTGTTCGCGATTTTTTTCGAGCAATCTTATCAGTTTATTGTATTCAGCGTTTGATGATTTTTTATTTAGATATCTTATTTCACCGAGTTTCTTAAGATATGCTTTTCTTTTTTTGTTAAGGCTATCTATTTTGGTGGTGATAGAATAGAAATTTTCCCTTTCAGCTTTTATTTCTTCCTCTGTAAAATCTTCATGGTTTTGAATTATTTCTTCCAGAGGTGCTATGCCATTTCTGAACATTTTTCCGAGTTCAACAATCTTTTTAAGAACAAATGGCATTCTGAAAATGACACTGTAAATTTTTTCTTTCCCTTCTTCTATTTTTTTAGCGATCTCTATTTCGCCCTGTCGGGTAAGCAAAGGTACGCTGCTCATTTCTTTAAGATAAATTCTTATCGGGTCTTTTTCGCTTTCGATAAAATCTGATGTTTTTGTTTCTTCCTCATCTATAGTATATTCTTCTTCGGTATAAATATTATCCCGGTTTTCCTCGTAATCATAATTTTCGAAATAATCAAAATAATCAGAATATTTCTTCATTTCGCATTCCCTCTAATAAGTTTTCGTTTCTCTTTCAACATAAGATTGTGGAGTTTAACATCATCGGGTTTTCTTGTCAGCTCATTAATTCTTCGTTCATCGAATTTTCGCTGCTCTATTCTTAGAAGACAGTCCTTTATGTTTTCATCTATGAGCTGGATATCAAAACCAGGATTGATTAATAGTTCTGAAATTAGAACTTTCTCATCATCATTTGCTTCAGAAAGTAATCTGTCAGTATTGAATCCGCTTCCATATTTTTTAATCTTTGAAAATAAAGATTTTATTATTTCATCCTTGAGATCATTAATTTCTAATCTTGATAGAATATAAGGAATTTTATCCGGAGCAGATAATATAGCACTTAAGAGTAATTCTTCTTCTGCATAAATAGTTTTTTGTGCATAACTTGAAGTTTTTGTATAAATTTGATTTATTTTTTTGTTTCTTATTTTTTCGGTTTCGCTTCTCAGCAGATTTTCATGTATCCCGGATCTATCAGCAAGTTCACTAAGTAATTCATCTGCGAGTATATGATCTTTTATATTTGCTATCATAGGGATTATTTCACGGACTTTTTCTGTTCTTGTATTCTTTGATGTTTTAAAGAGAAATTCTATCGCTGATAAAGCATTATCAATACTTTCCCTGAATTTTTGTTCACCATTTTTTCTCAGGAAGCTATCAGGATCATCACCTGAAGTCAAGATAATTACTTTTGCTCTAAAATCATTCTCAAAAACAGTGTTCAGCGCCCTTCTCGCAGCAGAAATTCCGGCTTCATCGCCATCAAATACAAGAAGAACATTTCTCGTAAGTACTTTAAGCTTCTGTAAATGTCCATAAGTCAAAGCAGTACCTAAAGGAGCCACGACATTATTAATTCCAAATTGATGACATATAATAGTATCCATATATCCTTCAACTATAATTGCACAGTCATTTTTTCTTATATAATCTTTAGCGATATTAACAGCAAAAAGATTATCACTTTTTTTAAATACTGGTGTTTCAGGAGAATTCAGGTATTTTGGCATTGTATTATCCATTACCCTGCCGCCAAAAGCTACTATGTCATTTTTCATATTTAAAATAGGGAAGATAATCCTTTTGCGAAAAATATCTCTAAATCCCTGATTATCTCTAACAATAAGACCAGCTTCAAGCATTTGATTTTCTGTGATGTTCTGTTTTTTAAGAAATATAAAAAGACTATTTCTTGAATCAGGTGCATATCCTATATTGAATTTTGAGATTGAATCTTTTGTTATACCCCTATTTGTAATATATTTTAGAGCATTTTCCGAATCAAAAAGATTTTTTGTAAAAAAGCGAGAAACAATCTCATTTATTTTATAAATTTGATTGCTTTTTTTGTATGCGGAATCCTTTGCATACTCCATTTCAGTGAGTTTTATACCTGCTTTTTTTGCAAGATACTGCAGTGCTTCATAAAACGACAGATTTTCCTGCTTCATTATAAAAGATACTATATCCCCTCCAGAACCGCAACCAAAACAATGAAAAATTTGTTTAACAGGACTGACTATAAAAGACGGTGTTTTTTCGGAATGGAAAGGGCATAGCCCTTTATAATTCTGCCCGGCTTTTTTTAAATTAACAAAGTCGGATATGAACTCTACAATATCTATCTTTGATTTGATTTCTTCAAGAAGTCTTTCAGCCTTCATTCAGCCCGCTTTTGCATTAGTGACTGAATCTTTTAAAACCGGAGCATTCGATGATATTGAAAATATTTTCACCTCCGGTAATTCTATCCAGAAGTAAATTTAATCCGAGTGTATCGCTTGAAATATGACCGGCGATAACTACATTTAAATGGGATTTTTCAGCTTCCTTAAGATGTTCTTCGCTCATGTGCATCCCGACAATTGTGCTAACCCCGCTGTTTGTTAAGCTTTGAAAAATATCTTTTGCTCCTTCTGTTCCACCTGTCATATCCACAAATATTTTTCCAGCTTTTCTTTTTTTATCACCAAGAATTATTTTTGGACCTGAATTGTTTAATTTAGCCGAACGGTACTCGGGAATTGACATAAGAATGTCAATAATATCAGATACAAAAACTGGCTTTTGTTTCTCGAAAAGCTTCTGCAAGAAATTTGCAACCATATTGTCAGCAGGAGTATGCATGCAAATAAAAGGAATACCGAGAAGTCTTGCTGCATCAACTGCTCTTGAATGGTTTGCAGGCATGATTTTCCTTTCCACTTCTTTTATTCTTTTGTCCATCAATCCTTCGGCAGTATTAATTGGTACGCCGAATATATTCAAAATATCGGACTGTAAATACATTACAGAATAAAGGGTTGCAAAGGCTCTTCCCGATGGATGGTGCGAAAATAAAAGGTCAATATTTATACCTTTTGCTCTAAGGTTATCAGCAAGTAATATCTCGCCAACATCAATATCAATTCCCACAAGAATGCTTTTAATTTCTTCATCACCATTACCAAATAATATACGCGAATCAGAATAAGGATTTTCAAGAGACTGTATATCAAAGAATTCTTTGTCCTCAGGCTTAAGATCATTGAACTCCTTTTTTCTTCTTTCCAATTCCTCAAAAACAGCTACTTTACCCCTGAGGTCATTTTCAATTCCCGCTTCAATACCTTTTAAATAAATATCTTTCAGTTTCATTAAGAAGAGCTACCTTTTTGTAAAAGTTCTTTTACTTTTTCATTAACCACTTTACCATCGGCAACGCCTTTTAAAGCAGGCATTATGAGACGCATAACCATTCCCATGTCTTTTAAGCCGGATGCTCCTGAATCCAAAATTGCTTTAGAAATAATACTTTCTATTTCAGCTAAAGAAAGCTGCTCGGGCAGATAAGACTGGAGTATTGATAATTCCTTTTTTTCTTTTTCAGCAAGGTCATTTCTGCCACCCTTTTCAAATAATTCAATAGATTCTCTTCTCTGTTTAGCAAGAGTTGAAAAAACAGAAAATACTTCACCATCAGACAATTCATGACCGATTTCAATCTGTTTATTTTTAATGGCAGCTTTTGCCATTCTTAAAACAGAAACCTTCAGATTGTCCGAAGCTTTCATCGCAGTTTTTAGATCTTCATCAAGCTTTTTAAGAAGGGACATTATCTGTACGCCATTTTTACTTTTTTAATTGCCTTTTTGCGAGCAGCCAATGCCTTTTTTTTCCGCTTTACGCTTGGTTTTTCGTAATGTTCTCTTTTCTTAATTTCGGAAAGAATTCCTTCTTTTTCGCACTGTTTTTTAAATTTTTTCAGCGCATTTTCGAAAGATTCGCTTTCACGAACCCTTATATAGGGCATCCATAGACCCCTCCTCCCTTTTATAAAATAGAGACTAATTTTAACAGTTTTATGTTTTTCCTGTCAATGTAAGTTCTTGCAAAAATTAATATATTATGCTAAATTTTTATGCAGTTAAAAATAACGGGAAATGATTTAAAAGATCATTCTCTATAAAATTCACACATACATTTAAAAATTAATAAATGTAATTGGGGGTATTTTTTTGAATAGATTATTAATTCCTCAACGTCCTGAATTTATGGGGAAAAGCTCAAAAATATTAAAATTCATAAGAGAGTTAAGAAAATTTGCTAATAATGACAATAATATTCTTATAAAAGGAGAACCCGGAACCGGCAGGCAAGTCACAGCAAGAACATTACATAATTTAAGTCAAAGAAAAGACGGACCATTTATTATTGTTGATCTCTCATCTATGTCGCATGAAAAACAGGCTTTTTTAATTTCTAAAGAAGACAAAAAAATACAAAAACTCGAAAATCAGGAAAACATCTTTGAAAAAGCTATAAGCGGTTCTATTTTTTTTCTTGAAATTGCTGATATGTATCCCGAAGTTCAGACAGAATTTATTAAATTGATAAAGGATTCAATGATTGAAGATGAAAATAAAAAAGATGTAAGAATAATATGTTCTACTGGAAAGGATTTAGAAAAAGAGGTGGAAAAAGGAAATTTTAATCAGGAACTTTATAAAATATTAAGTTCCTCGATTTTAAGAATACCTCCTCTTAGAGAAAGAAAAGAAGATTTAATTAATATTAGCAAATTCTTTCTTGATGAAGCATGTGAAAAGTTTGAAACAGGCACAAAAGAATTCTCAAAGGACGCAAGAGATTTCATTTTAAAATATGATTGGCCTGGAAATACTCGCGAACTCGAGACCACTATTAAAAGAGCAGTAATTTTATCAGATTCTTCGGTAATTAGCAAAAAAGACTTAATATTGGATAATATTAATTCCTTTTCAATAAAAGAATTCCTCGAGGAAAAGCTTAAAAAATACCTTATGGAAATGACCAAACTTGAAAATTGCAATTTATATGAGACTGTAATGAAAGAAGTGGAAAAATCATTGATAACCATAGTATTGAAAGAAACAGATGGAAATCAGCTTAAAACAGCCAAAACACTCGGGATTAACAGAAATACTCTTCGCTCAAAAATAAAAGAATATAAAATAAAAATATAAAAATCTATTTCGGGTTTATAAAACCTCAAAAATAAATTCAATCTCAAGAGGTGAGTTAAGGGGAAGCACATTGACTCCGATAGCAGCTCTTGCATGTTTGCCATTTTCACCAAAAATTTCATACAAGAGATTCGAAGCAGCATTTAAAACTTTTGGTTGTTCCATAAAATCATCAGAAGAAGCTACATAACCAATCATTTTAACACATTTTTTAACATTATTAAGATTCCCTATATGTGACTTAAGGATTGATAGTGCATTAATTACAATTATTTTTGCATCCTCCATAGCTTCCTCTGTTTTTACTTCGCTCCCAACCTTACCCACTCTTGTTAATTTTCCGTTTTTCAATGGCAATATCCCGCTCAGAAAAACAAGGTTGCCTGTTCTTATCAGAGGAATGTATGAACCCAATGGCTCGGGTGCATCAGGGAGTTCAATCCCCAATGATTTTATTTTTTCTTCAGGAGAACTCATAATCCAATCTCCTCGGGTATTCCAATTCTTCCAAGTACTGCTGAAGCAGCAGCTACAGCAGGGTTTGAAAGATAGACTTCGCTCTCAGGATGTCCCATCCTGCCGACAAAGTTTCTGTTTGTAGTAGCAATTGCACGCTCACCTTTTGCAAGAATCCCCATGTATCCTCCAAGACATGGACCACATGTTGGGGTTGAAACAACAGCTTCTGATTCAATAAAAATATCAAGAAGACCTTTTTTCATAGCTTTTTGATATATTTTCTGGGTTGCAGGAATTACAATCATTCTTACATTGGGATTTACTTTTTTACCTTTAATTACCATAGCAGCTTCAAGCAAGTCTTCATATCTACCATTAGTGCATGAACCAATAACCACCTGATCAATTCTTATATCCGAAAGTTCTGTGGCAGGTTTTGTATTTGATGGAAGATGGGGACAGGCAACAGTCGGAGGTATTTTTGAACAATCATATTCACGAGTTTCTATATATATGGCATTCTTATCAGATTTATAGAAAATAAATTCCCTTTTTGCCCTGTTTTTAATATAAGCTCTTGTAATTTTATCGGGTATAATAATTCCATTTTTTGCGCCTGCTTCTATAGCCATATTGCACATTGTCAATCTTCCATGCATTGGCAAATTTTTTATGGTTTCGCCATCAAATTCCATTGCTTTATAAAGAGCTCCATCAACCCCGATATCCCCGATTGTGTGGAGGATCAAATCTTTTCCACCAACCCATTTGTTGAGTTTGCCATAATAAATGAATTTCATTGATTCAGGAACCTTGAACCAGCATTCACCTGTTGCCATTGCAGCAGCAACATCTGTAGAACCAACTCCTGTAGAGAAAGCACCGAGTGCTCCATATGTACATGTATGACTGTCTGCTCCTATGATACAGTCTCCGGGGAGCACGAGTCCTTCTTCAGGCAATAAAGCATGCTCAACGCCCATTCTGCCAACTTCAAAATATAGACTCAAATCCTGTTCTCTGGAAAATTCTCTCAGCAATTTACATTGTTCAGCTGCTTTTATATCTTTTTGTGGAGCAAAATGATCCGGGATAAGCGCAATTCTATTTCTATCAAAAACTTCTTTAGCTCCTGTTTTTTTGAATTCGGAAATAGCGATAGGCGCGGTTATGTCATTTGCGAGGATAAGATCAACTTTTGCATTTATCAATTCTCCGGATAAAACTTCTTTTTTGCCAGAATGTGCAGCAAGTATTTTTTCAGTAATAGTCATCGCCATACAAATCCTCCGATATTATTTTGTTTTGATATTATAACTCTGAAAAACTATTTTGTGTAAGACGTTGCAAAAATTAATATGTTAAAATGTTTTTAAATTAAAAATATTTTGTGTTATTATATTGAACACAATTGAAGGAATTCATTTTATGACTAAAAAAATTAACAAAATATTAATAGCTAACAGAGGAGTCACCGCGGTAAGGATTATGCATACCTGCAGGGACAGGAAAATACCCACTACCGCTGTTTACAGCACTCCTGATCGGCTTGCGCATCATGTTTTTATGGCTGATTATGCAGTACATATTGGAGAAGCTCCTCCAGCTGAGTCATATTTGAATATGGAGAAAATGATTGCTGCTGCAATACAGAGCCAATCTGATGCAATTCATCCTGGTTGGGGATTTCTCGCAGAAAATCATAAATTCGCACGTATGGTTATGGATGCTGGTTTAATATGGATTGGACCAAAACCTGAAGTAATTGAATCATTGGGCGATAAGATTGAAGCAAAAAAACTTGCTCAGAAGGCAAATGTTCCAACAATACCTGGAATAATGGATGTTACAAGTATAGAGCAAATTAAAAAATGGATGAAGGAAGAAAAAGTTACTTTCCCAATAATGATTAAGGCAGTTGCAGGTGGCGGCGGTAAGGGCATGGTAAAGGTTGAAAGCAAAAATGATTTACAGCATGCATTTTCCCAAGCTCGCTCTGAAGCGATGAAATCATTTGGAGATGACAGGGTACTTGTTGAAAAATATATAGAACGTGGAAGGCATATAGAAGTTCAGGTTGTTGCTGACGAACATGGCAATGTTGTTCATCTTTTTGAAAGAGAATGTACAATACAAAGAAGAAATCAGAAGATAATTGAAGAAGCTCCTTCACCTTCAATTAATGAAGACCTTCGTAAGGAAATATGCTTTACCGCAACACGTCTGATGAGGGAAATTGGTTATAACTCGGCTGGCACTGTTGAATTTATATTTGATTCAAATACCAAGAAATTTTATTTTCTTGAAGTCAATACAAGACTTCAGGTTGAACACGGAATCACAGAACTAATTACAGGCGTTGACATAGTTGGTATTATGATAGATGCTGCAATGGGTAAAAAACTTCCGTTCAAACAATCGGATATTCATCCAAACAGATGGGCTCTGGAAGTAAGATTAAATGCAGAAGACCCGAAAACTTTTAGCCCTTCTTTTGGAACAATAACAAGATTGCAGATACCTCAGGGACCGGGTGTTAGAATTGCAACAGGCGTTTATGAAGGTGCTGACATCCCGCCTTATTATGATTCATTATTTATGCTTCTTATATCAGCGGGCGCTGACAGATTGGATGCTATTAGAGTTATGGATAGAGCTCTCAGCAGAAATTTACGGGTTGAAGGTGTTAAAACTCTTGCTCCATTGCTTCTCAGCATAATAAGACATCCTTCTTTTATTGCTGGAGAGTTCTCAACAAGATTCATCGAAGAGCATATGGATGAACTTATTTCAATGTTCAAAGAAAAAGACAGTCAGGATGAAGTATTAAAAATAGCAAGATATGTAGCTGAAATATCTGCTTTAGGGCCGCAACCATGGATGTAAATCCAAAAGCAAGAGATTATATTTTTGTAAAACCCGGAATGTCTCCAAAAGAGATTGTAAAGGCAGTGCGCAATCTTAAAGGTGTTTGTTTTACATCTGTTGGGATGCGTGACGCTGGTCAGTCAGATTTTAAGAATCGTCACCGCATTTATGATCTTGCAACACTTGCTCCATTTTACAACAGGATGGGTCTTTTTAGTGCTGAATGTCATGGTGGAGCCCGATGGCATGTTGGAGTAATGAACAGGCGTGAGAGCCCGTTTGAGGAAATAGAAATACTCAGGCAGCAGATGCCGAATGTTCTTTTACAGACCTTAATTAGAGAAACCAATTTATTTGGCTACAGGCCATATCCAAAAAATGTTATTGAATATGTTGTATCAAGAGTTGACATAGATGTCTGGAGGTGTTTTTCTTTTATAAATGACGTAAGAAATATGCGTGCTGTTGCTGAAGTTGTTATGAAAAGGGGAAAACTTTTTGAACCTTCTATATCATTTACCCATGCTGACTGGACCACTAATGAGTATTATCTTAGTGTTGTACGTGATATAATTGACCTTTGCGGAGGGACTGATGAGATAATTTTCTGTGTTAAGGATATGGCTGGTGTTGGGAGCATCAAAAGAATAAGCAGTTTAATCGATACTATAAAACAAAAGTATCCTGACCTTGTAATTCAATATCACAGACATATAACTGATGGACTTGCAATGCCAGCGCTTTATGCTGCTGCGCAGGCTGGAGCAAAAATTTTTGATGTTGAAGAAGATTCACTGGTAAGATTCTACGGGCATTCTCCTATACTTGCTGTCCAGGCTTATTTTGAAGAAATGGGAATACCTGTAAATCTTGACAGAAAAGAAGCAGAATCAGCAGTTCAGAAAGTTCGCGAATGGATAAATTATTATGACTGGGCAGAATCACCATTTAAAGGTTTTGATCATACTGTGACATACCATAAAATGCCGGGCGGAGCTTTTCCGAGTTCTTTTGAACAGGCTGAAAAAGGCGGATTTCTTCATTACATGCCTGCTATTTTAAAAGTTATGTCTCTTTACAACAAAATCATCCATTATTTTGATGTAACTCCAGGCTCACAGATTACATGGGTAACATGCAGCGGAATAGTTAATAAATACGCAAAAGCAAAAGGCGATGCAGGAGTGAGACATTTAATAGAACTTCTCACAAAATTTATTGACGAGAAAAAACTCGATATAAATTCAATGAGTGAGAACGAAAAAGAAGAAATCCTGACTCTTTTCAGAAATGCTCCTGGTGATTTTAGAAATCTTATCCTGGGACACTATGGCAAACTTCCTATGGGATGGCCACCTGACTGGGTCTATCAGAGTACTTTTGGAGATGAATGGGAAACCAGGATAAAAGAAAGAATGGAACTCTCCCCTCTCGAGTCAATTCCAGATGATGATCTTGATAAATTAAGACAGGAACTATCAGATAGTATTGGGAGAAAACCCACAGAAGAAGAATTTATTCTTTATCTCATGCACCCAAAAGACGCTATTTCCATGATTGAATTCAGAGAAAAATACGGGGATGCACCTTTAGTTTTGCCTACATATGTCTGGAGGCATGGTTTAAAAAATTCAGGTGATAAAGTTGATTTTGAGTTATGGGGCAAACCATACTCCATTGAACTCGTTTCAATAGGTTCTGAGCATGAAGGTATAGTTCACGTTGTAATGCGTGTAAATAACAAAACAAGAGTATATACAGTAGAAACTCCACGCGCAAAGAAAGTCGAAATAAGAATGGCTAAAACTGCAAATGAAATTGGAGCACCTATAAACGGAAATATCTGGAGAATAGGCAACCCTGAAAGAGGTACTCTAAAAGTAGGAGATATTGTTCACAAAGGTGAAGAAATAGCCAATCTTGAAGCAATGAAAATGGAAAATGTAATAGTTGCTCCATTTGATGCGCAGATAGTCGAAATCTGCGTAAAACTCAATAGTTTTGTAGTCGAAAATCAGTTGCTCTTTGTCCTCGAAAAACAATAATTCTATTTTTTCTTTATACATTAGGTAATATCCAGGCATTCTTAAGTATATTAAACAAATTACTTTTCTTGTTGCTCAAATAATTTTTTATGAGCTATACTTTATAAAAATCCTTAACTTTTAAAAATGTAAATGTCTTAATATTTGGAGGTTTTTGTGCCTTTTTTTGGTGAACTCTTTGTCAGTGAGATTATTAAAAAACCTGTTTTAGATCCAAAAGGCGAGGAACTCGGCAAAGTTAAGGATATTATTGTTGTAAAAGGTGAACCATTCCCAAAGGTTTCAAATTTAATTCTTGATAAAAAGAAGAATATTTACCTAATTTCATGGACAGATCTCAATATTTTTAACAAAAAAATAATTTCTTCAAAAATCTATTCAGAAAGCCTTAATGAATATGAGTTTGATGAAAATGACCTCTTAATTGTAAGGGATATTTTTGATAAACAGATTGTTGATGCTAATGGAGCAAAAGTAGTAAGAGTAAATGATGTTAAACTCGAAGGATATGAATCAGAGGCAATTCTTGTTGCAGTTGATGTAGGCATGAGAGGTATAATGCGCAGACTTGGAATTGAAAGAGGTGGTGAAGATTTAATGCGAATCTTCAGAAAACATCTTCCCTATAATCTTATAAGCTGGAATTACATTCAACCCCTTGAGCCAAAATTAACCAATATATCTCTGACAGTTCCAAGACAGATGGTTTCAGAATTGCACCCGGCTGACATCGCTGAAATAATAAGCCAGGTTTCACACAGGGAAGGTGCTACATTTTTTAAAGAACTTGATGTCGAAACTGCTGCTGAAGCTTTATCCGAATTACAACCCGATGTGCAGGTTGAAATTATAAGTGGCATGGAAACTGAAAAAGCAGCGGATATCATCGAAGAAATGCAGCCTGATGAGGCAGCAGATGTATTAAGCGATTTACCTGTTGATAAAGCCAAGGAAATCCTTGAACAGATTGAAAAAGAAGAAGCTCAGGATATTCAGGAACTTCTCAGTCATGAAGAGGATACTGCAGGCGGTATAATGACAAACGTATATATATCCTACTTGCCTGAAACAACTGTACAGGAAGCCATAGAGAAATTCAAAAAAGATGCTGAAGAAGTTGAGACAGTTTATTATATTTATGTTATTGACGAAAACGAAAAACTTGTCGGGGTAATATCTTTAAGGGATTTATTACTGGCTCCTTTTGATGCAAAACTTTCTGACATTATGAAAAGAAAAATAAAGACTGTTACACCTGAAACTGATGAACAAGAAGTTGCTGAGATTGTCTCTAAATATAATCTTGTCGCCATCCCTGTTATTGATTCTGAAAATTACATGCTCGGAATCGTAACAATAGACGATATTATAGACAGAATATTGCCACCAGCAGCAAAACGCAAGAGGAGAAAAGTATGAGCCTCCTGAAAAGAATCGCAGTTTTTCTTTCAATTATGGGTCCCGGCATAATTACAGCAAACATTGACAATGATGCAAGCGGAATAACTACATACTCTGTTGCTGGAGCACACTTTGGCTACGCCCTGCTCTGGACATTAATTCCCACTACGATTGCTCTTGTTGTTATTCAGGAAATGGTAGCAAGAATGGGAGTTGTTACAGGCAAAGGATTATCGGATTTAATTCGTGAAAATTATGGGGTTAAATCTACATTTTATATGATGACAATTCTATTCATAGCTAATTTTGGTACTACTATTGCCAATTTTGCGGGATGGGCTGCGAGTATGGAAATTATAGGGTTCAGCAGATATATTGTCATACCTGTTGGAGCATTAGCTGTATGGTTTCTCGTAGTTAAAGGAAGTTATCGTTTTGTTGAAAAGATTTTACTCTTTGCCTGTCTTCTTTATTTCGGGTACGTGTTTTCAGGTTTTATGTCAAAACCAGCATGGTCAAAAGTATTCTATAATACTTTTATCCCGGAAATAAAATGGGAGACAGAATATATAATGCTAAGCATTGCAATTATCGGAACTACCATTACTCCCTGGATGCAATTTTACTTACAATCATCAATCGCAGAGAAGGGAATTCAAAAAAATGAATATAAGGCATCAAAACTTGATGTCTTTATAGGATGCAGTATTACTGATATTGTTTCTTTTTTTATTATAGTAACATGCGCTACAACATTATTTGCACAGGGAATAAGAATTAATGAGGCTTCAGAAGCAGCTCTTGCTCTTAAACCCCTTGCAGGAAAATATGCATTTTTAATTTTTGCGATATGCCTTGCAAACGCCTCGATTCTCGGAACAATTATAGTGCCTCTTGCTACTTCATATTATATATGTGAGGCAATGGGCTGGGAACGAGGAGTAAACAAAACATTCAAAGAAGCTCCTCAATTCATGAGTATATATACTTTTATGATAGTTATTGGTTCTTTATTGATCTTAATCCCAGGCGCTCCCCTGGTTTTTCTGATGGTATTATCATCTGTTCTTAATGGGGTACTGCTACCTTTTGTCCTGATATATGCCATTTCACTCGTTAATAATAAAAAACTTATGGGAGACTTTGTTAATCCAAAATCTTATAATATAATTTCCTGGAGCACAGTAGTGGTTCTTATAATTTTGACCGCAGTATTTCTTGTATCTATTATTATCCCTCTGGAGTCAATATATGGTTAAAGCTATTGAATGGATCAATGGTAAGGTCGTAATGCTCGACCAGAGCAAATTACCTCTTGAAGTTTCTTACATTGAATGCACAGATTATCACAAAGTTGCTGAAGGTATCAGAAAATTATGGATAAGAGGAGCTCCTGCAATAGGGATCGCTGCTGCAATGGGTATTGCAATGGCTGCTCAGGATATTAATGCAAAAAATGTCAGGGATATTGAAAAAGGTCTTGAACCTGTCTTTTCTGAAATGCTTATGACCCGTCCTACTGCTGTAAATATTAAATGGGCAGTAAACAGAATGAAAAATTCAATCAGGAGAATGAAAGACAGCAACCCAGCAACTGTTAAAGAAATGTTGATTGAAGAAGCTAAAAATATTCTGAATGAAGATATTGAAGTCAACAAAGCAATCGGAAAATGGGGTGCAGAATTTATTAAAGATGGTGATACAATTCTTACGCATTGTAATGCGGGTGCTCTTGCTACTGGTGGATATGGAACAGCAACAGCTCCGATGTTAATAGCAAAACAACAGGGTAAAAGAATTCATGTATTTGCCGATGAAACACGGCCTGTTCTTCAGGGAGCAAGATTAACATCATGGGAACTAATGCAGGAAGGAATACCTGTAACCCTAATTACTGATAATACCGCAGGAGCATTGATGAAAAAGGGTGAAATTAATCTTGCAATTGTAGGCACGGACAGAACTGTAAGAAACGGAGATGTTGCAAATAAAATTGGAACATATACAGTTGCTGTTCTTTGTAAAGAAAATAAGATACCCTTTTATGTTGCTGCACCTTTAAGCAGTATTGATTTTTCACTTAAATCAGGCAACGAAATACCCATAGAAGAAAGAGCGCCTGAAGAGGTTACACATATTTCAGGAAAATGCCAGATAGCTCCGAATGGTGTTAATGTAAGGAATATTGCTTTTGATGTTACCCCGTATAAATACATTACAGCGATTATTACTGAAAAAGGTGCTTTTAGAGCACAGGACATTAAATACTTGATGAAAAAAAATATAGACTTAAACAAAATCAGGCTAAATTCATCTTAACTTGACTTTAAATGATTAGCTTTTCTACCATTAATAATGAATCTTGATGATATTTTTATAAAATACGAAGAAGATCTTATAAAGGTCGAAAATAGTCTCCGTGAACTTTTCAATAGTAATGTATTAGCAATACCTCTGATCGGCAAACATATTCTTGATGGCGGAGGAAAAAGACTAAGACCTCTTATTCTTTTATTAAGCTCAGAATTAGCTGAATGTAAAAGTGACTCACGATATACGCTTGCAGGAATTATTGAATCCATCCATACTGCATCTCTACTCCACGATGATGTAATAGACGGCGCTGAAATAAGAAGAGGACGCAAACCCGCACACTCAATATGGGGCAATCAGATTGTAATTCTTGTTGGAGATTTTCTTTACTCCAATGCACTGAGAATCGCTGTCCTTCATAAAAATCAAAAAATAATGGAATCACTATCAGAGGCAACTACAAGAATGACTGAAGCAGAAATACTTCAGATGTCAAAAACTGCTGACCCTGAAATAACAGAAGATGAATATATAAATATAATTTCTGGAAAAACCGCTGCTCTTATCTCGTCAGCCTGTAGAATTGGTGCTATACTTGGTTCACTTCCTGAAGAAAAGGAAGAAGCTCTTGCGAGTTTTGGTATGAAAACAGGTATTGCATTTCAAATGGCAGATGATATACTTGATTATATGGCAGATCAAGAAGAACTTGGTAAACAGCTTGGCAAAGATCTCAAAGAAGGCAAAATAACCCTTCCTTTAATTTATCTTCTCAGAAGTTCTTCAAGTAGTGAATTAGAAGAGATAAAGGAAATCATTAAAGGCAATTTCAGAAAAAGTGGTCTTAAAAAAATACTCAAACTTTTCAAAAAATATGATTCAATTGAATTATCATTGAAAAAAGCACGGGATATAGTAGAAAATGCGAAAAACGAATTACATATTTTCCCTGACTCTCAAGTAAAGGAAGCCCTTTTTACTGTTGCTGATTATACTTTATTAAGAAAGAAATAAATGCATCCTGTAGTAATACTCGCAAAGAAAAGCATTGAAGAATATATAAAAACAGGTAAAATAATCGACCCACCTGAAGATCCGCCCCATGAGATGAAAGGTCAGGCTGGAGTCTTTGTGTCTTTAAAGAAAAAAGGACAGTTAAGAGGTTGCATTGGAACATTTATGCCTGCATATGAATCTGTTGCAAAAGAAATAATTATGAATGCAATAGCTGCTGCCACCAGAGATCCGCGTTTTCCTCCTGTTAGAGAATCCGAGATCAATGAAATAACTTATTCTGTAGATATACTTTCAGCACCAGAAAAAGTTAACCATTTAAATGAATTAGACCCTAAAAAATACGGTATAATTGTTATAAGTGGTATAAAAAAGGGTTTGTTACTACCCGATCTGGAGGGCGTAAATACAATTGAAGAACAAATCAATATAGCTAAGATGAAAGCAGGAATAAATCATAATGAATCTGTAGATATTTACCGTTTTGAGGTAAGGAGATACAAATGAATGAAATACCTTTGACCGGGAATATTAAAGATATAGGGCTTCCTAAAATTTTAATAAGTCTTAACAGACACAGGAAAACAGGTACTTTAATTATAAAAAATCCTGTTTTTACAAAAAAAATCTTTTTTGTAAAAGGAGACGCAGTATTTGCTTCTTCCACTTATGAAGATGACCGACTTGGAGAAATGCTTCTTAAATCAGGCAAAATAACCCTTGAACAATATGACAAATCTGTTGAATTACTTAAAAAAACAGGTAAAAGACAGGGAGCAATCCTTGTTGAACTTGGTTACATTACACCAAAGGATTTATTCAACGGAGTCAAATATCAGGTAAAAGAAATAATTTACAGTCTTTTCCTTATTGAAGACGGAGAGTATGAATTTATTGAAGAAATACCTAAAGATGAAGTAATAACCCTTAAAATGAGCATGGGTAATTTGATTTATGAAGGTGTTAAAAGAATTGACAACTGGACAAGAATAAAAAGAGAAATGCCTTCTCTCGAGACTGTTCTTACTTTAAGCAATGACCCTTTATCAATATTTCAGGATATTGAGTTAAGCCCGCAGGACAGAAAAATGCTTTCAATAATTGATGGAACAAAAACTATCAAAGAGTTAATCAATAATGCCTGGATTAGTTCATTTGAAGCAATGAAAATACTATATGTATTGCTATCAATAAAAGTACTCGAAGAAAAAAACATTGAAGAGAAACCAGAAGTATTTAAAGAAATTTCGGTTGAAGAAATTCTTCAACCTGTTTTTGAAGATGAAAGCACATTTATTAATAAAGTTGATATTATGTACTCAAAGATTTCATTTGCAAGTCCAGAAGAAATCCTTGAGATTGAAAGTGGAACAGATATTGAAACCATTAAAAAGAATTATTATCGACTTACCAAGGAATACCATCCTGATAGACAATATGGCTCAACAGATCCTTCTTTAAAAGATAAATTAGAAGCTATATTTAATGCTATAAACGTGGCTTATGAAACCTTAACCAGAGGAGATACCTATAATAAATCATCTGCTTTTTCAATGGAAAAAGCAGATAAATATTTCAGACAGGCTGTAATTAATTTTAAGAAATCTGACTATAAAACCGCAGCAGAATATTTCAAAAAAGCTGTTTATGAAGTTCCTTCAAATGCAAAATACTGGAGCCATCTCGCGCTTGCTCTTTCTTATAATTTAGAAACTATTAAAGATGCTGAACAGGCTTTATTAAAAGCTATTGATCTTGAACCTAATAATTCAGACTATTACGCAAATCTTGGTTTATTATATGCAAAGCAAGGAATCCTGCAAAAAGCACGCATAGCTTATGAACATGCACTTAGACTTAACCCTGATAATATCAAAGCAAAAAAAGGGTTACAAAATATAAAAAAGTGAATCAATCTGCTCTTACTCTTTTATATGTTCCGCTTTTTCCACCATATTTTTCAATGAGCATGATTTCAGAAATTATTATATCTTTATCAACAGCTTTGCACATATCATAAATTGTAAGAGCCGCAACAGAAACTGCTGTAAGAGCCTCCATCTCGACACCTGTCTGTCCTGTAATTTTGACCTCTGATATAATTTTTATACTGTTACTTTTTTCATCAGGAGAAAAATCAATATTTATAGAAGTAATATTCAAAGGATGGCATAGTGGAATAAGCTCGCAGGTTTTTTTTGCTGCCATAATTCCTGCAACACGTGCAACTGAAAAAACATCTCCTTTTGGCATTTTACCATCGAGTATAAGTCTAAGAGTCTCGGGCTTCAGAAATATCATACCGGAAGCAATCGCTTTTCTCTCCGTAGATGGTTTTTGAGAAACATCAACCATCTTTGCCCTTCCCTTTTCATCTATATGAGTAAGCTTTTTCATATCTATTGAATATATGGTGCCGAAGGCGGGATTTGAACCCGCACGGCCTTGCGACCACTAGACCCTGAACCTAGCGCGTCTGCCAGTTCCGCCACTTCGGCAAATTAATTAAAATGCTCACGGATTATATAAGCTTATTAGTAACTGTTTATAGAAAATTATATTATATTATACGCAGGCATTTAAAAAAAAGCACAATTTATGGTATTGTTTATATATGCGTAAAGGATTAAAAATATTTCTGCTTCTTTTATTAATCGCTATTATTGCCGGGGCAATAATCATTCCAGTTTTAATAAAGAATTCAAATAAAATTGTAAAACAGAAACTCGAGAGTTATCTCGGAAAAGATTTTTCTGTTAAAGAGCTTAAGTTAAAATGGAATGAAGTTGAAGCCATAGATGTCAATTATAAAAATCCTGAAGGACAAACTGTTTTTAGCGCTGACAGCATGAAAATGAAAGCTGATTTAATGAGCATATTGAAAAAAGAATATAATGTCTCGGATCTTACCTTGGTTAATCCATATATCAAGCTCGAAACAGACGAAAAAGGAAATCTCAAACTTCCATTTCATTCAAGGAAAAGCAAAGAAGAAAAAAATGATTCACCACCTTTACTTATACAAAAAATACACATAATTAATGGTTCCATAGATTATCTCGATGAAAAAGTTGACGGAGAACCTGTTTTAACACAATTAAGAAATATTGAACTTGAATCTGAAAACTTGCTTTTCCCAATTCAGGATAATTTTTCATCCTATCATTTTTCAGCAAAAATTACCGGAAAATTAAATGCGGGTGTCATCAAAAGCGAAGGGAATATAAACCTTAAAACACTCGATATGGATTCAAAAGTTTCAGCACAAAATCTTGATATTACTCCTTTTAAACCTTACTACCAGAAGAAAAACAGTGTTAATATTAAAAAAGGGAATATTGATATTAAAATGGATTTAAAGATCAATTCAGGCAATTTATATGCTCCTGGCAATATTGTTTTAAAAAATCTTGAATTGGAAAAAGGCAAAGGGATATCCGGATTTTTCCTTAGCCTTCCAGCTGATGCAGTCGTCAGCTTTCTTAAAGATAACAAAGGCAGAATTTCTTTTGATTTCATGCTCGAAGGCAATCTTTCTGATCCTGAATTTAACATTCGTGAAAGCTTTGTAGATAAAATAGCTTATGGAATGGCACAAAAGCTGGGAGTTCCTGTTGCTGACATTGGTGAATCAATTATTATTGCAGGAACAAAAGGTGTCAAACAAATCGGTAAAAAAGCAGAAAATATAAGCAGTGGTATTAAAAAAATCATAAAATAAATACAATTCTCGAGCTACTTTTTTACATTTAATGGAGTTATTTAAAGAAAAAGAAGAATCCAATATAAGCCCTCCTCTTGCTTATAGAATGTGTCCCCGTTCCCTTGATGAATATATAGGACAGGAACATATTCTTGGTCATGGTAAACTTTTAAGACGTTCTATAGAGGCTGATAGAATAAGTTCAATTATATTATATGGACCACCTGGAACTGGCAAGACCGCGCTTGCAAGGGTTATAGCTCAAAAGACGAATTCACATTTTGAATGGCTAAACGCAGCAACTATTGGACTTGATGAAATAAGAAAAGCAATTCAGCAGGCAAAAAACAGAAAAGCAAAGGGGCTCAAGACTATTTTATTCCTTGACGAGATACATCGTTTCAACAAACTACAGCAGGATGCTTTACTACCGGATGTAGAGGAAGGAAACATAATACTTATTGCAGCTACTGTAGAAAATCCCTTTTTTTATGTTAATTCTGCATTACTTTCAAGAAGCCAGATATTTGAATTAAAACCATTATCAGAAAACAATCTCACCGAAATTTTAAAACTTGCGCTTAATGACAGAGAAAGAGGATTCGGGCATCTTTCTATTAATATACAGGAATCTGCAATTAAGCATATTGCCAGAATGTCCGATGGCGACGCAAGAAAAGCCTTATCAGCTCTTGAGATAGCTGTTCTTACTACACCTCAGGATAAAGATGGCAGGATAAATATTTCTCTTGAAATTGCAGAGGAATCCATTCAGAAAAAAGTGGTTGTATATGACAAAAAAGGCGACCAGCATTATGACACTATCTCGGCTTTCATAAAAAGCATGAGAGGCTCAGATCCTGATGCTGCAATTTATTATCTTGCAAAAATGCTATACGCAGGCGAGGATCCGAGATTTATTGCAAGAAGAATTGTGATATGTGCTTCAGAGGATATAGGGAATGCAGATCCAATGGCACTGGTTGTTGCAATATCAGCACTACGCGCCGTAGAATTTGTCGGAATGCCCGAAGCCCGTATTCCATTAGCACAGGCAGTGATTTATGTAGCAAAAGCTCCCAAAAGCAACGCCTGTTATAAAGCTATAGAATCCGCATGGAAAGATATAGAAACCGAAGAAACAATGGAAGTTCCCGATCATCTAAAAGACAGCCATTATCCCGGAGCAAAGAAACTCGGTCATGGTAAAGGATATAAATATCCTCATGATTACGGTGGATATGTTGAACAGGATTATATGAAAAAGAAAAGGAAATACTATGAACCATGATACCGAATAATTCTCTTGAAATACTTGAATTTAATAAAGTCCTAAATTTAATTTCCAATTATGCAAATAGCGAAGCATCAAAAAAATCCATATTGTCTATCAGACCTCTTTCTGATAAAAATCAAATAGAAAAAAAGCAGCATGAAATATCAGAAATACGAAAAATGGCTCATGAAGGCAACCCAATCGCATTATCTTCTTTCCACGATATAACACAATTTCTTTTAAAAGTAAAACCTGAAGGTTCTGTTCTTGAAGCTCAGGAACTTGCCTTATTTATTCCTGTATTTGATATAGGTTATTCTATTTTTTTTCAGATTAGAGACAGATTTGATTTGCCAAATCTTCGAGCTATCACATTAAATATTACCGGTTTCCCTGATATATTAAAGATTCTCATAAAATCTATTGATAGCGAAGGCAATATATTGGATAGCGCATCACCTTTACTTTCTGAATTAAGAGCAAAAATTAGAAAACTTGAACTGAAAATACGTAAAAGGCTCGAGGAGATAGTAAGAGATGAAAAAATCTCTTCGTTGCTTCAGGATGATTTCATTACTGTAAGATCAGGCAGATGGGTAATACCCGTGAGAATGGATTCAAAAGGAATGGTGCCAGGAGTTGTTCATGATGTATCCAAGTCAGGGGAAACAGCTTTTATTGAACCCCTTGCAGTTATTCATCTTTCAAATGAGATCGAAAATTTTATCGCAGAACAGAAAGCCGAAGAAATAAGAATCCTCAGGAATATTTCCTCCATGATAAGAAAAGAAATCAACAAAATTGAAGAAGAATTCAACACCATTGTTTATCTTGACACTCTAAACTGTATCGCAAAGTTCTCTGATTTATTGAATATGCAGAATCCGATTATAAATACATCAAGAATTATTAATTTAATAGACGCGCGCCATCCTTTACTTCAGATTTCTTATCAAAAACAGGGAGCTAATAGAACAATTGTTCCACTAAACGCACAACTTGGTGGCGAAAATACAATAATGGTAATAACAGGAGCTAATGCAGGAGGTAAAACTATTGCGATAAAAACAATTGGATTAATTGTACTTATGGCTATTTCAGGAATGCCAATACCTGCAAGCTCCACATCAAATATTCCTTTGATCGAGAATTTGCTCGTAGATATAGGAGATGAACAATCAATAGAAAACAATCTTTCGACCTTTTCAGCGCATATTTCAAATCTTTCCAGTATTCTCAAAGATACTAATTCTGAAACAATTGTTTTGATAGATGAACTCGGAACAGGAACAGATCCAGAAGAAGGCGCTGCAATTTCATGCGCTATCTTAAAAGAACTAAGAGAGAAAAATTCTCTTGTTTTTGCAACAACACATCTTGCCGAAATAAAGGGTTTTGTCCACACGACTGAAGGAATGCTTAATGCTTCAATGGAATTTGACATCAGAACTTTTACACCTTTATATAAATTGCGTATCGGAGAACCGGGGCAATCCCATGCTATTGAAATAGCAAAAAGATATGGATTGCCTGATTCCATAATCGCAAAAGCAAAAGATATGCTTGGAAACATTAAAACTGAATTTGACAGACTTGTTTCAGAATTAAATGAAAAAAGAAATATGTACGAAAATCTGCTCATTGAAATTGAGGAAGAAAAGAAGCAGCTCGAAAGTCTCAGAAAAAATATTGATAAACAAATAAAAGACATTGAGATAAGAAACAAAGAAATACTCGCAGAGGCTTATAAAAAATCCTATGAAATAATATTTGACACCAAAAGACAGATGAACACTTTTCTTGACGAATTAAAGAAAAAAGGTAAATCAGAAGCACGTAAAATCATAAAAGAAATAGAAGAAAAACAAAAATTAATTGAAGATAAATTAGCTGAATATTCTGAAGCTGAAAAATCTCCGGCAATAGAAGAACTTAAAAAAGGTGATATGGTTTATGTCAAATCACTGAAACAGGATGCACTAATAACTGATATAAACCCAAAATCAAGACGACTTAAAATATTATCCGGGAATATAGAGATAGAAGTTCCTATATCTGAAATCAGTGCTAAAAAAGATATTGAAATGAAAGAAACTCAATCTTCAGTGCATGTTTCTTCAACTGAAGATGTACCTTTTATTATTAATGTTGTTGGAAAAAGGGTTGATGAAGCTATTTCTGAAATTGAAAAAACTCTCAATCATGCGTCTCTAACAGATATGCCTGAAATAACAGTAATTCATGGAATCGGGAAAGGCATTCTCATGAAAGCAATACACGAACATCTTACAAAACATCCTCTTGTAAAAAAATTCAGAAGCGCCTCACAGGATGAAGGCGGAAAAGCAAAAACAATCGTTACATTGAAATAAATATTTTTTAATCCTACCTTATTATTACTTCAATATCAGGCAATTGTTCTTTAATTGCACTCTCGATGCAGCGATTATCACAATTAATACACGGACCTATACAGTTAATTACAACTTTTTTATCATCTACTTCTACAAGTTCTGCACAACTATCGTGAGCGGATAGAATACATGATAAACCCTCGAGTATTTCTTTGACCTTTTTCTCTGTCATATTTTCCATTTATTTATCATACCAGAAATATAATTATTCTTGAATTGACTTCATTGGCTTTTTTCAGTTATTGTCAAAAATGATACTTTCAGATAAATTGACAGCCATACTAATATTGTTTATATTTACTCTTTTTATTAATATGCCATTTGGTTATGCCCGTTCAAAATCAAGGAAATATTCTTTCCGCTGGTTTTTATATATTCATATCCCTATCCCTTTAATATTTTTAATAAGAATTTTCTCTCATATTGAAATTAAGTACATTCCTTTATTTATTCTGGCAGCTCTTTCGGGACAGGTTATTGGAGGAAGGTTTAGTATCACATAATGCTTGCATGTATTCTTAAAGAACCCAATAATATCGAAATACAGGAAATACCTACACCAGCACCTTCAAAAGGTGAAATTCTTGTAAAAATCAAGGCAGCCCTGACATGTGGAACAGATCTTAAAGCATTTAAGAGAGGACATCTTTTAATACCCATGCCTGGTGTTTTCGGCCATGAATTCTCTGGAGTAGTTGCTAAAATCGGCAAAGGGGTAAAAAAGTTTAAAGAAGGTGATAAGATTATGGCTGTGCACAGCGCGCCATGTCTTTCATGTTTATATTGTAAGAAAGGCTTTTTCAATCTATGTGAAAATATCATGAAAACAAAGGTTCTTGGCGCTTTTGCTGAATATATTGTTTTACCACCTCATATAGTTAAACAGAATATTTTTATCAAGCCTGAAAAACTATCTTTTGAAGAAGCTGCTTTTCTTGAACCTTTATCATGCGTTGTTCATGGAATATCAACATTAAACATTAAAAAAAATAACAGGGCATTAATAATTGGTGGAGGTCCTATAGGACTTCTTCATCTTTTAATATTAAAATCAAAAGGCGCAATTGTAACGCTTATTGATAAGCATTTAGAAAAATTAAGTGTTGCAAAAGAATTGGGTGCTGACTTTATTTATAAATCAGAATCTTTAATAACACCATCACATAATGCAAAATATGATTTTATTTTTGAATGCACAGGTAGAAAAGAAGTCTGGGAATCATCAATAAATGCTGTGCGTAGAGGCGGAACAATAATTCTATTCGGTGGTTGTAAATCTGGAACACAGGTATGCTATGATGCATCAAGATTACATTATGATGAAATAACCTTAAAAGGAGTTTTTCACTTTAATCCATCTGACGTTAAAAAAGCTTATGAATTGCTCTCCAATAGTAGGATAAATGTAACTCCTTTAATTTCTGGAAAATATACTCTTAAAAACATCAGTAAAGCTTTTGCAAAATTATCCAGAGGAATTGGAATAAAATATGCAATTTTACCTTAAAGAATGGATTTAATTTATGAAAATTATTTGTCCGGTATGTAAAACAAAAACAACATGGGAAGAAAATCCATGGAGACCATTTTGCTCTGAAAAATGCAAAATGATCGATCTCGGCAAATGGATTCTTGAAGAATACAGAATAGAAAGTAAATCAAATGATGATGAAGAAGACGAGATTCCCAAACCATGAAAAGTTTAATTATATTTGATTATTTAACCAAATTTTATTTAAAATATCAAAAGATCTAATTCTAAAATATATAAACTTATAATTTTTAATATCAAATAATTTTCCGTCTTTTTAATTCAACAGATAGATATTGGATTTATATAAAACAGGAGGTTAATGATTGCCGGTTGTTTTGCTTGATGCCAGGGGATTAAAGTGTCCACAACCCACTATCCAGATGACAATAAAAGCTTTAAAACTTAAAAAGAATGATATTCTTGAAGTTATTGCTGATTGCTCAACATTTGAAAATGATGTCAAAAACTGGTGCAGGCGAAATAATAAAACTTTATTATGGATAAAAGATGAAGGTGAAGGTGTTAAGCGTTGTCAGGTTCAGTTTTAAATTATTTGTCGCTTTAATCAGTATTCTTCTCTTTATTTCAAATGTTGAAGCAAATTCAAATGAAATCTATATAGGAATGTCCGCTGCATTCAAAGGTCCTACAGGAGGACTTGGAAGTGAACTTTATCGCGGATCAATGGCATATATAAATTACATTAATGATAATGGTGGAATAAATGGCAAGAAAATAATTATTATTCCTTATGATGATGGTTACAACCCAACTCCTGCCATTGAAAATACCATAAAGCTTATCGAAAAAGACAATGTATTTCTTTTATTTGATTATCTCGGAACTCCAACTGTAACAAGAGTCCTGCCTCTGCTTAAGAGTTATAGCGACAGAAACATATATTTATTTTTCCCCTTCACAGGTGCAGAACCTCACAGACAACCACCATATGATAAATATGTCTTCAATTTCAGGGCATCTTATTTTCAGGAGACCGAAGGTCTTGTGAATAATTTTGTCAAAATAGGCAGAAAACGAATTGCTGTTTTCTATCAGGCTGATGCTTATGGAAGAAGTGGATGGAATGGTGTAAAATCGACTCTTGCGAAATATGGCCTCGACATAGTCGGAGAAGCAACTTACAGAAGAGGCACAAAATTCAATGAAAGCATGAAAAATCAGGTTCATATATTAAGGAAAAGCAATCCTGACGCTATTATTTCAGTCGGTGCATATGCTGCATGCGCAGCTTTTATAAGAGATGCACGTGATGCTGGCTGGGATGTGCCAATAGCAAATGTTTCATTTGTTGGGAGTGAATTTTTAATTGATCTTCTTATGAAAACTGAACAGGAAACAGGCAAAAATTATACAAGAAATCTTATAAATTCTCAGGTTGTTCCAAGCTATGAAGATATCTCGCTTAGCGCTGTTCGTCAATATAGAGACATGATAGATGCATATGATCCTATTCCTCCTGATAATCTGATTGATAAGAATTATAAACCCCTAAGATATAGCTTTGTCAGTTTTGAAGGGTTTTTAAATGCCAGGCTTTTAGTCGAAATTTTAAAAAGAATGGGAAAACAGATTACAAAATCAAACATTAAACAAGTTGTTGAAAGCATAAAGAATCTTGACATAGGAATTGATGTTAAAGTCAGTTTTTCCCCTGAAAAACATCAGGGCATTGATAAAGTTTATTATACAACTGTTAAGGACGGAAGATTTATTCCTTTAGAAAACTGGGATAGATGGAAAATTAAATAATGTCAAAACTTTTTAAGAAAACCCTGATAATGATTGTAATCCTATTTATGATAATAGCTTTCACTATTGCAATCTCTACTGGCTGGAATCTTTATAACGATCTTCTTCAAGAATATAAAAGCAAAGGAACCGCTATCGCAAAAAGTATTGCAAGCTCGAGCATCGAAACCCTCTTAAATAGAGATGCTTCGACTATTCAGGCAATGATAGACCGATTCCTTGAAATAAGCGGTGTGTCATATATATTCGTTGTTGATGCAAACGGTGAAATAATTTCGCATACCTTTGTACCAACCATACCCGAAGAAATCTCAAAAATTAAGAATGACAAACCAAAAGATACTTATGTAAAAGAAATTGTTTTTGAAAATATGGGTATATTTATTGATATTACATCCCCTATCCTCGAGGGGATCGCTGGTTATGTTCATGTCGGCATGGATAAAAGTAATATCATAGCTCAGATAAAATCAGCTATGCTCCGCCAATTGTTACTAATCTCGCTTATATTCATTTTCAGTATAATAATAGCGTATATGCTTGTTAATAAGGTTTCACAGCCATTAAATGCCCTGACCGATTATGCAAAAAAGCTCACTTTGCATGATTTTTCCTCACCAGTTGATATAAAATCTGATGACGAAATAGGCCTGCTTGCTAACACTATGAAATCAATGGCAACCGACCTTCACGAAGTTTTTGACCGTTACGAACAGGCTATAAATGACGCAATTGTAGAACTTCAGAATACCCTTGCTTATCTCACTGCAGTAATAGATAATATGGCAGATGGTCTTCTTGTTACAGATACCGATGGTGTAATTACACATGTTAACCCTGCTTTGTCCCACATGTTTAACATGAGGGAATCGGATTTTATTGGTAGAGATTGCAGAAGTATTTTTGGTGATAAATTTGCAGAAATTGTCGAAAAAAGCATAACTAATTCTGAAGAAATTTTTACTACTGAAATAGAACTCGCTCACAAAAGAATAGGCAAAGCTGTTGCCACAGGTATCCATAAAGACACAATACAATCCGATGAAAAAGGGATCGGCGCTGTAATTCTTATCAGGGATATTACTTCAGAAAAAGAGGTTGATCGCATGAAAACTGATTTCATATCCACAGTTTCACATGAATTAAGAACACCTTTGACTGCGGTAAAAGGTTTTACTGAAATTATCAAAAAGAGACTTGAGGATGATATATTTCCAAATGTGACTACTGATAACAAAAGGGTTCTTAAATCTATTTTGCGCATTCGTGACAATATAAACATTATACTTTCAGAGGGAGAACGCCTTACAGCTTTAATAAATGATGTCCTTGACATATCCAAACTCGAGGCTGGAAGGATTGACTGGAAACTTGAAAATGTTCGTCCTGCGGATGCAATCGAACAGGCTATTATTGCGACATCTGCGCTTTTTGAACAAAAGAAACTTCCTTTAATAAAAGACATTGATGAAAATCTGCCTGAAATTATATGTGACAAGGACAGAATAATTCAGGTTATTATTAATCTTCTTTCTAATGCAGTTAAATTTACTGACTCAGGTTCGGTAACATGCAGAGCACAAAAATTAGAGGACAGTATTTTAGTAAGTATTTCTGATACAGGCACTGGTATTTCTGAAACAGAAAAAGACCATGTATTTGAAAAATTCAGACAGGCAGGTGATACACTTACAGATAAACCAACAGGCACAGGACTCGGGCTTTCTATTTGCAGGCAGATAATTGAGCATTATGGTGGGACAATATGGGTTGAAAGCGAGCTCGGCAAAGGAAGCACTTTTTATTTTACTCTTCCTTTGAAAAATATAAATGATGTTTCAGATATAAGCAAAATAACATACAATAATATAGAAAAGGAATACAAATGAAAAAAATATTGATAGTAGATGATGACCCTATTATTAGAAATCTCCTTGAGCAAATCCTCGAACCTTTTGCAGAAAAAGACATTGAAATTCTCATTGCAGAGAACGGACTTGTTGCTCTCGATATTATAAAAGAAAAACAACCCGAATTAATTTTTCTTGACGTCATGATGCCCAAAATGAATGGTTTTGAAGTTTGCCAGAAGATTAAAAATAATCCTACAGATAAAATTCCATATATTATAATGTTAACTGCAAAAGGACAGGAAACAGACAAAGAAAAAGCTAAAGCCTCAGGTGCGGATTGTTATATAACCAAACCCTTTAATATAAATGATTTATTGAATAAAGTAAGTGAAATTCTTCAAGTAAATCTAAACTAACATTACAATTATTTTCAGGATTTTTTGCTTGTTTTAGCGAAAAATCCGCTTAGCTTTCTTGTTACATTGCTACTTTTGCAATACTCACAAATTATACTTGGATTCTTTTCAAACTCCTTGATAGAGAGGAATACCGTAAAATCTTTTCCACATGACTTGCAATTAAATTCGTATGCTGGCATGAAAACCTCCTTATCATTTAAGGTTTGTAATACTAATTAATAATACAAACTCTAATTAAATATCCCCTTCAATTCTTCACTATGAACCGGGCCATAAACTGTCAGAGCCAGACAATCTTTCCTGATAAGTCTCTCGCATAAATCTTTAACCTGTTCTATTTTAACAGAGTCTATTTCATTCATTATTTCTTTAGGTGAAAAATATTTTCCATGATATATTTCCTGTCTTGCTATATTATTCATCCTGCTTCCAGTTGATTCAAGTCCGAGTATTATATTGCCTTTAAGTTGATTCTTAGCCCTCTGTAGTTCTGCCTCCTGAATAGTATCCTTTAGCGTAAAAAGTTCTTTCATTACAATATCAATTACTTCTTTCACCTTTTTTCTGCTTACCCCGGCATATATTCCCCATAAACCTGTATCTAAATAAGATGCTACAAAAGAATAAATCGAATATGCAAGACCTCTTTTTTCGCGAATTTCCTGGAAGAGGCGTGAACTAACTCCTGCACCCAATATTGTATTTATAATATACAGGCTATATCTGTCTTTATTGGCGGTATTCAATCCTTTTATATTAAGGCATAAATGCGCTTCTGACAGGTCCTTGTGAAAAACTTCTACTTTACTATTGAATTCAGGAACATCACCTTTTTCTGGTTCTGAGCCTCTTCTAAGGTTTCCGAGATCTTTGTTTAAAATTGAGATCATGTGATCATATTCAAAATTTCCAGCACAGGAAATAATAATGTCTTTAGTGCCGTAATATTTTCTGATGTGAGATAAAAGATCCTCTTTAGTAAATGAGGCTATAGTTTCTCTTTTTCCGAGAACAGATTGCCCTAATCCAGTACCTCCCCATATAGTCCTGTTTGAAAGATCATGGACATAATCATCAGGTGTATCCTCTATCATCTTTATTTCCTCTTTAATTATTTTCTTTTCTTTTTCAATATCATCTTCAGGAAAAGTTGAATTAAGAAATATATCCGACAGAAGTTCAAGTCCCTGCTCAAGGAATTCATCGAGAACTTTTACATAGAAAGTTGTATTTTCTCTTGAGGTGAATGCATTTAACTCTCCGCCAAGAGAATCTATTTCAAAAGATATATCCTTGGCAGTACGTTTTTTTGTGCCTTTAAAAAACATATGCTCAAGAAAATGCGAAACTCCATTCTTTTCAGGAGGCTCAAATCTTGAACCAACTTTAACCCAGATACCAACAACAACAGAACGCATATTTTTAAGCGTTTCCATAACAACAGGTACACCGTTTTGCAAAAACTCTTTTTTGAACATGTATTATTTTAACACTCCATATTTATTTTAAACTAAATAATAAGGACTCTGTTTAAAAATTTACTTATTCCACAATTTTCTGGTTTGTCGGCTTTACAATTCTATTGGCTTATTATAATGATAGAGAATTTAACAGTGTTTTAATGCTAAATTTCACAGTAACTTTATATCATAAAATAGAGAAACAAAAAGGGGATAAAATTAATATATCCCCTTCACTGTTTTATCCTGAAAAAAATCTATCTTTTCTGTTCACGCATAGCATCTTTTCTTGAAAGACGAATTCTCCCCATTTTATCTATTTCAATGACTTTTACAAGTATTTCGTCACCTTCGTGTATCTCATCAGTAACTTTAGCGATTCTTTTATCAGAAATTTGCGAGATGTGAAGAAGCCCTTCAGTTCCGGGTAGTATTTCAACAAAAGCTCCAAAATCAACTATTCTTTTTACTTTACCCATATATAACTTGCCGAGTTCAGCTTCAGCAGTTATACTATTAATCATTTCTATCGCTTTCTGGGCAGATTCTCCATCAGGCGAGGCTATATTAATAAGGCCACTATCTTCTATATCTATCTTAACTCCTGTCTGCTCGACTATTCCACGTATTACTTTACCTCCCGAACCTATTACATCTCTTATTTTATCCTGCTTTATTTGCATTGTATAAATACGTGGTGCATATGGAGCAAGGCTCTCCCTCGGCCTGCTTATAGTTTCATTCATCTTAGAAAGAATATAAATTCTTCCTTTTCGAGCCTGCTCAAGAGCTTCTTTCATTATTTCACGGGATATGCCACTTATTTTTGTATCAAGCTGGAATGCTGTTATACCCTTATCTGTGCCTGTGACTTTAAAGTCCATATCACCAAGATGATCTTCAAGACCGAGTATATCAGTAAGAATAACTACTCTATCCTGTTCTTTAATAAGTCCCATTGCTATGCCTGCAACATGAGATTTTATAGGCACACCTGCATCCATTAATGCAAGTGAGCCTCCACAAACAGTAGCCATAGAAGATGAACCATTAGACTCAAGTATGTCAGATACTATACGGATGGTGTAAGGGAATTGGGATTTGGGGGGGATTACTGCTTTGATAGCTCTTTCTGCAAGATTTCCATGTCCTATTTCCCTTCTCCCTGGTGATTTTAAAGGTTTTACTTCGCCGACACTAAAAGGAGGAAAATTATAGTGAAGCATGAAAGTCTTATATGTTTCACCATCGAGTGAATCTACTTTCTGCTCGTCTTCAGAAGTTCCAAGTGTTACGACTGCAAGACACTGTGTTTCACCTCTTATAAAAAGAGCTGAACCATGTGTTCTTGGCAATATGCCAATTTCTGAACTTATATTCCTTATTTCGTCAGTTTTCCTTCCATCAGCCCTTCTATTCTCATTGAGAATCATACCCCTGACAAGATTTTTTTCGAGATCATTAAATATTGAAGCAATTTCAAAGGTTCTATCTTCTTCACCTATATTAAGATTCTCGATAATTTCCTTTAGTATTTGATCGAGTGCAGCCTGTCTCCTTAGCTTATCAGGTATAGTAATTGCATTTTTTATCCTATCGAGAGCGAGTTCTGTCACAGATTGTTTAAGTTCTTCATCAATAACCGGAGACTCAAAAGTTCTTTTTTCTTTTCCGGCAGCAGAACGTAATTCATTCTGGATAGAACACAATATTTTTATTTCCTGATGAGCAATATCAAGAGCCTCGAGTAAATCTTCTTCGAGTATTTCCTGAGCTTCTCCTTCAACCATAATAACAGCATCTTCTGTTCCAGCAACAACAAGATTAAGATCGCATTCTTCTATTTCCCTTGCATCAGGATTTATTACAAAAGACCCTGCTATTCTTGCAATTCGTACTGCAGCCACAGGACCACTAAAAGGAATATCAGAAATAACAAGCGCTGCCGACATACTTATAATTCCAAGAATATCAGCAATATTTTCATCTCCATAGGAGAGAACGTTAACAATTCCCTGTGTTTCGAAATAAAAACCTTTTGGAAACAGAGGTCTTATAGGTCTATCAATTAATCTTGAAGTAAGAATTTCTTTTTCCGAAGGTCTGCCTTCACGCTTGAAAAATCCTCCGGGTATTTTACCTGCAGAATATGCTTTTTCCTGATAATCTACAGTAAGGGGGAAAAAATCCAGACCTTCTTTGGGATTTTTATCAGCAACAGCAGTGGCAAGAACCACCGTATCTCCATATTGTGCAACAACTGCTCCGTCAGCCTGTTTAGCAATTTTGCCAGTTTCTAAGATTAATTTCCTGCCGCGAACTTCAATTTCAACTCTTTTCATTATTTCCTGATTTCCAGACGTTCAATTACCTTTTCATATCTTTGTTTATCAGATTGTTTAAGGTAATCAAGCAATTTCCTCCGCTGGCTGACGAGCTTAAGAAGTCCTCTTCTGGAGTGATGATCTTTTTTATGTGTTTTAAAATGCTCAGTAAGATAATTTATCCTTGAGCTTAGCAGTGCTATCTGAACTTCGGGCGAGCCGGTATCATGGTCATGAATCTTGTATTCATTTATGATAGACTGCTTTTGTGTTTTGTCAATAGCCATCTATTCACCACCTTTCGATAATTTTGTAATATTTAAAATACCATATAATCGTTATATCTGTAAAGTTTAACAATATTTTAAAAACAAAAGAGGGACAGACTGAACGCCTGCCCCTCTTTTGTTTGTTGATATTTATACAGTTGATTTGCTTAAATCTTTCTTCATTTTTTCTTTCAAAGCAGCCTGAGCTGCTGCAAGACGTGCTATAGGAACCCTAAATGGAGAGCAGCTAACATAATCAAGTCCAGCTTTGTGACAGAATTCCACAGATTTTGGATCTCCGCCATGTTCTCCGCATATTCCCAATTTAAGTTTTTTCTTAACACTTCTTCCTTTATCTATACCTATTTTCATAAGCAATCCTGTTCCGGATTGATCAAGAGTTATAAATGGGTCATTTTCAAGTATGCCTTTTTCAATATAATAAGGTAAAAATCTTCCGGCGTCATCTCTTGAAAGACCGAATGTTGTTTGAGTAAGATCATTTGTACCAAATGAGAAGAAATCAGCTTCCTGAGCAATCTCATCAGCTGTTATAGCAGCTCTCGGAAGTTCTATCATAGTGCCAACTGTATAGGTTACTTTTGTGCCATACTCTTTTTGAACCTCTTCAGCTGTTCTTATTGTAAGCTCCCTCATCATTTTCAGTTCCTTAACATGAGCTATCAGAGGTATCATTATCTCGGGAATCACTTTAATTTTATTTTTTGCAAGCTCACAGGCAGCCTCCATAATAGCTCTAACCTGCATTTCGTATATCTCAGGATATGTTATTCCAAGCCTGCATCCTCTGTGTCCAAGCATGGGATTGAACTCCTGTAATGCTTTATTTCTCGTTCTCAGTTTTTCAAAAGGTACTTCCATAGAAGAAGCTAATGCTTTTAGTTCTTCGTCAGTATGTGGGAGAAATTCATGTAAAGGCGGGTCAAGAAGCCTTATTGTTACAGGGAGTCCTTTCATTACTTTAAATATTTCAATGAAATCACTTTTCTGGAATGGAAGTATCTTGGCCAGAGCTTTTTTCCTTCCTTCAGTATCATCAGCAAGAATCATTTCTCTTACAGCACTTATTCTTTCCGGGGCAAAAAACATATGTTCTGTTCTGCATAAACCAATGCCTTCTGCGCCGAATTTTCTTGCAACTTCCGAGTCATGCGGGGTATCAGCATTTGTTCTGACTCCAAGTTTTCTGAATTCATCCACCCATTTCATAAATATGCCAAATTCACCGGTTAGTTCGGGAGTAACAAGTGGAACTTCTCCAAGAATAACATCTCCTGTTGTGCCGTTCAGTGTAATATAATCTCCTTCTCTTACAATAGTTTCATTAACAGTAAAATATTTCTGAACTTCATTAATATTAATAGCACCACAACCTGCTACACAGCATTTACCCATTCCTCTTGCAACAACTGCTGCATGCGATGTCATTCCCCCTCTGGCTGTAAGAATTCCCTGCGCAGCATTCATGCCTCCTATATCTTCAGGAGATGTTTCTGCTCTTACAAGAATTACCTTTTCCCCTATTTCAGCAGCTTTTTCTGCATCTTCAGCAGTAAATACAACCTTACCTACGGCAGCGCCAGGAGAAGCGGGGAGACCTTTAGCTAACACTTTAACTTCTGCCTTTGGGTCTATCATTGGATGGAGCAATTGATCAAGCTGTTCAGGGTCTATCCTTAAAACAGCGGTTTTTTTGTCAATTAATTTTTCTTTAACCATATCTATTGCAATCTTCAAAGCAGCAGCAGCAGTCCTTTTACCAACTCTTGTCTGAAGCATGTAGAGCTTGCCTTCCTGAACAGTAAACTCTATGTCAAGCATATCACGGTAATGTTTTTCGAGTTTTTTATAGATAGCATTTAGTTCTTTATATGCTTCAGGAAGTCTTTTCTTTAATTCCTCAATTTTAAGAGGTGTTCTAATACCTGCAACAACATCTTCTCCCTGAGCATTTATAAGACATTCAGCAAAAAACTGATTTTTACCTGTTGATGGATCCCTTGTAAAACCAACCCCTGTGCCTGAGTTTTCACCTAAATTTCCAAAAACCATTGATTGAATGTTACAGGCAGTACCGAGATTATCCGGTATATCATTAAGCTTTCTATATTTAATTGCTCTTTCGCCAAACCATGAACCAAAAACAGCATTTATAGCCTTTTTTAACTGTTCAAGCGGGTCTGTCGGGAAATCTTCACCAGTTGATTTCTTATATATAACCTTGAATTCTTCTGCGAGTTGTTTCAGATCTTCTGCATCAAGTTCAGTATCAAGCTTTACACCTTTTCTCTCTTTCATCATTTCAAGAGCACTCTCAAATTTTTGTCTGTCAATTCCCATAACAATGCTCCCAAACATTGTTATTAATCTTCTGTATGCATCATACACAAACCTTTCATTACCGGTCTTTTTTATAAGTGCATTCATTGTTGTTTCATTAAGTCCAAGATTCAGGACTGTATCCATCATTCCAGGCATAGAAAATTTTGCTCCTGAACGGACAGAAACCAGTAAAGGATTAACAGGATCTCCAAATTTCATCCCCATTGCTTTTTCAACCTTTTTTAAATTTTCAAGAACCTGTTCCCACATCCCGGGAGGGTATTTTTTTCCAGCCTTAAAATACTCATTACATGCCTCGGTTGTTATAGTAAAACCTGCAGGCACAGGGATTTTTAAATTTGTCATTTCCGCGAGACCCGCACCTTTACCACCAAGCAAATCCTTCATCTTTCCATTTCCGTCAGCTTTTCCAGCGCCAAAGAAATAAACATATTTTTTGTTTACCTTTTTTGCCATAAAATAACCTCCCAATATTTGAATGATAATAGAATACACCACAATAAAAAGAATTTCAATTCAATATCTTAAAAATAAAATATACATATAAAAACACGTTTTTAAAACCATTTGGTTTAACTAAATCCATTATTGTTATCTGCATCTTTCGGGTTAATAATAATCCTTGACTTTATATTTGTATTGAAAGACAATATAATTATAGAAAATAGTATAAAAATTATTTAAGGAGGAATATATTTATGAATAAAACCTTATACTTTTTAATATCCATATTTGTATTGATTTTCGTTTCTTATTCTTTTGCTATACAAAAAACCCCTGCCGAAGGAGAGCAGTTTCCTGATATTTCAATTAAACCACCTGAAAATAAAGATGATATAGACTATCTCGGCATAAAAGAAAAAAAATCTTTCAAGTTAGGACAGATAAAAGCTGATATTGTAATCGTAGAAATCTTCAGCATGTATTGTCCATACTGCCAGAAAGAAGCTCCGGCAGTAAATGAACTATTTAATAAAATACAGGAAATCAATAATTATAAAAATCATATCAAAATTTTAGGAATCGGTGCAGGCAATACCCAATTTGAAGTAAATCTATTTAAGAGTCAATATGATATAAAATTTCCTCTTGTCATAGATGATGACTTTAAAATACACAAAGCAATCGGTGAAGTTAGAACACCTTACTTTTTTGTCGTAAAAATAAATTCTGATGGTTCTACAAAAATACTTTACTCAAAAGTGGGTAGCATTCAAGAACCATCAGACTTTTTGAATATGATTGTAAATAAAGCCGGACTTTAATCAGGAGGTTAGTTTATGAAAAACAGAGCATCTTTTATTATTTATTTTCTTATCATATTATTATTTCTTTCATTCACTGTTTTAGGCGCTCTTGCCGCTTCAGAACAATTTAAAGGGAAAATTTTCAATCCAGGCGTTTTAAAACCGATTTTAACAAAAACACATTTAAAAAAGGGCATGAAAGCACCTGATTTCAGTCTTCCATCTATTTCGGGAGAAAAAGTTTCCCTGAGCCAGTTTCGTGGAAAGAAAAATGTTGTCATCTCTTTTGTCCCTGCAGCATGGACACCTGTTTGTTCAGACCAATGGCCTGGATATAATATTGCAAAAAGTTTATTTGAAAAAAATAATGCGATATTACTCGGTATAACTGTAGATAATATACCAACTCTATATGCCTGGACAAAAGAAATGGGAGACTTATGGTTTCCTGTACTTTCTGACTTTTATCCACATGGTGCTGTAGCAAAAAAATATGGGATTCTGCGTACAGACGGTGTTTCGGAAAGAGCATTATTTGTTATAGACAAAAAGGGAATTATACGATATATAGATGTTCATGATATTAATTCAAGACCTAATCTTGAGATGCTTATAAAAGAACTGGAAAAACTTGAGAAATAAGATCAATAAATGTTTAATAAAAATTTATTTTTAAGAAAATATATTTTTTCCTACGCCTTTGTTTTTATTCTAATTCTTTCGATTACTATACAGGAAGTCTCGGCTAATTCAGCCCATATAAAAAAGAATCAGTTTCTGCCTGTGCTTTCTTTTATTGATATTCTGCCATCTGAACATACTCAATACCTCGGGATAGATAAAAAAAATAAATTTTCTTTTAAAGATTTTCATGGTTCTATTTTTATTATTGAACTATTCAGCACATATTGCATGAGTTGTCCAAAAAACTATCCAATTTTAAATTCCATTTATAATTACATTGAAAGCAATAAAAAGCTAAAAGATAATGTTAAAGTTTTTGGTATAGCTGTTGGAAACACTAAAGATGAAGTAGATGAGCATATTAAGAAATACAAACTTATATTTCCTATATTAACTGACTACCAATTCATATTTCATAAAGCAACAGGAAGCCCTCGTGTGCCTTTTACGATAATTTGCAAAAAAATAACTAAGAATAAATTTAAAATTCTTTATATCCATGAGGGAATAATAGAATCAGAAGACATTATTCTAAAAAACATCCCTCACAGATTTTAAAAACAATTCAATTGAAATAATGCAGATATTGCAAAATTGAAAAAAGTCTGAAGCATAAGGTTTGCTTTTTATTGAAAAATCAACCCGTGATTTTGTTTCATAAATTGATTTATTGCCATTTCATTATGTTATTAGTTGTTCGCCACGTATTATAAGCTATTCGCTCTATGCTATTTGATAAACGCAATAACGCAATGAACGCAATAAACGCTATAACGCAATGAACAGTTTTATAAATTCCAGTCGCCAGAGCGACTAACTTCCAGTGCCATTTTTTGGCACTCAATTCCAGACCTGCAAAGCGGGTCTCACTTCCAATGCGAAGCATTAAATTTGATAAACGCTCTTTGCTCTTCGCTAAGTTAAGGGGGTCAGGGGGTTGTTTACTGGCAATAACTCAATTTATAAAACAAAATAAACTACCTTAGCATAAGAACATGGCTTTATTTTTATATTTTGATGTAAGCTATCTTGAAAAATATAGCTCTATAGTTTATTGTTTAATAATGGAGGTTTTTATATGAAAAATCCAATATTAATTTTTCTTTATCTTATATTTTTTACAGGTTGCGCTACTTTAGATGTATATTATGACTTCGATCAAGAAGCTAATTTTGCGCTTATTAAAAAATATGACTGGATGTCCATGCCTGAGAAAACATTTGAAAACGAGCTTACTTTAAAACATATAAAGCTCGCTGTAAACAGACAGCTTGAAGCAAAAGGACTTATTCAGACTGATAAAAATCCTGACATACTTATCGCACTTCACGGAGACAAAGAAAAGAAGGTTGATGTTCAGGAATGGGGATATGCTTATAGAGACAGGGATTACTATCATGTAGGACCATATCCTTTTGGTCATGTTCCATATCCTTATGGAAAAGACACGATTGATTACAGACGCGGCACCGATACATATGAATATGAGGTTGGCACTATAATAATTGATTTTGTTGACGCTAAAAAGAAAGAATTAATCTGGCGTGGTGTTGCTTCAGGCGTTATGAATCCTGGAATGAACTTTGACGATATTAATAAAATTATTGCTAAAATCCTTGAACAATACCCTCCAAAAGAAAAAAAATAGGCATGGAACAAGGAATTATTGAAAATCTTATTAAAGAACTCACAAAACTTCCGGGCATAGGAAGAAAGACAGCTCAGAGGCTTGCATTTTTTATCCTTTCAATGCCTTCTGAAGAAGCAAAAAGTATTGCAAACGCAATTCTTGAAGTTAAGGAAAAAGCAAGATTTTGTAAAAACTGCTTTAATATCACTGACGAAGAGATATGCAGTATATGCAGAAATAATTCGAGAGATTCAAGTAAGGTTTGTGTCGTTGAAGAGCCGAGCAATATTATAGTTATAGAGCGTTCAGGCGTCTTTAATGGTCTGTACCATGTATTACTTGGAGCCCTTTCACCTATTGACGGTATTACACCCGACAGACTAAAGATAAATGAGCTTATTGAAAGAGTACGTAGTGATTCAGTACAGGAAATTATTATTGCTACAAATCCAAATACCAAAGGTGAAATGACTGCACAGTATATAAGAGAAGTGTTGAAACCTTACAATATAAAAGTTACAAGAATTGCTTACGGATTGCCTATTGGAGGTGATATAGAATTTGCCGATGAAGTAACTCTCGGCAAAGCCCTTGAAGGAAGAAGGGAAATCTGACATTATACATTTTTTATTCTTTCTCCCCATTTTTTTGCTTTAAATAGAATTTCATCCTCATCTGCGTTAACAGGCTTTCTTCCTTCAATCACAATTTTTCCATTAACCATTACAAATTCAACATCCGATGCCATTGCAGCATAAACAATATGTGAATATATGTTATAAATAGGTGTAAGATGAGGCTTTTTCAGGTTCAATGCAATCAAATCAGCAGATTTTCCCGGTTCAAGACTGCCGATTTTTTCTCCAAGACCAAGAACTTCTGCGCCCCAACGTGTTGCCATTAACACAACTGTTTTTGCATCCAGAATAGTAGGATTATTGGATAGTGCTTTATGAACCTTGGCAGTCGTTGACATCTCACTAAAAATATTTAAGTCATTATTACTTGCTGCTCCATCTGTACCAAAAGTAACCTTAATACCGGAAGACAGCATGGTAGCAACTGGTGCGAAACCAGATGCGAGTTTAAGGTTACTTTCCATACAATGCGATACTCCTACTTTATTTTTTGCAAGAAGGTCAATTTCATTATCGTGAAGCCATATACAATGAGCAGCAAGAACTCTCTCGTTTAAAAAACCAAGTTCAGCAAGATATTCAACAGGCCTTTTTCTATATCTTGATAAAATTTCTCCAACTTCCCACTCTGTTTCAGAAAGATGAATATGAACAGGAACATCGAGTTTTTCCGCAATCTCCATTGATTTTTTAAGAGTATCAGGACCGCATGTATAAACTGCATGTGGCGCAATACATGGAGTTATTAGTTCGTCATCTTTCCATTTATCAATAAAATGAATAGCATTTTCAAGGTATTCTTCTGTGGTTTTTGCAGATACACTCGGGAAATCGAGTATCCCTGAGCCGAGAACAGCTCTCATGCCGAGATGTTTACATGATTCAGCAGCATGATCATTGAAGAAATACATGTCATTGAATGTTGTAATTCCACCTTTTAACATTTCAAGACATGCAAGTTCTATCGCATCTTTAATAAATTCCTTACCGAGCCATTTATTTTCAGCAGGCCAGATATGGTTATTAAGCCATTCATTAAGTGGAAGGTCATCAGCAATGCCCCTGAAATAAACCATCGCAGCATGGGTATGGGTATTTATAAGCCCTGGCATGATAGCACTATCATTTAACTTTATTATTCTATCAGAGGTGTATTTCTTTGTTATTTCAGCTTCATTACCAGTTTCAATAACATTTCCTTCATCAACAGAGACCGCGCCTTTTTCAATAATCTGAAGAGATTCATCCATTGGCAGGATATAATCTCCGCATAAAATATAATCAACCTTTCGCAAAGCTATATATTTTATTCCTTTCCTATTTTAGTTAGCCATTTCAATTAATTTTTCAGCAATCTGAACAGCATTTAATGCAGCGCCTTTTCTTAAATTATCAGATACAATCCACATATTAATTCCATTTTCAATGGTATCATCCTCTCTTATTCTTCCGACATAAGTCTCATCTTTTCCTGCAGCATAGAGAGGTAAAGGATAAATATTTTTTTCAGGAGCATCATAAACAATTATACCCGGAGCTTTAGAAAGTATTGCTCTCACCTCATTTGGAGTTATCTTTTTTTCAGTCTCGATATTAAGACTCTCTGAATGTCCTCTAAAAACTGGTACGCGTACAGTTGTGGCTGTAACTTTTATTGACCGGTCACCCATAATTTTTTTGGTTTCATTAACCATTTTCATTTCTTCTTTTGTGTAACCATTTTCAAGAAATTTATCAATATGAGGCAGAACATTAAAAGCAATCTGATGTGGATATACATTGCATTTCACATCTCTGAAATTGAGCAAATCAGTTGTTTGCTGTAAAAGCTCATCTATAGCTTTTTGTCCTGTTCCCGAAACTGCCTGGAATGTTGTTACAACCACTCTTTTTATCTTTACAGCATCATGTATTGGTTTAAGCACTACAACCATTTGAATAGTGGAACAATTTGGATTTGCGATAATTCCTTTGTGCCACTTCAGATCATCAGGATTAACTTCAGGCACAACCAGAGGGATTTCAGGGTCCATTCTCCATTGACTTGAATTATCAACAACAACACAGCCTGATTTTGCAGCTATTGGCGCCCATATTTTAGATCTTTCTGCTCCTGCTGAAAACAGAGCTATATCAATGCCCTTAAAAGAATTTTCATCCAGCTTTTCGACTGCAATTTCAGTATCTTTATACTCAAGTTTCTTACCTTCAGACCTTTCAGATGCAAAAAGTCTGAGGCTTTCAACTGGAAATTTTCTCTGTTCGAGAGTTTTAATCATCTCGTTGCCAACAGCTCCGGTTGCTCCTACTACAGCGACAACATATTTTTCTTTTTTCTTTAACATTTAAACCAGCACCTCCATTAATAGCATTTGAAATTTAAATTTATCATAATTGCGATAGAAAAAGCTATTAATTGATTGATAAAATGTTAATAAAAAATTAAAATAAGTATTGTTCTTTTATCTTGTAGTATTTTTTAGCTTATAAAACAAATTTTCTCTCAGTAATTCTATTATTTCAAATAATTTTTATTTTAATTTGCATACTGGGAATTAATAATCAAAGGATTTTATCGATTATAAAGCGTGATGCCAAAAGTTACATGAAAAAAGAATAGATAATATGAAACCACAGAGGGCACAGAGTTTTTCTCTTTGTTCTCTGTGGTTAAGTTTTGACAATACTTAAAGAAACGGGAGGATTAATGGGTTTTTTCGATAAATTAAAAGAAAAGCTTACAAAAACAAGGCAGGCATTTGTTGAAAAAGTTGAACAAATTTTTACTGGCAGGAAAATAGATGAAGCTGCACTTGAAGAACTTGAAGAAACATTAATTATGTCTGATGTTGGCACAAAAGCCGCTTCTGAAATAATGTCGGGATTACGAGAAAAAATAAAAAAAGCTGAAGCAGCAGATGTTGATACTGTTAAAGAATTATTGAAAAAAGAAATGATAACGCTGCTCGGTTCTCCATCACCTTTAACCATAAGCAGCACAAAGCCTTTTGTTATACTTGCCATCGGTGTTAATGGAGTTGGTAAGACTACAACTATCGGAAAACTTGCGAGCAGATTCCGTTCCCAGGGTCTTTCTGTTCTTCTTGCAGCTGGAGATACCTTTAGAGCAGCTGCAATAGAACAGCTCGAAATATGGGCAAAAAGAGCTGATACTCAATTTGTAAAACACCAGCAGGGATCAGACCCTGCTGCAGTGGCTTTTGATGCAATTATGGCTGCAAAAAGCAGAAATATAGATGTTGTAATCATTGATACTGCAGGAAGACTTCATACAAAAATCAATCTAATGGAAGAGCTTAAAAAGGTTAAAAGATCTATACAAAAAGCAATGCCCGAAGCTCCTCAGGAAACATTGCTTGTTGTGGATGCAACAACCGGGCAAAATGCTTTACGTCAGGCAGAATATTTCAAGGAAGCCGTTGATGTTACAGGTATAGTACTTACAAAACTTGATGGTACTGCAAAAGGCGGAATTATTTTCGCAATAAATAAAACCCTCGGAATTCCTGTAAAACTTATTGGGGTTGGAGAGGGGATTGAAGATCTAAGGGACTTTGATCCTGAAGAATTTGTAAAGGCGCTTTTTTCATAAATTCAATCCATATCGGTAGAGCAGCCTGAGAACCTGTCATACCAGGTCCGAGAGATTTATGATCATCTCTTCCAACCCATACTCCTGCTACTAAGGTATCATCAAAACCTATAAACCAGGCATCTGTATAATTATTGGTTGTGCCTGTTTTACCATAAATTGTTCTTTTTATCTCTCTTGCTCTTGTGGCTGTCCCTTCATTGATAACTGCTTTCAGCAATTCTTTCATCTGTTCAACATCCTCTTCAGCAAGCAATTCTTCAAAAGAAGGTTTCGCTTCTTCAATCACCACTCCATCTCGGTTCAATATTCTTTCAAAAAATATGGGTTCAGGTTGAGAACCATTTGCAAATGTTGAGTAAGCCTTCACCATCTCAAGCAATGTTACATCAGATGCTCCTATTGCAATAGGCAGATATGGCTGAAGTTTACTTTTAATACCAAGCCTCTGCGCAATTTCAATTACATTTTCAACTCCTAAATTTGCCGCAAGCCTTATTGTTGCACAGTTTAGTGATTTTGCGAGAGCTGTTCTTAATGTAACAGCTCCATAATATTTACCATCATAATTAGTTGGAATCCAGCGCTGCCCTGCTCTTGCTCCTGCAAATGATACCGGAGAGTCATTGATTACAGAATCAGCGGTCATACCATTTTCAATTGCTGCCATATAAACAAAAGGTTTAAAAGCAGAGCCGGGTTGTCTCAATGCCTGTGTTGCTCTATTATATTGGTTTTTCCAGAAATCAACCCCGCCTACCATAGCTTTTACAAAACCCGTTCTAATATCCATAGCAATTAATGCGCTCTCAACAGGAGGCTGTACCCTTCTGATAAGCTGATCAACTCCTTTTTTGACTGCATCTTCAGCAATGCTCTGCATTCTTGAGTCAAGTGTCGATATAATCTTAAGACCGCCTGTATAAAGTTCATTCCCATATTTTGCTTCAAGTTCCTGTCTTAACATCTCAATAAAATAAGGAGCATCATATTTTCTATAATGAGGAGTTTCAGGCAGGGGTACCTTAACCGCTTCATTATATTCCTGTTGTGTAATGAAATTATTTTCAAGCATTTGTTTTAGTACAAAAGTCCTTCTCTCGAGCGCTTTTTCCCTATTTTTAAAAGGTGAATAATAAGAAGGAGCTTTTGGCAAAGCAGCAAGCAAAGCTACTTCTGCAAGATTAAGTTCATGAACTGATTTCCCGAAATATGTTTGTGCAGCAGCCTCTATACCGTAAGCCCTTGTCCCAAAATAAGCTTGATTTAAATACATGCCTATTATTTCTTCTTTTGTATATTGCTTCTCTATTTTTATAGAAATTGCAGCTTCTTTTATCTTTCTTTTAATACTTTTATCGGGTGCAAGAAACAACATGCGCGCAAGTTGCTGTGTAATAGTGCTACCTCCTTCAACAACACCACCTGCTTTTATATCATGCCAGAGAGCACGAAGTATGCCGATTAAATCAACTCCGGGATGATTATAAAAACGTATATCCTCAACTGAAATAAAAGCTTTTTTCAAAATATCAGGTATCTGGTAATGCGGGATGAATGTCCTGCGTTCAAGGTAAAATTCAGCCAGAAGCTTTCCATCACTTGAATAAACTTTTGAAGATTCAAAGGGAGTATATTCCTCAAGAAGTTTTATATTGGGCAGGTCAGACAATGTCCAGTAAAGAAAACCTCCAAGGAAGCCTGTAATTAATGAAAGTACTGCAAGAAAAATCAATAATTTTTTTGGCATATATTATTATAAACAAAATTGAGACATTTACTCTTAAGTTCCTTAATTTCTGTTCTGAGATGCCTTGAAACATTGATTTCATTAAATAGGCGTGAAGCAGATATCTATTCTTTTGTCCTTTTCATGATTTCTAAAAATTTCTTTGTTTTTTCACATATTTTTATTGACTAATAATGATTTTTCAGATAAAATTTTAACAATTTAATAAAGGAGAATTAATCATGAAAAACAAGGAATTAAAGAAAAAACTTATAAGTTATTCTTCACTTGCTGCAGGTGCCCTTGCAATCACAACACAGGCAGAAGCAGCTATCGTTTATAGTGGCTTACAAAATATTACAGTTGACTCTACTCATGCATCTGTTAATATCGATTTAAATGGAGATAGCACTGATGACTTTAGATTTCATCGTTTTTCTTCAACTAATATTAGACTTCTTCGTATTACACCTTTAACCTCTGTCCAACATATAATTAATCATTATCATTTTGACGCTAATCGTTTTAATGCTGGATATAATATCAAATCAACTCTTAATTATCCTTTTAGTTGGAGTAATGAATCTTCTGATACACTTGCCATGGTTCCTTATACTAATAGTGGTGGTCTTTTCAATAACGCAACTGGCTATATAGGTGTTCGTTTTCATAGTAGCAGCTGTTCAGGAAATGACTACCATTACGGATGGATACAATTCAGAGGCAATCCTCAAGCAGTTAGTGGAACAATTATAGACTGGGCATATGAGACAAATTGTAATCAAGCAATAAGAACAGGTGATACAGGACAAGAGGTTGCAATACCTGCATTGACTCCGGCAGGCATTGCAGTAGCAGCAGGGCTTTTATCTGGCTTAGGTGTAAGGACTCTGAAAAAGAAGAAAAATAAATCATAATTTATATATTCTTAATTTTATTTACAATCTACTAAGTTGACACAAGCGAAAAAAGTTCTTTTAGTTGGATGGGATGGCGCTGACTGGAAGATAATCAATCCTCTCATTGATGCTGGTTTGATGCCCAATCTTTCAAGAATGATTCAAGAAGGGGTAATGGGCAATCTATCAACGCTTTACCCTTCTCTTTCACCAATGCTCTGGACCTCAATAATAACAGGTAAACGTCCTTATAAACATGGGATATCAGGATTTATTGAGCCAGAGCCTTCAGGAGATGGCATAAGACCAATAACTAATATATCACGTAAAACAAGAGCATTATGGAATATATTTACCTTAAATGGTATTAAAAGCATTGTAATTGGCTGGTGGCCCTCACATCCAGCTGAACCAATAGATGGAGTAATGGTCTCAAATCATTTTCAGAAACCAGTTGCACCATATGGAAAGCCCTGGCCTGTGAGTCCTGGTTCCATACATCCAGAAAGACTTATAAGAAATTTGGTTTCTTTAAGAGTTCATCCACAGGAATTAGATGTGAATTTAGTACTCAATTTTATCCCACGCCTTTCTGAGATTGATCAGGAAAAAGACCATAGAGTAGAAACAATTGCAAAGATAATAAGTGAATCCACAACAATCAACAGAATAGCTACAGCAATTATGCACCATGAACCATGGGATTTTACCGCAGTTTATTATGACGGGATTGACCATTTCTGTCATGGCTTTATAAATTACCACCCTCCAAAACTCCAATGGGTAAATGAAAAGGACTTTGAACTTTATAAAAATGTCGTGGAAAGCGGATACATTTATCATGATTACCTACTCGGGACTTTATTGAAAGAAGCAGGAGAAGATACAATTGTAATTCTTGTCTCTGACCATGGATTTCACTCAGACAACTTAAGGCCTCGCAGCGTCCCTTTAGAGCCTGCAGGGCCTGCTGTCCAGCACAGACATTATGGAATCTTCGTTGCAAAAGGTCCGGGAATAAAAAAAGATGAGCTTGTCTATGGAGCAAGTCTCCTTGATATTACGCCAACCATACTTACAATTATGGGTATGCCAGTTGGAGAAGATATGGACGGCAAACCTCTGGCAAATATATTCAAAGAAAAACCCACTATAAAAACAATTCCAGGCTGGGATGATATAAAAGGACATGATGGCTGTCATCCACCGGATTTAAAGATAGACCCTGTAGAAGCAAAAGCAGTTGTAGAACAACTCGTAGCCCTTGGTTACATTGAAGAACCTGACGATAATAAAAAGAAAGCAGTAGAAGATTGCATAAGAGAACTGCAGTTTAACCTTGCAAGGTCTTATATGGACGCAGGGCTATATGTAAAAAGTATTCCAATCCTTGAAGACCTTTATAAGTCAAACCCGGATGAATACAGAATAGGAATACAACTTGTGACTGGTTACCACCGAATTAAAGATTTTGAAAAAGCAAGAACTTTATTGGAAGAAATCTTAGAAAGAAAAAAGAAGAACGCAAAAAATGCTCAGATAAAAATAAAAGAGTTCAGAGAAAGGCTTAAGAACAAATCTGCCGATGAATGGACAAAACAAGAACAAAATGAGTTCAGAAGACTTAGAAAAGAAGCAGGTATAAATATTTCTGCTATGGAATTTTTAATGGGGAATCTTCTTTTTGAAGAAGGTAAATATGAAGAGGCATTGGAGCATTTTAGAAAGGCTGAAAAGAAAGATAAGTTACGACCTGAATTATACTGCAAACTGGGAGATGTTTATCTTAAAATGGGAAAGTTAGTAGAAGCTGAAACAAGCTTCAAAAGAACATTAGAAATTGATTCAGACAACTCTGAAGCACATCTTGGTCTATGCAGAGTCTTTCTAAAACAAAAGAGAAATTTAGATGCAATTGAAGAAGGACTTGCATCTGTTGGATTGATATTTCACAACCCAAGAGCACATTATTATCTTGGAATAGCTTTTCACAGGTTAGGAAAAATTATCGAAGCTATTCAGGCTTTAAAAATCTCAATAATCCAAAACCCCAACTTCGTTCAGGCTCATAAAAGGCTCGCATACATTTATAAAAATAGACTAAAAAATAACCTTTTAGCTGAAAAACATGAAAGACTTGCTAAAGAATCAGAAGAGAAATTAAAGAATATCCAAAAAACAATGGAAGATATTTCTTCTATCAACAAATTGGAACATGCTGAAACTTCCTTAACATCTGATCTTACTTCTATAATGGAAATGCAAAACAAGCTTATCAATAAACCATTCGATATTAATAAAACAATAATTATTGTTACTGGATTACCACGTTCAGGGACATCCATGCTGATGCAGATACTTGAAAAAGGTGGAATTGAGATATTTACTGATGAAATTAGAAAAGCAGATGAAAATAATCCTAAAGGCTATTTTGAATATGAAGGTGCTAAAAGTTTAAAAAGAGACAGCAGCTGGTTAAAAGATGCTAAAGGCAAAGCTATAAAGATTGTTGTTCCTGTCATACAATATTTACCCAATCTAGAATATATTGACTACAGAGTAATATTTATTGAGCGTGATATTAACGAAATTGTTGCTTCTCAGAAAAGTATGCTTAAACATATGAGCAAGCTTAGTGATTCAAGTGTTAGCAAAATACTTTCACAGCAAGTGCATCTTACAAAAGTTATGCTTGCATTGAGAGAAATTCCAACTCTGTATATAAATTATAATGAAACCTTGATTAAACCAAATGATACTGTAAATAAAATTAATAAATTTCTTGGTGGTTTATTAAACACTTCAAACATGACTGAAGCCATAATACCAGCACTTAAAAGACATTAGCCCGACTTCCGCACTTTAGTTACAGGAAATTAATAATATCAATAAGTTAGGTCTAATTTTAGTCACTATTTTCTGTTTTTAGAAGCCGGATTTTCATGGAGGAATAATCTCAGAAGATATCCCCAATAGTTTACCCAACTAATGCAGACATTGCTCATAACTCATAAAAAAGGCTGAAGGCAAATTGCGTTATAGCGTTCATTGCGTTCATTGCGTTCATTGCGTTTATTGCGTTATTGCGTTCATAGCGTTCATTGCGTTATTGCGTTATTGCGTTTATAGCGTTATAGCGTTTATTGCGTTTATTGCGTTGTAGCGTTTATTGCGTTGTAGCGTTTATCAAATAGCATAGAGCGAATAGCGAATAAAAAAAGGCTGAAGCCTTCAGCCTTCAGCCTAAAGCCTTCAGCCTATGATAGTTTATTTTGGTTCATAAATTGAGTTATTGCCAGCATACAACCCCCTGACCCCCTTAACAAAGGGGGATTAAGGTGGTTGTATAAAATTAAATTTTTTCGTAGCATCTGCATTATTTCAAATACATTTTTTAGGTCAAGATAGAAGACGAGCAAAACTTTACGGAAGGAAGAAATGAGAGTGCATTATGATAATGACGTGGACGCTATAATATATCAAATTAGGGAACCAGAAACCTGACGGAGTATTTGAAGATTACAGAAGGTGTTAATTTAGATACAACGTCTGAAAATAAGATAGTCAGCATAGAAATTCTCAACGCTTTAGAAATATAATTATACAAAAACTAAAAATCAGCTCTTACCGAAAACTTTTTTCTTAAAGTTCTTTTCTTCCAGATACCAGTATTTTTTTCCTTTAATAAAATCATCAATACTTTTTTTAGAGATTATCTTTAGATTTTTTATATGAGCGTAACCATGATTTATTTTCAGAAAATCCAGTTTCTTACAGTTTTCAAATTCTGAACACTCCCAACATCCTTTTATTTTCTTTTTTTGACAACAGAATCTAATCTTACAACCGGGATTTCCTCCGCCGTTTCTACAGCCATTTTTGCATCTAAGTTTTACCATACTGCCAAGTACTTCATAGCATTCATTATATTTTTCAAATTGCTTAAAAAAAGAAAAAGATGATAATAATTGAGCAGTTTTATCAAACCTATAATCACGTAATTCTTTTCGTAAATCTCTTGCCAGATCAGCAATTTTTCCCTTATAACTTAAACATTCACCACAATACAAACCGCAATAAGCTATTAAATCAATATTACCTGTCATAATTACTCCTAAATCAATTTAGATTTATAAAGATAAATCCTGATACAAAACCCCAAAGGTCAGCTCTTAACTGAGGACAATCGCATTTGTTTTTGCGTGCATCCTCCTTTCTTGCTATAAAAGATTCCATCTATGAGATCAGAAATTTTACATGAACTTCCATCAGAAAAGTGGGGAATTATTATAGCCCTAACTGGGAAATTCTTCCGAATTATCTTAGACCTCCTTTATTATCTCCGGAAACACTGTTTCAATAAACTCTGAAGGGCTGACTATCTTAAGGTTATACTTTTTCACGTTTCTTAACTTGGTAAAGTCCTTTTTGTCACCGGTAATAAGATACTCCGCGCTACATGCAATTGCCGAAGCGAGAACCGGGATATCTTTCTCAGCAATGGCCCCTGCCATGCTTATGATTGTTGATCTAGATGGCATCTCAACGATTTCAAGGCGAAGCCTGGGCAAATACTTTTGATAGAGCGGCATAGCCTGAGGCATTTTCTTCTTCAGGTTACGCTCAACCTCTATAAGGTTATAACGTCCAGTTGCTCCTGCAAGTATTGGCAAGTTAAGCGTCAGGAGATCAAGGATAATTCTTGGAGCTCCCTTGTCCGAGAACAGCCCGGACAGGAGCACATTGGAATCGAGAAATACCTTACATTTTTTTCTTTGCGCCATAGGTCTCTTTAAACAGGTTGCTCCTTTCCTCTTTGAGCCCCTCGATGAGTTCTTCTATTGTGAGGCTTGATGCCTTGAGCAGTTTCTTCAACTGCCTCCGCGCCTCGTCAAGCTCCAGTCGCTTTGGGGTAATGATCAGAGAATCGCCGACCGGCAAGATAGAGACAACATCGCCTTCATCGATGTGGCTTGTTTCTCGTATCTTCTTTGGTATCGTGAGCTGCCCTCGGGCATTTATCTCTGCAACTGCCGCTTTAGCACCTTCCATACTGCACCTCCAGATTCAAATATTCTTAATTCAGTATATCAGAATTCAGAATATATTACAAACAAGGAATCACCATAGGTAATATCAAGCATTTTGTGTAAATTCTTTTAAGGGTTGTTTTCTATATTGTTCATTCAAGCGATTTAATACAGTATATATAATTCTCTCGATGCTCTAATCATGATTAAAACAACTAATGCTTTTTTTCCTAAAATAATAGAGAATACACTCTTCCCTTTTTCTATTACAAGATTTTAAAAAAAATATTACACTACTATATTTTATATAAATCTGACAAAATGCTTTATTTGTAATATTATTCATATTGTAAATGATTTTCATTTAAGAAAAGAATTATCTTATAAGAAGCGTTGGATAACCCCGCAGATAAAGTCTGCAATCAGGAGTTTTCCGGTCGTTGTGATTACAGGAGCCAGACAGGTTGAAAAGAGCACCCTTTTACAGAATGAATTCAAAGACTTCAAATATATCAGCCTCGATAATTTCTCAATATTACAATAGGCAAAGACTGATCCAGTTTCTCTATGGATCGATGCTAACCGTTTGATCATCGATGAAGCGTAGAAGGCTCCTAAATTTTTCGCAGCAATCAATTTGATCAAAACGCTGTAAAGGGTCATTATTTGGGGTCAGTCATTATTTGGGGTCAGGTCTTGAAATATTATTTACAGTCATTATTTGGGGTCAGGTCTTGAAATATTATTTATGGAGTTATTTTTTGTATGTTATTTCCTTAATCACTTTACTGACTGTAGTATAGTGAATGCCGAGGTAATCTGCAATCTCTTTCAATCTATATCCGTATCTAATGTGCGCATTATAAATCTTTTCATTTCTGCCCCTTTCCCCTCTTGAACTTCTCCTCTTAAAAATCTCTTTCAGTTCTGGTCTGCCAGCGTAACGTTGCTGCCGTGGAATTTCTTTTATAGCTTCTTTGTCTGCCAATAAATCCTTAACTTTTTCTATGAAACTGTCATCCCCAAGAAATATCTGTCCTTGAAGTTCTCCCCATGGTGAGTTTCTGTTTATTCCCTCCTTTACAAATTTTCTATAATGCCTTTGAGCTATTCCTCTGTTAGTCCCGAATACGCCGAGTATCCAGTCCACTGAAAGATACTCCGGAACTTTCTTCAGTCCTGCCGTGGCTGCATAACTGCTCCACTTCCAGCGCTCAGGCAGTTCTACAAGTCTTGCTCTTACTGGATTAAGAACAACATAACGGCAGAGCTCAAGGAGATAATTGTCTTTATCAACCAATATGGCTTTGTATCTTCCCTGGAATATGTGACCCGGCCTTCTATGCCTTCTGTTGTACAACTGGGTATAGACACCATTCAGTTGGCGCATACCTATAGACAAATTAGCTTCGGGTGTCTCTATCAGAAGATGGTAATGATTATCCATGAGACAGTATGCATGGCATAGCCAATTGTACTTTTTGACGACTGTTCCCAGTACTGCTAAGAATTTTTCTTTGTCTTGCTCATCGCTGTATATCTTTTTCAGGGCATTGCCTCGCGATGTTATATGATAAACAGCTCCAGGGTATTCTATACGCAACGGTCTTGCCATATTGATAACTATAGTCGATTATTTCTTATATTTCAAGACCTGACCCCATTATCTTGACCCCTCGGTTTTTGAAATTATTTAGTAAGGGTTCTTTGAGATAATTAATAGTATCTACATATTCAGAAAATATGATTGCCTTTCTTTTAGGGTCCTTTAGACGCCATTTTT
>Ga0078972_1002052_pt1 | contig 69865 bp, 65 predicted proteins | sample YelNatPaOPGAMG01_FD_67568 | JGI IMG/M metagenome (GOLD analysis project Ga0078972, IMG submission 67568) | Hot spring thermophilic microbial communities from Obsidian Pool, Yellowstone National Park, USA - OP-RAMG-01 (SPADES assembly) (version 2) | ecosystem: Environmental > Aquatic > Thermal... | reverse complement strand
CAAAAATAGAACCAGGGAAACATTCTATCATAGCAGAAATATTTGACCCTGAGAAAGGGAAGGTATTAAAGAAATCAAAAAAAATTGAGGTAGAGGTGACCTGATACTGATTAAAATTGTTTTTATATTTTTATATTTGTGAAAAAGATTTTTTTTATATTATTAATCTTTTTATACGGATGTTATAATTTTTATTCAATTAAATTTTGCCCTGAAAATAGGAAAGATGTTTGGCAGATGGAAAAATTTCCTATTGGGAAAATTTTATTCATCATTGTTACAGATAGTAGAACTTCTCGTGAGGCATCATTCTTTGCAAGTGAGAAGGGGGTTCTTTTTCATCTTCCACCAACATATACTAATATCACAGGTTTGATAGATTCTGCACTAATAGACAGGTTTAGATCCTTAGGATTATTTTCATCTGTTGAGACATTAAGCACCTCTATTGAAGAAAAAATAAATACTATAAAAAATGGAAGGATGGAATACTTAAATTCTATTTTAGGTGGGAATCTATGTTTAATAGTTGAAATATTACATTTTGTCTCTGAAAGGGAGATTTATCGCATTACAGCAGATTATGAATTGATAGACCTTGAAAAGATGATTGCGATTGCACAGGGAAAATTAAATCTGAAAGAGAATGTTTTTATTAAACCCCCTTATAAGAAGATATATATGATTAAAAAATTAGTGAATGAGATATCAAATGATATTGTGGATATTTATCATGGGAAGAAAAAATATTATCCTTTTACTCCTACCTTAATTGATTCCATATATATAAGAAAAGTGATTAATACAAAAAAATACAGGGGATTAGAAGTTGCTTCAACAACCATTTCTTTGTTTTCATTATATATTTCAGCCAAATATTTTAACTCTTATCAAACATCCAAATATAACTCTCTCCTTCTTCTTCCAATTTGCTTATCAAAAGACATTCAATCCGGACATTTTGCATTAACTGGTCTAACTGTTGGATTTTTATTACCATACTATCTTTGTTACCCCATAGAAGAGAGGCGGTATTATTTAATCTCTTTTCCTATAACTTCAATAATAGGGTATTATCTTGGTTCAAAAATAAGGATTGAGAAAAACCCAAAGGAACATATACATTGGAAAGAATAGTATGTTCTCCCTTCTTTTATTAAGCAATTTCTTTTTTAAGTTTAAGGAATTTATAGAAAAAGAGGGTGTTACAGGATACAAAAATATTGGGATAGTCATAGTGAATAATGATACAAATTTTTCTATTGATATGAATTTTGTTCAAGAGATGGAGAGTTTTACTGCTAATTTTAATAATTTTATCCCTTTTAAGGAAAATTATATTGAACTTCAAAAGGATGCACTATCTGACCTTAAAAAGTTAAAAGGAAAAGGGATAGATGCTTTGATTATCATTACAATAGATAATTATAGAGAGGGAAATTTCCAGTTTAGGTTATTTGATTTAAGGAATGTTGACACAACAAATCTAAAAATTCTTTCCAAATTATCCCATAAAAAGAGATTAATAAGTTTATCACTTTCGTCAGATTTAGGGATTGATTATCCATTTTGTTTTTTTTGGGGGATTGGAACACATAAAGGGTATGAAGTATCTATATGTTATAATGAGGAAAAATATGTGAGTTTCTATAAGCATTATGGTTATGTTTTTACCTCTTTTTTTGATGCATATGAAAAATTTAATTATTTCCAAAGGGGAATAAGAATAGCATTAGGGAATAAATTTATAGGATTTGGTTTGGGAACATTTATCACAGATTATTCAAACTATGAAGGTGATCTTTCAGGTATGGGTAATGAGGATAAAATTGGATATGATATTTTTGTTTTCTACAATTTAATATTTTTCTCTAACAAGGAAAATACTAAAGATTTTTTTACACTTAGAATCCTTCTTGATCTAATTATCCCTTTTCAGCCAGTAATATTTAAAGTGAGTATAGAGCCATGCCTCTTATTTTAATAATTATTTTTTTATTTTTTACAGGTTGCAAAACATATACATTCTATATTGATAGAACAAAAGATGGTGTCCTGCTTCTGGATACAGAAAATTTTAATGGATATACAGGGAATTTCAATGAAAGATTTAAGATATTATCAAAGGATTCGACAAAAAAAAGATATCTGATTTTTATCCCTCCTAAAGAATTAAAGATATATAAATATATTTTCTGGATTGATACAGTGATAAGTGAAGTTCCCCATAATATCAATTTTGAATGCAAATCAAGCGATACCACATACTATAAAAATATATATTTATCCAATAACCTTTCCGATACATTCATTGAGATAGAATTCAACCCTTTATTGTGTATAGATACGACTTGTTTTATAAAGATTTTCTTTGATGATGATAGAGACAATTTTCCTGATTTGATTGATTCTTTAGGTAAATTCGGTGAAATTTTTACAAGGATTGACAAAAACTATGAAGGGATACCTATAATGAAGATGATTTCTGAATCTTTATACCTTGTTGATACAGAAGATACTTATTTAAAATTAGAAATATGGGGACAGCCTTAATAATTTTTTTAATCTTCTTTGAAAAACCAGATGCAGAAATTAACATAGGATTATATTATGCAAAATTTCCTCCTCAAGACCTAAATCTTGATAGGATATATGATACAGATGGGATAAGTGCAAATATTCCATATATGAGTGCAGGTGTAATTTTTGGTAATTTAAAAATAAATTCATATGGAAGTCTATTTAAATTTAAGGTATTGAGCAACATTAACAGGGAAGAATTATTATATGTATGGATAAAATCTTTGGGAACTGAAGTATCTTTGTGTATATGGACACATATGTTAACTTTTGAAATCTCTATATGCTATGAATGGAATGAATTTGAGAAAGAGGGGGGATTCAATATATATCGGAAAGTAACCTCTTTATTATTTTACAAATATGGACTTGCTTATTACTTAACAAAAAATTTTGGATTGGAGTTTAAAATGCGTAAATATCCCTTAAAGGGAAATTACTCCACTTCATCACCTCATACATTTGAGGAAAGTGAATGGTTCTGGAATTTTGAGTCATTCCAGATTTATGTAGGAGCAAGAATAAATTTCTTCTTGAAAGAAATAGATTTTTATTAAAAATTTTTAAGACAAACTCTTGACATATTTCAATATATTTGTATTATTTTAATAATGGGCCCATAGCTCAGATGGTTAGAGCGTGCGGCTGATAACCGCAAGGTGGATGGTTCGAGTCCATCTGGGCCCATTAAATATAGGAGGTTTATTACGCTATTAGTTTTTGCTTTTTATAGTGAGACATATATTCTTGGAAATGCTTTAACAATGAATAATATTGAGCAGGGATTTATAATGCCATCATTGCTCTATAAATATGATAATTCTTTATTCATTGAAACTGGTTTTGTTGAAAATTATGGATTAAAAATCCCTGCGCCAAAAGAACTTGGGTTTTTTGGAATAAGATTCACTCGCTCACTATTCAAAAACTGGAAAGAGAATGACCCATTTATTGAAATCCTTTACGGAAATGATTTATTCGGATTAGGTTTGATTTATTCAAGTTATAGGGATGAGGAGATGAATAATCTGGTTGAAAGAAAAAACTATGGTGTTAATGCCTCTTTAAATCTCCTTTATTTCACAATAAGTGGCAAGGTATATAGAATGGATTATGAAGATGTTTCCTGGAGAAATACTAAAAGAAATAAAAATTCATTATCCTATGATGTGAACATCATCTATTCAAGATTTCCTTTCATTCCCTTCTTCCATCTTTCTCACAATGATTTTTCTTATGAGGAAGGGACACCTGCTGATACAACACTATTCAAGGATATAATTGATACAATCTCTCTCGGAATAGGTTTATCACAACAAATAAATAGTATGGTGAATTTATATCTTACTCCTTCTCTAAATATAAATTCAGAAAAATATACGGATAACAGCATGGTTTTAAGAAGTATTCTTTTTTCTGGGGGTGCTGAGATAAATATAAAATTTATAAAATTCGTAATAGGGATGTGTGGAAGATTAAATCAGGAGATTGAAGATATTGATACCTTAAGTTATACGGATTATAACCAGGTTATCTATTATAGAACAGGTTTATTTTTTGTATTAAAGGATTTTGATTTTGGTTTCGTTCTAAACAATGACATATTAAATAATGGACCTTTCTTCATAAGCGGAATATCAATAGACCCAATCTTGGAATTTGGGTTTAATTGGAGATTTAAAGATTAGGGGGCGTAGCTCATTTGGTAGAGCACCTGCCTTGCACGCAGGAGGTAAGCGGTTCGAGTCCGCTCGCCTCCATTTTTTATTATGAAGATAGGTGTTATAAGATTATCATCTTTAGGTGATCTTGTCCTTCTCACACCATTCCTCGAGAATCTGAGAAATATATACAAAGATGCATCAATCTATCTCTTCACAGAGGAAATATACAAAGAATTATTCACCTGTGATAAAAGGATTGATTATGTTCTTTCCGAACCTATAGAAGATGATTTTGATATTATCTATGATATGCACAGAACCATGAAGTCAAAGAGATTTATAAAAAAAATGAGATTTAAGAAGTATATAACACTGAATAAAAGGGATTTTGAAAGAAGATTTATGATAATAACGAAGATAAGGATAAATATACCTCATGCAATTTATAGATACCTTGAAGTCTTGAAAAATCCCACATTCACAAAACCAGTTGTCTTTATAAAAGAAGAAAATATAATTAAAGCAAAAGAAGACCTTAAAGAGTTCAAGAGACCATTCATAGGTTTCCTTTTAGGTGCAAAGAGAAGGTCCAGAGTATGGATGTTTTATGATGAACTATCAAATCTCCTGGATGGGAATGTATTTTTATTTGGCTCAAAAGAAGAAGATGCATTCTCACATATCAAAAGGATTAAAGGTTATTTTGGTCTCAATCTCAATCTTTTAGGTGCTTATCTTTCTTTAATGGATCTTACTATAGGAAATGATTCAGGAACAATCCATCTTGCGCAGGCAGTGGGGACAAAATCTTTGATGATATATGGTTCTTCAATACCAGAATTCGGATTCAGACCTTTCAATGGTGATTTCATATCAAAAAATCTTCCCTGTAAACCCTGTTCTTTGCATGGGACTGATTTCTGTCCATTTAAATTCAAATGCCTTTCAATTATAAATCCTTCTGATGTTTATAAAATGATAAAAAGGATGATATGAGGATACTTTTCAGGGCACCAAACTGGGTGGGTGATGCTGTTTTATCAACAAGTATTCTTAAAGAATTATTGAATGAATATGAGGATGTATTCATAGGTTTAAGGGAATATGTATCACCTGTATTTGAAGGTTTTAATAAAGAGATGTTATTTTTAGGAAAAAATCCTTTTGATAATGGGAAGATCATTGAAAAATACAGATTTGATATATCATTCATCTTCACACCTTCATTCTCATCAGCACTTGAGACATTCATTGGGAAATCAAAGGAGAGAATAGGTTTCCCAACTGATAAAAGGCATTTACTCCTCACAAAAAGGATAAAGACAGATAAGGAACATTTAATAGACCAATACAGGGATATTGTTAAGGATTATGTGGAATTAAATTATTTTAATCCTGAAATACCTGGTATTAAAAAGAGGTATAAAAAGGAAAAGTATGCTGGAATAGATATGAAGAGCGCATTCGGTCCTTCAAGGGAATGGAAGATAGAGGGTTTTAAAAAGATTGCTTATTTTCTTGAAGGGATTGGATTCAAGGTGATACAGGTTGGGAAAGAATATCAGGTATCATTAACTGAGAAAACAATAAATCTTACAGGTAAAACAACCCTAAAAGAACTTATAGAAATTATCTCTGAAATCTCCCTTTTCATCTCTGTTGATACAGGCTCAATGCATATCGCAGGTGCCCTCGGGATTCCACAGGTTGCATTCTATCTTTCAACATCACCCGAATGGACTGCACCTTTTTATAACAGGGATTTCCTTTTGATAAGAGCAGATGCAAAATGTTCACCCTGTTTCAAAAGAACATGTAAATATAAAGATTACCATTGCAGGGATATTGATATTGAAATTGTCCTGAAAAAGATAGGAGGGTTCATTGAAAAAAGCGGTTGTCTTCGATAGGGATGGAACTATTATAAAAGAGGCAGGGTATATAAAAGACCCAAAACTTGTTAAAATCCTTCCTGGTGTTACAGAAGGTTTAAAGATAATAGAAGAACTTGGTTTTTTAAAGATTATTTTAAGCAATCAATCAGGTATAGGAAGGGGTCTTATGACTTTAAGGGATGTTGAGAAGATAAACTGGTGGATGGAGGATTATTTGTTGAAAGAAGGTATAAGGATTGATGGGATATTCTTCTCAGAAGACCCTCCATGGATTGACTCAAAGACAAGGAAACCAGCAACAAAACTCATTCAGAAGATAATCTACTGGTATGAGATAGATATCAATCATCTCTTCGTTGTGGGTGATAAGTGGGAAGATATCTTCCTTGCAAGGAATATAGGTGCAAAAGAAGTTCTCGTTTTAACTGGTCACGGAACGGAAACTTTAAAGAAGATAAAACCTGAACTCATTTTCCCTGATATCATTTCGTTTGCAAAATATCTGAAAGGTATTTATGTGTAGGATATGCGGTTTCACCTTTGAAAAAAAAGATGAGATAGAGAAGATAAAAAGGATGAGTGATTCTTTAAGAAGAGGTGGGCCTGATGATGAAGGTTTATTTGTGGATAAAAATTTATGTCTTTGCTCAAGGAGGCTTTCAATCATTGACCTTTCAATGAAAGCACATCAACCTATGTTATCAGAGGATAAAAATTATGTGATAACATATAATGGTGAGATTTATAATTTTAAAGAGATAAGGGAAGAATTGAAGAAACAAAATTTTGAATTCTTTTCTGAATCAGATACAGAGGTTATTTTGAAATCATATATTCTATGGGGTGAAGAATCTTTCAAAAAATTTAATGGTATGTTTGCATTCGCTATTTTTGATAAAAAGAAATCACTTCTTTATCTTGTAAGAGACACAATGGGGATAAAACCTCTTTATTATTCAATAAGAAACGGAAGGATTATATTTTCTTCAGAGATAAGGGGATTTAAAAGTTATGATGATAAATGGGAAGAGGATGAAAGATGGAGGATTTACTTCCTTATTTTTGGTTTCATCCCTTCACCTTTCACAACATTGAAAGATGTCTTTCTTCTTAAAGAAGGGCATTTTTTAAGATACGATTTAAAAACAAAGGAGATTGAGATCAGGAAATACTATGATTACAATTTTAGTTGTAAGATAAAAAGAGAGGAAGAGGCAAAGGATGGGGTAAAGGAATATCTAAGTAATGCAGTAAGAAGGCATCTTATATCAGATGCACCAATAGGTGTATTTTTGAGTGGTGGTATAGATTCAACCCTCATCGCAATATTGTCAAGCAAATTCAAAGGAAAGATTAAAACACTTTCAATAACATTTAAGGAAAGGGAATACGATGAAACCCTTTATCAGAAAATCGTCTCAAAAAGTATAGGTTCTGAACACCATTCGTATGAGGTGAAAAAAGATGATTTTTATAAAAATCTTGAAGATATTATGGATGCAATGGATCAACCAACATTTGATGGTGTTAACACATATTTTATATCAAAATATGCAAAAGAGATAGGTCTTAAATCAGTCCTATCAGGTCTTGGTGGTGATGAAATATTTGGTGGTTATCCTTCATTTAAAAGGATAGAATATTTGATGTTTTCAAGGGAATTACTGAATACATTAATTTTTGAAAAAATAGATGATGACAGATTGAAACGTTTCACATATTTCAATATAAAAAATCCCATAGCATATTATTTAATGCTCAGAAGTGTATTCACATTAAAAGAGATCTCAATAATTCTTGATGCAGATATAAGGGAGATCAATAATTTCCTGAAAGATTTATACTGGGAAAAAGGTATAAAAGATTTAGGGAGAAAGAACTTTGTATCTTACCTTGAGATGTTCTATATGAAAAATCAACTATTAAAGGATTCTGATTTTATGAGTATGTGGAATTCTGTTGAGATAAGGGTTCCTTTCCTTGATAAAGAACTCTTAGATTATGCCTTCTCCATAGATGAGAGGATAAGGTTCAAGAAAGAGAAATATCTTTTGAAAAAAGGTTTTGATAAATTACTACCAGCAGAAATTATTGAAAGAAAAAAACAGGGATTCAGTTTCCCTATGAAAGAATGGCTTAAGGAAATTGAATTCCCAATCAATCAATCTGTATTAAATAGAAAGGCAGTTTCAGTATTTATAAAAAAGCAGAGAGAAGGTAAGCTACACTGGACAAAAAACTGGAGCCTTTTCATCGTTTCATTAAAGAAATTCTAATCTGTTTTCTTCATTTTTTGAAGTGAATATAGATATACCCAAATTTTCATTTTTACCTTTATAATCTCACAATCGCATATTCACAACATCCATAAAGTGTCATTGCGAGCAACCGAAGGTTGCGTGACAATCTCATTATTCGCTATTCGCATTTCGTTTACGACTGACCCAATTTTTAGTTATAAAAACTATACCTGTAACTATAAGTATTAGACTTAATATCTGAGACAAAGTGAGCACCTTGAAGACAAGTGCATTTCCTTCATAATGTCTGAAGAAATCTATTGAAAATCTCTTCAATCCATATAAAAGAAGGAATAGATGGAATAAAAAGCCTTCGTAAGGTTTTTTATTCCTTAAATAGAAAATAATAAAAAATATCAAAAGTAAAAGGAATGATGATATTATCTGGGTTGGGATAACAGGTAGTGTCCTTGTTGCATTTATATCTATGAGATGTCTTTCAATTTGGGAGACATAAACTGGTGGGAGCCACCTTTTAGGAAAAGTTACACCTATGAATGAATCTGTCTCTTTTCCAAAACAACACCCATTTAAGAAACACCCAATCCTTCCAAAAGATAATGCGATTGGTAATCCTGTTGCTATAATGTCCGAGGTTTTTGAAAAATTTAATCTTGATATTTTAAGATATAAAATTCCACCTATAAATCCACCTATAAATCCACCATAATAAACAAGTCCACCTTCCCAGAATCTGAATATCTCACCAACATTTTTACTATAATAATTCCACATCTCTAAAACATACCAGACCCTTCCACCAATAATAACACCAACAAGTATCCAGAATGCAAGGCTTTCAACATTCTGTAAAGGGATATTTAATCTTTTAGCCTCTCTCCTCACAATATAAAAACCAGTTAGGAAACCTATTACAGCCATAACACCAAACATAGGTATTGAGAATCTTTCAGTATAAATTAAGTATCTCCACATATTACCCTCTCACAATATATGTTTTTGTTGGGCATTTTTCAACAGCAGGTTTTAATTTCTCATAATCATCAACCTTTTCATATTGTATCCTCGGGATAAAACCATCCATAACAATCATACCTTCTGGAACAACCCTTGAACATAGACTACAACCTATACAACCTTTTGAACATACCTTTGAGACATCCGTCCCTCTTTCAGGGGATACGCATCCAAGATAAACCTTCTGATTTTTTGGTATGAGTGTTATAATCTTTCTTGGGCATGCTTTCACACAGGCACCACATGCTGTGCATTTTTCCTCATCTATCACAGGGAGCCCATTATCACCCATCTCTATTGCATCAAATATGCATACCTTCACACAATCACCAAGCCCAAGACATCCATATACACAACCTTTATCACCACCAATTGTATCAAGTGCAGAACAGGTATTTATATCACCGGTATATTCCGCAATCCTCTTTGCAACATCCTTTGAACCGAGGCATTGAACAACCGCTATCTTCTGGACCGTTGTCCCCACCTCTTTACCAAGTATCTTTCCTATCCTCTCTGCAACACTTGCCCCGCCAACAACACAACCTGTTAAAGGTGCATTCCCTTTAAAAACCTCCTCAGCAAATTTATCACATCCAGGGAAACCGCATCCACCACAATTTGCGTTAGGGAGAGCCTCCCTTATCATCAAAAGTTTTGGGTCCACCTCAACATGAAACTTCTTCCCAACATATGTTAAGAAAAGACCAAAAACAACACATATTATTCCAAGTGTTAATACGGATGTTATCATTCATACCTCCATTTTATGAAATAATAAAAGAATAACAGAATATGTCAATAAAAAATTGATAACCTTTTTAATACCTCTAACTTTTCCCTATTCCCCAATCTTGCCTCTTTTATCCCCTTTTCAAGTATCCCTATTGTTCTATCATAAACATTTCTATTCACAGGGTATGGATGTCCGTCTTTCCCCCCATGTGCGAATGAGAAACTAACTGGGTCTTTAAATGATGGCTTTGCACCAAATATTATCTCTGAGACAAGTGCAAGTGCTCTTATTGTCTTTGGTCCAACACCTTCCATTCCTAAAAGTTCCTCAAAATTTTCAGGTTTTCTCTCATATGTCCTTAAAAGTATCTTTTTTATCCTTTCAGAATTTATATCACTGAGGAAGATAGGATGCTCTTTACTTAAATTCAATACCTTCTCTATGTTTTTGAATGTCTTTTCAGGATTTTCACAGGATATTTCAACGGATATTTTCTGTGCATCTGCACTTTCCCTTGCAACCATATTCAAAACAATCCCACTTGAATCGCATTGTATCGCCTTATGAGGCTCTTTCACAAAACTCTCAATTCCCTCACTTATCCAGTGATACCTTCTCGCCATCCTATTTTCAGTATTCATCCCCTGCTGTATCACAACCCAGTTCCCATTTTTATCAAATATGAATGTATGATGGTAAAGATTGTATCCATCCTGTAAACCTGCTGTATCAACTTTAGCAACCATCCTTGATGCATAAATAAGTTTATTGGAATCTACTGATGAGATTTCACCAAATCTCCTTATATCATCAGGTGTCTTTCTTGAAGCCTTACCCTTTCCTCCTGCAATAAAGAGACCTAAATCCTTCTCAATCCCTTTTATCCCTTCTTTCATCGCACCACAAAGTGTTGTTGTGAGACCTGATGAATGCCAGTCAAAACCAAGGACACACCCAAATGACTGGAAGAAAAATGGGTCTGAAATCCTCCTTAAAAACTCCTCTGTCCCGAACTCCATTACCATTATCTCAATAATGCTTCTTGAAAGTAACTTCATCCTTTCAAAAAGCCATCTTGGTGCAGAACCATAATGTAATGGAAGATTTGCTATACCTTTCCTCATAAAAAGAAAGGAGGCAAGCCAAAAAGAACTTGCCTCCTTTTGAGCCTTATGATTTTTATATCACTTCACAAACAGTATCTTCTTTGATATCACCTCTTTCCCGCTCTCCATCCTCACAAAATATACACCTTTCGGTAATTCCTTCCCTCCATTATCCTTTCCATCCCATACTACCCTGTATGAACCTTTATTCATTCTACCATTCACAAGTTCCTTCACAACCTGCCCTGTTATATTCAGAACATTTATCCTCACTTCACCATCTCTCGGTATCGTGTATCTTATCTCACCCTCATCACCAAAAACACTCTTCCTCACCTCCATTGTTATCTTATTTATTGTGTTTTCCTCTACACCAACAGGTGAATTAACTATTTCTACATCACCGAAAGATGCATCAAATCCCCATCCTGCTGATGAAAGATAAATGCCAAGTATCTTCCTTATATCAAGTTTTGCAGTTCTAAGGTCATATTGCCTTAAATACCATACACCCTGTGAAAGTTGTTCAGCACCAGGGTCAACATTGCTTGCTGAAAGATAAAAGTATTTCCAGTATGAAGCGGTATCACCTGAACTTGTCTCATATCTCACACGAACCCTTGCAGGGTATTCCTTGTATTGAGCAAGGTCACCAGTCAATTCCTGGTTGTCTATCCTCACCCAGAAACTCAATGTCACATTTGTCCATCCTGATACATCCTCTTTGTATAATTGAGACATCTCTCCATAACCACCATCCGAAGTTGAACTACGATAAATCCTCAATGCCCTTTCTGGTGTTCCTCCAGTTAAGTATATTTCAAAATTTGCAGCAGGATTTGGAGGATTATGACCTTCTTTGAATGTCCATCCCAATTTCCCTAATGAGAAATCACCATTTATGAATGGATGTATGGACCAGTTCACTGCATTATGTATGAGTTCATAAAAATCACCAGAAGGATAATAAGGAAGAAGTTGCCTTCCCCAGTAAGATGGTATTCCAACAAGATGTTGCAATGTTGCTATACCAGAATTCCTCCCTGAAAATTTCGCAACTGTATCTGCCCATGGGCTCAATGTGACTGAATCAACAACCCATCCCGCAAATGAAGCAACATCCCACATAATAGGATGATAAGGGTCATACCATCCCAATGTCCAAGTTTCATTCATTGATCCTGTTCCTTTTGTGTATGGGTTATATGATGGGTCCATAATACCCCCATTAAGACCACCACTGCCATAAGTTCCACCTGGTTGTGGGTCCCAGCATATACCGCCCATCACAATCCCACCACCTCTATCAACAAATGCCATAAGTGTATCACCTATTGCAATGTTATTCACCCATTCATAAGCACCATCATTAACTATCACCGCATCATAGTTCATAAGTTCTGAAACCGTTGGGACAGAATCATGCCCATTGAAATAATTCACACTTTCAACATCCCCAAACTCCATAAGTCCATTCCTCAATTCAGTGAAATCACCTTCATTATTCAGAAGAAGAACCCTGCAATGCCCATCTTTTATAAAGGATAATGTGACATTATCAACATATATCTCAAAACCCCAATACCATAAATCACTCCCAATCCATACATAATATATTGTATCATTAGGTGTGAGATTTAATGTTTCAATAAGATTTGGCGAACGAACCCTCTGCCATCCAGTGCTTGTGATTGTTTGCGACCAATCACCCTTATTTGTATGAACCATAATCTTACAACCTTTGTCAGGTATTCCACTCACAATATTTATATCAGCAGAAAGATAAAGATATGACACAGGACCTACATTTGAATTTATCTCCTGATAGATACCAAGAACCCCACCATCACCCCATGTATTATCCCTTACTATGTGAACCCTGTAATTACCTCCATCATCTATTATCTCTATTGTATTCGGATTTGATGCAGCTGTCCCCTGAACACTATGTATTCTCCAACCCTTAAGACCATCTTTCATCCTCACATTTGATATATATGGTGCATCTGGTGAGTGTGGATTCTTAACAGTTGTCCATGACCATGTATAATCTGAAACCATAGGAACACCATTTGTATCCTGAACATTCCCACTTATTGTCATATAATATCTCTGTGAATCTGCAAGGAATAAACCTGTTGGTATGAATGTCACTGTTGAATCATCTGGGTTGTAAGATACAGTCCCTGATATCTTCCTTGAATATGCACCACCACCAGGTCCTGGTGTAAATATCCTCAAATAGACATTGTCCGAATTTATCGTTGAAGGCTTCATTGGAGAATCAAACTTTGCAGTGATACTTGCATCGTTTGGAACATCCGTTGAGCCATTCGCAGGTGTTACCGCCGTGATACTTGGTCCTGCCTTTGCACTGATTATCACATTATCAACTCCACAGGCAAAACCCCAATGCGATGATGAAGCCTCATCATTATAAACCCATCTCACCTGAACAGAATCAGCAGGAAGATTAGGTGTAAGGTCTATTGTTTCAGTCCCAGAGCCAGACGCAGTGTATGTTTGAATTGTTGCCCATGGACCCCATACACCAGATGAAAAGAATCTTACATCAGTTCTAAATATCTCACCTGCTTCGAACCGGTAAAACCCATAACCATAGATGAGTTTTAATGAATCAGAACCAGGAAATATGGAAAATGCTGGTGAAATCCATTCCTCATTCGTATTTACAACACCATGTCCTGCATCATCATCTGAATAGAATGCATATCTTGTCCCATAATTAGGTGGGGTATAGGGTGGAAGGTCTGTTGTTGTTCCAACAAGCCAGTGAATCCCATCCGAGTTCCCATCAACATAATTCCAGCCAGTGTAATCTCCCTCAAAGTCCTGATGGCATATTTCTATCCATCCTGCTTTTGCTGTGAGTGTGATGCTTTTTTCTCCACTGTGATTATAAATCACAGGGAGTTCCCTTAGTCCTGTAAGATTATTCCCGAATCCTGTTAAGGAAAGGAGAATAATAAAAAAACAACTCAAAAGGCGTTTACACATAAAAACCTCCTTTTTGTTTTTTTTTATTATACATAAAAATCAATTTTTGTCAAGTTTTATCAGGAAAAATTTTACATTTTGAAATTTTCACTTTTTTCCCTCCATTGAAATTATCTCAGGTTGAATTATTATAAGAAGTGTTTTTTCAATATCTGCTGCTGTCTTCCTTTTAAATATATAACCCAAAAGAGGGATACTTTTTAATAAAGGTATTCCTGTTTCAATCTCTTCCTTCCCCTTTGTGTTAACACCAGAAATAACGAGTGTATCACCATTATAAATTCCAACATTTGTTGAGAACTCCCTTGAATAATATGTCATCCCTGAAATCCCGATATAAAAATTTATATAACCTTTATATCCAATACGGGGGGTAATGAAGAGATACTTATTTTCTCCAAGAGGAATTACACCATTATTGTTATTAATGATTATTAAAGAGAATTCCTTTATATAATTTCTTAAATCCATATTCTCCTTTTGCTCAATCTTCGTGATTAACTCGCTGAGTGAGATACGAGCAGAACCCAAACCCCTTAAATGTATATTATCATAATATTCTTTATAATATTCTATTCCCGCATTTGCAGCAGTAGATGTGATAACATCAAAAATATCAAGACCAAGTTTAACCGCATCCCTCTTTGAGAGTTCGATTATCTTCCCCCTCAAAAGAACCTGTTTTGGTGGTGTATCAAGCATCAGGACAACCTGCATAACATCCTGTATCTTACTCTCAACATCTGTCACTATTATTATACCGAGTTCGTCATTAGAATCTATCTTCCCTTCCGGGGATAGTCTTGATTTCAACGCATTTATTATTGATGATGGAAGAACATAATTCACAGGGATTGATAATGTTTTAAGTTTAAGAAACTCCTTTGAACCCATTTTGTCTATCTTCTTAACAAAATCAATGATATCTTTTAATTTTGGTTCATAATCCGTTATAATGAGCATATTCATAGGGTCATTCACCTGGCAAGAACCATACTTTGTGAGCCTTGAGGAGACGAATGGTTCTATCTCAGATGCCTTCACATTCTCAAGTTTTACAAGTTCTGTCTTTGTGTTTGCTCCAATATCACCTATAACCTCAAGGTTCATCTTCATCTCTCCCTGTGGTTGATAAGAAATGATAAAGAATAATAAAAACATACATACCTCCCTTTATTCTCTTAACCTGTTACCACCAAATCTCTTCGCATCATAACACCTTTTATCCGCAACCCTTATCAGTTCATCCATTGTTTTACCATCTTCAGGAAAACTGCTTATACCTATTGAAAGTGTTATTCCTTTTAATTTTTTGTTTTTCTCTATCCTTTTTATGAGTTCATTCCCTATCCTTAATATCTCTTCCTTCTCTGTGTCATAAAATAAACAGATGAACTCATCACCTCCATATCTTCCACAAACACCCTCTTTTATAGTTTTTTTCAAGTTATCAGAGAATATCTTTAATGCCTCATCCCCTTTCTGATGACCGAATCTATCGTTGAATTCTTTAAAGTGGTCAAGGTCTAAAAAGAATATTGTTAATCCCTTCTTCTCCTCTTTCGCCCTCTTTATCCATCTCTCTATCTCAATCTCTATCGTCCTTCTATTCAAAACACCTGTAAGCATATCTATCTTTGAAAGTCTCTTTGTCTCTTCAAAAAGCCTTGCGTTCTCAAAAGAGATTGTTATAAGTGCGGCAAGTGAAGAAAGTAGTTTCCTTGTTGAATCAGGGAAATCATCCTCCTTCCTGCTGTTTATATCAAGAACACCTATCACCTTATCTTTTATTTTTAATGGGATTGCAAATTCTGAAAGAATGCCTTTTACACCTTCTATGTAATATTTATCTTTCCTAACATCAGGTGCATAATATGATTCACCTGTTCTTGCAACATAACCAATTATACCTTCTCCTAATCCTAATTTAAATCCTTTGAAAATACTATTTTCTTCAACTGTATATTCAAGGCTCAATGTTCCATCATCTTTTAGGATAAATACACCTATAATATCGTATCCAAAATGTGTTCTTATCTCTTTAAATATCCTCTCTATCAATCTATCAGGGTTCATCTCCTGGATGAGTGAGGATGAAATCTCATAAGAGATTCTTAATTGTGTAACAAGGTCGCTTAGATTCTTATAATGTCTTGAATTGAGGATTATAAATGCTATAATAGAAGAAAGGGATGAAAGTATACTAATTTCCTCCTGTGAAAATAGACCTTTTTCAACAAAGATAAGCCCTTGAACATCCTGTAAAAGACTCCCTGGTATTATAAGTATTTCTGAGGCATTACCCGCTCCTTCTTTCAGTTTTATCTTATCTTTTTCTTTTAAAAGTAGATGTGTCTTCTTTGTTAGGACCTCTGTTATTATCTCGGAGTGAAGATTTATATCACTCTTCCTTACCTGGAATCTATTTTCTAATGGGAAAAACTCATACAAATCTTTCCGCGGATTATTCTTAAGAAGAAAGATGGATAGATAGTCGCAATCTGTTATTTTTGAGAGCATAATCAATATCTCTTTCATAATCTCATATTGGTCTTTTAAAAGATAAATACTGCTCAGATGGTTTCCGATGTTTCTTAAAATATCATCTTTCTGCATAATAAATTATAACATTTATAAATTTTTTTTCAATATTTTTCTTGACTTTTTTCATTATTTAGTATTATATAATAAAAAGGGAGGATTTATGAAAAGGTTTTTATTAGTATTCGTTCTTTTTGTTGTTGTGGGGATTTTTGCGAAACCTGCGAAAGTCTTCATAGTAAATCTGTTTAATGAGAGTGTTGATGTGAGGCTTGGTGAATCTGATAATCCTGTTGTTCATAAATACAATCTAAAGCCTTATTCTTCAACAAAGTTAGCACGCACAGAGAAGTATGGAGATTACATATTATACTTCAAACTCTCTGACTCTCTCAACTGGTATAGATGGGCTGATGAAGATGGAAATGTATTGTATTGCTCTGTGAAAAAGGATAAGAATTATTGTATATTGATAGGGAACGACGGAGGAATAAACTACTATAGTCTCTCAGAAGATAACGAAAAAGGTCCAAAAATTGCCTTCCTCAATGGTTCTGATAAGCGTGTGAAAAGGATGGAAATTTCAAAGAAATGGAAAGATAATGTTCAGGCATACTGCGTTGATTTTGACCCTAATGATCTTTCAAATCTTGTATCATTCAAAAAGGGAAATTATAGTATGTTCTGGCAGTTCCCATCACAGGTTAAGGAAGATGATTATTACTATTATCCAAACGAAGAAAGAACAGGACCTGAAGTATTCAAATTTGTTGATGGTGAATACGACCTTTTCTTAATATACTCAATAGGTGATACAGAATACGGAATTTTATACGAGATAACACCTCAAGATTAAATTTCATATCCAGGGGGATTTCTCAATTTAGAATTCATTTTTCCTTGAACATATTTGTATTTTCTATTATATTGTTAATGAAAAAATGAAAAGTAAAAAAACATTAAAAGCAATACTTGAAATCTTCTCTATTTTCTTTTATACAGCAATTTTTACATTTGGCGGTGGTGTTGCAATGCTCCCTGTTTTAGAAAAAATCATGGTGGAAAAGAAAAAATACCTTGAAGAAAAGGAATTTTTAGAATTTTTTTCTCTTACTCAGATTTTACCAGGCTCAATAATGTGTAATATGGCTGTGTTTGTGGGTTATAGAATCGCTAAGTTTTTAGGTGCATTAGTTTGTGTTATAGCAATCACTATACCACCACTTACAATTATTACCCTGATTGCTATATTTTATGGGAGACTTATAGAATATCCTATTGTGAAAAAAATAATGCTCGGGATATTGGCAGGTGTTGTAGGTGAAGTATCAGGAATTATTTTAAATATGTTCAAGAGAACAAAATTTAATAATTTTAAAATTTTCCTTCTTTTGTTTTCATTCTTTCTTATGTTTGTTTTCCGTTTAAACCCTATTTATGTGGTGATTATTGGTGCACTATCAGGAATTCTTTTGGGAAAGGAGGATTGAAATGCTACTATTAAGGATTTTTCTTGAATTCTGCAAGATAGGTATTATTTCCTTTGGTGGAGGTAATGCAGTATTCCCTATTTTACACAGGGAGGTTGTGGAAAATCTGCACTGGATACCTGAACAGGAACTTCTATATATGGTTTCTATTGCTGAAACTACACCAGGTCCTATAGCAATGAATTTATCCACATTTGTTGGTTATAAACTTTATGGATTTCTTGGTGCAATTGTGGCAACTGCTGGATATAATCTTCTCCCATTCCTTATAGCGATCTCTGTTATTATCTCTGTTGGGAAATTAAAAGAAAATAAGATTTATAAAAGATTTTTAAGTGCAGTTAAAGTGGTAGTCCTTGTGCTTTTAATGCGTGCAGTTTATATAATAACGAGGGGAGGTTTTCACGATTTTCGTCCTTACCTTTTATCTTTTGCTTCATTAATTTTTTTTATGAAGTTTAATAAATTGAATCCTATATACTTGCTTATTGCAACAGGTTTAATTGGAATGATTGTTTTTTAAGATGAAAGGGAAAACATATATACTTCTCATAGAGAATTATAAGGAGAGAAAGATTAAAATAGGGAGATTAGGAAAATTGTATTTTCAAAAGGGCATCTATGTTTATATCGGTTCTGGAAAGAAAAATATAAATGGAAGGATAAAAAGGCATTTTTCAGATAAAAAAAAAATTTTCTGGCATATTGATTATTTATTGGATAGAAAAACGAGGATAAAAGATGTGTGGATAAGTTCAGAAGAGGTTGAATGTAGAATGGCAAAAATTTTTTTGGAAGAAGGGTTTTCTTATATTAAAAATTTTGGGAGTTCTGATTGCAGATGCAAATCCCATCTCTTTCTTATAAATACCAATCGCAGAAAAATTATAAAAATTTTAAAAAAAATGAAGTTTAAAAAGATAATTTTAACATAGAATTGTTAAAATTCAAATCTTTCTTGACTTTTAATTGAAGATGTATAAAATAATAAAAACTAATAAGTTAAATTCAGGTGAGATGTTTATATTAAATTGTAAAAAAATTATAATCAAAATATCTTTAGTTACAGGTTTTCTCATCTTAATTTTTACTCTCTGTAGCAGGAAAGGAGGACAGATAGAGTTAGCAGAAATAAGATTCTCATTAGATTTAAAAGAAGAGAATTTGCTGAGAGGTCAATGTTCTCAAATAAGAACAGTTTCCAAAACAAATCTCACTTTTAGCGGATTAGAAGTGCTTAAATTGAGTAACGAGTCATTGTATTCTGGAAATATATATTTTGTTTTCGCTACTTTCATTAGAAAAGACAACAATAATGTTATTGAAATTAATGCCAAGAATTCAAAAGAAGATTTCCCAAAAATGAAGCATCCTTGCGTGCCTTTATATAATTATATTTTGTACATATTATGAAAATGGTGAAATTTATTAAGATTTTTATATTCTTCAATTTATATTTTATATTTTGTTTTTCTTTATGTTATGCATTGGAATGTAATTACAGCGGTGAAAACCCAGTTTTTCTTAATCACTTAAAAATAGGCAATACTTATTCATTTAAAAAATATTTTCCATATTTCCCAACGGCGAAATGCGATCAAGTGGTAAATTTCAAATTTGAAATAGTAAAACCCAATGAAAACATAAGAAAATGGGATCTTCATCAATATGAACCTATTCCTTCAACAAATTGGTTTAAAATAAATAAAAGATATTATTCAAAAGTTAGACCTAATAAAAAGATCTCCCCAAATATTACAATTAAAATACCTAATAAAAAAAGGTACCTTGGGAAATCATTCTGGGCTAAACTAAAAGTCCGTATAATCAGCGATGATGGATTAATAAGCGAGCATGAATGGGAAATTTATATAAATATCTCTTGCGAGAGTAAAGAAATATTACCTATTTACCAGGAAGGGCATAGAATTCTAAACGACGCGGAAAAATTCAAAAGTATTCATGAATACGATAAAGCAATTGAAAAATTTAGCGAATATCTAATTTTTTACGAAAAAAATGAGAAGAAAATAAAATCTATAGATTATGAAATACTCCCTGAGGAAGCAAAAAATCTTTTTCCCCTTCCTGCTATTGATGATATTAAATTAAAAATAAAAGAGTGTGAGCAATTATTATTAATACCCAAAACAGCATGGGAAAAAGTAGAAAAGGAAAATTTCTCCGAAGAATTATTTGAGGAATATATGAAGTTTTTAGGTATTGATGGGCATAGGAGTTTTGAAGATTATCACAAAGAAGAAATTTATAAATTTGATTCATTTAGAGGGAAAAAGTTCATTTCTGCAATATTAAAAAAAATTAAAGAAACAGATAATCCGGTTCTCAAATATCGCTTGATAAGGAAATTAGGCTATCTTGGAGATACATCAGTGGTGGAATTTCTGAGAGAAATTGTTAAAAATAAAGAAAATCCTCCTCCTGTTCGGTGGTGTGCGGTGGAAGCAATAGGGAAATTAAAAGACAAAGGAAGTACGGATATTTTAATTTCTGCATTATATGATGAAGTGTTCGGAATTAGATTACAGGCTATAAAAGCATTAGGACAAATATGCGATTCTTCTATTCTACCTGTTTTAAAAGAAGCACTTAGGAATATTAAAGATGCGGATTTGATCAGACAAATTAATAAATCTATATCCGAAATAACGGGTAATGATTTTGAATACATTAATTATGAATTAGGAATTTCATTAAAAATACCAAAGGATTGGGAAATAGAATGGTTCCCATTCGAAGGAAATTTTGTAAGGATTAATGGACCTGTAATTAGCGGTACCTATGCTACAATAAAAATACGAAAGGAAGAAAATGTAATAAAAGAGCTGGAAGAATTAAGAATAAAAAAAGGGAACGAACCTACCTTTAAAGAAATTTATCCAAAAGGAGAAAAGATTAAAATTGGTGAATTGTTTGGAATAAGAAGTTTTCGGCTCCAAGAAGCCGGCCCAAGTTGGAAATTCAAAAATTTTAAACAAATGGGTATAACTTTGTTTTCAGATAATGAAAAATATTTTATTGAGTGTTCTTCTCCAGAAGAGGCATTTGAAAATGTCCTACCACAATTTGAAAAGATTATAAAAACTTTCAGATTAATCAGTATTGAAGATATTGGCATATTAAACTCAATCTCAATTGACACAACTGAAAGATGGAAAGAATGGTTAAATAAAAAATTTAAAAGTAAAGAAAAAATTCAATTAGAACATAATAAAAAATTGGAAAATAAATTAAAAAAATTATTGTGTAAAGAAAAATTCCAATTCTTCAGTGATATAAACAATGACGGGAAATTTGAATCACTCATTTTTTGTTTAGGTAGCAAGCCTGAATGGGATAAAAAAATTCAAATGATTTCTGCATTAATTATAATGAGTTATGCAGAAAATAAACAAGATTGGGAAGAATTAGTTAGGTTAGATCAAAAAGGCCTCTTTATAAATGGAACTAATTTATTTTCAACTGAGGATGAATTTCAAGTTAAGTTAGGAATTGATAGAAACAATAATTTACATTTTATATTTATGGTAGGAACGGCTTCCGATGAGGTATTAATACATTGGAAACCTTTTAAAAAGACCTATTACGCAGATTACGGAGATAGTGGATGCGACGATGATTAACCCATAAAAACTAATTTTATAAAAGTTAAATCCCAAACCTGAATTGTCAAATCTTATATAAGTTTAGTTCATTAGACCTTCAGAGAATCTTCTTTTTAAAACAATGTCTTTGTTTTTACTGGATATTTTAAATGTTTGTATGCAAGTTCTGTTGCAACACGACCCCTTGATGTCCTCTCTAAAAAACCTCTCATTATAAGATATGGTTCAAATACCTCCTCTATTGTCTCTGCATCCTCTCCTATAGCAGTAGCAAGTGTGTTAAGACCAACAGGACCACCTTTGAATTTCTCTATTATCGTCTTCAATATAAGTTTATCAAGAGGGTCAAGACCCTCTTCATCAACCTCAAGCATCTCAAGCCCATATCTCGTTATCTCTTTTGTTATCTTCCCTTTCCCTTTTACCTCCGCAAAATCCCTTATTCTTCTTAATAATCTATTCGCAATCCTCGGTGTCCCCCTTGACCTCCTCGCTATCTCCTCTGCACCCTCATCATCTATCTCTATATTCAATATCCTCGCACTCCTCTGTATTATCTTTTTTAAATCCTTTGTCTCATAATAATCTATCCTTGGTGTATATCCAAATCTTGACCTCAATGCTGATGTGAGTAATCCAGACCTTGTCGTTGCACCAATAAGTGTGAATGGCTGTAAATTGAGTTTTAATGCCCTTGCCTGTGGACCAGAATCTATGATCAAATCTATCCTATAATCCTCCATTGCCTGATAAAGATACTCTTCAACCTGTTTATTTATCCTGTGTATCTCATCTATGAAAAGAACATCAAATTTCTTTAATTTTGTGAGGACACCTGCAAGGTCCCTTGGTTTCATAAGGACAGGACCAGATATAGATATGATATTCACACCGAGTTCCTTTGATATAATATTTGCCATTGTGGTCTTGCCAAGACCAGGTGGTCCTAAAAACAATATATGGTCAAGCGGCTCTTTCCTGTTTTTTGCAGCCTGTATAAAGATGGAAAGATTCTCTTTTATCTTATTCTGATTTATAAACTCCTTTAGAAAACCAGGTCTTAATCTGTTTTCAAAATCAATATCATCAGGAAGCCTTGAAGGTGTTGTGATATCTATTGTGATAGAACCTCCTTAATTATCTCCTCTGTTGTTAAATCTTTCTTTTTCATTAAGACATTCTTAACACTTTCCTCTGCTTCCCTCCTTGTAAAACCAAGTTTCACAAGCCCGAGTATCGCATCCTCTGGTAATTCTTTACTGAATGAGAGTTTCCCCTTCAATTCAAGGACTATCCTTTTTGCGGTCTTCTCACCTATCCCTTTCACACGGAGAAAATAAGAGTGTTCGCCATTTTCAAGAGCCTCTATAATTTTATCATAACCAAGTGAAGAGATGATATTCATTGCTGTTTTTTCTCCAATATTCTGGACTGATATAAGTATATGGAATATATCCCTTTCTCTCTCATCTTTGAAACCATAAAGTTCAAATGCATCTTCTTTCACTGAGAGGTGCGTGAAAAAATTGTATTCCCTTCCTATCTCAATTTTATCAATGGTATCCTTTGTAAGGTAAATGAAGAAACCAACACCAGAAACATCAACAACTGCCCCCTTATCATTTTTTCTTAAAACCTTACCTTTTAGATAATCTATCATCCTTCCTCAAGAGATAAACAAGGGAGTTTGCAAGTGCATCTGAAGCATCAACAGGTATCTCTTTTTTCACATTTAACATATTTTTCACAATAAAATTCACCTTATCTTTACTTGCTGCACCTGAACCTGTTATAGCAATCTTTATCTCCCTTGGTGAGAATTCAAAAAGGGGTATCCTCAACTCCTTTAAAAGTAAGATATAAGCACCACGAAGTTCACCAAGATGAATCAATGTCTTTGTATTCTCCCCGTAAAAAATACTCTCCATAACAGCAACATCAGGTCCCTCTTTCTTTATAAATTCCTTCATCTTCCTGTAATAATTATAAATCCTTGTTCCTAAATCACCTTCCTCAAAACTTATCACCTTCCATTTCACATTTATTTTATTCCCATCGTAATCAATAATCCCTACACCTGTTGCCTTAAGACCAGGGTCTATCCCCAAGACCTTCAATTGTTTGATGCCTCCATAAGGAGTGAATCAGGTATGTCAAAATTTGCGTAAACATCTTGAACATCAGGATGCTCCTCAAGTTCGTCAAGGAATTTTAAAAATGTCTGTGCCTTTTCACCTTCAAGATGGACATAATTCTGCGGTATCTTTGTGAGTTTCGCCTCTATTATCTTCACATTATTCTTCTTTAGTATCTCCTTCACTGCATCAAAATTCTTCACATCTGTTGTGATTAATATACTATCATCCTCTGTCTTTATATCCTCAACACCAGCATCAACAACCATTTCAAAGAGTTTCTCTTCACCAATATCTTTTTCAACATATATCACACCTTTCGGACTGAACATATAAGAGACACATCCTGTTGTTCCAAGTTTCCCGCCAAATTTTGTGAATATATGCCTTATCTCTGCTGTTGTCCTGTTCTTATTATCTGTCGCAGCAGTCACAATTATCGCAACACTACCGGGCCCGTATCCCTCATATGTAACCTCTTCTATAACCTGTCCAGGTAGTTCTCCAGTCCCTCTTTTTATAGCCCTTTCTATATTCTCGTATGGCATATTATTCTCTCTCGCAAGTTCTATTGCATGCCTCAATCTCGCATTTGTCTCAGGGTCTCCTCCACCTTCCCTTGCTGCTATTGTCAATTCCCTTATTAGTTTCGTAAATATCTGTCCCTTCTTTGCATCCTGTTTCTCTTTTATATGTTTCACCTTAGACCATTTGGAATGTCCGGACATAAATCCCCCTTTCTATGTGTTTTTTTAAAGAGATTTTTTTTCTCATAAAAAGATAATAATTTATTTTTTCTAAAAGTCAACAGGAATTTTTAATAATTATACTTAAAAATCATATAAATAATACTTTCATCTTTCAACCTACCAAACTTACCATAATCACCTATTATGTATTTTGTCCCTGCTGTTATTTTTATATTACTCAAAGGTGAATATGATATTTCAGGTGCGAGAAGGTGTGAAAATTCCTTATCATTGAAGTCATAATTCTCAAATGCATAATTAAGATTTAACTCTAATCTATGATCAAAGAAATTAAAAGATGAATGCAGGAGGAAGAAGTCATTCATCACATCACCAGCATCATCAGGGAAACCATAGATATATTGCAAAAGAATATAAAATCTATCATCCTGCCTGAAATCAGCACCTAAAACATATTTGTAATAAGGTGAAGAAAGGATTGTTGAATCAGATTTCACAACACCCCTAATCGTTGTTAAAACAAGACTTTCAGGGATGAAATACCCAAACTCACCCCATAAACCAAATCTATCAATGGATGTTGCAAAATCAATCCCTATAATATTCATCTCAGGATAAACAAAATTTGCAATCATCTTAATATCTGGGAATAATATTCTTATTGTATCAGGGAAAGGAAGTGAACTCCTACCATACACATAACTTAAAGAGATATCTGTTTTAAGTATATTCCTCTTCAATTTTAATCCAAATATTGAATTCTTTATATTCCTTTCAGGGATTTTCAATACTAATTCTTTATCCTGGATCTGTGATAGTTCAGGATACAAAACATTTAAAATTTTTTCCTCTGGAAGCCTCCCTGGTGTAAAGAATGGAAGAAACACTGTTTGAATACTTGTTCCACCTAAAAACATCTTTAATTTAAATGAGAATGAAGCAATTCTCCTTCCAAAATCCCATATATCTTCAAGGTCAATTGGATCTATATTATCTGTTGGATTGAATATATAAGCAGTTCCCCAGGATGTCCTCTGTTTTCCCAATGTGATATCCATAAAATCAAAAGGGAAACCTCCAAGTGTAATGTACGATTCAACGAACTCGGGTATAAATGAGAATTTTTCCTTCTGCGAAAGTTCGTAAAGGTTTGAGAAATCTTTAATCCCTATCTCTTTTATCCAAATCTCATTGTAGAAATTAAAATCTTCATTTGAACCTTTCAAATAGAAATCAAATTTTGTCTCATTGAAATTAAAAAGATAGTCCTTATATAAAAGCCTTGTATCAAGATTTAGATATCCACCTATCTCAAATTCAGAAGCAAATAGAATGATAGGTAAGAGAATGAAAGACCTTTTCATCTTTCCTCCTATTTACCGAGCCTTTCAGGATTAAAAATGTTATCAGAGATACCTGCATCAAAATCAACATCCATTAATATCATCTTCGTTGTATTCCCTGATTTTAAATCCTTCATTATAGATTCCTTTGATACAAGATAACCCTTCACCTTCTCTATCTTGAACCTTTCAAGTGTCTTTATGAGATTCCCTCCTTTATCATAGTATTCCAACTTAACAGGAAAGAATTTCTCTTTTTCCACCTTTGTTATAACATATCCGTATATTGACCTGTAATTCTTTTTAGGTGTCATTTTTAAATACCAGTTTTCATCATCCTCTTTAATAATCTCACCATCCCAGTAATCTGAATATCTTTTTGATTCAAGGTCTTCATAAGTGAAATCAGTCCCTGCGAATTTTCCACCCTTTGATTGTGATGCGATAAGTTGTGTCTTCTTCATAGCAGGAAGATAAACATAGAAAACACCATTTGGGAGTGAAAGAAATCCTATCCCTTTCTGGTCTTCAGGGAGAAGGAAACGACCTATTCTCTTATCAGTCCCTTTCTGGAATATCTCTATCAGTTTCTCCCTCTCATTCCCATCCTTGTCAATAACAATAAGTTTCATCTTCATCTTTTGATCCTTTGGTGCATTCACAACCTCATCAACCTTCTTTATGATATAATCTGCCTTCACCTCTTCACTTATTAAAGTGAAGGGTAAAAAGAATAGAATGGTAAAAATGAAATACCTCATAAATCCTCCTTTTTTGTTTTTACCTTTAAGATTACTTTTTTAAATATAAGAATAACAGATGGAAGTATTGTGAGTGAACCAAAACCAGCACTTAACATCATTAGCGCTATGAGTAGACCAAATCTCTTTATAGGGATAAGATTACCAAAAAGAAGCACTAAAAATCCTGCTGTAACAGTGAGGACATTCACTATAATAGCCTTACCTGTTGTATCAAGTGTTCTGCTTAAAACTTTAACATCCCCATCATTCTTCTCATATTCCTTCTTCAATCTGCTCACAAAATGTATTGAATAATCAATACCTATACCAATAGATACACTTCCAACAAGTGCAGTTGCAACATCAAGTGGAATATGTAAAAATCCCATACTCCCGAGTATTATTACTATTCCAAATACGATTGGAATAATACCTATTATACCACCTGAAATTGACCTCATAAGGATTGAGAGTGTTATGAAAACAAAGATGATAGAGATTAAAAGGCTGTAAATTTGACTCTTCAAGATGCTTATGTCAAGGCTCCTGTAAACAAGAGGTGTTCCAACGAGTATAAATTCAGTCCCTTCAAGTTTTATCCCTTTTATATAATCCTCTATCTCTTTTATCATCTTTGAACTCGTCTTCGTGTAAAGCCCTTTTATAGTGCCTTGAATTAAAGCCTCTTTTGCATCGGTGTCAACAAAGTGTGATACCATATCCTGACCTTCAAGGAAGAACCAGAGATTTGAAACCTTTTCCTTCGTATCAGGTATCATCCTCCCCTCACCAAGAACATCATTCATATCTTCTATAAGATGAACAACAGAAAAAAGATTCTTTATTTCACCTTTATCCTTCAGAAATTCTTCAAATCTTTTCATCTCCTTTAATACACGAGGGTCTTTTATATCACCTTTAACGAGTATGTAAATAGGGACAGAACCACCAAATTTTTCACCTATAAGTTCGTCTATTTTTCTTATCTCACTCTTCTTTGAGAAATAATCAATAAAATCAACCTTCCTCTCTATTAAAGGAATACCAAGGATAGAAAATATCCAGAATATTGTTGATAATAGTATAATGAATTTTTCCTTCCTCACTATCCATTTGGAGAAATTTAGGAAAACCCTTTCAAAATTACTCTTACTTTCTATTTCTTTCCTCTTAAAACCTTTAAAAGATAAGATTGCTGGAAGAAGTAATATGGAGATGAAGAATGTGAAAACAATTCCAATAGTTGTGAATATACCAAATTCCCTTATGAGTTTGAGATATGCGCCAAATATGAAGGATATAAAACCTATTGCAGTTGTGAGTGCTGCCAGGAAGACCGGGAGAATGACAGATTTTAGTGCTGAAATATTTTTCTCTTTCCCATCACCTTTTTCAATGAATGCACTGATAATATGTATTGCATAAGCATTCCCTGTCGCAATAAGGACAACGGGTATTATGTTTGAAATGATTGTTATTTTTATTCTCAGAATACCCATAAGCCCCATCGTCCAGATTGTTGCAATCACCGTTGTTAAGATAGCGAGTAAAACAGCCTTCACATCTCTGAAACTGAGATAAAGTATGATACACATAAGTATCACTACTGATGGGAGTAGAAACTTCACATCATTAAATATGGATTTATTCAATTCAAGCAACTGGAAAGGCAAACCACCAAAGTAAACCTTCCCTTTTATATCAATTTTTTTCACAACATCTTTGATTTTTGAACCAACCTCTGTTGGGTCTCCCTTAAAATAACATAGTATTAATGCGCTCTTCCCATCACCTGATATAAGGGCATCCTTCACACCTTCTTTTTTTGAGATGTAATGAAAGATAGAATCAAGTTTATTCTGCTCATCAGGTATATTGTATTCATCTATTAAAGGCTCAATTGTTACACCTGAACTTGAACCTTTAACATCGAGGAATGTGAAAAGATTTAAAACATATGTTACCTCAGGGATATAAGAACATTCATCCTTAATTCTCTTCATATCATTCAACATATCATTAGTGAAAGGCTTATCGTATTCAAGTAAAATCACCGCAACCTTTGATAGACCGAACTTTTCATTTATGTATTTTGCATTACTCACAGCAGGGTCATTATCAGGAAGGTAACTTATAATATCCGGATTTATCTTTAAAGATGGAATAAAAACGATAAACAATAAAGTGAGTAAAGAGATAAAAATAATTATCGGTACCCTGAATCTGAATATAAAATTTATAATTTTATCCATATCTTACCCCTTTTGAACAATTCCATAGAAAAGAATATCAATGAGATTCTCAAGGTTTTTTGTAAGATTTTTCCTTTTAATTCTCGTCGCAATCTCATACTCAAGACCCTTTGCAGCAGATACGATGGCGAAAGCTGTTAGTTCAACATTTTTTATTACAAATCTACCTTTCTTAACACCTTCTTCTATTATCTCTTTCACCTTCTCATATTCATATTTATCATAATTCTTTCTTATCCTTCCTATGAAATTGTATTCCTCAAAATATTCTTCTTTGAATGTTTTAAACCTATTCGCAATATTCAAAAAAAATCTCATCCTCACATTAAAATACTCTTTAAGTTTCTTCTCTGGGTCTTCTATTCTCTCTATGCTTTTCTCAATCTTATCAATAATTTCCTTCGCCTCCCTTTCTATGATCTCTTTAAAAATATCTTCTTTATCCTTGAAGTAATAATAGAGAGAACTCTTTGTAACACCCAATTTCTTTGATATCATCTCCATTGAAGTCTTCTTAAATCCGAAACTCGTAAATACATCTCTTGCAACACTGATAATCTTTTCTTTCATATCCTTTTCTCTCATATATTCTCCTTTTTAATTTTTGAACATTTTGTTCATTTGTTCAAATTATATAAAATTTTTTTATTTTGTCAAGTGCTTTTTTTAAAAATTTTTACTTGACTTTTATCTAATTATTATCATATATTTTAAAAAATGGAGGTATTTATGAAAAAGTTTTTGCTTTTTATTGCTGTTTTGATTATTGTATCTGGTTGTTCTAAGACAAAAGAACCACCGGAGATAAGCACCCATCCCACTTCTTTGAAGAAGATGGAAGGTCCGAAGCAGAGTGCCTCAAAAGATTCTCTCTCATACATAATTTCTATGATTGGTGTGATAAATGATTTTGCAGAAGGGAGTTACAATTTTGCTGGCAGTCTGGATTCTTTAGCGAAAGATATGGGGGATTACAAATATGCGGATGGGACATGGACATGGGAAGTAGGTTATTATGGTTATACTTACAAGTTAACCTGCACAGAGAGATCAAATGGATATGAATGGAAATTCTATCTTAATAATGTCCTATTGTATTCTGGTTTCACAGAGAAGGACGGAAGTTATGCATACTGGAAATGGTATTATGGAGGAAGCGTCGTTTGTTCATACGAGTGGGAAGATAATGGGAATGGTGGTTATATAAAATTTTATAATGGTGATCTGAATTCTACTGCTTTCTTTTATATTGAGTGGACAACAACATCATCCTATTGTGAGGTTACAATACATGCAACAGATGGTTCTTACCAGTATGAATATGTTATAAGGGAATACACAGACCATCATGGATATGCACAGATAAAAGATAATGGTATTGTTATCTTCTCTGTGAACTGGGATACAAATGGGAATATTACAAAATAAAAAGGGGGTTTTTATAATAGATTGAGAATACTTTATTTTGGAACATACTCAAGGGATTATATAAGAAATAGGGTAATCATAAAAGGTCTTAAGAAAAATAATGTGGAAGTTATAGAGTGTCATTATCCTCTATGGAAGGGTGTTGAACCAAGGATACAGGAGTTTAAGGGGATAAAAGGACTTATAAAACTCGCATTTAATTTTTTGAAATCTTACATAATACTTTTTTTAAAATCATTTGATATTGTTGAAAAGCCTGATTTTATAATTGTCGGGTATACGGGGCACTTTGATATTCCCCTTGCATTTATAATCTCAAGATTTTTTAGAAGAAAACTTGTCTTTGATATGTTTGTCTCTTTATATGATACATTTGTCCTTGATAGGAAATTGGTTAAGAATTTCCTTTTAAAAAGACTTCTTAGATTTATTGATAGATGGAGTATGATTTTATCCGATAAAGTCTTACTTGATACAGACACACATATTGAATATTTAAGTAAAGAATTCAATATTGATAAAGGGAAATTTATAAGGGTATGGATAGGTGAAGACCCTGAAATCTTTTATCCAATAGGAATAGAGAAGAATAAATTTAATGTCCTGTATTTTGGTGGTTATATTCCTCTTCATGGTGTAGAATTTATTGTAGATGCTGCAAGGGAATTAAAAGATATTGACTTTACTTTTATAGGAAGGGGGCAATTGTATAATGATATTTTAAAATATTCAAAAGGCTTAAAAAATATTAAATTCATTGATTGGATGGATCTGAAAGAACTCAAATATTATATATCATCTGCTTCTGTTTCTCTTGGTATCTTTGGTAATACTGATAAAGCAAAAAGGGTAATACCAAATAAGATTTATGAGGCTATTGCCTGCAAAACCCCTGTCCTCACATCTGACACACCTGCCATAAGGGAAGTTTTTAAACATAGAGAGAATATTTATCTTTGTAAAATTGCGGATGCTGATTCCATTAAAAATGGAATATTAGAATTAAAAAATTCAAAAAAACTCAGAGAAAAGATTGCAGAAAATAGCCACCGACTCTTCCTTGAAAAATTTACGCCAGAAAAGATAGGTAAGGAACTTTTAATTGAATTAAAAAGGTTATGAAGATTTTAATAATAGGTGCTAATGGGCAACTTGGTAGTGATATGGTTAAATTATTAAAGGATAAATTTGAAGTAATCCCTTTAACAGATAAAGATATAGATATAGGTGATGAAAAAAATCAGAAAGATGTTATAATCCCAATAAAACCAGATATAATAGTAAATTGTGCAGCATATACGAATGTCCCTGATTGTGAAATAAACAAGCAAATCGCATTTAATGTAAATGGTTATGCATTAAAGGAACTATCCATAATATCTAATAAATTAAATTCTCATTTAATACATTTCTCTACAGATTATGTTTTTGATGGTTTAAAGAAGAAACCTTATATTGAATCAGATTTTCCAAATCCATTAAATACATATGGTATTTCAAAGTATGTCGGGGAGATATATGTAAAAAACTATTGTAAGAAATATAGTATAATTAGGGTCTCTGGATTATATGGAATAAACCCATCCCCATTAAAAAAGAATTTTATTGAGGTGATTTTAAGTAAGGTCAAAAAGAATGAGAAAATAGAAATTGTTGATGACCAGTTTCTCACACCTACATGGACATATTATGTAGCAAAACAGACATTGAAAATAATTGAGCACAAAATTGAAGGGATTATACATTCAACCTGTGAAGGTGAAACAAACTGGTATGAGTTCGCAAAGGCGATATTTGAAATACTTGGAATAAATGTAAATATAACACCTGTAAAAACAAAAATGGATGAGTTTGTTAAAAGACCTTTGTATTCAGTCCTTGAGAATAGTGTTCTAAAGAATGAAGGAATAAACATAATGCCACACTGGAAAGATGCTTTGAAGGAGTATTTGAAGATAAAGTTCGGATAAAATTACTTTCTTAGTTTTTTAATTGCCAATTCTTTTATCTCATCATATATGAATTTTAATGGTATCCCTTTCTTTCTTGCTATTCTTTTACAATCCTCATACTCTGGTGCTATATTTTTTATCTCATCCCCTATTCTACCAATTTTCACCCTTACATTACCATACTTTGATTTTATTTGCATAATCTCCCTTGAAACTTTCCTTCTCTGTAACCTCTGAATCCTTACACCCAATGTTGTTGTTTCTTTAAATATAATAGAGAGCACCTCTTCAAGATTCTCTTCCTTTGTAAGGACACTCATTATAACCCCGGGTCTATTTTTTTTCATATATATAGGTGTGATATAAAAATCAAGTGCGCCTTTTTCCAGGAGGACCTCTGAAATATAATCAAAAAACTCCATATTCATATTATCAATATTTGTTTCTAAAAGAATGGGATTATCAATTTCATATTCTTCATTAGATACACCTATAAAAACCCTTAAAAGGTTAGGTATCTCCAAGTCTTTATCACCTGCTCCATATCCTATTTTTTCTATCTTCATTGAAGGAATATCCCCAAAACCTTTTGATAAGTTTTTAATGATAGCAACACCTGTTGGTGTAGCAGTTTCGGTTTTTGTGCCATTTGAATAAACAGGGATATTTTTTAAGAGTTCAGCAGTGGCAGGTGCAGGAACAGGAAGTATTCCATGCATACATTTAACAAAACCTCCTCCAACATTTATAGGAGATGAATAAACAGATTCTATCCCAAGTTTTTTTATACCTATTATTGAGCCAATCACATCTATTATGGAGTCAAGACCTCCAACCTCGTGAAAATGCATGTTTCTTATGTCTTCTCTATGAATCCTTGATTCAACCAATGCTAATTCTTTGAATATCTTCTCACTCATTATTTTTACATCATTATCCAGATCGCTCTCATCTACAATCTTTAGAATATCTTCAAGATTTCTTTCAACCCCTTTTTCATTTATCCCAACATTAAATTTAGTCCCCTTTATCCCTTTTCTTTTTGTCTCTTTTATATATATTTTGTATCCATTAATTTTTAATTTTTTCAATTCTTCTTCTAATTCATACAATTTTAAACCCGCATCTATTAATGCGCCTAATATCATATCCCCACTTACACCTGAAAAACAATCAAAATATGCAATCTTCATTTGTTTATTATGCTTGCAAAATATCCTGCACCAAACCCGTTATCTATATTAACAACCACAACACCTGGTGCACAAGAGTTCAACATATTCAAAAGTGCTGCCAAGCCTTTGAAACTTGCACCATAACCAACACTTGTAGGGACTGCTATAACAGGTTTTTCTACTAAACCACTCACCACGCTCGGAAGAGCACCATCCATCCCAGCGACAACAATTAAAACATTTGCTCTAATTATCATTTCTTTATTTTCAAAGAGTCTGTGTAAACCAGATACACCAACATCGTATAGCCTTTCAACTTTATTTCCCATTATTTCTGCTGTTGTTGCTGCTTCTTCTGCAACTGGTATATCAGATGTTCCAGCACTAATAACCAATATTTTCTTATTTGATTTCTTTTTAGCCCTTTTTCCAATCACCATTATTTTTGGGATTTCATAGTATATTGCATCCTTCCTTAATCTTTTTATCTCATTATAAACCTCCTTTGAAACCTTTGTAGCCATAATAAAATCATTCTTCTCCATTACCTTCTCCACAATTTTTATTATTTGTTCTTTTGTCTTCCCATTACAGAAAATAACCTCTGGAAATCCCCTTCTCAGATCCCTGTGAGTGTCTATCTTTGCAAAATTAATATCTTCATATGGAATAGTCTTAAAGAGATTCATAGCCTCATCAATACCCATCTTCCCATTTCTAACATTTTCTAAGATTTTCTTTATTCTTTCCCTATCCATTCTTCGTTCATACTCCCTTTTCTATATCCTTCCAAATCTATGGTAATAAACTTATATCCTATTTCTCTAAATTTTCTTACAATTTTCTCTGCCCTATCCATTTCAAAGATTTTTTTTATATCATATTTAGGAATTTCAATTCTCGCAATGTCAAAATGACTTCTCACCCTAACCTCTCTAAAACCTAATTTTAATAAAAATTCTTCCGCTCTTTCAATTTTCAATAATTCTTCTTTTGTGATTCTCACCCCATAAGGTATCCTTGTTGCGAGGCAAGGGGAAGGAGGTTTATCCCAGTTAGGTAGTTTCATCTGTTTAGACAAAATTCTTATTTCATCTTTATTAAGCATTGCTTCTTTTAAAGGGCTCTTTATACCAAGTTCTTTCAATGCTCTCATTCCTGGCCTGAAATCCATCGTATCATCATAATTAGAGCCTTCAATAACATTTTTGAATCCAAATTTATTTGCTAAGATTAAGAGTTCTGAAAAAATCTTCTTTTTACAATAATAGCATCTCAAAATAGAATTTATAACAAATTTTTCATCATTCAAATGTTTTATTTTAATTATTAAATTTTTCACCCCGAGTATCCTTGCAATTTTTTTAGCGTTTTCAATCTCTTTTTTTGCGAAAACCTCAGAATTAACCGTCACTGCAATCACATTTTTTCCAAGAACACTTAAAGCAACTTTGAGCAAAAATGTGCTGTCAATACCACCAGAATAAGCAACGAGAACACCTTCAGTTTCTTTTATTATTCCTTTCAAGGATTCTAATTTCTTTTGAATTTTCTCTAATTCCATACAATTCAAATTTTATATTACTTTTTTATCATTCTTTGTCAAACAAAAATTATTATTAAATTTTATCTCATAGGTCTGATAATAGGAAAAATGTTTATCTGAGTCTTGACAAATATGGGAAAAAACTATATTTTATTAACAGGAGGTTTTTATGATGATGGGAAAAAGAATAATAAAAGAGACACTCATCGTTATTTTTTTAATGTTATCCTTTTCAGGTTGTGGATTTTGGAATTTGATAGGATGGCCCTGGAGTAGATTTGATAGAAACCCAAATTTAATACCTGTTGTTGCGAAAGATGGCTACTTGGTTCTTAATCCTGTATGGGGACCAAATAATAAGATATACTATTTACAATCTTCAGTGCTTCCAGAAACAGATGAAATAGAATTAAGGAGGATAAATGTAGATGGTTCAGGGGATACATTTCTTATTTATGGGAAGATTGGACATTTGTGCATGTCAAAGGATGGGGAAAAATTAGCAATAATTACTGGAACATTTCCCGAAGAAACTTATATAGCAGAAGGTGAAGATTCTGTATGTCATTTAATTATTATTGATTTAAATGGAAAAATCATTGATACTATTCCTACTTCACAATCAAAAATTTTCTGGTATGAATTCAGTTGGACTGATTCTTTTATTTATTATTATGGGTATGGGGATACAAATGGTGGGAAGAAAGGGTATTATAGAATTAATTTGAACACATTTCAAGAAGAATTCCTATTTGAATCTGATTTATGTAGGGGGTTCATTTTAACCTCCACTGATTCAATTATTGAATGTTTTCAGTCACAAGTAAATCCTGTAAGAAACAATTATGTGATAAGTTGTAGGGGTGGGCATTCAGAAAAGGGAGAGGGTTTATTCCTGCATAAACTGGGGACAGATGAGAGGGAAGATTTAGATGCAGTCCCATATAGATATGCCTTTAATAGATATCCTTGTTGGAGCCCTGATGGAAATGATGTTGTATTTTCAAGTGCAAAAGCAGTAGGGGAGCCATTAAGACCAGGATTTTATGAAATCTGGATATTAAAAAATGTTTTTGAACAGATAAAAATAGGAGGAGAAATGAAAAAGATTAGTATTTTAATTTGTTTTTTTTCTTTAATGGGGTCAGTCATAAACTTTAAACTATTCAAAACTCCTTCCTGTTAATTCTTCAATCAATAATATAGATTAAAGAATACAGATTTAATCAAAAACAAAATGCGAGGGAGAGAATGAGATTCCTCGTTTCACTCGGAATGACAAAAAGGGTGTCATCGCAAGCGCCTGAAAGGTGCGTGGCAATCTCATTATTGACTACAAAGGAAAAGCCGTCATTGCGAGCAACCGAAGGTTGCGTGGCAATCCCATTATTCGCTATTCGCATATGTTTAAATGCGCCCCCTCGTTTCACTCGGGGCAACAACTTCGTTGTTGGTTTAAAGTTTATGACTGACCCCAAAAAATTTTCAAAAAAACCCTTGACAAAATTTTTATTTTTTATATATTATACTTGCCCGGTGGCTTTACCAGAGGGGAAACACCCGTTCCCATTCCGAACACGGAAGTTAAGCCCTCTAAGGCCGATGGTACTTTCCTCGCAAGGGGATGGGAGAGTAGGTCGCTGCCGGGCTTTTTATCTTCATATATAAATTCTCCATCTTTCAGTTTCTGAGACAGTGAAAGAATATTGTGCATTATTCAATGAGAATGAAACCTTATTCCCTTCCATTTTTATATCAGAAGTTATATCTTTCTCAAATATTTTCTTTCCTCCGCTAAATCCTATTATCTTCCCATCTTTAATACAAACTAATGCAGGATAGTTTTTTCTTGAAATACCTGCTTTTATTGAAACTATTGTTTTCTCTTCAATAATTGTCATTCCTAAATCTTTTGGTCTTTTAAAACCAAAGGAAAATAATAATTTCAAGATTATAAATACATACAGAAAAATACCTGATAAAATTAAGATAAATATCTCATCTCTCATTATAATAGATTGAGGTATTCTCATATTTCTTAATAATCCATCAAGATCACCTGAAAATCTTTCTCCATCTATTTCCATATTTTTTATCAAATGATCAATAACATCTTTGTATTTTTTGAATGGCTGATTTGAATAAATATCAATCCAGTAGACCCTATCTTTATAATAAAAGACTGATGCAATCGCATAACCTTTATCTCTCTTCCATAAAACATATATTCCAGTATCTCCAAATGCTATAAAATAAAAGCCTCTATAACTTTCCTTAAATCTTCCCTTCATTAAAGAATATCCCTTTTCCCTTTCCATCTTTTTCCACAATAATCTTAATTCAAAATTTATATTTTTAAATACCTTCCCCTTCCATCCTTCTTTATAAAAATTCTCCATCCTAACATCAGGGAAAAATGACCTTATTCCTTCAAATTCTCTTTCAACCATCCTTACAGGTAATTTTAAATAATAATATGTTGAAGAGATGATAAAGAGAAAGATGATGAAGATAATTGTGAAAATTTTATTCGGATTTACAAATCCCTCCCATGGCATTTCTTAAATTTCTTTCCACTTCCACAGGGACAGGGTTCATTCCTCCCTATATCTCTAACACTCTTTATTTTCTTTTCTGCTTTCATTTTTGAGATCGCCTCCTGAAATTTTTTATCAAGAACAGGGTCTCCAATAGTGAGAACCTTATCCTGAGGAACAACAACATCCCTCTTCTCCTCCTTTTCACCTGCAACACTTTTTATGGAAAATTCCTCTTTCTTCTCAACACCAAAGACCTCTTCAGGTAGCGTTATCGCTTCAGGTCTGAATCTGAAAAGTATTCTCACTGCATCTTTCTCAATCCTGAACATAAGTTCCTCAAACATAGCGAATGCCTCTCTTTTATATTCAACAAGAGGGTCCTTCTGTGCATATCCTCTTAACGATATCCCTTCTTTTAATGCGTCAAGTTCATACAGGTGATGCCTCCAGTTCGCGTCAATAGATTGGAGGAGTATAATCCTTTCATACTCCCTCATCCTTTCAGATGTAACAATCCTCTCTTTCTCCTCATATTTTTCTTTTATCAAATTTAGAAGAGTATCTTCTATCTCTTCCTTCCTTCCTTTCCCTATATTTATATCAATAAGGAAATTCTCAACAAGTTCCTTCCTTAATCCCTGTATATCCCATTCTTCTATTAATCTTGATGTTGCAAACTCGTCAAATATGGAATAAAAAACATCCTCTATATATTCAATTACCCTCTCTTTTAGGTCCTTACCATCAAGTATTTCATTCCTTAAAGAATATATAACCTCCCTCTGTTTATTCATCACATCATCATATTCAAGGAGTCTTTTTCTTATATCAAAATTAAATCTCTCAACCCTTTTCTGTGCATTCTCAAGTGCCCTTGTTACTAATTTATGCTTCAATGGTTCTCCTTCTTTTATTCCCATCCTGTCCATTGCGGAAGATATCCTCTCTGTAGCAAATAACCTCATTATATCATCCTCAAGTGAGACAAAGAATCTTGAACTACCGGGGTCTCCTTGACGACCTGAACGACCTTTAAGTTGTAGATCTATCCTCCTTGCCTCATGCCTCTCTGTTCCTATTATGTAAAGACCACATTCCATATCCTTAATACATTTCTCAGGGTCTGCATTTGATTTTTTCAAACTCTCCTCAAATACCCTTCTCTCTTCTTCTGTCTTTAATCTTGATAATGCCTCCTCTTTTTTCAAAAGGCAGGTTTCACACTTCACAACACCTTTCTCAAGTTTTATATCCGTTCCCCTTCCTGCCATATTTGTTGCGATTGTAACACGCCCAAATTCACCTGCATGAGCAATTATCTCTGCCTCTTTCTGATGATACTTCGCATTTAGAACCTGATGAGGAATATTCTCCCTTTTTAAAAGTTTTGAAAGTATCTCTGATACTTCAACAGAGACAGTTCCAACAAGAATTGGCCTTCCAGTTTTATGCACCCTTTTTATTTCATTCACAACTGCCTGATACTTCTCCTTCTTTGTCCTGAATATGAGGTCATCATAATCAATCCTTCTTATTGGTTTATTTGTTGGGATAACAACCACATCAAGTTTATAAATCTCCCAGAACTCATTTGCCTCTGTTGCCGCTGTCCCTGTCATTCCTGCAAGTTTCTCATACATCCTGAAATAATTCTGTAATGTTATAGTAGCGAGTGTCTGTGTCTCTTTCTCAACCTTCACATTCTCCTTTGCCTCTATTGCCTGATGTAGACCATCTGAATATCTTCTCCCTGGCATAAGCCTTCCAGTGAATTCATCAACTATCACAACCTTACCATTTTGAACAATGTATTCAACATCCTTTTCAAAAAGTGAGTATGCTCTCAAAAGTTGATGAACACAATGTATCATCTCAGATTTCTCTGCATATCTCCTGTAAACAGCCTCTTTCTCAACGAGTTTCTCCCTTGGAAGGAGACCTTCCATTCTGTCTATCCTTGCAATCTCCTGTGATAGATCTGGAAGTGTGAAAAAATCAGGGTCTTTTGGAGCGATAGCATTCCTCCCTTTCTCAGATATATCAACGATATTAGCCTTCTCATCTATTGAAAAATAAAGTCTCTCATCTATCTCAGACATCTTCTTCTCTTTAAGGTAACTTGCCTCTGTTTCCTCTATCAATTGCTGAACACCTGGCTCATGCATTAGTTTCATAAGAAGTCTATTTTTTGGTGCACCCCTTTTCACCATTAGTAGCATTTCACCTGCCTCTTTAAGCTCCCCTGCTTTCAGTTTCCTTTCAGCCTCAACAACGAGTTTATTCAATTCAAAATTCTGCATCTTGTAAACCCTTTCAACAGCAGGTTTCAAATCTTCATAGTGCTGGACAGAAACATCAACAGGCCCTGATATTATAAGAGGTGTTCTTGCCTCATCTATTAAAACCGAATCAACCTCATCAACAATCGCATAATAATGACCTCTCTGAACCCTATGTTCAGGAATAACAGCCATATTATCCCTGAGATAATCAAATCCAAACTCATTATTTGTCCCGTATGTGATATCCTTTGAGTATTCTATCTTTCTCTCTTCAGGTGTCATTCCCATCTGTATAACACCGACTGTTATTCCAAGAGATTCATAAACAGGTCCCATCCATTCCCTATCCCTTCTTGCAAGATAATCATTCACTGTAACAAGATGGCAGCCTTTCCCTGTTAGGGCATTCAGATAAAGTGGCATTGTAGCAACAAGTGTTTTACCCTCACCTGTCGCCATCTCTGCTATCTTTCCCTGATGAAGAACAATAGCACCAATTAACTGGACATCGTATGGAACCATATCCCATTCTTTCTCTATCTCTGTGACAAGCCACTTTTTTCCCAGCAATCTTCTTGTTGACTCTTTAACAAGGGCATATGCATCAATGAGGAGGTCATCAAGTGTCTCACCTTCTTTTAATCTCTGTTTGAACTCCTCTGTCATTTTTGGGAGTTGATTATCTTCAAGTTTCTTATAATCTTCCCATCTTTTATTTATCTCTTCTACAATTGGCATAAGAGATGCAACTATTCTCTTATTCCTTGAAGCGAATATCTTAGTTAACAATGAGAACATCTTCCCTCTCTCTTCCAATAGAAATATATTTCACAGGGATAAGCAATTGTTCCTGTATAAATTTTACAAATGTCTTCAATTCCTGCGGTGTTTTAAAATAAGAATCAACACCTTCAAGTGTCTCCCAGCCAAGAAATTCAGTGTATTCAACCTCTATCCTTTCAAAAAGTGAAAGATTTGCAGGGAACCCTTCCAGTGGTTCACCATCAAGTAGATACCTTAATCCCACATTTATCTTATCAAGACCAGAAAGGACATCCAGTTTCGTGATGAAAATCTCATTCACACCATTTATAAGTGATGCATATTTTAATTGAGGAATATCAAGCCATCCAATCCTTCTTTCCCTCCCTGTTGTTGCACCATATTCATTCCCTTTATCCCTTATCTGTTTAGCAACCTTTGTCTTTATCTCTGTTGGTAAAGGACCATTCCCAACCCTTGTTGTATATGGCTTCATAACACCTATAACCCTGTCTATAGAATTTATTGGAACACCACAGCCTGAAAGAACACCTCCAATGGATGGTGATGATGATGTTACATATGGATAAGTTCCAAAGTCTATATCAAGCATACTCCCCTGTGCACCTTCGTATAGTATCTTTTTCCCAGAATTCTGGAAGTGATTCAAAAGCATAACAGTGTCAATTATCATATGCGCGAATTCATCATAATATCTTGAAAGATAATTTATCATCTTCTTTTCATTCTTTGTCTTAATCTTAAGTATCTTCTTCAATCTCTCCTGGTCTTCAAGATCTGCCATTCTTAAACCAGACCTTCCATATTTATCCATATAAGCAGGTCCAATCCCTTTTAAAGTGGTTCCTATCTTTAAAGACTTCTCCATTTTTCCGTCCTCATCCTTATGATAAGGAAGTATAATATGCGCCCTTTCGCTTATGAATAGTCTCCCTTTTATATTAATACCAAGTTTTTCAAGATTCTCTATCTCCTCATACAATAATTCAAGGTCTATAACACATCCATTACCAATCACACATATCACATTCTCCCTGAATATACCTGAAGGGATATGGTGAAGCACAATCTCTTTCCCATCATATATTACTGTATGCCCTGCATTAGGACCACCCTGATAACGAACAACAACATCAAACTCACTTGAAAGATAATCGCAGACCTTTCCTTTACCTTCATCACCCCATTGAAGACCTATTAAAACAGTTCCCATCAGAAAGACTCCCTGTAGAAGATTTGTATTCCTCTCCCAATATTATCCGAGAATATATCCTTCAGATCAACCTGTATACCCAATGGTAAAGCCTGATTCTGATAACCCAGCGAGAATATGTTCTGATTCTCACTACCACTATTCAATGTCCATTCAAAAATGATATAATGTGGCTTTCCTATATTTAAGTAAAGATCTGCAAATCCATCAAGAAGTTTCCTCTCAAAGTTATAGTTAAGACCACCATTCAATGATATTGCAACGGGTCCAATACCTTGCCTTCTTCCGAGCACACCAAAAAGACCCTTAGGAATTGAATCAAGATAAGGGATTGTTGAGTATCCTATAAGGAAAGAGTTTGAACCATCATTGTATACCATACCCCTTAGTTCAACCCAGACCTCGTTTGACCAGTCTATATCTCCATAACCTACAATATTCTTCCCACCATAACCCGCTTTCATACTGAAGTAATCCCATAATCCTATACCAAGTGAGAATTTTATCCAGTTATCAGGTTCAACCCTCAGGTTAAAATTCACTTCCCCATGCTTTTCAATTGAAGGAAGTGGATTGTCAATCCCGTTAATTGGGATTGACACATTACTAATGTAAAGAGCAGTTAAAAGTATTAACATATATTCCTCCTTTTTTAAAAAACATATCTTAGTTTACCTTCACCTATTATTTCTTTAACTTCTTTCAACAATTCTCTATTAAATTTTATTTTTGTCAATGTTTTTATTTTTAATTTATCCTCAAACAATATATAAAGTGGTATATTCCCTTGATACCTTGTGAATATTTTATAAACATTCTCAACATCTTCTTCCTTCATACTATTATCAAGTAGAATGAAAGCCTTATTTAATTTATTAGGAACCTCATCCATTGTTAATATTGTATTAGCCCTTATCGTTATCTGTTTACCCTTTGAAGAGATATTTCCTTTCACAACAACATTTGTCCCCTGAACAATTTTATTAGCAATATCTTCCATCTTATTCTCTGAAATCGTAACCCTGAAACTCCCTTCCATATCTTCTATGATGATCTCAAAATAACTCCCACCTTCCCTTCCCCTTTTACTTTTTGCAGATGTTATAGTTCCACCTGCGATAACAAGCCTCTCAAGTTCAAAATTTTCAAGTTGCCCAGTTGGTGTTATAACAGAATTTATGAAATAGGAATAAGATTCCATAGGATGTCTGAAAACATAGAATTCAAATGCCTCTATCTCATAATTTTTCATCTCCTCATCTGTTGGTGGTTCTATCTTTATGGTTGATTCACTATCAAATATACCTTTCATTCCATTCTTCCTAAAATCATTTGCCTTATTAAGTCTGAAGATAAGTTCCTTTCTGTTTTTTTCAAAACTATCAAAGCATCCTGCTTTTATAAGGAATTCAACAACCCTTCTATTCACTTTTGTTCCAACAATCCTCCTCATAAAATCATCAAAATTTTTAAACTCTCCGTTTTTCTTTCTCTCACTCAATATATAATACGCAGCATTCTCACCAACATTTTTTATTGCACCAAGACCAAATCTTATTGAATTATCTTCATTCGGTATAAACTCGTATTCTGATTTATTTATATCAGGTGGTAGGACATTTATATTATGATTTTTTGCATCAAGGATATATCTTTTTAACTTATCTGTATTCTGCATATCTGCTGTCATATTTGCTGCAAGAAATTCCTTTGTATAATATGCCTTTAAATATGCGGTTCTATAAGCGAGTTCTGCATAAACAGTGCTGTGAGATTTATTGAATGCATAGGAAGCAAATGTTTCAATACTTGAAAAGATATTACCAAGAATATTTTCATCTATACCCTTACATTTACCACCATTTATAAATGTGTCTCTAAGACCCATCATTATCGCTGGGTCTTTCTTTCCCATAGCCTTCCTCATCTCATCTGCCTTAGCCCATGAAAAACCGCAAAGATTGTGTGCAATGAGCATTGCTTGTTCCTGAAAAATTGGATAACCATATGTCTCTTTTAAAATATTTTCAAGTGAAGGGTGTGGATATTCTATATCTTCTTCACCATTCTTCTTTCTCACAAGGCTTTCTAAATTTATGTTCTGTAATGGTCCTGGTCTTATCAATGCAAGTATCAAAACAATATCCTTAAAATTTCTTGGCTTAAACTGCCTCAATATATTCCTTGCACCCGCTTCTTCAAGTTGGAACACACCAAGTGTATCACCCTCTGATAACAATCTGTAAACATTTTCATCTTCCTTGTTAAGATTATTTATATCTATTTTATCTTTAATATAATTTAGTGTCTCCCTCATCACTGTTAGTGTCTTCAATCCAAGAATATCAATCTTCACAAAACCAAGTTCTTCAAGGCTCTCCATATCATACTGCGTCTTGAATTCCATCTTTAAATCCTCGCCCTCTTTCTCATTCACTGTGCATATTGGTATCATATCTAAAAGATCCTCAGGTGTGATAACTATCCCTGATGCATGAATGCTGTGATGTCTTGCAACACCTTCCAGTTTTTTTGCAACATTAAATAGTCTGTTAATATCTTCCCTTGTTCTTGAAAGCCTTTTTAATTCTTCCGAAGATTCTATCGCCTCTTCCACATTATCTGATTCAATCTGTTTCGCAATCTTATCTATCTCTGAATTATCATACTTCATTACCCTCCCAATATCCCTTATCGCAGCCTTCGCCTTAAGGACTGAGAAAGAGATTATCTGTGCAACCTTATTCTCTCCATACTTCTGTTTTATAATATCAATCACCTCTCCCCTTCTTTTATCCTCAAAATCTACATCTATATCTGGCCAGGAAATCCTTTCAGGGTTTAAGAATCTTTCAAAAAGAAGATTGTGCTCCAGAGGGTTCACCTCTGTTATTCCAAGTGCGAATACAACAAGGCTTGAAGCAGCAGAACCCCTTCCAGGACCAACAAAAATCCCCCTCTTCTTTGCCTCATTCACAATATCGTGTATTATAAGAAAGTATTCAGAATAGTTTGTGTTCATAATTATTGATAGTTCATAATTGAGCCTTTTTTCAACATCTTCTGTTATCTTAATCTTCTTCTTCAAACCTTCACGGACAAGGTGTTCAAGGTATTCATGAGGAGATTTAAAACTTTCTGGAATCTTTATCTTTGGCATCTTCATCTTTTTTTCGAAAGGTAATATTTCCACCTTCTCTGCAATCTCAATTGTATTATTTATCCCCTCTTTAAGGTCTTTAAATAATTCCTTCATCTCATCAGGTGATTTGAAGTAAAATTCATCTGAAGGGAATCTCATCTTTGTTTCATCATCATAATCTTTGTTTGTCTGTATTGCGAGAAGAACATCATGTGCAAATGCATCTTCCTTCAAAAGATAATGGACATCATTCGTGCATATTATTGGAATCTTCAATTTTCTTGAAATATTTATCAATTCCTCATTCACTTCATCTTCTCTTTCTACTTTAAGCCTCATCAATTCTATATAGAAATCATCACCGAAAAGTTCTTTAAAATTATCCGCATGTTTTATTGCGATCTCTTTTTTTCCTTTTAAAATATCCTGGCTTAAAATACCATTTATGCACGCAGTTGTTACAATGAGACCTTCGCTATGTTTTACAAGTGTATTCCAGTCAAATCTTGGTTTCCTGTAAAATCCCTTCATGTAAGAAAGTGAAGAGAGTTTTACCAGATTCCTGTATCCTTTATCGTTTTTTGCGAGTAATATTATATGCGCTGGTTCATCACCTTTCTCCTTTTTCTCCATATCATCGTAAACGAAATAACCTTCCATACCAATTATAGGTTTTATCCCTTTTGATAATGCCTTACTATAAAACTCTATTGCACCGAAAAGCCCACCATGGTCTGTTATTGCACACGCTGGCATATTGAATTCTTTCGCCTTCTTTATCAAATCATCTATCTTTATTGTTCCATCAAGGAAAGAATAATGTGTATGAATATGGAGATGGACAAAACTCATAATTTTTTTATGAATACCTTGTATATCCTCTGTTTTGAAGATTTTAAAACCTTTATAAACAAATTCCCTATTCTGAATGTCTCATTAACATTTGGTATCCTCTTCATCTTTTTCATTATTAATCCACCTATTGTTCTCACACCTTTCTCGTTAAACTTTATGTTTAAAAAATCCTCTATCTTTGAGATTTCAATATTCCCACTCACAATTATTCCATCATCTTTCTTCTCTATAGACTGGTCTATGTCAAATTCATCCTGTAGTTCACCAACAATCTCTTCTATTAAATCTTCTGTTGTGATGAGACCTTCAACACCACCAAATTCATCAACAACAATAGCGATTGATATCTTCATTTTCTGGAAATCTCTTAATGTCTGGAGAACAGGTTTTGTGTAAGGGATAAAATATGGTAATTTCATAAAATGTGCTGCAAGCACATCTTTTCTCTCTTTTATCTTCAATATCTCTTTTATAAAAATAATCCCAATTATATTATCAATATCCTCGTAATAAACAGGAAATTTGCTGTATGGTTTTTCATTGAATATTTCTATTATTTCACCAATACTCTGATCAGCAGACACAGCGGTTATTTCAACCCTTGGAATCATAACTTCACTAACTGGCATCATTCCCAATTCTGATATACTTGATATTATCTCTTCTTCTTCCTTTGTGAGTGTTCTTTTCTTTATAATTTCAAACATCTTTCTTAAATTTCTCAGGCTGTATCATTCCTGCTGAGAGAATAATTTTAAATCCTTCTTCAATTGTCATATCTGTTTCTATCACATCATTTTTTTTCATCAATAGATAAAATCCAGATGTAGGATTTGGCACTGTTGGAACAAACACATTAAGATACTCCTCACCACATAAAATAACTGGTTTTTCACTCGTAATGAATCCTATCGCATAACTCCCTTCCCTTGGATAAGTGATAATAACAACCTTCCTGAATGCACTTTTATCTATAAATAGTGTATTTATCATTTTCTGGAATGCATTGTAAACACTTTTAAAAAATGGGAGTTTATTAAGGATGTTATTAAAACTTTTTAATGCAAGTCTCCCTAAATAACCTGATGTTATCATACCAATGATGTATATAAGAAAAAATATTATTATGAATCCAATGAGTGAATGGATAAAAGAGGGAAGGAAAGAAAGAAATTTTATATAATAAAGGTATCTTCCTATAATCCAACCAATCTTATTTATAAGGAAGAATATAACATAAAAGGTTAGCGTTATCGGAAGAACTGTTACAAGTCCTGTAATAAAATTCTTTCTGAAATTTTTCATACCATTATATTATTGTAATCAATTTTTATGTCAATAGATTTTATTGTTGACTTTATTTTTTTTCATCTTAAAATAAAGAAAACGGAGGATATATGAGATACATACTAACTTTAGGACATATTGGGATGATATTAGTTGGTATTGCTTTCATACTTTACTGGTATTACAAAAAGAAGATCTCTTTTAAATTCTTCCTTTGGGGTTCACTCGTATGGATTGTTGCCGTATTCTTAAAGTTTGCATTCGCGAGGCTTGTCTCAAAAGAACTTATTACATTTTTGAGAGACCATCTTTCAAGTTTTTTATCCGAGCCAATCATCTGGATATATACAGGGATTTTGACAGGTATATTTGAATGCGGTATAATCCTTCTTTTTTCATTTATAAAAAGGATAAAAGAATCAAACTATGATGAATCCATAGGTTTTGGCATAGGATTTGGTTCTGTGGAAGCGATAATTCTTGGTTTTTCCGCTTTAATAACATTTCTAATGGTTCTTTTATTTCCTGAAAAACTCCCTAATGGTTTTGCTGAACAATTATTATCTTCACTCCCTCATCCCTCAACTGTTTTTGGACCAATCATAGAAAGGATTTCTGCTATGTTTATCCATATATCTTCAAGTGTCCTAATCATAACTTCAGTAAAGTTGAAAAAACAGGGATGGTTCTGGATCTCTTTTATATACAAGACAATCGTTGATAGTTACGCCGCTTATTTTTTATACTCAAAAAAATTAGAGAGAATGAATGTCACAGGATATTACTTATTTGAATTTACTATACTTCTTCTCGGAGTGATAGGAATTTTCATTCTGATAAAATTAAAAAAATTTTTTAAATAAATATTGACAAGGTTTTTTTGTGGCGTAAAATTTTTAAAAATGTGGATAAATTTTTTATTTGTTGTAATTTTTTGAAATAAAATAAGATATTGTGGATAATTATGTGGAAAAAATGTGGATAAGAGGTGGATAATTGGAAGAATGGAATAAGGTATTGGATTTACTTAAGGAAAATATTGGTGAAGGTGCTTTCAAGGCATGGTTTGAGGATATTCTCTTCACAGGGATACAGGAAGGGATAATCTATCTTGAGATATCTGATGAGTTCAGGCTTAGTTGGGTTCTTGAACACTATTTAAAGTCCATTAAAGAGTGTGTGAAGGAAGTTTATGGGAAAGAACTTGAGATAAGATTTCTTGTGAAGAAGAAATTAAAAGAAGAAAAAGAGGAGGATGTTGTATTTATAAAAAAGGAAGAGGAATTTAAGACAAATTTAATAGATAGATACACATTTGATTCTTTTGTTGTTGGAAAGTGTAATGAATTTGCATATTCTGCTTCACTCGCAGTATCAAAGGCACCTGGAAGGGCTTACAATCCTTTATTTCTTTATGGTGGTGTTGGTCTTGGTAAGACACACCTTATGAATGCAATCGGCAATTTTATAATGGATACATACTCTAATCTGAGAATACTTTATATTCCCACAGAGGTTTTCTTGAATGAGATGATACAGGCTATTCAGAATAACAGGATGATGGATTTCAAGAATAAATACAGGTCTCTTGATGTCCTTCTCATAGATGATATACATTTTCTATCAAATAAAGAGAGTTTGCAGGAGGAATTCTTCCATACATTCAACACATTGTATAATGAGAAAAAACAGATTGTGATAACATCTGATAGACCGCCAAAGGAACTTGTTGCATTACAGGAAAGGATAGTATCAAGATTTATGTGGGGTTTGATTGTTGACCTTAAACCACCTGATTTTGAAACAAGGCTTGCTATTTTAAGAAAAAAATCAGAGGATGATGGAATAGTCTTAAGTGATGAACTTTTAAATTTTCTCGCAACAAATATAAAATCAAATATTCGTGCACTTGAAGGTGCTGTTATAAAACTCCTTTACTGGTCATCAATCACAAAGAACGAGATAACACTTGATGTAGCGAGGGAGGTTTTAAAAGATATAATAACACCTATGAAGTGTGAACTTACACCTGATGATATTATAAAAGCAGTTTGTAACTTCTTTAATATTTCAATATCTGATATAATAGGGAAAAGCAGGATGAAGAATGTTGTCCTGCCAAGACAGATAACCATTTATCTTATGAGGAATCTCACAAGTTTATCATTAAAAGAGATTGGTAATCTATTCGGAAAGGACCATACAACAATAATCCATTCCATTGAAAAAATACAGGACCTGAAGAAGGACAGGAAGGTGAAAGATATCATTGATAGGATAACCAGTGAATTGGAAGGTGGAAAAAATGTGTAAAAATAATTTTGATGAATTTTATAAACATGAATGTGGAAAACTTTTTATTCCAACCTCATTAAAATTAAATTGATATGGAATTTTTATACTTTTTCACATTGACATCTACTACTAAAATTATTATAATGAAAAATAGTAAAAAAAATGGAGGAATTTATGAAATTTACAGTTAATTCAAGAGAGTTTTTAGAAGTTATAAATCCAGTGCTTGATACTTTGCCATCCCATGCAACATTCCCTGTTCTCTCTAATTTTTTAATCGTCACAGAGAAGGATAAAATAATTGTATTCGGAACAGATCTTGACAATTCTATTAAAGTGAGTTACCCGGCAAAGGTTGAAGAGTATGGTGGATGTGCAATATCAGGTAAACTTATTAAAAATCTATTGAAGGAGATAAACGATGATATCTCATTTGAGAAGAAAGAGAGTAAGGTTGTAATAAAGTACAAGAAAGGGAGTTTCTCATTAGGGCTTGTAGAAAGAGAAGAGTATCCTGAGATCATATCTAAACTTCCCGAACATTTCATTGAATTAAATATGAAAGATATAAAGGAATCTATTGAGAAAACAATATTCTGCCTTTCATCCGAACAGACAAGAAAGATATATATGGGTCTTTACTGGGAATACAAAGAAGGGATATTGAGTATGGTTGGAACAGATGGTTACAGACTTGGTGTTTTCAGTAATAAAATAGAACTGAATATTGATGAATTTGGTGTTATCATACCACCAAAGATACTTTATCAGGTTCTCTCACTTGGTAAAGATAAAATAAAATTTGGTCTTGAAAAAAATAAGGTCTTCTTTATCTGTGAAAATTATATACTCACATCAAGATTGATAGAAGAAGAATTCCCTGAATATAAAAAGGCAATACCTTATGATAATAAGAATATCCTTAAGGTTGAAAAAGAGGAGATATTATCTGTTTTAAGAAGGGTTTCTGTCCTTGCAGCGGATAAGCCAAAGACAGTTTATTTTTATTTTGACAAAGATATAAAGGTTGAAGTGGATTCAGAGTTTGGTTCAGGTTCCGAGGTTTTATCAGGTGAATATGAAGGTGAAAAATTAAAAATCGCATTGAGTTCCAATAACTTAATTGAATTTATAAGGAGGATAGATAATAATATTGTTGAGATCTATTTTGGAGATAGTGAAAGGCCTATTATGGTGAAAGACCCTGCCTGTGAGAAAATATTATATATAACAACACCAGTTTTGATGAGGGAGTGATATGAAGGAAGATATGAAGAAGATACTTGGTAAAATAGATGCAGAATATGCTGATATAAGATATGAATTGATGAGAGAAACTTTTATCTCATTCAATAAAAATGAGTTAACTCAGGTCTCTTCAAATAAAACGGATGGATTTGTTATAAGGGTTTTGAAAAATGGTGGTCTTGCATCCATCTCATTCACAGGATTGAAAGATGCAGATAAGGCGATTAAGACCGTTCTTGAAAATGTGGATATTATTTCAAAGAAGGTGAAAAAAAAGATTGGTTTTGGGAAGGTAGAGGTATTTAAGGATGTATTCAAGTTGAAAATGGAGATAGACCCAAGGGATGTGAGTATTGATGAAAAGATAGAATTGATAAGAAGATACAATAATATCTACCTGAACAATGAAAAGATATTGAACACACATCTTAATTATTCTGAAACAATAAGGGATAAGATTTTTATAAGCACTGAAGGTGCCGAGATTGAGGAAGAACTTGTTACATTGAGCATTAGTGGACTTATAACATCAAAAGATGGTAATATTTTACAGAATGTGAGGGTTGGTGTTGGTGGTTCAGATGGTTTTAAGAGGCTTTTAGATAGGGATGATGTTTTTGAGAATAAGAAGAAGATAGTGATTGACCTTCTTAAGGCAGAACCTGTAAAAGCAGGTGTTTATAATGTTATACTTAATAATAGTATTGCAGGTGTTTTCACACATGAGGCATTCGGTCATTTTTCAGAGGCAGATATTATAGAAAATCATTTTACATTGAGGGAAAAGATGAAAATTGGTGAAAAACTTGGTAATGATATTTTGAATATCGTTGATGACCCAACGATACCAAATCAATTAGGCTTTTATAAATACGATGACGAAGGTGTTAAGGGAGAAAGGGTTCAATTGATGAAGAATGGAATACTTTCTGGAAGATTGCATTCAAGAAGGACAGCATATGATTTTGGTGATAAGCCTAATGGTCATTGTGTTGCTGAAAATTACAATTATCCACCTATTGTGAGGATGGGGACGATATTTATAGAACCAGGTGATATGAAGAAAGAGGAATTGTTTGAGAAACTTAAAGATGGTCTTTATATATGTGATGCAAAGGGTGGACAAACCGCTGGTGAAAATTTTTCTTTCGGTGCACAATATGGTTTTATCGTGAAGAATGGTAAGATAGATAAGATGATAAGGGAAATAAATATCGTTGGAAATCTCTTCACAACTTTGAAGAATATAAAATATATTGCGGATGACCTGAAACTCGGTGAAACAGGTGGTTGTGGAAAAGGGCAGACAAATATCCGTTCATGCTATGGAGCACCACATATCTTGATAGAGGGTGTTGTGATTGGAGGGATATAATGGAGGAATTGCTAAAGATTGCAAAAAATAAAGGAGTAAGTGCAGAGGTTTATGCTTTAAAACAAGTATCAGATAATTTTTCTTTTGAGAATGGTGAATTTAAGAATATAGAAAGTTCTAAAAGTTCAGGTGTCAGTTTAAGGATAATAAAGGATGGGATGCTTGGTTTTGCATACACAAGGAATCTGAAAAATACAGAAGAATTATTCAACAATGCAATATTAGGTGTGAGAGAAAAGGTTGAAGCACATTTTGAATTCCCTTTCACTGATAAGGTAGAAAATATAAGAACATACGATGAGAAACTTGAAGAGATTAAAAACGAGGAGATTGTTGAAGAATGTGAAAGGGTTATAAATGAGTTGAAAAAGAGGGTAAAAGGGCAGATAAATATTTTTTCTTTTAAGTCTTCCTCAGAGATAAATATCTTGAATACATCAGGGACAAATTTAAGGAGTAAGAGGACAGAATTTATCATTCATATCCATATAAATTTTCCAAATACCTATGCTGGTATTGAAAGGATGTTACTCTCTCGTTCTTTTAAGATGGTTGATGAAGATATTATTCAATTTGTTTCATCATTATACAATGCAGGGGAAAATGTTGTTCATACGAAAGGTGGTAGGATGAAGGTTCTCTTCCTCCCTGAAACGATGTTTGTCCTTTTATGGAGACTTTTATCAGGTTCAAATGGTATGAGTTTGTATCTAAAGGAGACACCTTTAATTGGTAAAATCGGAGAAAGAATATTCAGTGAAAAATTGAGCATATATAATGACCCTCTAAATGAAGATTTTGTATACTCAACACCTTTTGATGATGAAGGTGTTCCTTGTAGAAGATTCCCTATAGTTGAAAAAGGGGTATTTAAAAACTTCTTCTTTGACCTTTATTATGCAGGGAAGACAGGTAATAGATCAACAGGGAATGGTTTCAGATCGGGTTTCTGGGGCGGTGATCCAATAAGAATAAAGCCAATCCCTATGTTAACATCCATTTATATTGAGAAAGGGGATAGGTCATTTGATGAACTTATTAGGATGATGGATAGGGGAATTATCGTTGCAGGACAACTTGGGGCACATAGCGGAAATATCCCAAACGGAGACTTTTCAATAGGTCTTTCACCAGGTATTTATGTTGAGGATGGGAAGATAAAGGGAAGGGTTCTTGATGCAATGGTTTCAGGGAATATTTATGAGGTGATGAAGGATGTTATAGGTGTTGAAGATAAGGTTTATCCATCCTTTTTAGGTTATTATCCCTCCATCCTTTTTGATAATGTATCAGTTGCAATGAAATAAAGGATAATAGTGATTTTAAGATTTTTGAGAAGTTTAAGATGGCTTGAGACATTTGTCCGTCTCGGTGCACCATTTTTAGGTGTAGTATTCTCTGTTAATAATATTTACGATATTAATATATTAAAATTATTCCTTTTACTTTCAGGTTATTTTACGCTTGTTTCCCATATCTATCTTTATAATGACCTTAAAGGAAAGGGTTTTGACCTCCTTGATACATTGAAAAAGACACCTCTCCTCAAAGGAGAAGTTTCATACTTTTCACTTTTCTTATTCTCATTGCTTCTTCTCTTTTATAGTATCATCGTTTATTATTTTTTGAATCCCATTTTCTTAATATTTTTATTCATAGACATCATTATGGGAATAACCTATGTTCATCCAAAGGTCCTTCTAAAAAATAGACCTTTTTTCTCCATTATCTTTCTTTTTATCTCAAACTTTAATGATTTCCTTATAGGATGGCTCCTTTTTGGGAAGATTAACATAACAGGCATCTTGTTAAGTGTATATTTTGGACTACTTGGTGCAGCAGGCCAGATGTTTCATGAGGTGAAGGATTATGAGGCGGATAAGATTTCAGGTATAAGGACAAACGCAGTGAGATTTGGTCAAAAAAACATCTTCTTTCTTGGTTTAATAACCTATTCCTTATCAGTCTTATTTTTCATTTACATTTCTTTAATATTCTTAAAAAAACCATACTTCATACCACATATTTTAACATACCCATTTTACATTTCTTATATTATAAATAATTTAAAAACAGATTTTAATAGGAATAATTTCCAGAGATTCGTTGTTTTTTACAGGTTTATGTATATTTTTATTGGTATCGTTATATTTATTATCAAAATCCTGTAAAATGTTTCACGTGAAACATTTTTAAATTTTTTCTTGACATAATTTATTCAAGGTATAGAATAGAAATAAAAAAGGAGGAATTATGCCTGAAAAATACTATAATTACATTGATGGTAAATGGGTTGAGAGTGTTTCACGTGAAACATTTGAGAACAGAAACCCTGCAAACTGGGAAGAAGTTATTGGTATCTTCCCTTCATCCGATAAGGAAGATGTGGAACTTGCGGTTAAGGCTGCAAAGAAGGCACAGAAAGAGTGGGCATCTTTAACATTCCCTGAAAGGGGTATGATACTTGGTAAGGCAGCGGATATTATGGTTCAAAGGAAGGAAGAACTTGCAAAACTTATGACAAGGGAGATGGGTAAGGTCTTAAAAGAGACAAGGGGTGATGTTCAGGAAGGAATAGATACACTATACTATGCATTTGGTGAGGCAAGGAGACTTTATGGAATAACAACACCATCTGAACTTAAAAATAAGATGTGCTACACAATCTTTAAACCAATTGGTATAGCAGGTCTTATAACACCCTGGAATTTTCCTATGGCAATACCCTGCTGGAAGGCTGTTCCAGCACTATTACTGGGTAATGCGGTTATTTTAAAACCAGCATCAGATACACCTGCAACTGCAACAGAACTTGTGAAGATACTTGTAGAAGCAGGTGTCCCAAAAGGTGTTGTTAATCTTGTTCACGGGAAGGGTTCAAAGGTTGGAGAGGCGCTCCTTGAACATCCAGATGTAGGTGTTATTTCCTTCACAGGCTCTTCATTGATAGGGAGAAGGATCGCAGAGGTTTGTGGAAGGAATCTGAAGAGGGTCTCCCTTGAACTTGGAGGTAAAAATCCACAGATTGTTATGGAGGATGCAGACCTTGAGAATGCAATTGAAGGTGTCCTCTGGGGTGCTTTTGGGACAACAGGGCAAAGATGCACAGCAACATCAAGGCTTATTGTCCACAAGAAGATTTATAAAAAGTTTATAGATATGCTTGTTCAAAGGGCGAAAAGATTGAAAATAGGTAATGGTCTTGATGAGTCCGTAGAGATGGGTCCTGTTATAAACGAATCACAGATGAAAATTATATTAAATTACATAGAAATAGGGAAGAAAGAAGGTGCAAAACTCATTTTAGGTGGGAAAAGATACACAAAAGGTGAATGCGCAAAGGGATGGTTCATTGAACCAACAATATTCATAGATGTTGAACCTCATATGAAGATATTCCAGGAGGAGATATTCGGGCCTGTCCTTTCAGTTTCAAAGGCAGAAGACATTGATGAAGCAATTGAGATGGCTAATAACACTGTTTATGGATTGTCTTCTTCTATTTACACTAAAAACATTGAATACGCTATGAGGGCAATTGATAAACTTGAGGCAGGGATAACATATGTGAATGCACCAACAATAGGTGCTGAATGCCATCTCCCATTTGGTGGTGTGAAGAATACAGGGAATGGTCACAGGGAAGGTGGGAAATGGGCTTATGAGATCTTCTCGGAGATAAAGACCGTTTATATAGACTATTCAGGGAAACTCCAGAAGGCACAGATAGATGTTGAAGTGAAGAAATGAGCCCTGTGATCTCTTTCTTTGTTTTAATCAATCCTCTCTCATTGGGTATAAAAGGTGGTTTGCTCTTTGAAAAGGAGGGGTTTTTTCGCCCCTCCTTTTTTATTGAAGAAAGAAGGATATTCACTGATAATTTTATCTCACCTTTGATAATAAATTATGATAGTGTTTCGTTATTCACAAAATCAAATTCACTTGGTTTATCTTTAAGGTTTTTTTTAAAAAATATAATCTTTTCGCTTGAGCCTTCTTATATAAATATTTTTCAGATATATGATGTTTACAGAAATTATGAGTTTATGAAATTATCAAGGGTTTATGAAGGATGGGATTTTGCATTCTCAATTGGTAAGATTCTCTCTCATAATTATTTAATGATAGGGATTGAATTCAATTCCATATTTGAAGATATGAATCTTAAATTTGAAATAGGAAGGGTTTTATGATACCACCATACAGGATAAAGGTTATTGAAAAGATAAGACTCATACCTGAAAGGGAAAGGGAGAAAGTCCTGAAAAAAGCAGGATATAACCCATTCCTTATACCTGCAAAGGATGTTTTTATTGACCTTGTCTCAGATAGCGGGCTTTCAGGCTTGAGCAAGGAACAATTGAGCGAACTTATGCTCGGGGATGAATCATTCGCGCAACAGGAAGGATATTTTTATTTTATTGATAAAATGAAACAAATATTTGGATTTCAATATGTTATACCATTTCATCAGGGAAGGGCTATTGAGGGTGCCATTTCCAGTGTTTTTGGTGAAGGTTATTATGTATCAAACACATTTTTTGAAACAACCCGTGCAAATTTAGAGAAGGCAGGTGGTTTATGTGAAGACCTTTCTATGCCTGATGATGTTTTTGGTGGGAATATTGATGTGGAAAAACTTGAGAAGATTGTAAAAGAAAAAAATGTTAATTTTGTTCTTTTAACCCTGACGAATAATACTGTTTATGGTCAACCTGTTAGTTTCAGTAATATATTGAATGTGAAAAAAATATGCAAAAGATATAAAATCCCTCTTGTTTTTGATGCATCAAGGTTTTCTGAAAACTGCTATTTTATCTGGAAGTATGAGATGAAAAAAGTGAGATTTAAGGATGTTGTGAGAAAGGTATTCTCAATCCCTGATATTGCATATATAAGTTCAAAGAAGGATGGTCTTTCAAATACAGGTGGTATCTTTATGACAAATATGAAGGATGTTTATGAGAAGATGTTGAATATATCTATGATAAAAGAGGGATTCCCGAGCCATGGAGGATTAAATGACAGGGATATAAGGGTTATGGTTAAAGGTATAGAAGAAGCAATAGATGAAGATTATATAGAATACAGGATATCACAGGTAAAATACTTTATGGCTCTACTTGAGAAAAGAGGGATACCAATAAAATCAAGATATTCAGGGCATGCAGTTTACATTGATGCGGAGAAGATATATGATTTTTCAGAATATCCGGGTTATCTTCTCTCAGCAGTTTGTTATCTAAAAGGTGGGATAAGGGGTGGAATATTTGGTGGAAGTCTATCAATGAGTAAATCACCAGAAACTTTAAGGTTATCAATACCAAGAAGGGTTTACACAGAAGAACATTTAAGGTATGTTGCAGATATTTTGAATGAAATAAAAGATTTAAAAATAGACTGGGATTTAAAGTTGGATTATGTTCCTGAGGAACTTAAAACATTTATGGTGAGGTTTAGAAAGGTGAAGGATGGATTTAAAAGAGGTTGAAATATTTAAGGATTTAAATGATGAAGAGAAAGAAAGATTGAATAATCTTGGTTCTGTATTAGATGTGAAGAATGGTGAAATCTTAATAAATGAAGGTGAAGAGGGTGATAGTTTCTATATAGTCCTTCAAGGTTCTTTCATTGTTTCATCAAAGGGTAATGTGATAAAAGTTTTAAAAGAGGGTGAGATATTCGGCGAGATGGCTTTGATCACAGGAGGGAAAAGGACAGCGACCTGTAAGGCTATTGAGGATTCAAATGTCTTCAGAATGGATAAAGAAGGTTTCTTTCACTTCATAAAAGAGCATCCTGAAGCAGGTATAAAGATTTTAAGAATAATCTCAGAAAGATTGAAGGATACAACGGATAAGATGATAGATGAGATTAGAAGGGATACTGCATTAAAGACACTTGGAAAACTTGCAGGAACTGTTATTCACGACCTGAAAAGCCCTATAACAGTGATAAAAGGATACATTGATTTTCTTGAAAGGGATTTACCAGATGAAGAAAGAAAGAAGATAGTTGGAATATTAAGAAAAGAGATAGAGAAACTTTTATCAATGATACAGGATTTCCTTGAGTTTGCAAGGGGGAAAGAGACATTAAGATTAGTGAAAACAGATATAAAAAGTTATATAGAAGAGATTGTCCAGTTTATTAAAGAAGGCTTAAAGAAAGAGATAACAATAGATATTTCAGGTGAAAGTTTTTATGCAAACATCGACCCAATAAAGATGAGAAGGGTTTTTGTTAATATCATACAGAATAGTATTGAGGCAATGGATAAAGGAAGGATAGATATTATCTTAAAAGATGGTGTAATAAGTTTTAAAGATAATGGTAAAGGGATGAGCCCTGAGGTGAAAGAAAGGATATTTGAACCATTCTTCACATCAAAGAGAACAGGAACAGGTCTTGGTATGACGATAGTTAAAAAGATAATAGATGACCATAATTGTAAGATAAGTATTGAGAGCGAAGAAGGGAAAGGAACTGAAGTTACTATTTCTTTCCCAGTAAATTAAACCCTGAGTGATTATTTCATCTTAAAAAGAATCGTATTCTCAACATATAATTTTACAGGTGTATTCAAAGGTGAGACTGTTGCAGTTCCTTCTATATTTATAGTTGTCCTCTTTTCAACAGGTATTCCCTTTCTCATAGAAACTGTTATCTCTGAGTTCTGATTCCCTGACATATTAAAATCCACATTCACACCCATTATTTCCCTTTTACTCTTCATCTGTATTATACCTTTTTCCTCAATAATCCCGAATTTATTCTCTTTTATGAGGTCTTTAAGAACGAATGTGTAATTTCCTTTCTCGTTCTCAATATTTGAGTTTTTATTCCAGGAATCACCTATCTTTATACTCTTTGCAGGTACAAATATGAAAATACCAACAATCTTTGAAAGTATATCGTTAAATTCTTTAATACCATCAACCTTCCCAGCGTTTATAACATCACCATTATCTTTTATAGTTAGATCAAATCTCTTCCCATTCAATTTATCAATACCAGATATTGGGATTGTTCCTTTATCAGATGAGATATTCCCGTTTATATTTTCTATTTTCACTTCAAGTGAGATTGTATCAAGACTTATCTTCTTAACGAGCATACTGATATCAGAATCAATGATAATATCAAATGTTTGCGTTTTTCCTAAAAACTCTATCTTATTCTTATTCGTTGACTGGATATGATAACTCATAACCTCACCTTGATTAAGAACGAGTTTCAGAAGGAATAAACCTTCTGGAAGATGTGTTAAAACATCTTTTGCAACCTGTGAAAGTGTTGCGCAACCAAAGAGTGTGAAAAGGGTTAAGATTACAATTATTTTTTTCATAAATCCTCCATTTTGAAAAAATAATATGAAGAGAATGGAAAATGTCAATTAAATAAATTCCAAAACGAGGACAAAGTCCTTGTTCCAAATAGTGAAAAATTGCATATTCTCATATATATTTATCTTCGAATGGGGTGTCATCGCGAGGCAACGAAGTTGCCGTGGCAATCCCATTATTGACTACAACCCAAAAAGTCATCACGAGCCTGCCTCTTTAAGGCGTGGTGATCGCATATTGACTACAACAGAAAAGCCGTCATTGCGAACGAAAGAAGTGAGTGTGGCAATCGCATATTGACTACTTTGGTGCGGTGTTAATGTTTTTTAATAACCAATATTATGGGGAGAGTATGCGATTCCTCACTGTGTTCGGAATGACACAAAAAAAGAATTTGTCATTACGAGCAACCAAAGGTTGCGTGGTAATCCCATTATGACTACAACAGAAAAGGTGTCATTGCGAGGCAACGAAGTTGCCGTGGCAATCTCATTATTGACTACAACCCAAAAAGTCATCACGAGCCTGCCAAAGGCAGGCGTGGCAATCGCATATTGACTACAACAGAAAAGGTGTCATTGCGAGGCAACCGAAGGTTGCGTGGCAATTTCATTATGACTACAACAGAAAAGGTGTCATTGCGAGGCAACGAAGTTGCCGTGGCAATCCCATATTGACCACAAAAGAAAAGCCGTCATTACGAACGAACGAAGTGAGTGTGGCAATCCCATTATTGCTATTCGCAGATGTTTATATGAGATTCCTCATCGCTTCGCTCTTCGGAACAACTACTTCGTTGTTGGTTTATGACTGACCCCATGTACAAAATTTTATTGACAATATTTTTGTTTTTGATACAATAAATCAAATGAAATTTTCAAGGTTTGAATTCAAACTGCTTTTTCTTGATGATTTTAAAATCCCAGATTTTTTGGGTTCTGTTTTAAGAAGTAGTTTTGGAAAGTTTTTTAAAGATATATCCTGCAGAAAAGAAAATCAAATTTGTTTTGATTGTAATTTCATAAAGATATGTCCTTATTCATATGTCTTTGAAACAAACATACGGGATGGTGTAAAAGTCTTTAACGCCCCACATCCATTTGTCTTTGAACTACCAAAAATTGAAAAAAATTTTATAAAAAAGAACAAAGAATTGACTGTTCAATTAAAACTTTTCGGTGAAGGTATTAAATATTTTCCTTATTTTATTGAAACTTTTATAACTCTTGGAAAGATAGGAATTGGTTCTAATAGAGCAAGGTTTAAACTTAATGAGGTTTCCAAAAATTCACAGATAATTTTTGATGGTAAAAATTTACAAGATAACTGGGATACAGAAGATAAAATTGTTTTTTCTCCTGATTTGTTTTTAAATGGGACAATTACACTGGAATTTGTCTCTCCAACCAAAATAATTTTTCAAGGCGAACTTATTAAAGTTCCTTCATTTGAATCAATCATTCATTCCATAATAAGAAGGTTGAAGTTGCTTGATAGGTATCACAATATCGGAGTTGCTGAAGATTTCGAGAATCTAATTGGTTTAGCAAAAAATATTCAGATTTCCAATTATTATCTTTATGAAGTAAATAAAAGAAGATATTCTTTTAGAAAAAATATGGAGATGGAGTTTAAGGCTTTTGAGGGCGAAATCACTTATAATGGTAATTTTCAACCTTTTAACAGAATTTTGAAATATGGAGAAATTGTCCATATAGGTAAAGCAACTGCTTTCGGTTTTGGTCAGTTCAAAATAAAAGGAGGATAAAATGACTATAAAAAATACTATTACAACAGTCGGAACAGCATTGATAAACAAATTAAAAGAAAAAGAAGAATTTTCATCCTTTTTTGAAGATGAAAGTAGTAAAAATAAACTCTTGAATTCAGAGAAAAAAATAGAAGATGTTATATCATTTCTAATAACGAAATCACCTGATGATAAAATACTTGGGCCTGAAATCAATTCTACAAATAGTCTTATTAAAGAATACATAATAGAACCTGTAAATCTTTTTCTTATTGTATCCGATACAATAGAAGGAAAAATAGAAGGTAAAATTTTAAAGAAGTATTTTGAAAACAAAGATGGTTATTTTAAATTCCACAAGGTTGAGATTGTTAATGTGAATGATTTACAGAGCACAGACCCAAAAAAATTCAAAAATGATGGTTTAAAAAATCTGGTGAGGAATCTCGGAAAAATTATAAGAGAATATGCTGGAATCACACATAAAAATGCCCAACCAAATATAATTATCAACGCAACAGGTGGATACAAGGCTGAAATTGCATTTGCAACAGTAATCGGTCAGGCATACGGAATTCCCGTTTATTACCAATTTGAAGATTTTTCAAGTATAATCCAGTTACTCCCGCTTCCTATCGCACTTGATTTTGATTTCTGGGAGCAAGCATTTCCAATTCTCAAAGATTTAAAAAATGGAACAATGGAAGAAGAGGAGTATAAAGATTATTGTATTGAATTTGAATCTAAACTTGACTGGCTTGTAGATAAATTGTCTGAAAATGGTAAAACAATTTATGCATTGTCTCCAATAGGTGAGTTATTCTTTGAGGTATGTGAATATTACCATAGTTTAGAAAAAGAAGAAATATCAATACCTGTTGTTCCTGAAGATAAAAAGAAATATAAACAAATAGAAGACCCTACTGCAAGGTCTGTTGTAGGAGCACAAAGATTTATTGATAAGGTAATAAAGGAATCAAAATACATATACAGCATAAATAGCACATACGCAAATAAAGATTTGCCAGTTAAAACAAAATTTATATTTTCAAAAAATGAAATATATCTGCAATACAGCGACGGAAAAAGAACAGCAAAATTTGAAGTTAGAACATCAGCAAGGGATGAGAAAGATAAACAGAAACTTATACTTTTACTTAATAAACAATTCTGTGATATGTGAAAATTATGAATAGAATGTTCCGGATGAAAAGAAAAAATATATTACTTGCAACACTCGGCACTGAACCACAAATTGTGACAATTTCATTATATCACTTTGAGACAATTTTAAAAAAGAAAATTGATGAGGTTGCTGTGATTACAACGCATTCAAATAATGAAGCAATGAAGGATTCTATTAGACAATTAAAGGAATTTTTTAATTCCAATAACACATTAAAAAATAAAAGGTTAAAAATAATTTACATCAAAAATAATAATGATTATATAAGTGATATAACTACAAAAGACGATATTACTGCTTTAGTGAAAACATTATACGATGTTTTGAAAGAGTATAAGAGGAAAGAATATAAAGTAGATTTTCTTATTGCAGGCGGAAGGAAACCTATGTCAATATATTCATTTCTTATTGCATCTTCACTCTTTGACTCAGATGACAAACTCTGGTATCTTGTTTCGTCTGATGAGTTATTAAAGACAAAAAATTTTATTCCAGAAGATGCTTCTTCTTATTCTATTGTAGAAGTCCCCATAATATCAGCAAGTGACATTTCACCTATTATCATAGCAAATGGTTTTTCATTTGAGCAATTCCTTGAGGAACAAAAAAAGAGATTAACAGAAAAGAAGAAAAGATACTGGAAAGAGTTTTTGAGGAGTTTGACCAAACAGGAGGAAAAGGTTATAAATCTTATGTTTTCAGGGCTATCCAATAAAGAGATTGCCCAAAAACTTAATGTTAGTGTAAGAACAGTGGAACACCATGTTCAGAATATTTATATGAAGTTTAAAGGTAGTTTTTTGATTGACACAAAAATTTCCCGTTCACAGTTTATTAGTGAGATTTATAAAATGAAAATAGGCAATTTTGCCGATTGACAAATGAAAAATTTTATATTAAATTTGTAAATAACTAAAAAGGAGGATAATTATGAATGGCCGAGTGGTTGGTGTTTTACTTGATACTGTATCAATCCAGAGGTACATCTTTAGCACAAATAATCTGAAAGAGAATATTGGGGCTTCGTTCATAGTAGAAAATATTTACAAAGAACATCTTGAGAAAGTGATTAGAGAGATTTTTCCTTCAGTTAGTCCAGATTATTATAATGGATGGGAAAGAGAACCAGAAAGAATTGTTATTAAGGAAGGTTTAACACCTGTAGAAGTCGGATATATAGGTGGTGGAAATGCCCTGCTATTCTTTAATGAAAAAGATAAAGCGGAAGAATTTATCATGAAATGGACATTGAGATTGATAATCTATGCCCCAGGACTTGTGCCTGCTTGTGCTATGAGCGAGATTGATTTTAGCAATTTTGAAGATAGTTTGAAAGAGATACATAGTAAATTAGCATTGAATAAATCCAAATTTGTGCCTGAAGTAATTATCAGGAGACACGGGATTACTGCTGAATGCCCTCGGACTGGTTACACAAGGGATGTCTTTTGTGATAAACTTCCCGAAGGTAAGAAGGATTATATATCATCTGTCTCAAATGCTAAAATAGTATCTTCAGATAGCGCAAAAAACGAACTTAAGAAGATCTTGGAAGAATGTGAATTATTCAATAAATACACATTTACAAATGAGATTGATAAACTCGGTCAGATAAAAGGGGAAGAAGGGCACATTGCGATTGTTCACATAGATGGTAATGATATGGGACAGAGATTTAAAGAACAGAAAGATTTAAAGAGCCTTCGTAGACTTTCTGCATCTGTCAGGAACGCAACGCGTGAGGTTTTTAAATCAATGCTTAAAGAAATTGACAGAAATATTGATGGGATTAAAAAGGAATTAAAACTTCAAACTGAAAATGAAGAAGCAGGAAAAACAATACTACCCTTAAGACCAATAATTATTGGCGGAGATGACATCACTTTTGTATCAGAAGGAAGGCTTGGTATCTGGCTTGCAAAGATATTTCTTGAAACTTTTGAGAAACAGAAAGTTTCGGATAATAAACCTCTAAGTGCCTGTGCAGGTGTTGCAATAACAAAAACAAAATACCCTTTCTATAAAGGTTATCAATTAAGTGAAGAACTTACGAGAAGCGCAAAAGATGGAAGAAAAAAATCAATGGATAATGGTTCCTGGATTGATTTTCATATTGCATATGGTGGATTTTCAGGTAACATTGAAGAATTAAGGAGAACCCATTATAAGACTTCTGATGTCGATAAAATGACATTAAGACCATACAAAATTAGCGACTTAGATGAAATTATTATGGGTGTAAAATTTTTAAAAGAAGAAGAGAATGGCAAATTGAAATTTCCTCGTTCAAAACTAATGAATATTGTGAAAGTTCTTTATATGGGCAAAGATGCACAGGACTTGTTTATGGAGGAAATTAAAACGAGAGGTTTGAAACTACCAGAATACAAGAATTTTAATGGAACAGAAATTGTTGTTAAAAAAGAAACCCCATATCTTGATATGATAGAACTTATGGATTTTTATCCTGAATTTGCACTTAAAGGAGGAAACAAATGAGGGAACTTATTCTAAAAATAACTCTTAAATCTCCATCCCTTATAGGTTCTGGGGAGGGTTTTGGTTCAATAATAGATTCAGATATTGTTTTTGATGAGATTGGTATTCCATATATTCCAGCAAAAAGGATTAAAGGGTGTTTAAGAGATTCTGCAATTGAGATTTGCGAGATTTTTGAGATGGCTGGAATAAATATTTTAAACCTGAATAAAGAAAAGGACTCGGGAAATAAATATTCTATTGTCAGTTCGGTTTTTGGTAAGCAGGGGAGTGATACACCTTCACCTGTTTATTTTTCTAATCTCACTATTGAAGAGTATAATAATATAAAAGAATGGTTGGCGTATTTTATAAATAAATACAAAGATTTAATTTCTCCCGCTTCTATTACTGAATATTTCACCGAAATAAGACAGCAAACAGCAATTGGAGAAGATGGGGTTGCGAAGGCTCATAATTTAAGAACAATAAGGGTTGCGAGAAAAGGTCTTGTCTTTGAAGGAAAGATCAACATTGAGTCTGATGATGAAGAATATTTGAAACTACTTTTTTTTGCCTGTAAAAATTTTAGAAGAATGGGAACAAAAAGAAACAGAGGATATGGAAAAATAGAGTGTAAATTATACGATGAGATGATGAAAGAAATTAGTTTTATTAAAGAATTGGAGGAAATATGCAAATGATAAAATTTCATATAAAAACTCAATCACCACTTGTTATTGCTTCAAACACAGGTGACCCAAATATGGTAGCAACCACTGATTTTATTCCAGGGACATACATTCTTGGTGTTTTTGCAAATGCCTATATAAAAGTGAATAAATTAGAAAAAAAATTAGCATACAAAGATGAAAAATTTCACAAGTGGTTTTTAAAAGGAGATTTGAAAATAACAAATGCATACATAACTATGGAGAAGGATAATAAGATACATAGTTATTACCCTATTCCATTTTCAATACAAAGATTGAAAGATAATCAAAATGAAGGTTATGATTTAATATTCTATGATGAAATTGAAAAACAAACTAAAAGCCTTGACGGATATTGCAGGTTAGTTGAAAACACCCTTTATAAAGTTAGTGTAAAAAAATCTCTAAACTTTCACCATTCCAGAGACAGGGAAAGAGGTGTTTCAAAAGAAGGTATGATTTTTAATTATGAATCTATAGACCCTGAACAGATATTTGAAGGATATATCATTGGTGAAAAAGGAGATTTGCAGGAATTTCTGAAAATTTTTAAAAATGGAACATATTATATTGGAAGGTCAAGGAATAATCAATATGGTAAAGTTGAGATAAAAATTATAAACAGAGAACCTCAGGATTTTTTAGAGAAAGATGATGTTTTATCTTCTCCCAATGAAGCAGTAATCACTTTTCTTTCTGATACAATAATCTACAACGATTATGGATACTCAACAACTGATATAAAAGACCTTGAGAAATATTCAGGTTTAAAAATAAAAAAAGCATTTATAAAACAGACAGAAGAAGAAGGATTTATTTCAGTATGGAAATTAAAAACACCACAAGAGATATGTTTTAAAGGAGGTTCCTGTTTTCTCGTTGAATTGAAAGAAGGAGACATTGAAAAACTCAAATCACTTCAGAAAAAAGGAATAGGAGAAAGAACAAATGAAGGTTTCGGAAGATTTGTTATTAACTGGCAGAAAAATGAAGGTAAAATAAAAATTATTAATGATACGACAGAGATAATAGATGTTGAACCACCCAAATTGGAGCAATGCGAATCTGTTAAAAAAATTGTGAAAGATGTAATTAAAGAAGAACTAAAAAAGAGAGTTGAATTAGAAGCGTTAAGAAAGGTTAACGATTTCTCAGATCTTCCACCAAAATCCTTACTTTCAAAACTTGAAGCACTTGTTATTAACAATAAGTTACCTGAATTTTTAGATGCCTTAAAGGATACAAAAAAGATAGCAAAAGTAAGTCTTGAGAAATGCAGGGATAAAGATAACACTCTTTTGGAATTCTTAGGTAAAAAACATATTGATATAGGTAATCTGAAAAATAGCATAGAAAATCTTGATAAAATCTTCAACGAGATTTCTTATCAACCTGAAAATGAGGAAAAATTTATTGATGAACTTGAAAAGACATTTTTAATAACTTTTATAAGTAATATGAGAAAAAAAATAAAACAACAGGAGAGGGAAAAATGATTAAGGGAAAATTAGTTCTTAAAGGAAAAATTGTTCTAATTTCGCCTGCATCCATTGGGTGTGGAAAAAATGAATCTTCTGATGCTGAACTTCTCAGAGATAAAGACCAAAAACCTTATGTGCCTGCTACATCTTTTGCAGGTGTATTAAGACACAATATAAAACCTGATAGTGTTAAAAAAGAAGACCTTGATAATTTCTGGGGAAATGAAAATAATTTAAGACAGAGTTCCGTAATTTTTGGAGACCTTTTGCCTTGTGATGAAAATGTAAAAACTAAAATAAGGGATGGTGTAAAAATTAATAACTCAAAAGGTATAGCAGAAGATAAAGCGAAATTTGACTATGAATTGCTCGAAAAGGGAACAGAATTTTCCTTGTATATAGAAATTACATTAACCGATAATTCAAAAGACAATATTCTAAAGAAACAACTCCTTGCAACAATTATAGAAGTTTTAAAAGAAGAAAAAATAAGGATAGGCGCAAAAACAAATAGTGGTTTAGGTAAAATAAAACTTTCAGATTATAATGTATATGAGTTTGATTTTTCAAGAAAAGAAGATGTCTTGAAATGGTTGAAACAAGACTTTTCTACTCCAACAAAGTTTGATGAAAAGCCAATAGAGTTAAAAGAAAAGGAATTCGTTATTGACGGATATTTCACAATAAGAAACTCCCTTATTGTTCGCTCATACAATTATGACCCAGAATCTCCTGATATAGAAAATATAAAATCAAATGATAAACCTGTTCTCCCTGGGACTTCAACAAAGGGTGCAATAAGATCAAGGGCTGAAAAAATAGTATTAACACTTGGGAAATCGGAAAAAATAATAAAAGAACTCTTTGGATATGTTGATGAAAATAAAAAAGAAGCAAAAAAAGGGAGAATTAATGTTGAGGAGAGTATTCTTGAAGGTTTCCCAGAAGAGGTTCAGACAAGGATAAAAATAGACAGATTCACAGGCGGGGTTATGGAGGGTGCACTTGTTGAAACAAAACCTATTTTTAGAGGAAAAAATGAAAGTTTGTTAAACATTAAAATAACAATAAAAGATTACAAAGATTATGAAGCAGGTTTATTACTCCTTGTATTAAAAGACCTATGGACAGGTGATTTACCGATAGGTGGCGAAAAGGCAATTGGGAGAGGTGTTCTTGAAGGTAAAAAAATGAGGATTAATTGGGATGGAAATGAAATTCTCTTTGAAGACATTTCCCATTTAAAAGAAGAAGAAAAAAACAAATTAGAAAATTTTGTAAAAACATTTGTAAATTATGGAGGTTAAAATGATAAGTGCAAATGGGCTTGGACTAAAAAACATTAAATCACGAGCAGAAAATTTAAATATACAAAGTTTAAACGATGCGTTAAAATATTTCAATTCTAATGGTTTTGTGATTGTATATCTTGATTATAAAGTTCTTATTGGAAAAGTTAGCGATAACAAATTTTTCTTCTATAACAATGAGACAATTGAGGAAAAGTATATTCAAAGAATGAGAATCTTTAATGAAGATAAAGAAGTTATGTTGTGGAGAAGTTTGGACGGAATAAAGGGAAGAATAAGGATTGATAATGAGGGCAATGATACTTATGTTGTGGATGCTTCACAGGTTCTCTGGGGAACTGATAAAGAAGAACTGGGTAATGGATGGATTAAAATATTTGAAGATAGAGGAACAGAATTGATACTTCCTTTAGAAGGTGTTGAAGTGAACGACAAAGAAAGAAGGGTGTTTTTAAGAACTCGTAACTATGTTGACTTTCATAATGAAACAAAGCAGGCTACCTATGTGGATTGTAGATTTATTGGATTTATAACTGGATAGTGTATGTTTTACGAAAAGGTAATAAGAAAACTTAATGAAAAAAAGGTGAAATATGCTATTACAGGAGGAGTTGCGCTTGTTCTTTATGGTGTTGTGAGGTTTACAGCAGGTCTTGACATTATAATTGACTTAGAAGACGAAAATCTGAAAAAATTTATAGAGGCGATAAAAGAATTAGGATTTAAGACAAGATTACCTGTGAGTTTTGAAGATATACTTGATAAGGAGATAAGAAAGTATTGGTATAATAAAAGAAATTTGAAAGTTATCACATTTTACAATCCGAGATATGAAATTGAAGAAATAGATATCTTTATAAAAGAGCCAATACCATTTAAAGAGATAGAAAGAGAAATGGAATGGTTCAGGGTTAAAAATATGGAAATACCAGTTGTTTCAAGGAAACATTTAAAGAAAATGAAATTGACTTCGGGCAGAAAACAGGATATTGCGGATATTAAAGCATTAGAAGAAATTGAAAAAATTGATAAGGATAAAAATGAAAAGAAAAAGTAAAAAATTTGAATACGCTTTCAGCGTGTCTGTTGAGAAGTTAAAACTATTTATTAAACTTACTCCAGAAGAAAGGTTTAAATGGCTTGAAGATTCACATAAATTTTTAAGAGATTTAGTTCCTTATGAAAAAATAAAAAAATGGAAACTTTATATTAAAAAGGAGGAATTATGGAAAAAGGAAGACTTGAAATAAAAAAAACAAATAAGGGAGATTATGCAGCAAACATAATACTCTTTGATGGGAGAAAAATGCCAACTGGTTTCAGGCCGAAAGATGGGTCGTTAAATGGCAAAATAGTAGAAATA
>Ga0078972_1002051_pt1 | contig 69888 bp, 56 predicted proteins | sample YelNatPaOPGAMG01_FD_67568 | JGI IMG/M metagenome (GOLD analysis project Ga0078972, IMG submission 67568) | Hot spring thermophilic microbial communities from Obsidian Pool, Yellowstone National Park, USA - OP-RAMG-01 (SPADES assembly) (version 2) | ecosystem: Environmental > Aquatic > Thermal... | reverse complement strand
ATCTCAATTGTTTGTAAACTTTCCAAAAGCTATCCTGTAAGAAATTAAAAATTCAGGGGGTGTAATAGGGAAATGGATATATCAGTTAGCGGGCAGATTATAAACATTAAAGTTCCATTTGTTCTCCGTATTTTTTGAAGTGGACTCATATAACTTACTTTATTACACACCCTAAACATATCGACGGACCTCTTGGTGTTAGAGGAAGAAATTTGGATAACATGTTAATTAAGGAAAAGCTTGCCTACCCGGTTCTGTCGGGGCTGGGCACCGTCTTTACCGCTGGAAGTTGGACTTGAGAGGACGTATGGGTGGATTAGTGAACAAGTAGGGAAACAGTAAGGAGAAATGAGTAGAGAGAGATCAGAAGTCAGAGGTCAGCAGGAAGTTGTGAAGTTGAGAAAATGGGAAGGTTGGAAGCAGAGGGCATGGCGCAAAGAGCAGAGGTCGGAAGTCAGTAGGGAGAAATGAGTAAGGAGAAGTCAGAGCTCAGAGGTCGGAAGACGGGAAAACAGAAGGCAGCGGGGAGCAGGAGAAATTAGGAAATGGTTGTTAATTGTGGTTTGAATGAATAAGATAAACAGCATGAATCATTGCAATGAAAATCAGGTAAGTTGAATTACTGTTAAATTAAATCTATATTTAAAATAATATTAATAGTAAAAGGAACTTAATTATGCCCGAAACCACTTTTAAGATTAGCTTGCCTGTCAATCTTTTAGAATATGGTATAAACCCTGAAGACATTCAAAGCCATGTTAGTGAGTGGCTTGTATTCTCACTTTTCACAGATGGTCATATATCTTCGGGAAAAGCGGCTAAATTACTTAATATAAGTCGTGTTGAATTTTTAGCGCTGCTTCGTCTTCGAGGTATCAATTACATAAATTATTCTCCTAATGAAATAGCGAAGGAATTAGAATCAGTAGAAATATTAAAACCTAAAAAATCAGAATGACTGTCGTTTCAAATACTACCCCGCTTATAGGGTTGGCATCAATCCAAAAGTTTGAATTACTAAAGCAGCTTTTTGGTGAAATTCATATACCGCAAGCGGTGTATAACGAAGCAGTAGTCAAAGGTCATGAAGAAGGTGGAGCTAAGAATGAAGTCTCGGAAGCTTCATGGATTAAGGTCGTTTCTGTAAAAGATAAATTAGCAGTTAAGGTTCTGTTAGATGAACTGGATGATGGTGAAGCTGAAACTATTATACTTGCGGAAGAATTAGCAGCAGATTGGGTGTTGATGGATGAAAGGAAAGGGAGACGAAAATTGGCAGAATTGGGTATTCAAAAAATTGGTACTGTTGGTATTTTGCTAAAGGCAAAAAAAATTGGTTTATTAGAAGAAATCAAACCGTATTTATTCAGGCTTCGTGAAAGAGGATTCAGCATTAGTCAATATGTAATTGATGTTGTTATAGAGCAGGCTGGGGAGAAATAATTTAAGCACTACTCAAACATTCCATTATCTCTCTAAAAAGTTAGCGGGAATCCGTCCTTAACTCACTTAGTGAAAATTATAATAATATTATTGGTAAATAAGTAAACATGTCATTACAACCAGAAAAATGGCAATACTAATTTTCTCTACGTCTCAAAGTCACTAAGTCTCTTTGTCTTAATTCAATGGAAATGAACGCTGATAAATTCTGTTTCTAAACCAAACTTCTTCTTTTCTCAACTTCATATCTTCATGAATTGCTGGAAGAGCGGAAGATTGGAAGCAAAGGGCATGGCGCAAAGAGCAGAGGTCGGAAGTCAGTAGGGAGAAATGAGTAAGGAGAAGTCAGAGCTCAGAGTTCAGTTATTAGTTTTGAATTATGAGTTTTGGACTGAGAATATCCGATTGCATCATATAATTATCTTTATTTTTATCCGATACCATCGTATATTTATTGCAAATGATAAGGCAATTTATGGAAGAGTTATTTTACAGATACAATCCATGGTGGGAAGAAAAATTTACATTATCCGAGATAATCAACCGTCCTAATGAAATAGAGATATTAGAAAAATATTTAGAGCAAAAATCGATTGTTTTTTTAACAGGGTTGCGGAGAGTTGGCAAGACAACCTTAATGAAGCTGCTTATTAAAAAAATGATTTATGAACATAATATTGAGCCAACACATATTTTTTATATCAGCTTGGATGATTATAATTTATCAAGGAAGACAATATTAGAAATAGTTGAAGAATTCAGAAAAGTTAACACAATTGCTTTCAAACAGAAAATTTATCTTTTTTTTGATGAAGTTACGTATCATAAGGATTACGAATTACAGTTAAAAAATTTATATGATGTTCAAAATGTAAAAATATTCGCATCATCCTCCAGTGCTTCCATACTAAAGAGTAAAAAGCCGTTTTTGACCGGAAGAAATAATTTAATTGAAATATTACCGCTGAATTTTAGGGAGTATTTAGATTTTAAAAAAATAAAAATAGCCAGGAGCGACAGCCATCTTATTGACAAATACTTTGAAGCTTATTTGAATACGGGGGGCATACCGGAGTACGTCTTAAAAAATGATGTTGAATATCTTAAAGAACTTGTTGATGATATAATTAAAAAGGATATTGCCTCATTTCACAATGTAAAAAATACGCAGATACTCCAGGATTTTTTTATGTTATTAATGGAAAGAGCTGGTAAAAATCTTAGTATCAACAAAGCGGCAAATATTTTAAGAATTTCACCTGATTCAGCTAAGCGGTATTTACAGATGTTTGCAGATTGCTATTTAATTTATTTACTGCCGCGATACGGAAAAACCAATGAAACACTTCTTTCACCCAAAAAAATATATGCGCCTGATTTAGGAATTCGAACATTATTTACCGGGTTCAAAGACAAAGGAAGTCTTTTTGAAAATTATGTTTACTTGAATATAAAGAATTTAGAGCCCTCATTTATTTACACAAATACAATTGAACTAGATTTTATGACGAGGGGAAAAGAGCTAATAGAGGTTAAATACCATAGTGAGATGACCGAAAAACAAAAAGAACTATTTGAAACTATACCGGCAAAGAAAAAATATTTGATAAAAAATTACTCCGATTTGGAAATGTTGCTTAGCGCCTGGCAGTCGAAGTGAAGAGGAAGCGTTGGAAGAGATGAAGATGGGGAGAATGAAGGACTGGGAGACTGAGTGACTGGGAGAAAAAGGAAAAGCAGAAATTAGTATGGAGTAAGGAGAAATGAGTAAGAACTATATTGCTACCCCCAATTTCCTACCCATTAAAGTAAATAAAAACTATGGAAAAGACTATGTAAAAAACCTTTAACTTATTATATTATAATATGATAAGGTTTATAAAAATTCTCTCTTAATCAGCAGGTCGCGGGTTCGAGTCCCGCAGGGTGCACCAAAATTTTCAATTCTAAAAATCCCACTAAGATGATTAAGATGATAAGAAAAGTTTTTAAGTTAAAAAAATTTTTTTAAAAATTACCTTTCAGGTTTTTAATCCGTTAATTTCTTTGTCATTCAGTTCTCTAACTTCACCAGGGTGAAGATTGCCGATATGAAGGTTTTTAATTCTTACTCTAATTAACCTTAATGTAGGAAAACCTATTGCTGCTGTCATTCTTCTAACTTGACGGTTTTTGCCTTCTACAAGGCAAATGCTTAGCCAAGAAGTAGGAATTGTTTTTCTTTCTCTAACCGGAGGAACACGCGGAGGAAAAGAGGGGGGGCTAATTATTTTTGCTTTAGCTGGTAGCGAAGTAAATTCTTTAAATGAAATTCCTTTTCTTAATTTATCAAGATCAACTTCAGAAGGAATGCCTTCAACCTGAACATAATATTCTCGTTCATGTAGGTTTTTGGGATTAAGTAAAAAATCTGTTATAAGTTTATCGTTTGTTAAAAGAAGAAGTCCCTCACTATCGGCATCAAGCCTACCAACCGGATAAACATCCTTTTGGAAATTATATAATGAACTTAAAGTTTTTCTGCCGTTTCTATCTGTAAATTGCGACAGTACACCGTATGGTTTATAAACTGCAAAATATTTTATCAGATGATTTATCATAAAAAAAGCATTCCTGATTCTTAATGTTTTTTTCAATATAAGTAAGAGATAATACCGCCCTTACAAAAAGGAAATATAAAAGCTAACTACGGCTGGAATGTATTTGTAATACTTCCCGGTATATTTCTATAATAAACGTATGTTTTATAATTTACTTTTTTTACATTAAATTTTTTTTCTGCTCTTTCAACAAAATCAGAGTCCTCGCTGTAATTTATATTTCTAAATCCATTTAATTCTAAAAAGACATTTCTTTTACCGAATAATGTTGCACCAATAGTGCACTTAGATAGATGGATAAAATTAGCAGGATTGTTTTTGTCTCGTACATATTTATATCCGATAATTTTCACTCCACCATGAATTAAATCAACATTAGGATTTTCATTCATAAAAGTTACTCTTTTAAGGAGATGATCTTTTTTATATTCATCATCGCTGTCAAGGAAAGTAATAAACTTTCCGGTAGAAAGAAAAATTCCTTTATTTCTGCTAAGAGGAAGTTTCATATTAGCCTGGCGTAACACCATAATTTTATCAAAGTTTAGTGCATAATTTTTTAAGATGTTGAAAGAACCATCTTGGCTGCCATCATCAATAGCAATTAATTCCCAATCATTAAACGATTGAAGCAAAAGAGAGTCGATGCATCTTTTTAGATATTGCTCGCGGTTAAAAACTGTTAACACCACCGAAACTTCCGGCATATTTTTGTTTACATTTTTCACATTGTTTCTTTTAATAAAAGACGAAGAATTAAATGACTCAGATTTAAAAAACTTTTCACAAAAATACATTTTAAATTAGACTCATAGCTATAACCCCGGCAACAAAATAGTAGTTTTTTAAAATTGAATTGTTTAAAGCCGAGAAATCAATTTATATAAAAATACTTTTTAATATACTTTAAACTTTAAAATTTGTTTTTTATCTTAAATGTTAGTTTTATAATTGTTGCTAAGTTCTTTCAGTTTTTTAATAAAATTATTGAGGGAAAGAAATGTCTTATAGAGACCAACAAAAATATATTGAAGCGTTGCGTCGGCACGAACGGCAATTTACTCCTAAAGAAACTGAAGAATATAAAATGTTCGTTAAACGTCACAAAGACGAGGAAGAGTTTGATACAGTATCCTTCAAAAGATTAGAGGAACTTTATGATAAATACAACGTTCCCGTCGACACACATAAGTTTGACAGCTTCTTTAAAAAGAATACGTAAATATAAATTACTTTTGAAAAAAGTAAGATTTTTAAGCGGCTTTATGCCGCTTGTTTTTTATCTGCTTTTTCAAATTGTGAATTAAATGAAAACAGTTTAGAAATTATTTAATGTTTATCTAAATTTTAAAATCATTTTTAGAAAGTATTAATGAAGATTTTAGTAATTGCTCTTTCCGGAATAGGAGATGCTTTGATGTTTACGCCGGCGCTCAACCTTTTGCGCAAGCAGTTACCGGAAGCTGATATAGATGCACTTGTAATGTTCAACGCAGTCAAAGAAATGTATGAACGAAATGAGAACATAAGCAACGTTCTTCATTTTGATTTCCTAAACAAAGGAGCTGCCGCTTCACTTAAATTTGTACTCCGGCTTAGAAGGAAATATGATGTTTCCATTAATGTTTATCCTTCAAACCGAAAAGAATATAACATAATACAATTTTTAATAGGCGCAAAAAAACGAGTGGCGGTAAAATATTTAAGACGAAATTTACACGAGTGGGGATTTTTAAATAACCTTTCCATAACCGAAGATGATAGACTTCATAATGTGCAAACAAATATTAAACTAATTGAAAAACTTCTTAATACAAAGTTTGAAGAACAACCGGAACTTTATTTTCCTCTTTTAAGTACGGACGAAAATTATGCAAGGCATTTTTTAATTGATAAAAAAATTAAAAACGAAGATTTTGTTATTGGTTTTCATCCAGGTTCTGCAACACTAAAAAATCATGTTAACAGAAGATGGGAGCCAGAAAAGTTTGCTGCTCTTGCAAAAATGATAATTGCAAAATATAACGTAAAAATTCTTTTATTTGGAGGAGATGAAGAACTTAATTTAAAAAAGAAAATTTTAAATGAAATTAATTCGGATAAAGCAATAATTGTATCAACAGAAAATCTTCCACAAAGTGCCGCATTGGTAAAGCGCTGCAATCTTTTTGTTACAAACGACTCGAGCATGCTGCATATTGCTTCCGCTATGAAAAGGAAAGTGATTGCTATAATAGGTCCAACAAATATAAATTATATCCACCCATGGAAAACCGATTATGAAATTATTTCATTAAACCTGGACTGCTCGCCATGTTTTTTTTACTCACCACGTCCTTTAATTTGTAATAGAAAAGATATTAAATTTAAATGCATTAAAGAGCTTGACGTAAAAAAAGTTTACGATGCGGTAGAACATTTTATCAGCCAATTTTTTCCCTTAGATAATCTGTAATTTCTAAATAACTATCAAAATATTTAATTATTCCGGTTTGTCTTTTTTCACTTTCAATTTGTCTATCCATAAGGCTAACGATTTCCTTCCACATTTTTGAATGACAAGCGACCGGTTTTTTTCTCAAAAGATTTTTATTTATCATTTCCCAAACAGTGGCAAGCTCTAAAAGAGTTCCTGTTCCGCCTTTAAGAATAATAAATCCATCTGCATAATCAACAAGCTTAGAAATTCTTTCGAACAAAGTTTCGCATTTTATTTCTTTAGTTAGATATTTACTTGGAGTAGAGCCCCAAAGATCGACTGTAATACCGATTGCTTCAGCGCCACGTTCTGTTGCACCTTTTGAAACGGCGTCCATAATTCCTTGATAACCGCCAGTACAAACATTAAAGCCGTTATCGGCTAAAAGTTTTCCAAGCTGATAAGCCTCTTCATAATCTTTATCACCCGGTTTAGGGATTGAGCTTCCGAAAACTGTAACAATATATTTCAAAACATTTCTCGTTCAATTAAATAAATTTTTCTCTTACTCATAAAAATTTTTATCCCAATGATGAACTTTTAATTTCTCAATTAACTTATGAGATAATCCACCTTTTTTAATGCTTGCAATATTTGCTTTTAAGTTTTTTTCTTTTCTCATACCGGGAATAACGGAGGTAACAGCATCAAAACTAATAATAAATCTTAAAGCAGCTTCAGCAAGGGATTTTGTTTCGCCTTTAACATCTTCCCAGATTTCATCTGCTCTAAGCTTAACTTCTACTTTTCTTTTATCTTTAAAATAATCATTACGAAAATCGCCGACCGGGAACTGAGTTGAAGGATCAATATTACCAGTAAGCGCACCCTCATCAAACGGAACACGAGCGATAACACTAATATTATTTTCTTTACAGAAAGGAAAAAGTTTTTCTGCTGGTTTTTGATCGAAAATATTAAATATAACTTGAAAGCTGTCTATGAGCCCCGTCTTACCAGCTTCAATGCCATTTGTAGGCTGATGGTCATTCATCGAAATTCCCCAAAATCTAACTTTGCCTTGTTCTTTTAATTTAAGAATTGCTTCTTTCCATTCATCAAATTGAGACCATTTATCATTCCAAACATGAAATTGCATTAAATCGACATAATCTCTTTTTAAGTTTCGGAGGCTTTCTTCCGTTTTCTTAATGATATGATCTTTAGGAAAAGATTCTTTTAAAGTAGAATTATCAGAAGCAGGCCACTCATATTTTTTAGAAGGAATTTTTGAAGCAATAAAAAGTTTTTTACCGCATTCTTTTTCTGCTTTGCCAACAAGGTTTTCACTATGACCGTTACCATAGACAAGCGCTGTATCAAAAAAATTTATTCCTTCTTCAACTGCTTTTAATAAAGTATTTTTAGATTCCTTATCGTCTGCTCCAATCCACATAGCTTTTCCAATACCCCAGCAGCCGAAGCCGAGAAGTGAAATATATTCATTTGATCGTCCGAATTTTCTTGTTTCCATAAGCTAACCGTTTCTCTAAAAATGTTTTATATTTTAAATTTTATAATACAATTGTACACATCATTCTTATTGAAATCAAAAGAATATTTGAAATTTTACTTTTAACAAAAAAAATTATGACAAAAAATACACGAGTCTAAATAAAAAAACCAAATTCTTAAGGGGGGAAAAATCACTGGGTCTTTCTCTTTGCAAAAGGAGATTACAGTTTAATTTATTATACCATTAAAATTAATTTATTCTTCTGTATGTTGTGCGTTTGATTTAGGCAGTTGGATAAAAAATGTTGCTCCTTTATTTTTTTTACTTTCGCACCAAACATTTCCATGCATCGCCTCTACAAACTTTTTAACTGTAAAAAGCCCAAGCCCAGTAGAGTACTCGCCACCGGTAGGTTTTGCAGATAATTTTGAAAACCGTTTAAACAATTTTAATTTATCTTCTTCGGTAAAACCGGGACCTTCGTCTTGTATTTCGATCAAAATTTTCTGAGTGTCGTTATTTAATTCTTTTATACGTATCCAGATATTTTTATCTGGCAAAGAAAATTTAAGAGCGTTAGAAATTAAATTATCGAATATTTGAATTGTAAGGTCCAAATCCACAAAAGCAATAATTATTTTATTCTCAGTTTGAAAATGAATTTTAATTGACTTTTTATCAGCACTGCTTTGATATTGTTCTAAAATTTGTGAAAGTACAGAATTTAAGTTCACAGGTTCGGGTTTTACAGTTAAATTATCCATTTCAATAGCGCTTAAAGACAGAAGGTCTTCAATCAACTTAAACATGTTGCGCGCAATTGAAGTAATTTTAGTAATCATTTCTTTAACTTCGATTTTCGAGAGGTCTTGATCCTCTTCTATAATTGAAGCAATACTGTAAATGTTACTTAAAGGATTTTTCAAATCGTGGGAAGCAATACCAAGCAATTCATTCTTAAGTTCGTTTGCCTTTTCCAACTGTTCATTTTTTTCTTCGAGCCTTTGTAAGGATGATTTTAATTTAGCAGCCATAATTGCGAAGGCAGAAAAAATTAAGAACTGGATAAAACCTTCCCAAAAGAAAATTAAATAGTGAGAGAAATTTAAACCTGTTAATTTGTCAACATAGACTTTTAGGATGGCAGAAATGAGGGAAAATACAATTGCCGTTTTAGCATCCACATTCCAGCTTAATAAAATGACAGGTATAAAGTAAAGTATAGAGACGTTTATTTCTTTTCCTGTTACAAAATCTAAATAAAGAAAAAGCGCCAGAAGGATTAAGCTTAAAAATAAAGCTGAGAATTTAGACAATCTAAAAAACAAATTTAACTGCGGCATAATTTTAAGTAATTAGTTCTAACAAAAATATATTAATAAGATTTTTAAGCAACTTATATTTCAAACTTTCTCAATATGTATTTAGTAAATTTTTTAGTTTAAATTTTCTTCCAGGGGTACGTCTTTTATTTGCACTTTGAAAAGTTCAATAATTTCTTTACAAAAGGAAATTAGGTACTCAAGTAGTTTTTCGGGTGATTCAAACTTATTTGTAATAATCAATTTCATAATATCTTTTCCTTTTGATGATGAAAGATGCTGTTGAACAAACTTTACATCGTTTTTATGTTTATCCATTACAAAACGCAGCAGCTCCAGAAAATGATATTTATAATATTCCTCCTTGTCTTCTCTTGGAAGGATAAGAATTATTTCTTTCCTTTGAATAATTACTCTTTCAATTAAAGCATAAGAGGCATAAAACTTTAATGAAGCAGAAGCAATAAGTCTTTTAACCAGCAATGGCAAAGGTCCAAATCTATCTATTATTTCTTCTTCAATTTCATTTATTTCAGAAATACTCTTTACAGAATAAAGGGCTGTATAAAAATTAAGCCTATCCATTTGTTCGGGCATATAAGTGGAGGGAATGCCGATTTCAAAAAAAGTATCAATTGTTGGCTCAGTTCTTTGTTCTTGTTTAGGCAGGTCTTTGAAGACATCTTTAAATTCCTCATACTTTAATTCTTCCACGGCTTCATTAATTAATTTAACATAAAGATCAAATCCGACTTCATTTATAAAACCGGTTTGTTCCGTTCCGAGTAAATTACCAGCTCCCCGGATTTCCAAATCTCTCATCGAAATATTAAAGCCAGCACCAACGTCTGTAAATTCTTCAATTGCTTGCAGACGGCGCAAAGCTTTTTTACTAATTCCTTCCAAAGAGGGTACAATAAAATATGCAAAAGCCTGGCGATTAGATCTTCCCACACGCCCCCGAAGCTGATGAAGTTCTGAAAGGCCGAATCTATCAGCACGGTTGACAATAATTGTATTTACATTCGGGATATCAATTCCAGATTCAATAATTTTTGTTGATATTAAAACATCAAATTTTTTATTAAGAAAACCGTGAATTACTTCCTCAAGCTGAGAAGGTTTCATTTGTCCGTGGGCAACTGCTGTTTTAACTTCCGGCAAATAGCGTTGAATGTAACATAATAATTTATTTATGGTTTGAATTCTATCGTGCACAACATAAACCTGCCCACCACGCCTTAATTCATTTAAAATCCATTCTTTAATTTTAAAAATATCAAACGTAGAAACATTAGTGTATATAGCTTGACGATTTGGCGGCGGAGTTGAAATTATCGAAAGGTCTCTTGCACCTAGCAATGATAAATTCAAAGTTCGCGGTATTGGTGTTGCGGTTAAGGTTAATGTATCAACGTTTAATTTAAGAGCTCGCAGTTTTTCTTTTGCCATAACTCCGAAGCGATGTTCTTCATCTATAACTAACAAACCAAGATCGGAAAACTTAATATCTTTGGAAAGTATTCTGTGAGTACCGATTATAACGTCAATAATTCCATTGCTTAGTTTATTTAATATTTCTGTTTGCTGCTTTTTTGATTGAAAGCGCGATAGTACCGCAATCTTAACTGGAAATTGCGAAAGCCTATCATTAAACGTATTGAAATGTTGCTCTGCTAAAATGGTAGTAGGAACAAGAACGGCAACCTGTTTTCCATCCTGTACAGCTTTGAATGCAGCACGCACTGCAATTTCTGTCTTTCCAAAGCCAACATCACCGCATACAAGCCTATCCATAGGATGCTCGGCTTCCATATCTTCTTTTACTTCGTTTGTAACTTTTTCCTGATCGGGAGTATCTTCATAAAAGAATGAAGCTTCAAGTTCTTTTTGCCAAACGGTGTCAGGGCTAAATTTAATTCCTTTTGTTGCTTTCCTTTTTGCATATAATTCAATTAACTCTTTAGCAGCTTCTTTAATTTTCTTCTTTGTTTTTCGTTTAGTGTTTTGCCATTCATTTGTACCGAGCGTTGATAAAGATGGAACAAGATTTTCATTTGAGGAATATTTCTTAACTAAGGTAAGATAATTTAAATTTACATAAACTACTCCACCCTCGTTATAAATTATTTTCATAGATTCTTGATTAACTTCACCAATTTTGATTGTTTCTAAACCAACATACTTGCCAATCCCAAAATCTTCATGAACTACATAATCACCTTTTTTAATTGATGCAATTGATTTGGATTTTGATTTTTTATACTTCGGGTTTGTAGAAGTTTTTGTTCTATACGGTTTGCCAAAAATTTGATAATCACTTAGAATCAAAATCTTTGCCTGCCTGTGTAGAAAACCTTGCTTGATTGGCAAAGTTTCTATTTTCACTTTTCCGCTTTCAATAAGGTTAGATAGTTGACCGTTAAATTCAATTAACAAATCTTTCAAACGGGAAGATTGCAAGTCGTTTTCTGAAGTAATAAAAATTTGAAATCCATTTTCAGTATTAGTCTTTAATACATTAAAAAGAATTTCATAATTTGAATTTATACTAGGTGTTTCAGTAAAACCAAGATCGAGCCGGTTATTACTTGTTAAGATTTCTTCTTCTATTATCCATCTTGCATTAATAATTTTTTTTACATCAAAACCCGAACGAACCGGAGCAACAAAAGTATTTTTAACTTCATTATAATCAATTTCTGGTATATCCGGATAATCATCTTCGTTTATTTCAATTTCATTTTCATGAATGTCTATTGCAAATGGAGTTTCTTCAAAAAGATTTATTTTTTTTTCTTCAAAATTTTTTAGCTCATAGGAAGAAGCAAGCACAATTGGATTATCGAGATAGTCAAATATAATTGAGCTATTTAAAGAGGAAGTTGTTTCATCGCCGCTTAATGAGCCTGCAAGAGAAACAACTTCTATTTTACCAGTTGATCTTTGAGTTTCAGGATCGAAATATCTTATAGACTCAATAAAATTGCCGTCAAATTCAAGTCTGACAGGATTTTTTTCGCTGTAAGACCAAAAATCAATAATAGCTCCTCTTTGCGAGAAATAACCAGGCGCTTCAACAAATCTATCTTTTTGATAATTTAATAAATTTAAAAATTCGATTAAGTCGTCATACTTTAACTCTCCGCCAGTTTGAATTTTTATGGTATTTTTTTTAAGCCTTTCTTTAGTAGGAAGTGTACAATTTAAAAGGTCATAAGTGGAAAGTAAAATAAATTTATCTTTTGAACTAATATCTGTTAACTTTTCTTGTAAGGTTTCAGCTTTGAAATCGTTAATTGTTATTATAAAATTAGAAACGCCGAGAACATCAAGTTCAACGCTATATTCAGCAACAGACTGTATATCGGAAAGCAATACAAAAATTTGTTTTTCTGATTGAATTAATTCTTTTATAAAAAAGCTCTTTGCTACACCAATAAGTGAAGAAGTGTAAACTATTTTATTGTCTTTTCCTTTTTCAAGTAGAATTTTGAATAAATTGCTTTCCTTTACAAGCTCTTCTATTCGAGTGGAAAGTATATTTTCGGGCATTTTTAATGAAATAATTTTTATTAAAGTTGATCTGAATTTTTATAAAAAGATTTTATAAACTAAACAAAAAATCAGAATTCAAATTTTTAATATTAAAGATAGTCAAAATTTTTTGTAAATATGTTGGCTATTATTTGGGAAAAAATTAATCTTTTGTGTAAAAAACTATTAAAATTTTATTAATAAACTGAACCCTCCGGGAATAAACATAAGAGAAGTATTATTATCTGGATGTTCTTTTGAAACAAAATCTCCGACAAAATAGCCGATCGCGCTTCCTGCAGCAACATCAGAAAACCAATGAGCATTATGATAAATCCTTGAGCAATCCACTAAGCCGGCAGCAGTATAACTTAAAATCTTCAAGAAGAGATTATTTGTATTGTTTGCTAAAACAGTAGACATAGCAAAAGCAACTGTAGAATGACCAGATGGAAATGAAGTTGTTGCTGCATGAAAGTTAAATGGTCTAAACATTGAATGTGCTTCATTTGTATATGGTCTGCTTCTTCCAACGATAACTTTTAAAACGCTTGTAATTATTCCTGCATAACCGACTGCTTCTATTGTTTGAAGACCAATTTGATGGACTTTTTCATTTTGGAAAAGAACACCATATCCATAAATTCCTGCAATGCCAATAAGTGTATATTCGTTTCCATAAACTTTATCAGCCGAAAACATTTTATCAGAAAAACTCGAATGATTTTTTTCTGCAAATTTTTTTACATTGTTATCTAAAGCATAACTTCCCACAATAAGAGCAAGTGAAGCAGCAAAATTAATTTGAGTTGGTTTTTCAAAGGAAGTAAAGCTGCTAACCAAATCTCCGCCCTTATTAAAAAAATGGACAATGTCAGTTTCAACTTGTTTATCAATTTGGGAATAGGAGGGGAAGTTAAAAATAACTAACGAGATTAGAAGAACAAAAAAAATATTTTTCAAACATATACCTTCACAGATAAATTACAAATTAAAAATCTTCCTCAATAGCCTTACGAACAAAACCGTCCGCTTTTTTAAGTCTTTTCTTCGCTTCCTTTAATGATACATTTGCTTTAATCATAACAAGAGCAGTTTTAACATGACCACCAGATTTATCAAGATATTTTGTAGCTTCATCATAAGAGAGACCGGTAATAGTCATAATAATTCGTTTAGCTCTTTCTATTAATTTTTTATTTGTAAGCTGTAAATCTATCATCATATTTTCGTACACCTTACCAAGTCTAACCATAGAAGCTGTTGTAAGCATATTTAATACTAATTTTTGAGCAGTTCCGCTTTTCATTCTAGTAGAGCCCATAATAATTTCTGGGCCCACATAAGGGCAGATAGCAATATCAACTTCGGGGATATTAAATTCATTCCGAGGATTACAAGTTAGAAACAAAGTTATAGCTCCAATTTCTTTTGCTTTTTTTACAGCACCAATTGCATATGGCGTTCTTGTACTTGCAGCAATTCCACATACAACATCTTTAGAAGAGACTTCAGCATTGATGACATCTTTTGCTCCATTTTCTTCAAGGTCTTCAGCACCTTCTTGCGCTCTGAACATCGCTTTTTTTCCACCAGCAATATAACCTTCAATCAAGCCATAAGGAGTGCCAAAAGTAGGAGGGCACTCAGCTGCATCGATAACGCCGAGTCTTCCACTAGTTCCAGCGCCAAAGTACAATAATCGACCGCCGTTTTTTAATGCTTCAACAATAACATCAACAGCTTTGGTAATAAAGGGTAATTCGCGTTCCACAGCAAAAGGAACTTCTTTATCTTCATCATTAATTATTTTTAAAATTTCGGCTGTAGATTTTGAGTCAATATTCAGTGAACGAGGATTTCTTTGTTCGGTAGAAAGACTGCTTATCTCGTCGAAAATTTTTTTAGAATCATTCAAATAATTCATTTATTTAGCTCCAACAAGACGAGCTTTTTACCTTTTTGGTTTCTTACGTTTGATGGTTTATAATATAATTCAAAAACTGTAAAGTTTTTAATAAATGCTTTATACTTTAACTCAGCTTTTTTAAATTCATCATCAAGAACTCCTCCTTTAACAGCAGCAAGAAAACCTTTTTCTTTTAAAAGTGGAAGAGCGTACTTTAGTAGTATAATAAGAGGTACAGTAGCGCGGCTTACAACAAGGTCAAAAGTATCAGAATATTTTGAAACAAATTCAGGGCTTTCTACACGATCATTAACAACAGTAACATTACTTAATTTCAATTTATCAATGAAATCTTTAACAGCTTCAATTTTTTTCCCCGTAGAGTCTATCAGAACGCCTTTCATTTCTGGTCGCATAATAGCAAGTGGAATACCAGGGAACCCGCCGCCAGTTCCAACATCTAAAAAGTGCACACACTTTTCAGGAAAATATTTTGAAATGTATGAGGAAATAAAGATATGATTTTCTATGATCGAATCTATATCTTTACGAGAGATAAGATTTACCTTTTCATTTTTTTCGGCAACAAGTTCTGCAAAAAAAGCGAGTTGTTCAATCTTCATTGGCTCAGGCTTAAAGCCGTTTTCCCAATAAAAGGTTTGAAGTTCCTTGAAGTACTTTTCTTGAACATCAACCATAAAAGGTCCCTTTATTTAGTTTTTCAAATATACCAATAAAATAGAAATATCAGAAGGACTAACTCCTGATATTCTTGAGGCTTGTCCAATCGAACGCGGTTTAAATTTATTTAATTTTTCTCTTCCTTCGGTGGACAATGCCTTTATATTTAAATAATTTAATGTTAAAGGAATTTTTAACGATTCATATCTTTCAAGCTTCTCTACCATTTCAAATTGTCTTTTGATATAACCTTCATATTTTAATTCTGTTTCAACCTGGAGTAAGATTTCATCATTTTGTAAAAGTTCAATTACTTCTTCTGTGTTTTTTGTACCATTTATATTTATTAAATCTATTAGGTTTAATTCTGGTCTTTTACAAAGTTTTGAAATCGTTTCGGTTGAATCAATTATTGGAAGCCCTTTACTTTCAAGAAACGGATTTACATCTTTTGCAAAGAGTTTTGTTGTTGTAAAAAGGTTGACACATTTATTAATTAAATTTTCATTTTTTTCTAAAGAAAACAACATTTCATCAGAAATCAATCCAAATGAATTACCATATTTCATTAGCCGCCGATCAGCATTATCAACTCTCAAAAGCAGCCTATGTTCAGCTCTTGATGTAAAAATTCTGTATGGTTCTTCTGTAGATTTTGTTACGAGATCATCAATCAAAACGCCGATGTAGGCTTCGCTTCTCTTTAATATAAATTCTGGTTTTCCTTGTATTTTTAAGGCGGCATTTATTCCTGCCATAAGGCCCTGTGCGGCAGCTTCTTCATATCCGGATGTTCCGTTAATTTGCCCGGCAAAGTATAGACCTTCGATTAATTTCGTCTCTAAAGTTAAATCAACTTGATGTGGAGGGAAAAAGTCATATTCAACAGCGTAACCAGGTCTTACCATTTCGACTTCTTCAAGCCCTTTTATTTTATGCATAGCTTCAAGTTGAATTTCAGCAGGTAGGGATGAAGAAAAACCATTAATATAAATTAAATCGCTGTCCAAACCTTCAGGTTCAAGAAAAAGCTGATGTTGATTTTTATCCGCGAAACGAACTATTTTATCTTCGATGGAAGGGCAATATCTAGGACCAACTCCTTTAATTCTTCCAGTATATAACGGAGAACGGTCAAAACCTTTTTCAAGAATTTTATGAACAGTTTCATTTGTATAAGTAATATAACAACTCAACTGAGGAAGAAATGGGAATTTACTTTTGTCAGTTTGATAAGAAAAAGGAATTGGATTTTCGTCTCCCGGTTGTTCTTCTAAAACATCCCAGTTTATAGAATCTTTTTTTAATCGGGGTGGAGTGCCTGTCTTTAATCTCCCATATTCAAAACCAAGCTTTGCTAAAGATTCTGTAATACCAACTGCCCTTTGCTCGCCAAATCTTCCCCCGATTGTTGTGTTTAAGCCGGTATACATTAATCCATTTAGAAAAGTACCAGAAGATAAAACTAGAGCAGAGCACAAAATTTGTTCTCCGTCGGTAGTAATAATTCCCTTAACTTTTTTATTTTCAGTAATAACTTCCACGGCAGAAGCTTGGACGATTTCTAAATTTTTCGTGGAGGAAACGACATTATATGCTTCTTCGGAATAAAGTTTTCGATCAGATTGACAACGAGGAGACCAAACAGCAGGTCCTTTTGAACGATTTAGCATTCTAAATTGAATTCCAGTTCTATCGGCTATTTTCCCCATCATTCCACCAAGTGCATCAATTTCTCGCACTAAGTGTCCCTTCGCGGTTCCTCCAACAGAAGGATTACAAGACATCCTTCCCATAGCAAAGCGATCCATAGTAATTAACCCAACAGAGCAGCCCATATTTGCGGCAGCACAGGCCGCTTCAATGCCAGCATGACCACCTCCAACAACAATAACATCAAAATTCTTCATAATTCACAACTTGTTCCATGTGAAACAAAAATAATTTTTCAAATTTATCAATCAATTTTAAATTACCATCCAATTGGCATCTCCTATTTGTTTCACGTGAAAACAATTTACTTCCCAATACAAAATTTACCAAAGATGTTATTCAAAATATCATCTGATGTAACTTGTCCAATAATTTCTCCGAGATAATTTTCAGCCCTTCTTAAGTCAACAGAAATAAATTCTCCACTTAACTTATTAGATATTGAATCTATTGCGCTTAACAAAGCATTTTTTGCATTCATAAGGCAATTAAAGTGTCTTAAACTTGAAACAATTGCAGATTTTTCCGTATAATTTTCTGTACCCAAAACCATTTTTTTTAATTTATCAAAAAGAACTTCAATCCCTTCTCCAGTTTTTGCCGAAATATAAACATCGGCATCAAAAAGAGAATCTTTTTTTATATCAATTTTATTTAAGACAGTAATTATCTTTTCTTTTTTAGTCAAAGAAAATAACTCTTCCTTCAATTTATAAGAGATGCCATCTTCAACATCATTTAAAAAAATAACAATATCAGCATCCTTTACAGCACGGCGACTTCTTAATACACCTTCTTTTTCAATTTCATCTTCTGAAAAACGGATACCAGCAGTATCAAAAAATCGGAAAAAAAAACCATCAACAGAAGCTTCCTCTCTGATTACATCTCTTGTTGTACCGGGAATGCTGCTTACTATGGCTCTAGATTCCTTTAAGATATAATTCAACAATGATGATTTTCCAACATTTGGTTTTCCAACTAAAGCGACATTTATACCGTCCCTCATTACTTTTCCAAAAGAATAGGAAGACAAAAGTTGTTCAATTTCCTTAAGAATTTTTTCTATTAGTTCAATTAATTCATTATAACTTATAAATTCAATATTTTCTTCTGAGAAATCTAAACTCAGTTCGACAAAAGATGACGCATTTATAAGTAATGCTCTTAATTCATGAATTTTTTGTGAGAGTAAGCCATCAAGCTGATTTCTTGCCCCTCTTAAAGAAGCTTCTGTTCTTGAATTTATAATATCAGCTACTGCTTCGGCTTGAGCCAAATCAATTCGATTATTTAAAAAAGCACGTTTTGTAAATTCACCAGGTTCAGCTAAACGAACATTTTGATTTAAAAATAAAGAAATTATTTTTTTTACAATTAATGGACTCCCATGAGTACTAATTTCAACACTGTCTTCACCAGTGTAAGAATTTGGAGTCCTAAAAACGGAAATCAAAACATCATCAATTGGGTTACCTTCTTCATCAATGATTTTTCCATAGTGAATAGTATGGGATGAAGCATCGGAAATTTTTATTTTGCCTTTGAATCTTGCACTAACCTCTTCAAGAGAATGGGGTCCACTTACACGAATTACCGATATTGCACCAATTCCAGGAGGGGTGGCAAGTGCAATTATAGTATCTTCTTTAAAACCAATTGCATCTCTTGTCGGTGCAGCCATAATCTTTCAAATTTAAGTTTGCAAAAATAAATAAAATTTTTCCCATTCTCAACTCTTTGTGTTCTTTCTAAAACCCAAAAGCGCTTGTCTACACAATTTTCAACGTGATGTGAATTTTTCGTCATACTTTTTGCCAAAATTCTCTACTATTTGAAAATTATTCAGCCGTTCTGCCATTTTGACCGAAAAAGATATTAAAAATATTTGGAGATATAAGTAATTATAATATAAAAGTTTATAGATTATTTTTAAATCTGGCACGCTCATTGTTGTTTGTTAAATTGAATTTTGATTTAAGATGTTTGGTTAAAAAATAAATATCAAAAATCTAAAATAAGGAGGATAAGACTATGGCAATCACAAGATGGAACCCGGCACGAGAGTTATTGAATGTTGAACGTGAGTTCAACAAATTATTTAACTCTTTAGGAAGCAGATTCGGTTTTATGGATTCATCAGAAGATTCCGAATATGAAAATGCTGTTTGGATGCCATTGACCGATATAGTAGAAGATAAAGATAATTTTACCTTACATTTGGATTTACCCGGCGTGAAAAAAGAGGATGTAAAAATTTCTTTTAGCGATGGTCAATTAACTATTAGTGGTGAACGAAAGCAAGAAAAGGAAACTTCCGATTCTAAATATCATCGTGTTGAAAGAGTATTCGGAAAATATTATAGATCGTTTACCTTACCAAGTAAAATTAAAGAAGATAAAATAGAAGCTGAGTTTAAAGACGGTCAATTAATGATTACAGTACCGAAAGCTGAAGAAGCTAAGCCGAAAGAAATCCCAATTAAGGTAAAATAGTTAAAAATATTCTTTTTTAATTAAGGGAAAGGGTAGCTGTTTCAGTTACCCTTTTCATTTATATTAACCATGTAAAAATTTCTTCATTCGTCAATAAGAGAAAAAAATGGAATTTAAAGATTATTACAAAATACTTGGTGTTGATAAAAACGCAACATCAGAAGAAATTAAAAAAGCTTACAGGCAGTTAGCAAAAAAATATCACCCTGATAAAAACCCAGGAGATAAGTCTGCTGAAGAAAAGTTTAAAGAAATTACTGAAGCGAATGAAGTACTCAGTGACCCCGAAAAAAGAAAAAAATATGACCAACTTGGAGCTAATTGGAAACAATATCAATATGCCAATGCAAATCAGTCTGGTACAAATGATTGGTATAGCCAATTTAATCGTGGTGGAGAAAATTCTTCTTTTAATTTTTCAGGTGACTTAGGAGATTTATTTGGTGGGTTAGGCGGATTTTCTGATTTTTTCGAAAGTTTTTTCGGTACGAGTTCACGACGCAGAAGCGATAATATCTTTAATAGAGCAAAAAAAGGAAGTGATTACGAAGCTACATTGAACTTAACTTTAGAAGATGTGTTTAACGGCGCTGAAAAACAAATTTCGGTTGATGGCAGAAAATTAAAAGTTAAAATTGAACCCGGGACAAAGGATGGTCTTAAACTTAGATTAAAAAATCAAGGTGCGCCTGGAAAGAATGGCGGCGAAAGAGGCGATTTGTATTTAACAGTTCACATCCTCGAGCATCCTTTCTATGAAGTTGATGGGGATGATTTATATTATAATCTTGACGTAGATTTATACACAGCAGTTTTGGGTGGTAAGGTACAAATATCTACTCTTGATAAGAAAAAAATCAATTTAACTATTCCACCAGAAACAGATAATGGTAAATTACTTAAGCTTAAGGGTCTTGGACTTATTCAAAAAGAAACCAACAAAAGAGGAAATTTGTACGTTAGAATAAATGTTCAAATTCCTAAAAGATTAAGTAGCGAAGAAAAGAAACTTTTTGAAAAATTGGCTTCGCTAAGGAAAAAATAAAAATATTGACAAAAATTTTTTGTAAATGATTATCAGAAAAATTTAAATTCTTTTATAAATAAAAACGGAGAAATTATTATATGAGTACTGAGCAAACAACAAAATATCAGTTTAAGGCAGAAGTAAAACAATTGCTTGATATTTTAGTACATTCTCTTTACACAAGCAAAGAGATTTTTTTAAGAGAATTAATAGCCAATTCTTCGGATGCTTTAGATAAATTGAGATTTGAATCTAATAAGGGTACCGAATTAGCCGATAATGATTTGCCGTTGGAAATTAAAATAGACTTTGATGAAAAGAAAAAGATCATCACTGTTTCCGACACTGGAATTGGAATGACGAAAGAAGAATTAATTAATAATATCGGAACCATTGCAAAATCTGGTTCGGCAGAATTTTTGAAACAGCTTTCGGAAAATAAAGCAGATGCTAATAACATAATAGGCAAATTTGGCGTAGGGTTTTATTCCGTCTTTATGGTAGCAGAAGAAGTAATTATCAAATCAAAATCTTTTAAAAAGGATGAGCCTGCCGTAGAATGGCGCTCTAACGGTTTAGGTGATTATGAAATTTCCGAATTAAACGAAAACTTAAAACGCGGAACAGTTATAGAAATTCATCTGAAAGAAGAACAAAAAGACTTTGCCAATAAATACAGACTTGAAAGCATAATAAAAAAACATTCTAATTTTATTTCGTTCCCAATTTATCTTGGTAATGAAAAAATTAATACAATTGCGGCTTTGTGGAGAGAACCTAAAAGCCAGGTTAAACCAGAACAATACAATGAGTTTTACAAATTTCTATCCTACGATTCGAGCGATCCCGCTGATGTAATTCATATTTCGGTAGATGCGCCAATTCAATTTAATGCGCTTTTGTTCATTCCCAAAAAGAGCTTTGATTTTTTTGGCTTTAATAGAGAAGACTATGGATTGGACCTTTATGTAAGAAGAGTTCTGATTCAACATAAGAACAAAGATTTATTGCCCGAATATTTGGGCTTTATAAAAGGCGTTGTTGACTCAGAAGATTTGCCTTTGAATATTTCAAGAGAAACACTGCAAGAAAATATTATCTTTACAAAAATTGCACAAAATATTACCGGACAGGTTCTTTCATATCTTCTTAAAAAAGCGAAAGACGAACCCGAAAAATATGCTGAGTTCTGGAAAGAACACGGAAGAAATTTTAAGCTTGGTTATTCAGATTTTACAAACTTAGATAAATTTACTCAGCTTTTACGCTTTAATTCATCTTATAATTCTAATGAAGAGGAAATTACCTCATTAGACGAATATGTATCAAGATTTAAAGAAGACCAAAAAGAAATCTATTACGCATTTGGTAGTAGTAGAGAATCTATTAATCAAGACCCTCACCTTGAGATATTTAAGAAGAAAGAACTGGAAGTTTTATATCTTTATGATCCACTTGATGAATTTGTTTTAAGCTCAATAAGAAAATTTAAAGATTACGATTTCAAATCTGTAGATTCTGTAGAATTAAAAAACTTAGAAAAGTTCAAGGATGTTGAAGAGAATAAACATCAGCCCGAAGAATTAAGTAAAGATGATTCTAAACATTTTGACAGCCTTCTTGCCAAGATAAAAGAAATTCTTGGAGAAAAAGTTGTTGAAGTTAGAGAGTCAAAAAGACTTTCAGGAAGTCCGGCTGTATTAGTAAATCCAGACGATAGTATGTCTTCGACCATGCAAAAGATTTTACGGATGACTAATAAAGAAATGGTTCAACAAAAAAAGATATTTGAAATAAACAAAGACCATAAGTTAATTAGAAACTTACTAAAAATTTACAAAGCCGATTCAAAAGATGAATACATTAATAATGTTGTTGAGGAATTATTTGAGTCAGCGCTTTTAATTGACGGAAGTTTGACAGATCCCCATACTCTCGTCAGCAAAATTAACCAGTTGTTAGAAAAGTCGAGCGATTGGTATACTGAGATAAAGAAATTGTAATCGATTCTTTGTCACTAAAATTATCGGCACAAAAAAATTATTGTACCGCGTAATTATAATATAAGAAGGAAATGAAAAATATGGCGTTTAATTTTAATAAACTAACAGTAAAAGCTCAAGAAATAGTTCAAAACTCACTTGAGATTGCACAAAATTATAACAACCAAATTCTTGAACCGGAACACATTTTGGCAGCACTAATTCAAGAAAGCGGAAACATTGCTGACACAATTATTCAGAAGACAGGCGGCAATGTTAGCAGGCTGAAACTAAAAGCGAATGAGTTTTTAGAGCAATTACCTAAAGTAAGTGGAAGTGGTCTCGGCAACCAGCAAATGTCTGCGGCAACAGCAAAGTTGTTAGACACAGCTGCCGAAGAAGCGCGCAAGCTAAAAGACGAATTTGTTTCTACCGAACATTTATTACTTTCGCTTTCTACATTAGAAGGAAAAGCGGGTCAGCTTTTAAGAGATAATGGAGTTTCGCACGATGAAATTTTAGCTGCTTTAAAAGATGTTCGGGGAAATCAAAGGGTAACAAATCAAAACCCTGAAGATACTTACCAGGCATTAAAAAAATTTGGCAGAGATTTAAACGAACTTGCAAAAGCCAATAAACTTGATCCAGTAATTGGAAGAGATGAAGAAATAAGAAGAGTACTTCAAGTTCTTTCAAGGAGGACAAAAAATAATCCAGTATTAATTGGTGAGCCTGGTGTTGGAAAAACCGCAATAGCCGAAGGAATTGCACATAGAATTATCGCTGGAGATGTTCCAGAAAATTTAAAAACCAAGAGAATAGTAGCGCTCGATATGGGAGCTCTAATTGCCGGTACACAATTTCGAGGGCAGTTTGAAGAAAGAATGAAAGCTGTTTTAAAAGAAGTGCAGGAATCAAACGGTGAGATAATTCTTTTTATTGATGAATTGCATACACTTGTGGGTGCAGGCTCTGTTCAAGGCTCTATGGATGCTGCGAATATTCTAAAACCTGCATTAGCTCGTGGTGAACTTCATGCAATAGGAGCAACAACTTTGAACGAATATAAAAAATACATCGAAAAAGATGCTGCTCTTGAAAGAAGATTTCAACCAGTTTTAGTTGGCGAACCTTCTGAAGAAGATACCATTTCTATCCTTCGAGGATTAAAAGAACGTTACGAAGTGCATCATGGAGTGAGAATTACCGATGGCGCTATAGTTGCTGCAGCACAGCTTTCCAATAGATACATAACAGATAGATTTCTTCCGGATAAAGCAATTGATTTAATTGACGAGGCTGCTTCAAAAATAAGAATTGAAATTGATTCCATGCCCGAAGAACTTGACAACGTTGAAAGAAAAATTAAACAGCTCGAAATAGAAAAAGAAGCTTTGAAACGCGAAAAAGATGAAGCCTCTCTAAAACGACTAGAAGAATTAAAACAAGAATTAAGCGAACTTACCGAAGAACGAAATAAATTTAAGATGCACTGGGCTTTGGAAAAAGAAAAAATCCAGAAAATCCGCAGCATGAAAAGTGAAATTGAAAACGCAAAAGCTCTTGCCGATAAATATGAAAGAGAAGGCGACCTTGGTAAGGTTGCAGAATTACGATACGGCAAAATTGTACTGCTCGAAAAACAGCTTAAAGAGGAAACTCAAAAACTTTCTGAAATACAAAAAGATAACAAAATGCTGAAAGAAGAAGTTGATTCTGAAGACATTGCTGAAATTGTTTCTAAATGGACGGGCATTCCGGTGCAAAAAATGCTTGAGGGTGAAAGAAGCAAATTACTGCGCCTTGAAGATGAACTTCACAAGCGTATAGTAGGGCAGAATGAAGCCGTTTATGCAGTTGCAAATGCTATTAGGAGATCCAGAACCGGACTGCAAGATGCTAACAGGCCGCTTGGTTCATTTATTTTTCTCGGAACTACTGGAGTTGGTAAAACAGAACTTGCTCGAGCCCTGGCAGAATTTCTATTCGATGACGAACATGCCATGATTCGTATCGACATGTCCGAATATATGGAAAAATTTTCAGTCTCTCGATTAATAGGCGCACCTCCGGGATACGTTGGCTACGAAGAAGGCGGGCAATTGACTGAAGCAGTTAGAAGAAGGCCTTACTCGGTTGTTCTACTTGATGAAATTGAAAAGGCTCATCCCGATGTATTTAATGTCCTTCTTCAAGTTTTGGATGACGGCAGATTAACCGATAATCAAGGTAGAACTGTTAACTTTAAAAATACTATCATCATAATGACTTCTAACCTTGGTTCTCATTTAATTCAGGAAAAACTTGAACAAACAAGTGAAGATGAAATAGAAAATGTTCTTGGCGAATTAAGATATCAGCTTACTGATTTATTAAGAAAAACAATTCGTCCAGAGTTTCTTAATAGAGTGGATGAAATTGTTCTATTCAAACCATTAACAAGAGATGAAATAAGAAAGATTGTAGAAATACAAATTGATAATGTCCAGCAAATGTTAAGTCAAAAAGAAATCGTTCTTGATATAAATGACGAAGCTAAAGACTGGCTGGCAAAGCTTGGTTACGATGTAACCTTTGGTGCAAGACCATTGAAGAGAACAATCCAACGACATTTAATAAATCCCTTGTCGCAGCAACTGCTTGCAGGTAATTTTAACGATGGCGATAAAATTGCAATTACTTTGGGCAACAAAGGTCAGCTTGAATTTAAAAAAGAATAAATCAAAGTAGTTAATCTCTTTTTAAAAAATACGTTCATGCTAATGTTGAACATGAGATATACTTTTAATTTTTTGCAGTTGAGAACAGCGATGATAATATAAATTTACTGTTCTCTTCTGCATTATTATTTTTTCAGTTAATATCTTAAAGCCTTTTATAAAAAGAGATTTGGGAGGTTTAATTATTATCTTTTCATTTCAATTTGCCAACCGTATTTTTCAAGCGAAATAGTAAATATGGAGAAATCGCTACCCATACCAAAACCAAAATCCAAAATCGACCTTTTAACAAATTATAATCAAAAAAAAGGTTCTGCCAGCTATGCCTCATTATAAAATGCCCAAAAAGAAATTCAAACGCAATAGTAATGATCAGCCAAAAAACTCCAACTCTTATTGCTTCAAAAAAAGAAGACAATTTAAGCCATGGCAAAATTAACCATAAATAAATTCCAAATAAAAAAATAAAACTTAAAACTGAAAGTTGATGAGCCTGCAATTCATCCAAATATAATCTATAAACAAACTGGCGTAATGTTCCATTAACGATTGCAATAATTATCCCTGGTAGCCAGGCAAGAAAATATTTTAATTTTATAATTGATAACACAATGTAGAAAGCAAAAAAATTAATGAATCAATTCAATAAAAATAATTAAAGAAAATGAAATTATAATAAGAATATCGATTTTTAATAAGGATTGGTTCTTTTCGCTGTTATAAAGTTTATTATTATTGCTAAAGGATACTTCAGATTATTTCCGATTTTAAGTATCTTATTAGTCTTGATGTCTATTTTTTTTGTACATTTTATATGAAAGTTTTAAGAACGATATTAGATCAATTGGTGCCTGATAAAATTCGAATAAGGGGCAATTTATATTTTTTAAGGGGTTCTGTAACAAATCTAAGTTACACCGAGCAAAGAGCAACTGCAATAGTATTAGGCACGAATAGATATAATGTTGAAATAGAATTCGATAAGACTAAATTTCCACACAAAACTTTTTGCACATGCCCTTACTCAGGAGTTTGTAAACATGTTGTTGCCGTCCTTTACAAGTTAAATGAAATTAATTTTTTCAAAGAAAGGGAATCCCTCATGAAAAATGAATATAAATACTCTTATAATACTAACAACATTGCTTTACCCAGCATTAATCCCAACGAGAATAAAATTAATTTGGTAGGTAAAACACGTGAGGAATGGCTACAAGAAATTGAACTTAAAAGAGAGGCGGCAAAATTTGATAGATTTAAAGATGGTATAACAGGTTTGATAGATAAAGAGAAAATTAAAAATAAGTCTCCAAATTTCAGCATAGGATATTCAATTCAAGCAAAGGGGTACCGTACATGGCTTTATGTAATAAGACAGAAGAAAAAAAAAGACAGCGATATTAGTACGTTGGAAATTATGCATGATTCAAATCTAAGTTACCTTGTCGATGTGTCTTTAGAAGAAAAATTAATAATAAATCATATTACAAGGCATCTCGGCGAATACCATGTTGATCTTTTTTCGGAGAACGAATACGGAACCAGAAAGAGGGAACATATAAATGAAGCTAATATCTTTGATGAAATACTTACTTTTCTTACTGACAAAAATGTTTTTCTTTATAGTGGCTACGGAACTTTTGATAAAAGAGTTTATATTCAAAAAGAAGTTGGAAAGGCGGGTTTATTGTTTAACGAAGACGGAGATAATATTTCATTAAATCTTCAATTTGAATTTAAAGATGAAATAATTACTTCAGAAACTATCGTTCCCATTTTAGATACTCCACTGTGGGTTATGGCTGATGATAAGATTTTCAAAATTTCCAACCTTTCTTATCGCCAATTTTATAACTTTTACAAAAATTCAAATAAAATAATAGTTCCCAAAGTCTATTTGGAATATTTTGAACAAAATCTTTTACCGCAGCTTTCGCAAAATTTATCAATCTACTCGGATAAATATATTGTTGAAGATGTTTCTTTGTTTCCAGTCAAACGCATCTACCTTGAAGAAGAAAATAAAGAAATGAAAATAACTTTGAAGTATGCGTATGGAGAACACGAAGTAAGTTATGACGAAAATGAAACTACTACTTCGTTTTTTAGAGGGAAGAAAATTTTTAGAATTATCCGAAATAAAAAAGCAGAAGAGGAAGCAAGAGCAGAAATAAAACAATTTTATGTTAAAGAAATTCAACCGGGGGTTTTTACTCCGCGTGGTAATCCTATTCATTTTTTATTCGATTCGCTTCTATCAATTAAAGAAATGGGCTTTGAAATTTTTGGCGAAGCAAGTTTAACCAAATTTAAAGTAAATACATCAACGCCAAGTTTTTCGTTTTCTGTTTCTTCCGGAATAGATTGGTTTGATGTAAGTACAGAGATTAGTTTTAATGGAACGTCCATTGCGTTTGATGCTTTACTCGATGCGATAAAACATAAAAGGGAATATGTTCAACTTAAAGATGGTTCTTTGGGAATTTTACCTCAGAAATGGCTTAATAAATTTAAAAGAGCATTTTCCTTTGGTGAATTGGTTAAAAATGAAACTGCGCCAGATAAACCTACAATCAGATTCTCAAAACTTCAAGTAAATGCAATAGACCTTTTGCTTGAAGACGCTGAGATAAAAGCCGATGAAAAATACAATGAACATTTAGAACGCCTTAACTCATTCAAAAACATACGTCAATATAATATTCCAAGCTCTTTCAAAAATGTTTTGCGACCTTATCAAAGCAAGGGATTCGATTGGCTTAACTTTTTAAAAGAATATCGTTTCGGCGGAATCCTTGCTGACGATATGGGATTGGGAAAAACAATTCAGGTTTTATCTCTTCTTTTAAATGAAAAAGAAAACGGAAAAGAATTTCCCGATCTTGTAGTTGCTCCAACATCTGTAGTATTTAATTGGATAAGCGAAGCGCAAAAATTTGCACCTTCTCTTAAAATTTTAAACCATACCGGAACAAACCGCATTAAAGAAAATACGCTTCATTTTGAAGAATACGACGTTGTAATTACAAGTTACTCGATCGTATTAAAGGATATTCAACACTTTATAGAAAGAAAGTTTAATTACTTAATTCTTGATGAATCTCAAAAAATAAAAAACCCAGCCGCCAAAACGGCAAGGCTTATAAAAGCAATAAAATCAGAATACAGATTGTGCCTAACCGGAACTCCAGTTGAAAACAACCTAATAGAGCTTTGGTCGCAGATGTCTTTTTTAAATCCAGGTATGCTTGGTTCGCTAAATAAATTTCAGGAGACATTTGTCAAATCCATTCAAAAAAATAATGATGATTCTGCTTCGGAATATTTAAAAAAAATTGTTTATCCGTTTATCTTAAGACGAAAAAAGGAAGTAGTTGCAAAAGAGTTACCTGAAAAAACAGAGGTTATACAATATTGTGAAATGGATTCAAATCAACAAAGAATTTATAATATATGGAAAAATTCTATTCGTGAAGAAATATTAAAAGAAATTGAAACAAAGGGAATTAAAAAATCGGGTATAAAAGTAATAGAAGGACTTCTGCGTTTGCGTCAAATATGCAATCACCCTTTACTAGTAAAAGAGAACTACAAAAGTAAGTCCGGTAAGTTTGAGGAATTCAAAGAACAACTTGAAAATGTATTAGAAGAGGGACATAAAGTTCTCGTCTTTTCCCAATTTGTTGGAATGCTGGAGATAATAAAAGAATATTTAATAAGGCAAAACATTGCCTTTGAATATCTAACAGGCAATACAAAAGACAGAGAAAAATGTGTTAATAATTTTCAAGAAAACAATAATGTAAAAATTTTTTTAATAAGTTTAAAAGCCGGTGGCTTCGGCTTAAACCTAACAGCTGCAGATTATGTTTTTCACTATGACCCGTGGTGGAACCCGGCTGTAGAGGCTCAAGCTACCGATAGAACACATAGAATAGGGCAGAGTAAGAATGTTTTTGTTTACAAATTTATCACTAAAGATAGTGTTGAAGAAAAAATACTTCTATTACAAAATAAAAAGAAAAAACTTGTTGAAAACATAATTACAAGCGAAACTGGAATTTTGAAAAATTTAACGAAGGACGATATTAATATTTTATTCGAATAGATTTTTATAAAATTAATTGAAAACTAATATCTAATTAAATTTAAGTACAATCTAAACTGAGCTATTCTTCTGGTTTAACTGTCCCTGTGAGTACTCGAATGGTGCATGGCAATCTTCATACAATGTAATTGAGATTGTTTCTCCGGATAAAATCGGGATCACAATGACACAATTGCTCAATTTAGGTACGATTCACAAAATTTAAATTTGTTATGCCAATAGAAAAGGCAATTAAAATTCTAAAAGACGTTTTTGGATATGATTCTTTCAAACCTCTTCAGAAAGAAATCATTGAAAATGTTCTAAACAAAAATGACACACTTGTAATAATGCCTACCGGCGGAGGCAAATCTATTTGCTATCAAATTCCTGCTTTGATTTTTGAAGGTTTAACCATTGTAATTTCTCCTCTAATTTCTTTAATGAAAGATCAGGTAGAACAGCTAAAACAGATTGGCGTAAATACTGCTCAGCTTAATAGCTCTCTTTCTGCGGAAGATTACAAATTTAATTTTGAAAATGTAAAGCAAGGTAAAGCAAAGCTTCTCTACCTTGCACCAGAATCGTTGATGAAGGAAGATATCACCAGTTTATTAAAGAATATTCGTCTCGAATGTATTACGGTTGACGAAGTTCACTGCATTTCCGAATGGGGACACGATTTCAGAAAAGAATATCGCCAGCTCGGTACATTCCGAAATAATTTCCCATCTGCTGTTTGCATTGGTCTTACTGCCACAGCCACACCGCTGGTTCAAGACGATGTAATAAGAAACCTAAATATGGTCAATCCCAAAAAATTTATTGCAAGCTTTAACCGGGAAAATCTATTTTTACAAGTCCTCCCAAAGAGAGATGCCTTACAACAAACAATTGAATTCCTGAATGCACATAAAAATCAAGCCGGTATTATTTATTGCTTTTCCCGAAAGCAGGTTGATAGTTTAACTGAAAATTTATCTTACCTTGGATTTTCTACTAAACCTTACCATGCCGGAATGAGTGATCAAGATAGAAATAAAAATCAGGACTTGTTTTTAAAAGATGAAGTGCAAATTATTATTGCAACTATTGCCTTTGGTATGGGAATAAATAAATCCAATGTTAGATTTGTTCTACATTATGATCTCCCTAAAAACTTAGAATCATATTATCAAGAAATCGGGAGAGCTGGACGTGATGGGCTTAGAGCCGATTGTCTGCTTTTATTTAGTTATGCGGACATTGCAAAAATAAACTATTTTATCAACCAAAAAGAAGATGAAAAAGAAAAGCTTATTGCTAAACAACACTTAAATGAAATGGTCAAATATGCAGAATCTGAAATTTGTAGACGGCATAAACTAATCAACTATTTTGGTGAGCAATACTACAATGATTATTGCGGCATGTGCGATAATTGCCTTGCGGGTGAAGAGGAAAAAATTGATTTAACAATTCCAGCACAAAAATTCCTTTCTGCCGTTAAAAGGACTGGACAAATTTTCGGAGCAAAATATATCATTGACATCTTACGAGGAGAAGAATCAGATAGAATTTTTCATAATGGTCACCAAAATTTATCCATCTTTGGAATAGGAAAAGAATTTGATAAACGACAGTGGCAAAATTTTGCCAGCCAGTTAATAAGAAAAGGAATTTTAATCAGAGAATTAGAATTTGGCAGTTTAAAACTTACTTCAAAATCTTATGATGTTCTTTTGAATAAAGAAAAAGTTTTAGGCTTTGTTAAAGAGCCAAATACTTCTACAAAAAAATCAAAGTTGTTAGCTGCTTCTGAGGCAAAATATGATGAAGAGCTTTTCGAATTACTTCGTAAGAAAAGAAAAGAACTTGCAGAAATAAAAAACATTCCGCCCTATGTAATTTTTTCCGATAAATCATTAATACAAATGGCTTCAGACTTTCCTCAAAACGAAAGTGAGTTTTTGCGAATAGGAGGAGTAGGAATAAACAAGCTTGAAATTTATGGTGATATTTTTCTCACTATAATAAAAAGTTACTGTACCCAAAAAAATATTTCATCTAAGTCTTCTTTTAATTCCAATAGAAAATCTAAAATAAAAAACACCTCCTCTCCCCGATATATTACTGTTGCGGATGAATTCAATAAAGGGATCTCTATAGATTATCTGGCGGAGGAATATAATGTGAAGCCTCAAACTATAATTTCTCATCTTGCGAGATATGTTAACAGCGGCAAGAAGGTAAGGACAAATGGACTAATAGAAAAGCTGTCAACTTCAGAAGACCAGCAGAAAAAAGTTATCGAAGCGTTTGATGAAGAAGGGACAGCAACACTGTCTAACATATTTGAAAAATTTAATAAAGCAATTCCTTACGAAGATCTTCATATTTTGAGAATTATTTATTTGAATGGTAAGAATTAAAGAAGCTTAATATTTTGAAAATCTATCCTCTCATTTTATCAAGCAAATTGTTCAACTGTTTAACTTCTTCTTCGTTTAATGAGGAAAGAATTTTTTCCATTTCTTCGGCATAAGGGTCGATTTGTTTTAATAGATTTAAACCTTTTTCAGTAATAATAACGTCAACGTTCCTTCTATTATGAGCACAAATCGTTCTTTCGACCAAACCTTTTATTCGAAGTTTTTCTACAATTCTGGAAGCATCCGACATTTTATCAAGCATTCTTTCCTTAAGTAATTTTATGGTTGCAGGCTTTGGATATTGCCCCCTAAGAATTCTTAGAATGTTGAACTGTTGCATAGTAATATCAAATTGTTTTATAATATTTACTTGTCGACCATTAAGCCAGCCAAATGAATAAACTAAATTGACAATTGCTTTTTGATATTCGTTTCTAAATTGTTTTTGTGCTATTTCTTCTTCCAACTTCATAAGTTCTAAATAAAAAATTACTATATATAAAATTTAAATAATTAAATTTTCTTCTTAAAGAAAAATATTTAGTTTTACAATTTATTCTTCAAATCGAAAGCTTCATAATATATTTCTATAAAAGAAATCAAAGGAATTTGTTAAGACATGGGAACTTCGATAATAATAAATTCAGAATTTTCCTCAGCTGTTACGAAAAATGATTCTGTATTAGTAATACCGATTGCATCCCTACTTTCAAGTATATTTTCATCAATTTTTATTTTTCCTTCTAACAAAAATAAATATACACCATTTCCAGCAAATTTATTTTGGTACTGTTTGATTTTACCAGGTTTTAATTTCCCAACGGATAATGAAGCATTCTGATGAATATATAAAGTTTGATTATTTTTTTTACCCGATACAATCTCTGTAATATAATTTTCTTCGTTACCATCGAATTCGAAATACCTTTGTTCATAACGAGGTTTAATGCTTTTTTCTTTTGGTACAATCCATATTTGCAATAATCTAACTATTTCAGAGTCAGAGTGATTATATTCTGAATGCAAAATTCCTGTTCCAGCCGACATTACTTGGACTTCGCCAGGTGTAATAGTGGAAATGCTACCCAAATTATCTTTATGCGTTAAAGTGCCATTTTGAACAATAGTAATGATTTCCATATTATTATGCGGATGAGTCCCAAAGCCGGTACCAGGTTCAATAGCATCGTCATTTAGCACCCGCAGCATACCAAATCCCATTTTATTCAGATCGTAATAATCAGCAAAGCTAAAACTGAAGCGGCTGTGAAGCCATCCATGTTCTGCCACTCCGCGCTCTTTTGCTCTATGAATAATTTTATTCATAATTTATCATATCTTTCTAAGATTTTCTAACATTTCTTTTGAATTAAAAAACTTATGTTTGAATATATGTGGAAGGCGACATTCATCATGCCGCCATACAAAATTTAAGATAATTTCTTTTTCATCTTAAAATATTCGAGAGGTATCTTTTTAGGAAATTCGTTAACCAATTTTATTCAATTTATTTTTAGTTTGTCTGCTTAGTAACTTCTACGTCACAAATGATATTTATGTTCTTACTTACCACAGCACCACCAGTTTCCATCAAAGCATTCCACTTTAAGTTATAATCAAATCTATTGACACTACCTTGAACCTTAAAACCTGCTCTTGTAAAACCCCAAGGATCTTTTATAGTTCCACCGTAGGTAACATCAAGTTCAATTGGTTTAGTAACATCCCTTATTCTTAAATCGCCAAAAAGTTTAAATTTTTCCTCGTTAATAACTTTTACAGACTTGCTTTTAAAAATCATTTTAGGAAAGTTTTCCACGTCAAAAAAGTCTGGGCTTTTTAAATGATTATCTCTATCTGCTATACCAGTATTTATGCTATTAACTTGAATTTCAAGTTCCACATCAACATCCGAAAAATCTTTTGTTGCATTCAGTTTTAGCTCATATTCATTAAATTGGCCTGTAACCTCAGAAATTATCATATGTCTAGCAGAAAATTGAATTTTTGTGTGGCTTTTGTCGACCGTCCAAGTTTCTTTGTTCAACTCGACTGTTGAATTATTTTCATTTGACATTTCATGCTCCATTTTTTCTTACAAATATATGTTATAACATCTAATGTATCAACATTATTTTAGTCTCAAAACCATAATATTGATTTTAAGCACAATTTAAGGTAATTAATAACTGAAATAGATTTTGAGTTGAAAATTTGGGTAAAGTTATCTTTTTAGCTTTGGAAAGAGGAAATATTTTAAAAAAGAAGGAAGGTTTTCATAAAAAAGAAGACCTTCCTTAAAGCATTAAAAGAATCAACGTCTATTTTTATCAATATACTTTGCGGCATCTTTTGCAAAATATGTTAAGAACATATCAGCACCAGCGCGTTTAATTGCAATGAGGGATTCGATCATTACTCGTTCTTCATCAATCCATCCATTAATACCAGCAGCTTTAATCATTGCATACTCGCCACTAACTTGATAAGCGCAGGTAGGCATTCCGAATTTATCTTTTACTCTTCTAATTACATCGAGGTAAGGTCCGGCTGGTTTAACCATAATAATGTCAGCACCTTCATCAATATCAGCTTCAACTTCCCTCAGGGCTTCATCGCTATTAGCAATATCCATTTGATGCGAACGTCGATCGCCAAAAGCCGGAGTAGATTCTGCAGCCTCTCTAAAGGGTCCATAGAATCCTGAAGCATATTTAGCGGCATAGCTAATAATAGGAATTTTAGTAAAGCCATTTGCATCGAGGTTTTTTCTGATCTCGGCAATTCTGCCATCCATCATATCAGACGGAGCAACAACATCGGCACCTGCTTCAACATGCGAAATGGATTCTTTAACAAGTACGGATACAGTTTCGTCATTAAGAACTTCTTCGCCTCTTAATAGCCCGCAATGTCCGTGGGAAGTATATTCACATAAACAAACATCTGTAATTACAACAAGGTTTTTGACTTCTTTTTTAATTGCTCTAATTGCTTTCTGAACTATACCGTTTGGATCGTAAGCTTCAGAACCAAGCTCATCTTTATGTTCTGGAATACCAAATAAAATTACAGCAGGAATGCCGAGAGCTTCGACTTCTTTACATTCCTCAACCACAACATCAACTGACATTTGAAAAACTCCCGGCATAGATTTAATTGGTTTTTTGACTTTTGTTCCGGGAACGACAAATAAAGGATAAATAAAATCGTTTTTTGATAGCTCTGTTTCTCTAACCATATCCCTAATTAAAGGATTGTAACGTAGTCTTCTTAATCTTTTTACTGGATAATTTGCCATAGTTTTTTCCTTTCGTTTGCGTCCAATTAGTTTTGTTAAAAGTTTTCACTTTCAGTTGAGACGCAAAGTTGTTTTAATTTGTTTGCTAATATTTCGGAATTTTTAATACAATCTCCTACTGAAATTCCACCACGATAATTGCCGCCCAAGACAATACCTAAATTTCTATTCTCAAAATCTTCAAAATATTTTTCATGTTCGATATAGCCAACATTGTATTGAGGAATAGATTTTGGCCAATATCTATATGATTGATAAACCGGTTCTTCTTTTATTCCCATTAAGTGTTCAAATTCGTCTCTTACTTTTTTGAAAATAATTTCTTTTTCTAAATTACCAATTTCAGGATTTCTTGCACCGCCTATGAATAAAGTAAATGAAGCTTCGTCTTTTTTGGCTCTGTTTGGAAAAATAACCGAACTCCAAATTGCACCAAGAAATGTTTTATTTTCTTTTGCAGGAATAAGGAATCCAAAACCATCGAGCGGCTGAGTTATGGAAGATTTATTATAAGTTAAATAACTCACAGCAACAGGAGGATAGTAAATTTGTTTTAGATGGTCGGCCAGAGTTTCATCAAATTTTTTAAATAATTCTGCGGCAGCATAAGCAGGGATAGCAGACAAAACAACTTTACTTTCAATTTCATTTAACTTTTTTTCTTGCTCAAAAATTATTTTGTAGCCACTAGTTGTTTTAGAGATTTCTTTAATTTCGGCAGAAGTAATAACGCTGTTACCAAGGCTGCTAGCAATTGCTTTGGGAAGAGTCTGCATTCCATTTAAGAAAGAAAACATTTGTGCACTTTGTTTAGATTTTTCGGCGCGATTTTTTCTTTCTTTTATACTTTTAATAGTACCGATGATAAGCCCGCCATATTTTTCCTCAAGTACATATAGTTTTGGGAAAGCCGATTTAACACTAAGTTCTTCTGGGTTCCCGGCATATACACCAGCAACAAAAGGATTGATAGCATAATCTAAAAATTCTTTACCTAACCTTCTCTTTACAAAATCGGCTATACTTTGATAATATCCGTCATCAGATTTTCCCACAAACGGTTCCGCAAATAATCTTAATTTAGCTGCAGGACTAAATAATTTTGTTCTGATAAAAGCGAGCGGGCTCATTGGCAAAGGATATAGTTTATTATCTCTAAGAATATATCGTTTATTCCCCTCTTTATTTGCATAAACAAATTGGGCACGCAGATTAAGTTCATCAACTAATTGCCCTATAAGAGGAGTTGTTTCAAGACCGCTATTTGGCCCACGATCAAAGACGTAACCATTTTCAACCACGCTTTCCATAGAGCCGCCGACTTGGCTTTGCTTCTCTAACACAGTAACATCAAATCCATCTTTATGTAGCCAATAAGCCGTAGCTAAGCCCGATATACCACCGCCTAGGATTATTATTTTCTTGCTCATAAAAAACTAAACCGTTCTTGAATATTTTGCAGTATCTTCTTTATGTTCGATGTAATAATCAAAGTTCATAGCAATGTTGCGGATTAAAAGTTTACCCATAGAAGTTACTTCTATTTTATCATTTCCAATTCTAACAAGCTCATCCTGCTCCATTTCTTTTAGGTTATTTAGTCCCCAGGCAAAATAATTTTTAAAATCAATTTTATATTTTTCTTCAATCGGCTTAAATTCAAGCTCAAAATTACACATCAACTTCATAATAACATCACGTCGAAGAATATCATCGTTATTAAGACGATAACCTTTTGCAACCGGAATTTTTTCTTCATCTAATGCATTAAAATATTCTTTTTCAGTTTTATAATTTTGCGCATATACTTCATGAAGTTGACTTATGCCCGTTATGCCCATTGCATATAAATCCGCACCAGAGTGTGTACTATAGCCTTGGAAATTTCTATAAAGTTTTTTTTCTTTAAGCGCAATAGCCAGTTCGTCATCAGGTTTAGCAAAATGATCCATCCCAATAAAGATGTAGCCAGCATTTATTAATTTTTCAATTGTCATTTTTAAAATTTCAAGTTTCAATTCAGGTTTGGGAAGATCTTCGGGATGAATAAGTGCCATATGCTTTTTTAGCCATGGGACGTGAGCATAATTAAAAACGGCAATTCTGTCTGGAGAAATTTCGATAATTTTGTTTACAGTTTCGGCAAAAGAATTAAGTGTTTGAAAGGGAAGCCCATACATTAGATCAAGGTTGATGCTGCTAAAGCCAAGTTCCCTAACCCATTTTACAGTTTGACGAGTTATGCTTTCCGGTTGAATTCTGTTTACAGCTTTTTGCACTTTTTCGTTAAAGTCCTGAACACCCATACTAATTCTGTTAAAGCCATTTTTCCTTAATGCTTCAAGATGAGCGAGTGTTAAATCCCTGGGGTCAATTTCGCAGCCATTTTCCGAATCTTCTTTAAACTGGAAAGATTGTTTAATGAATGAAGCAAGCTCATCAATTTCTTCCGGGCTAAGGTATGTTGGCGTGCCGCCGCCCCAATGCAGTTGAGCAACTTTTCTTTCAGGGAGCAAGAAAGAGCGTATTAAGTCAATTTCTTTTTTCAAATATTTAATATATTCTTTAATGCGATCGCGGTTTCTTGTAATTATCATATTGCATCCGCAGAAGTAACATAAAGTATCACAAAACGGTAAATGATAATAAAGAGAAAGATCGGGAAGTTTATCTCCATAATTTGTTTTTAAAATTTCATCAAGAAAATTTTGATGTGTAAAACTTTCATTAAAGTGTGGAGCCGTTGGATAACTTGTGTATCTTGGTCCAGGTTTATCATACTTTTTATATTTTTCTAAATTAATTTCAAACATAATTGTAATTGCTCCTTCATCATTTAGTCATGATGATATTTAATACTTTCTTCTTTAACAAAACTAACCATTAATTTTGCATTTTCTGGGTCAACATCGGGCAAAATGCCGTGGCCGAGGTTAAAAATATGCCCACTGCCTTTACCAAACGAATCAAGAATTCGAATAACTTCTTCTCTAATTTTATTTTTATTAGCGTAAAGAATGGTAGGGTCCAAGTTGCCTTGAAGAGCAACCTTATCTCCAACTTTACATTTCACTTCTCCAAGATCCATAGTCCAGTCCAAACCAATAACATCAGCACCACACGAGGCAAGCTCATCCAAAAGATAATGAACGCCTTTAGAAAAAACTATTATAGGTTCATTATATTTTTTCACCTGAGAAATAACTTTAGAAATGTATGATAATGAAAACTCTTTATAATCGTAAGGTGAAAGAATTCCACCCCAGGTATCAAAAATTTGAATGGCGCTTGCTCCGGCTTCAATCTGTGCAGAAAGATAATCAGCAACAGATAAAGAGATTTTATCAAGTAGTTTATGTGCCAGCGAAGAATTATTGTAAATAAATTTTTTGATTTGAGAAAAATTCTTCGAGCCTTTCCCTTCAACCATATAAGTCATTAAAGTCCAAGGTGAACCACTAAAGCCGATTAAAGGAACTCGCCCGTTTAACTGTCTTTTTGTTAATGAAATAGCATCGATAACATATCTTAAATCTTTTATCGGATCAATTTGCCTAAGGTTATTTACATCATTTTCGGTTCGAATTGGTTTGTGAAAAACAGGACCTTTCGTTTCGACCATGTCGAAAGGCATACCCATAGCTTCGGGAACGACAAGTATATCCGAAAAAATAATTGCAGCATCAACGCCAATGGCATCAACAGGCTGAATTGTTACTTGTGCCGCAAGTTCAGGCGTATGGCACATAGAAAGAAAATCAGCTTTTTCCCTAACTGCTCTATATTGAGGTAAGTATCTACCAGCCTGTCTCATAATCCAAACAGGAGTTCTTTCAACCGGCAATTTTTTACATGCTCTTAAAAACAAATCATTTTGAAATTCTGTCAAACTCATTTTTCTATATAAATTTTATTTTTCATAATATTCGATTATCGCTTTTGCAAGCCCGTCAATAGTGTATTCATCCGGTAAAACGTTTACATGGACCCCTGTATTTTCTATTGATGTTTTTGTAGTAGGACCAATTGCGGCAACATCAAAATTTAAGAAATATTGTACCGGGTTTTTAACACTCAAAATCTGCAAAAAGTTTTCAAAAGTTGAAGGGCTAGTAAAGACGAATAAATCCGGTTTACTGTTGTTTAATTCTTCAATGCATGAAGATATTTTTTCTTTAGGCGGTAAAGAAACATTATAAACTGGAGCGGTTTTAATTAATGCGCCAAGCTGTGCAAGACTTTCGGGTAACTCTTCCTTACCGATTGCAGAACGTGGAATAAAAATCAGTTTACCGTTTAGATTAAAATTTGAAATCTCTTCTATTACACCAACAGCACTAAACTTTTTTGGAATGATGTTAACTGGAATTTTGTTTTTCTCACAAACTGCAGCAGTTTTGTTTCCAACGGCAACAATATTTGTTTTGGAAAAATCTATTTTGACGTGAAGCTCGTCCAATCTTTTTACAAACATTTTTACTGCATGTACCGAAGTAAAAATTATAAAATCAATTTTATACTTACCATTTATAACCTCATCAAAATCCTTCCAGCTGTCTGGTGGAACAATATCCAGTGTTGGAAAGATTATAACATTTGCACCAAGCTGTCTAAATATTTCTGAAGATTCCTTGGATTGTTCTACTGTTCTGGTTATAACTATCGTTTTGCCTTTTAACGGAAGAGCTTTGTTATCTTCAAAACCCGAAAATAAGCCATGCAAAACAAATTCAAATAATTTTTCTCTATTTTTTATCATTTGGTCCTGTCCGGAATTTAATTCTATATCTTTATGAACAGCACCATAAATACATCCAAGAATAATATTAACGGCAAAATCTTCTTCAAGTTTTCTAAATAATTTTTCAGATTTACCAGAACAAATTATGTCCGCAAGAATATTTTTTAATTCCTTTTCCAATTCTACCAGTTCGGAACAAAGTTCATGTTCAGCTTTAAGGGATTCCTTCCGGTACATTAAAAAGAAATTTTGATACTTCATCATAAACATATAAAGATGAACAATAAAGGAATGAAGTGATTCAATGCTGCTCGATTCGTCTTTAATTTTTTCTTTAAGCGATAAGATAAGTTTTTGCATACGTAATCGCATAATGGAAAAATACAGTTCTTCTTTCGATGAAAAATAATTGTAAACGGTGCCTTTGGCAATTGACGAAAGTTTTGCAACATCTTCCATCATAACCTCGTGATAGCTTTTACGAGAAAAAAGAACGGATGCAGATTCAATAATTTTTTCCCGCTTAAGATCCTTTTTATTTTCTATTTTTGATACGCCGCTCATTCAATTCAATTTTTTTTGGGAATATTCCACAAAGAAGTTTTTAATACTAATCCGGTATTAGGGTCAATTAACATATCTTTTCCGTTGGCTTTGTAATCCTTGTCTTTACCGGATTCATTAAAAATGGAAAGAACATGCCACACGTATTGGTTAAGATCATTGTCCCACAGAAAACCAGTTTTCCAAGGTTTAATTCCAGTTTCTAATCCGTTATTTTTTGCAATTTGGATTGCCTTAGCAGCATTTATATCAAATTTACAAGAAGCCGGATTGTTGATAAAATCGGGTATGCCAGAAATTTCTTTTGTGGTATCAACAACTCCCGTTGTATCAATATAAAATTCTGCCCAACTATTAACATAAGGTTTATCGGGCATAAAAAAGGAATAAACCATTTTATATTGTGAACCTGTAAATTCTGTTTTACCAAAGTCGGGTGAAAAATATTTTTTAAAAAATACTTCTCCGGTTTTTTTAATTATAAAATCATTTGCTTTGTTTAAGACGCTAAGAGGAACATCTGTTTGGTCGCCAACTCCGCAACCGCAATTGCAAGAATTAAATAAAAAAGTTGAAGTGAAAATTATCATTAAAATTACTCCGGTATAAACTAATGAAAGAATTTTCTTTGTGTTCATTTTTAACTCCGAACATTTTTATAAATTTCATCAAGAATTTCTTTTGCTCCTGCTTTTAATAAATCCTTAGCAAGGCTTTTTCCTAATTTTTCAGGTTCGTATTTGCTGCCTCTAATTTTTTTTCTAAAAGTTAATGTTCCGTCTATGGTGCCTACAAGGGCATCAATATAAATGCCGTTTGTTTTAACTTGAGCATAAGCCCCTATCGGTACTTGACATCCGCCTTCAAGAGATTTTAACAAAGCTCTTTCTGCAAGCACTGCTAAATAAGTAGCTTCATCATGAATTGGTCGCAGAATTTCGTTGGCAATTTTATTTTCAAAATTTATTTCAATGCCAAGTGCTCCCTGCCCAACAGCAGGAAGAATTTCCTCAGTAGTTATAATAGAAGAAATGTATTTTTGAAGTCCTAATCTTTCAACACCGGCACGAGCAAGAATAATTCCGTCCCATTTTGATTTCAAAAACTTTTCAATTCTTGTAGGAACATTCCCGCGAAGCTCTTCAATTTTTAAGTCAGGGCGAATGTGTAAGATTTGACTTTTTCTTCTAAGCGAACCTGTAGCAACCACAGCATTTTCTTTAAGCGAATGAAGAGTAGTGCCTTTCTTTTTTGAAATTAAGACGTCTTCAACCGGATGACGTTTTGTAACAGCCGCAAGTTTTAATCCTTCTGGAAGAATTGTTTGAAGATCTTTTAAACTGTGAACAGCAAGGTCGATTTCGCCGTTTAATAAAGCTGCTTCTAATTCTTTAGTAAACAAACTTTTGTCACCTATTTTTGAAAGGGCAACATTAAGAATTTTATCTCCCTTTGTTTTAATTATTTTTATTTCCACTAAAATGTTTTGATTACTTTTTTCAATTTGAGTTTTTATAAAATTTGCCTGCCACATTGCAAGTGCACTTCCGCGAGTACCAATCATTATTTTCGTTTTTTGTTTCAAATTAATCTTCCTTATTGCTTTTGTTTTCAAGACCAAACAATTCACGTATTAGGTTTATCTGCATAGCTACCTCATCGGGGTCACCGCCGGATTCGGAAAGTTTCTTTATCTCAATTGTAGGTTGATGCAATATTTTATTAATGATACGTTTTGTAATAATATCAAGCTTTTCTTGATCCTGTGGAGAAAACCGGTTTTTGTTTTTTTCAACTTCTTCAGCCCGAATAGCTTCGAAGTAATCTCTTAATGTCTTTATTGTAGGTGATACTTCAAGAGAGCTAAACCACTTAAGGAACGAGGAAACTTCTTCATCAATAATTTTTTCTACTTTGGGAATTTCTTCTCTTCTCCTTGCAAGATTTTGCTGAACGATTATATTTAAGGAATCAATATCGTTATAAAACACATAATTAATTTCTTTAGCCGATGGTTCAATATCGCGAGGAACAGCAATATCCATAAACACACATGAATTATAATTTCTTTTTTTCATAGAAGAAACAATATCTTCTTTCGTAAGAATATAATTGCTGGAGCTTGTAGCACTTAAAACAATATCATATTCGTGCAGGTTTTCTTTAAAATTTTCAAAAGGAATAGTTTTAGCTTTAAGTTTTTCTGCAAGTTTTTCAGCTCGTTCAATTGTTCGGTTTGTAATTGCAAGCTTTCCGATTCCCCTCTCCTTTAAGTGCTTAGCAGCAATTTCACCCGTTTCACCGGCTCCAATAACCAGAGCAGACTTTTTATTTAGGTTTGAAAAAATTTTTTCAATTAATTGCACGGCGGCATAGCTAACCGTAACAGCGCCCTCGCTTATTCCAGTTTCGGTTATTGCGCGCTTTCCTGTTTTAATAGCAGCATCAAAAATTCTTTTCATTAAGAAACCAGAAAATTTCAATTCATCTGCAAGTGAAAACGAATCTTTCACCTGTTTGAAAATCTGATTGTCTCCCACTATTAATGAATCTATACCAGTAGCAACACGGAATAAATGTCTTATAGCTTCTCCGGAAGAAAAAGTTTGAAAATGTTCGGGTTTTAGGTTTGAAACAAGTTTATGATTTATCAAAGAATTTTGGATTTCTAAAATTCCGAAAGATGCGTTAGCGGGAACTCCGTAAACCTCTGTTCGATTGCAAGTAGAAATAACCAACCCTTCGCTTAATAAAGAGCCTTTCGTCTTTTGAACATAGTTTCGGATCTGTTCATCGGTTAAATACAAAGCTTCTCTTAACTCAACCGGTGCTGTCCGATGATTTATAGATATACCAAATAAATTCATATCATCTCAATAAAATGAATGAAAGCTTTTTGCAAGAAAATTTGTTACAATGGTAGACATGATAGCAATGACGAAACCGATGATGGATAAAATAATAACTTTTTTACCTTGAAGCCTTCCTAAAAATTTGCTTGAGATACCAATACCGTACAATATCCAAACAAGCGAAGTTCCAATTAATTTGGGATCGGCATAGGAAAATTTAGGAAAAGCTTTTGGCAGCCAGATGATTCCAATTATTATTGCAAAAGTAAGCAAAATAAAACCGATAATTGCAGAGTAGAAACTTAACTTCTCAAGAATTTCAAGACTTGGTAGGCGGTCAAATATCAACCCAAATTTATTCAGCTTTATTTCTTTATACAAAATTAAATACAGAAGCCCGTATACTGCCGAAATTGTAATAGCCGAATAACCAACCAATGCACTGAAAACATGTATGCCAAGAAGGTGACTTCTTAGAACTTCTTTAACCTGCCAAAGGTCTTGAATATAAAACGAAGAAATTACTTGAAAAATAATTGAAATAATTATTATAAAAAGACCCGTTCCCCGAATATCTGTAACAAGTTCAAGAATAAAATATGAAAAAGCAATTGCAAAGGCTAAAACAGTAAATATCTCAAAAACATTAGTAATCGGAGGATGATCAAACTCGGCTGTTCTTAAGATAAGATATATCAAGTGAATGAGTAAAGTAAGAAATAAAAATAACCTCTTTGAATTTGCAAATTTTTTACCACCTTTCATAAAATCATAAAAATAAAAGCCAAATGTACATAAGTACATAAAAGGCAGAAAGAAATTAAAAAAATCTATTGTTGTCTTCATAAATTTTTACCTTGCAAGACTTATAACGCAAATTTAAACAATATTAAAATCCTTCGCAATGGAATAATGACTTACCAGTCAGTCAAACAAACTTTAATTTATTTAAAAATGATGTAAAAATGGCTCGATTTAAATTAAAGCAAATAAATTTTTTCAGTTAAAAATTATAATATTAATTAGTTTACCCTCAGGCATCAAAATATATACTATAAAATAATCTTTTTAATTAGCTTAGGTATTTTAACGATGTTTGGTTTTAGTTTAATAATTTTCAAGAAATCTTTTTTAACCTGGTTCAATTTTATTTTTGAGGAGGAATGCAATTCAGCTATTACATCACCTTTTTTAATATAATTACCAATTTTAAACTTAAATACAATACCTGCCTTATAGTCAATGTTATCTTCTTTAGTTTTTCTTCCTGCACCTAATTCAAGTGCAGCCATTCCGAGAGAGAAATTATCAATTTCATACAAATATCCGCTTTCTGTGGATTTAACTTCTTCAATAAACTTAGCCAAAGGATATTTTTCAGGGTTATAAATGTATTTTAAATCTCCACCTTGAAGTGAAACAATTTGAATGAACTTGTCAAAAGCCTTGCCGTTTGAAATTTGTTCTTTGGCAATAATAATTCCTTCATTAAGTGAAGAAGATTTTTTGCCGAGATAAATCATAGCACCTGCCAGGGAAACACTTAACTCGTAAACATCGCCTTTAACTTCACCTTTAAGTACCTTAATCGATTCAAAAATCTCAAGCCAATTACCAATGTTATTACCGAGTGGCTGATTCATATCGGTTATAAAAGCAATAACTTTTTTATTAAAAGCTTTGGCGGTATTTATTAAAGAGATCGCAAGATTTTCGGAGTCCTTTAAATTTTTCATAAATGCACCGCTGCCGGTTTTAACATCAAGAACAAGTCCATCTATACCTTCAGCAAGTTTTTTACTCATAATACTTGCAGTAATAAAAGGGATAGATTCAACCGTAGCAGTAACGTCGCGAAGTGAATAAATTAATTTATCTGCAGGTGCAATTTGATCTGTTTGTCCAATTAAGACTGCTCCGCATTTTTTAATAACTGATTTATATTCTTTCAAATTTAAGTTGGTATTAAAGCCGGGAATTGATTCTAATTTATCAAGAGTACCGCCTGTATGCCCAAGACCACGCCCAGAAATCATTGGAACGCTAACACCAGCAGAGGCAACAATTGGAGCTAATACAATAGAAGTTTTATCGCCCACTCCTCCAGTTGAATGTTTATCAATTTTTTCTCCTTTAATAAAGCTTAAATCTATTATTTTGCCGCTGTATAACATTGCCTCGGTAAGCGCAGCGGTTTCACTTTTATTAAGACCATTTATAAAACCGCTCATTAAAAAAGCAGAAAACTGATAATCTGGTATTTTCTTTTTTGTATAATTTGAAACAAGAAATTTAATTTCATCGCTTGTTAAAACATTACCATCTCTTTTTTTCCTGATAATTTCTACAGTGTTCATATTATCCTTTAATCTAAAATTTATATTATAAGAATTTAATAGTCTCTATCATTAATAGAAACAACCTCGCAACGACAAAAACATATTGTTTTATTAAAACTAGTATAAATGAATAATATAAAAACAAACATTTAAATTGTATGTTTTTGCTCAAGTTCTTTCCTCAATCTACTGTGCCTATAACCATAGGCAAAATACAATATCATTCCAACTATAAGCCAGCCAACAAAACGAATATAAGTAATAGTTGGAAGCCCCAGTATTAAATATAAACATGCTATAATTCCAAGAATAGGGATAAGGGGTACAAGCGGTGTTCTAAATGGTCTTGGTTTATCGGGTTCTTTTTTTCGCATTATAATAATACCAGCACAAACTAAAATAAAAGCAAACAGTGTTCCGATATTTGTTAAGTCAACCATTTCATCAATAGTAGTAAACATAGCCGTAACGCCAACTACCAGACCCGTAACAATGGTAGTTACTACAGGAGTTTTGAATTTGGGATGAACTTTTGCAAACTTTTGTGGAAGCAAACCATCTCTTGCCATAGAAAAAAAAATTCTTGGCTGACCAAGTTGAAAGACAAGAAGAACCGCAGTATGTGCAACCACTGAGCCAAAAGCAATTATTCCGATTATTAAATCGCCATATCTTTGAATATTTGCGTACTGCATAGCTAAAGTAAGTGGTTCGGCTTGACTTGTAGCCAAAGTATGAACGAGACTTCCATAAGGAATAATGCCAGTAAACACAGCAGCAACAAGAACATAAATAATTGTGCTAATTATTAATGAGCCAATAATTCCAATAGGCATATCACGTTTTGGATTTCTAACTTCTTCTGCAACGGTAGAAACGGCATCGAAGCCTATATAAGCAAAAAATACCACCGCTGCCCCAGCTTGAATTCCTGACCAACCATTTGGTGCAAATGGGACCCAGTTTGTTGCTTTAACATGGAAAAAACCGACAACAACAAAAAGTCCGAGCACAAGTAATTTAATTATAACCATAACTGTTGTTGTTCTTGAACTCTCTTTTATTCCTATTACAAGAACTACAGTAATTAATGCAACAATTGCAAAAGCAGGAAAATTAAAAACTATCGGAAGACCAAAAATATGCGGGGCGTGTTGAAGTAATCCAGGAATCTTTTCAGCGGTTCGATAATCGATCGACATCCAATCCGGAATTATTATTCCAAAACCCGAAACTAAAGTTTTAAAATAATTTGACCAACTAATAGCAACAGCAACATTTCCGACTGCGTACTCAATAATTAAGTCCCAACCAATTATCCATGCAACCAGTTCACCGAGTGTACCGTAAGAATAAGTGTATGCGCTGCCAGAAATAGGAACCATAGAAGCAAACTCAGCATAAGAAAGTGCAGCAAAGCCACAGGCAATGGCGGTTAGAACAAAAGAAAACATAAGAGCAGGGCCTGCACCGGGTCTTAAAGCATCTCCCGCAGCGGCAGTTCCTATGGTTGCAAAAATGCCGGCACCAATAATGGCTCCAATTCCAAGCATTACAACATCAAATGCGCCTAAGGCACGTTTAAGTTGATGTTCTGGCTCTTCGCCTTCGCTTACTAATGCCTCAAGACTTTTTGTTTTGAAAAGCTGTTTTAACAAAGGATAATTCCCTTCATTTGGATGATAATTTAATTTTTTTGAATTGCTTCAGAAAATTTAAGATTTTTAGAAAGGTAGTATTCAAAATAAGCTCTGGATTGTAGAATAATTTGTTTTAGTCATTAAGTCAATAATATAAATGTTCAAATAAAAACATAAGAATAATTTTCAAGTTTTAATCATCAGAAAAGTAGGTTAAATTTTTCAATCAACTAATACTTTAACAACTACTTTTAATACATTTTGAGGAGAAGTAGCAACTATACCGGGCATATGCCCATCTGCTGGGAAAAAAATTGCAAAAGTTCCCTCTTCCGCTAAAAAGAAATCACCTTCACCCGTAAATCTCATAATATCTTTTTCTTCAACATATTCTTTATATAAATTAAGCTTTGCGATAGGTGCATAACCCATTTTTTCCTTACCTTTCGCAACAAACTGAACATCAACATATTTGCGATGAGCTTCCCAAGAGCCTTTATCTATTGGTTTGGTTTCATAACGCATAATTGATGCAAATATGTGGTTACTTTCAATTTCATATTTCCCATCTGCAATTTTAGAAAAATCATTTTCGTTAATGTAAAGCAAGGCTTTTTTTATTCTTTCCCCTAAACCAAAATATTTTTCAGCATTGTTTATTTTATCTAAAACCATACAATTACTTTCTTCTTATTGATTTAATAACGAAAAACCTTTAGCATTATTAATGACACTATTATAAAAGAACTTTCGTGTTAATCTTCTAAATATGGAATTTAAATTAAAAAATATTAAAACTTTCCCCCTAATATAATGCAGCAAAATAAAAAAGCATCTCAAGAATTAACCATTTTTCTTTATCCTTTTTCAAATGTATAAAAAACATCTTAAAGTACAAAATTTATTTTTCTTACCTATTCACAGTAAAATTTTAAGTTCTATAGTTTTTTTACAAAGTAGTTAAAGATACTTTAATGTTCCATAAAAAAACTTAACAATTCTTTATCTTGTATGTACAATTAATTTATTTTTTAAAAAGGATTCTCGTTTTGAATAATTTTCATTCTGCCTTAATATTGTTCTCAGTAGGTTTAGTAGCTGGCTTTATAAATATTAATGCTGGCGGGGGTTCAACACTTACATTGCCAACTTTAATTTTTCTGGGACTAAATTCATCTTTAGCTAACGGAACAAACCGAGTTGGAATTTTCCTTCAAACTATAACGGGTATCTACTCTTTTAAAAAAGAAGACTTTCACCAGTTTGATATGAGTTTAAAACTCTCCTTATTAACGCTGCCCGGAGCAATTGCAGGTGCAATTCTTTCACTTCAAATTGGCAACTATGCTTTTCACAAAATTCTTGGCGTAATAATGATTGGAATTATAATTTCTATGTTAATTCCAAAATCAAAATTTACAAATGTCGATTTAAATAATAAAAAAATAACCCCTACAGTATTTATTGCTATGTTGTTTATTGGTTTTTATGGCGGGTTTATCCAGATTGGAGTAGGGTTTCTTTTAATGGCTGCATTAAATTATTTAATGAAGTTTAATTTAGTTCATGTAAACATGCACAAAGTATTTATAATTTCAATTTACACTGTACCGGCTCTTTTAATTTTTGCATTAAAAGGAGATGTAAACTGGATATACGGTTTAACACTTGCTGCAGGAAATTCTTTTGGCGCATATTGGGCTGTAAAATTTTCAGTTCGCGGTGGTGAAAAATGGATAAAAGCATTTCTTATTGTTGCTATACTCATTATGTCTATAAAGCTATTCGACCTTTACTAAAAAACTTTTATTAAAGTTTAATTAGTTTACAACGTGCAATATTATTATTAACGAACTTACAGAGATAATAATCCACAAAAGAATACCTTCAAACAAAGGTTTTACACCAACCAATTTTAATACATCTTTTGATAAACCAGCTCCAATCAAAAACAACGTAATGGTAAGACCAATTGTAGCGGCATTAACAATATGACCCGAAACTAAATCTACAACAGGAAGATACGTCCTTAATACGGAAGCTAAAAGAAATAAAAAAATAAAATATGGAATTGAAATCTTTTGTTTTCGGTTTTTAAAAACGAGAGAAGTTAAAATAGCAATAGGAACTATCCAAAGCGCACGAGCAAGCTTAACAGTTGTTGCAACCTGCAAAGCTGTTTTACCATATTTAGCCGCAGCCCCAACTACCGAGCTTGTATCGTGTATTGCTATACCTGCCCAAAACCCGAATTGTGTTTGTGTAAGATGAAGAAAGTGACCGATTAAAGGAAAAATAAATAGTGCTATAGAATTCAAAATAAAAACGGTTCCTAAAGCAACGGACATTTCCTGTGAGTTTGCATTAAGAATAGGACCAACGGCGGCAATTGCGCTACCCCCACATATCGCAGTTCCAGAAGAAATTAGATGTGAAGTTTTCTTATGTATCTTTAACAATCTTCCAATTATATAACCTAGCGTTAAAGTTCCAAAAATAGAAATAATTGTAAAGGCAACTCCTTCTTTACCTACCTGAAGAATTTTATTTAAATTCATTCCAAATCCTAAGCCCACAACCGAAACTTGAAGAAGAATTTTAGTTGCTTTGTTGTTAAGGTGAATGTAAGGATGTCCAATTGTTAACGCAACGGTTAGCCCCAGAGCAAGAGCAATAGGCGGAGAAGCCAAAGGCGTAAAACAAAAAATTAATGCAAGTATAAAAATTACTTTGCGTGTTGAAATCGCAAATTTTTTTGAAGTCTGTGTTGTATTTATTTCCACTATGTATTTCCTGTAAAATTAATTAAGCATAAAATTACATGTAGTGGTTTGGGAAGACAAATTTGAATTAGTTATACATTATTACTTTTGGTTATAATTGTGTTTAGCAAACTTTATAAATTTTGCGGATAATCCAGATGGAATATTTCCATGAAGTGATATAAAATTAAATGAACGTCTAATTTGAAAATTTTTTACCTTAATTATTTTTAATGTTTTTGATTGCAATTCCTTTTCGATGGATTTTACCGATAGAAAACCAATACTGCTTCCAGACTCAATAAACCTTTTTATTGCTTCCGTGCTTCCAAGATACATCAGAATATTAATATCGGATAATTTGATTTTTTTCTCTTTAAATGCATATTCTAATACCTCAAGCGTGCCAGAACCTCGTTCGCGCATTACAAAAGGAAGCGAAATCAATTCCTTAAAAGTAAGCTCATCTTTTGGAACTAAATCATTTTTGAAACTTGATGTAACTACTATTTCATCTGCCATAAAAAGCTCATAACGAATATCTTTATCTTTAACTTTTCCTTCTACTATTCCTATGTCAATCTGGTCATTACGAAGAGCTTGAGCAATTTGCTCGGAATTACCATTAAAAAGAGAAAGTTTTACTCCCGAAAATCTTTTATGAAATCCGGCTAATATACCCGGAATAACATACTGCGCTATAGTTGTACTTGCACCAAGCCGTAAAGTGCCATTCTCAATTTTTTTAAATCTACTAAATTCCTCTTCAAGATTTTGCTCCAGCTTTAATATTTTATTTGAATAATCAAACAGAACTTTTCCTTCTGGGGTAAGATTTATTTTGCCTCCCTTTCGATTAAAAACTCTTATTCCATAATCCTTTTCAATTTCTTGAATATGCTTTGTAACAGCCGGCTGAGTAATGAACAACTCGCCAGCTGCTTTTGTAAAACTTAAATTTTTTGCTACTGATTGAAATACTTTTAATCTGAAATTTTTCATAGAAATTTTAATCTCAACTATATTAAAAACTCTCTGCAAATAAAGGAAACTATTAAATAAAAGTTTACTTTGCTGCCTATAATTTTTCAAACTTTATTTAATTTTTTTGCACAATTTTAAAATTCTTTCTTTTAAAAAATTGTTGACTTTATTTATTATTTCTGATAGTTTATAATCAATAAAAGTTTTAACTAACAGGCAACCGACTAATACAAAATATGAAAAGAAAAGCTACGCTGTTGTGTTTTTTGTTAGTTCTTTTTGTACCTACTCTTCTGCGTTCTCAACATGCTTCAATACAATTTGACCACATTTCAATTGAAGAAGGATTATCTCAAAGTGTAATTACTTGTATTTATAAAGATAAAGAAGGCTTTCTTTGGTTCGGTACGCAGGACGGACTAAATAAGTATGACGGTTACGAATTTACGGTTTACAAATCCATCCCTTTCGATTCAACTTCTTTGGCAGACAACTGGATACAAACAATAACCGAAGACGAAAATGGTCATTTGTGGATTGGTACTTACAGCGGTGGGATATTTGAACTTGATAAGAATAGAGAAACTTTTATCAATTACAAAAATATCCCCGGTAATCAAAATTCTCTAATAAATAATAGGGTTTGGGCTTTGCTTGTTGATAAATCCGGATCAATTTGGATTGGCACTACTGGCGGGTTGGATAAATTTGATAAAAAGAAAAAAATATTTACTCATTTTACAAATTTGGGGCGAACAAACAACGACGTCAATTCATTTTATGAAGATAGTAATGGCATCATCTGGATGGGAACTTGGGGTAGTGGATTAATTAGCTACAATAAAGAAAAAAATTATTTTACAAGATACCATTTCGGAAAAGAGAAAAAATCTGGCTTTAATTATATCAAGGCTATCTGTGCAGATGGTGATTTTTTATGGCTGGGAACAAGCTTTGGTTTGTTAAAATTCAACAAAAAAAATAAAAGCTTTAAATATTTTCCTATTGATGAAAATAAAAACCTTACAATTCAAAATTCAATTCTTTCAATCTATAAAAGTTCAGACGGAAATTTATGGATTGGTACCCATAATAAAGGCTTGTACAAAGTTGATATCAACACCGGTAAATTTTTAGAATATAAAAACAATGTTGAGGACAAAAATAGCATAAGCGATAATTGGGTATCGTCCATTTTACTCGATGAAGAAAACATTATGTGGATAGGAACGGGCATGGGCATAAATAGAGTTTTACCATACTCAAAATATTTTATGCACTACAGTAATGAACCTAAAAATCCAAATAGTTTAAGCGCTAACGAGGTTAATGCAGTTTTTGAAGACCATCAGGGAACTGTTTGGGTAGGTACATGGGGCGGCGGATTAAATAGCTTTAATGTAAATAAAAAAATATTCAAACATTATTCATATTCAAATTCACAAAAAAATAATGGAACTAACAATATTATATGGTCCATCTTTGAAGATAAACAGAATATACTATGGATAGGAACATATACCGGTTTGAAAGTATTCGATAGAAAAAAAGGTACTTTTAAAGAGCCACCTTTTAACACAAGCCTCATTACAAATAATAATATTTCCAACATATATGAAGACGGTTTCGGTTATTTATGGATAGGCACGTGGGGCGGTGGGCTTTATAAATATGATAAACTTAAAAAGAAGTTAACTAAGTACACAACAAATAACTCAAACATAAGCGATAATTTAATCACAACAATTTATAGTGATAGTAAAAATAATTTATGGATTGGAACAAATGCCGGAGGTCTTAACCGTTACAACTATAAAGAAGATAAGTTTTTTAATTTCAGTTATAATCAAAAGGATATTAATTCTTTAAGCAACAATAATGTTACTTCGATTTTCGAAGACAAATTTAAAATGTTGTGGATTGGCACGTGGGGCGGTGGACTTAATATGTTCGACTTAGATAAAAATAACTTCAAACACTTTACAGAAACAGACGGGCTTTCCAACAATATTATTTATGGTATTCTCCCTGACGAGAATAATAATTTATGGATTAGTACAAGTAGCGGATTATCAAGATTCAATTTAATTGATCACCAATTTATTACTTATGATGAAAAGGACGGATTGGGCAATAACCAGTTTAGTCAAGGTTATTTTAAATGTAAAAACGGAGTTATGATATTTGGCGGAATAAAAGGAATGACAGTGTTTAATCCGAATAATATTTTAATTAATAAAAATGAACCACATACTGCTATTACTTCTTTTTCCGTTTTTAATAAAGAACTAAAGCTTGACTATTCTGACCCCAATTATAGCCAGATAAGATTAAATTATAATGAACGGGATTTTTCAATTGAATTTTCTGCATTAGAGTTTATGCGCCCGGATAAAAACAAATACGTTTATATCTTAGAAGGATACGAAAAAAAATGGATTTCAAGTAAAAATAGAAGAAAAGTATTTTATACAAATATTCAACCGGGAGAATATTTCTTTAAAGTTAAAGCTTCTAATGGTGATAACATTTGGGATAAAAAAGCTGCAATCCTAAAAATAGTAATAGTACCTCCATTCTGGCGAACGTGGCAGTTTATAATTATTGTAATCATTATGATACTTACAGCCATTTATTCGCTTTACAGATATCGGCTTGAACAATTACTAAAACTTGAACGAATGAGAAATACAATTGCCGTTGACTTACATGATGATATTGGTGCAAGCCTTACTAGAATTTCGCTATTTTGTCATGCTGCTTTAAGGGCATTAAAGAAATTTCATATTAATAAAAACGAAGAGGATGAAATAATTGAGGTAGAATCTTTGTTAACCGAGATAGACGATAATTCAAGAGATTTAGTAAGATCTATGAGTGATATTGTTTGGGCTGTGAATCCTAAAAACGATTCCTTCGAAAAAATTACTATTTGGTTGAAAGATTATACAACAAAAGTTTTTGAAATAAATGAAATTGATTATGAAATAGATATTGATCCGGAATTATCTACCCTTTCTTTGCCCATGGATTTTAGGCATAACATTTTTATGATTTATAAAGAAGGCATTTCAAATATCTTAAAACATGCAAAGGCTACAAAAGTCAACATTCAGCTTTCAAAAGAAAGGGATAACATGATTATTTCAATTAAAGATAATGGCATAGGTTTTATCGTTGATAATCATAACACTGGAAACGGGTTGAAAAACATAAATCTGCGAGCATCTTCGTTTAAGGGCTATTCAACAATCTCTTCAATACCAGGCAAAGGAACAATTCTTAACGTTACATTAAAATTACCCTAAACAGGGGATTTTATTTATTCTGACAAAATCTGATTTTAATATCAGTATTACGGATATTTTTAACTAATAAATATTTTAAGCTATAAAAAATGTTAAACAAGCTTTCAAACATTAATAAACAATCATTTTCCGTAATCAAAATCCTCATGAAAATTATCGAAAGTTCTTTATGAACTTTTGTTTAAATAAATATTTTTTACTAATACCTCTTTTCATTTTTCCTGACCATAATTCAAACTCAAAATTATATAATTTTAAAGAAACACATGCCTCATGCTTAGTAAAAACTTTGAATATTACTAACGGTTATTTATTCTTTGTTTCTGATTTAGACGTTAATGGAAATATTTTATTATTTAATTATGGAAAATATACTCCATGTAAAAGAAAAAAAATATCTTCAGCAGTAAAATCAAATTTCCGAGAGGAACTTTATTTAACAATTTTCTCTCATCAATTTCTTCAAGAGACTTCCAAATCTTATTTCTTCGATAAATCAAATCATTGTTGTTTTCTAATTTGAGATTTGATTAAACAAGTTCTGAATTAAAAATCATTTTTAAATAAAATAATTTTTTAATAATGACTTTCTTAATCAGAAATTGATTTCTTGCCTAATTTAATATCAAATTAAATGTCCTTTTAATAATGTAAAAGCAATCAATGAGGGTTTTTATGAAAAAGAATATACTGTTTTGTGGCTTTATCCTTTTGTGGGCAATGGCTGCAATTCAAGCTCAGGATAATATTTATTCAACAAAAAATATAGCTGGCGCGCCTTTAAGAACTTTAGCCCCTTCTACAAAACCACTCCCTTCTGGGTTTCTTTCTCCTAAGAAAGTTTCTTCTTCCCAATATACTACAACGGTATTTACATTTAGTGATATAACTGTATTTTCCTATTTTGATCAAACTGAAATTCATATTACAGATCAGAATGGGGCTTTGGTAGACAGTGCATTAATGAAAGCCGATACATTATTTTCAATAACATCTGGACAAGGTATTTACGTGGTTAGCGGCAACAAACCATTTTCTGTCCTAATTGGTGATGCTATTACAAGTTATGTAAACGGTTATTTTGCATTAGACCAAAGTGGGCGGGGGACAAGTACAAAACTTAATACTTGGATGATGAACGCTTATTCCTATGATCCACATTTTATTATTTTTTCTTATGAGGATGGCACCCAGTATACAATTAAAGAATTAAGCACTGGCAATTTTGTTTATGCCGGAACATTAAATAATGGAGAATTTTTAGATTTCCCAGATGTAACTCAAATTGAGGGCAAAGCTCTTCAAGTTATTAGCAACAAGCCTGTTTCTGCGCTTTCTTATTCAGACCAAGATTATTATGTACCTTCTGCTAATGGAACTTTTGCCGGAACTCTTTTTTATGGCTTTTCTGGTTATGCCGGCAGTTGGGAAAATTCGATTACAATTTCTTCCTATGCTAATAATAACAAAATTCTTGTAACTGATTTAAATTCAAAAGATACTTTGGGTTCTTTTACGCTCGGTCAATGGCAGGTACGTACTATCCCAATCTTTAAAGATACTTTCTGGAAAATTCAGTCTACCGGTTCAATAACCGCCGCTAATATTCCTTTCGCAGGATGGACAGGCAGCTACGCTTACATGGCACGTACTGCAGACTCTAGTGGAAAAAGTATTGGTACTTCTTTTATTATGCCTTCTATCGCCAGTCAAATCAGTGTCTTTTCTTTTGATAATAACAATAGAGTGAAAATAGACTTACTCGGTGATACTACCTATCCTTATTCTTCACCTTCTTCTGTTGCAGATACATTGCTTCAAGCGGGAGATAGCTATATTTTCAATTCTTCTTACGGTAATTATGTTTATCACATCTCTTCGCAAAAAAATATATCTGTTCTGCAATGCAATAGTTCAGCGGGAGCAGATTTTATGCCTCTCGGATATGCTCTTGAATTACCTGATATTGCCGTTTCTCCACAGGATGTAAATTTTATTCCGGCAGATAGCGTTTATGTAACCGGTGATTTAATTGATATAGATATTACCATTCATAATTATGGTTCTGCAAACGCTTCCAATGTTCTTGTTGAAGCATACGATGGCGATCCTGACGCGGGTTATGCGCCAATTATTGGCAGAACGTTCATCCCTATTATTTTTGCCGGAGAAAATAGTAAAGCCTCTTTCAAATATGTTATTCCCAAAGAAGCAAAGTATCATTATGTGTTTGTTAAAGTCGATCCTTCAAACATGTTAGTGGAATCTAATGAGTCAAACAATAAAACTTCACGTCCTTTAAAGCCTAATTCTGATTTATTGCCTCCTTTAGCCGTTACCATAACTGCACCGAGTGCTCTTTCACTTAATAATTCTGTGCTCTCTCCAAATCCATTTACAGTAACAGCAAATATTTTTAATACTGGTAGTGTTTCAGCTACAAATGTTCACGCAGTTATATCATTATTTAGAGGTCTTACACTTTCTTCAGGTCCTATTGATACTGCATTGGGAAATATACCGTCTTCAGGAACAGTTCAAATTGTGTGGAAAATTAATGCCAATAAAGATTCTTCTTCATTAAATTTCTATTCGATTAAAATTACCGCGGATAATGCTAACACAAAGGATATAAACCGCGCTGTGAACATTCCGGATATTATTCCACCTTCTAAGCCTAAAAATCTGGTAGCAACTGTGTCATCAAAAGATAGTTCGATTGTTTTGAAATGGGATCTAAATCCTGAAGTAGATCTTGGCGGATATGTTATTTATTATGGAACCGATTCTACTAATTTTGGTGGTACTAATGCTAACGAAGGCGATTCTCCTATATCCGTATCGCAATTAAATGAATTTACAATTACTGGATTAAATCCAGGTGTTAAATATTGGTTTGCAGTTAAAGCAGTTGATTTTTCTGGTAATCTTAGTGAACTGTCTAATAAATTTCCCGCAACTCCTAACATTACAAGTATTATAAAATCGGGTAATAGCATTCCTAAGGATTTTTCTTTGAGCCAGAATTATCCCAATCCTTTTAATCCTTCAACCGTCATTCGTTTTGAAGTGCCAAAGTCAAGTTTTGTTCGAATTGAACTATTTAATTTACTAGGTCAAAAAGTTGCATCCCTTGTCTCTTCAGAAATGTCTGCCGGTAGATACGAAATAAAATTTGATGCAAGTAAGTTTTCAAGTGGAACTTATCTTTACAGAATGGACGCTGGCGGCTATGTTATTGTTAAAAAAATGTTACTTCTGAAATGAAAAACTTCCTTTTTTAGATTACCAAAAAGAATTAGTTTTTGTTAAGAATGAAATTAATGCCTGCCCCAATTTAATGGGGCAGCTTTTTTTGTTTTTACCTAAAATTTGTGATACCCTTACTCTTTCTCACAATAAACCATTCTTTTTGACTAAACCAATTCTTGAAAACTAGCTTCTTTATTTACCACATTTTACACCTTCTTTTTCTTTGCTGTCGTAATACAAATCATTAATCTTTTTATTTTTATTTTATTTACAATATTTTTATTGAAAAGAAAGCCATATTAAGCTAAATTGCATATCAAATGGAAAAGATTTCTTTTGTTAAAATGAGTGGTGCGGGGAATGATTTTATCCTTATTGATAAAGATAATAATCCTGCATTTCCTCTAACTAAAAATTTTGTTGTGAAACTCTGCAACAGACGTAATGGCGTTGGCGCCGATGGGCTTATTACTATTTCTAACAGTAAAGACTTTGACTTTGTTATGGAATATTTTAATGCCGATGGCTCCACGGGTAGCCTTTGTGGTAATGGTGCAAGGTGTGCTATTAAATTTGCATCTTTATCAAATAGAATTTTTGCAAATACTACAAAGTTTTTATCTAACAATGTGCCTTATTCCGGCGAAGTGCTGAGTGAGAATCACATCAAATTTTATTTTAATCAGCCAAGTAAATTAAAATTGAATTCTAAAATCGTTGTTCATAAACAAGAAATCAATTCATCTTTTATCGATACCGGTTCGCCTCATGTCGTCATTAAAATTGAGGATGTTCATTTAATCCAGAATGAAATGAATTCCTCTTATTCGGATATTAACGATTTCCCTGTTTTCCAACTTGGCAGAGAAATTAGATACCTGCCCGATTTTGCTCCCGGAGGTACTAATGTTAATTTTATCCAAATAAAAGAAGGGAAAATTTTTATTCGTACTTATGAAAGAGGAGTTGAAGACGAAACACTTGCTTGCGGAACTGGCTCTACTGCCTCTGCTCTTATTGCCTTCTATACCGAAAATCTTCATCCTCCCATCAAACTTATTACACGAGGGGGAGACGAATTAACGGTGGACTTTAATTTTGCAGGCGATTCTATAAATAATTTGTCATTAACGGGACCGGCTAAAATTACTTTTACCGGTGAAATTTCTTTAAATCAGTTTTTATAATTATCCGGAGTTCAAATAAATGCCAAAAGTTATATTTAATATTCAATATGAATTAAAACCAGATAAAAAGGCTGAATATTTAAGCGTTATCCGCGAACTTAAAAATCTTTTGAAAGCGGAAGGACTTGAAAGTTATTCGGTTTTTGAGGTAAAAGGAAAATCAAATCATTTCCAAGAAATTTATACTTTTTCTTCGAAAGAAGCCTACGAAGCTTTTGATGACGATGAGAATGAAAGAATAAATATTTTAATAAATAAGTTGAATGATTTGACCGTTGAAAACTCAACTAAATATACCACTTTGTTCGAAGTAGTTGAAAACTAATTTTTTCCTTCTAGGCGGCTGTTGCCAGCCGCTTTTTAAAATCAATTTATTCTTTCCTCTCCCGGTTTAATCGCCGCATATCTTTCTATAAACATTTTCCTATTTGTGAGAATCCCTATTTTAGAAAAAATAAATCCATAACACTGTAAACTTTTTTTTTACGCATTTCATCTAAAAAGGAGTCTTACTTTCAATTTTGTAATCTTTTCTTTTTGGTATAATATCTGATACTTTAAAAAAAATTGTTATTTTTGTATTGAATCTTTTATATGAGGAATTAAATGAAATTTAAACCGCTTTATATTTATTTATTAGGCGTAGTTATTGCTGTGGTCGTGTTTTTTATTGTATCAAAAGATAGTGGCTCCAGCGTTGCACCTCAAAATGGTATAGCAAATCAACAAATGCCTCAAGATGAAATTCATAAAGGCTTGACTAATCCTAATGGTCCACCACCAAATAAAGATAATGTTAATCAAGAAATTTTGAAACATCTTGCAATGTTAAAACAAGCTGTTGAGCAAAATCCAAACGATACTCTAAAAATTCGTCAATATGCTGACTTTTTGGCTGCGGCTCATCAACCGGACCAAGCTATTGAATATTATAATAAAATTCTAAAAGTTAATCCAAGAAGAATTGACATTTTATCTGCCGTTGCGTATATAAATTATTTAAACCAAAAGTTTGATATGGCTGAAAATTATTTGAATAAGATTTTAGCGGTTGATAAAAATAATTTAGAAGCTCAATATAATCTTGGTGCCGTTGCTTTTAGCCGTGGAGATAAAGCTAAAGCAAAACAAATTTGGACTAAATTGGCTAAGGACCATCCCCAATCCCAGATGGGTGAAACTGCTAAGAAAACTCTTTCGCAAATGTAGGTGTCTTTTTTACAAGGCTGTTAAAAATAGGTATTCGATTTTATAATTATTAAACTTGTTTTAATTATTTAATTCTTTCTTAACAGCCTCAATCTTTATTCCCTTTAATACCCGCATTTGATAGGCTAAATTATTTTTCTATTTTATCTTTTATTTAATTAAAAATGTGGCAACCTCTTCTTCATTAAATTTTGCTTTTTATAATTATATAAATATTCCTATCTTTCAAACTATAAAAAGAATAAAAATTAGTTCCTGATAATCATTAAATTCGTTGAAGTTAATTTTATGTTTGAATATACAGGCGTAATTCACGTGCATTCAGTTTTTTCTGATGGCTCTGGTGAAGTAGTTGACATTGCTAATATAGCAAACGAAAGTGGTTTGGATTATTTAATTTTAACCGATCATAATACGCTTCGTGCTTTACATGAGGGTTATGAAGGTTGGTATGGAAATACGTTGCTTCTTGTCGGCTGCGAAATAAATGATAAAGAAAATAAAAATCACTACCTTGCCTTTGGTATTAACGATGCCTTCTCTACTCGAATTTCTGCAAAAGAATATGTTAGAAAAGTTAAAGAAGCTGGCGGTGTTGGCTTCTTAGCTCATCCACATGAAAAAAGAAATCACATGAAAGAACATCCTCCTTATCCTTGGACTGAGTGGGATACACAAGATTTCGACGGAATTGAAATATGGAATCGCATGTCTGAATGGATGGAAAATTTAACCGATGAAAATAAATATCAAAATTTTATACACCCTTTAAGAACAATAGATAAGCCTTCCAATGAAACTTTAAAAGTTTGGGATGAATTAAACTTAAAGAGAAGTGTCTCAGCAATTGGTGGCATCGATGCTCATGCCCATAAACATAATCTTCTCGGATTTTTTGAAGTTGAAGTTTTTCCTTATAAAGTTCTTTTCAAATCTATTAGAACTCATGTCTTACTTGAAAAAGAACTTTTGAAAGCCTCCGATAATAAGGATATTTCCGAATCAAAAAAATTAATTTATAATGCTTTAGCTAAAGGTTCTTCTTTTGTGGCTAATGATTACCTTCATGATTCCAAAGGATTCCGTTTTTTTGCCGAAGTTAAAGACAAACGTTACAATATGGGCAGTACAATAAAAGACTTTGATAAAACTAAATTTATGGTTTTATTGCCGGCTCAAAAAGCAGAAATTAGATTCGTCCAAAATGGTAATATTATTGATACCGTTGAAGACAGCAGAGCGGAATTTATTCTTAACAATCCTGGTACTTACAGAGTTGAAGTTTATCTTTCTGGTAAGGCATGGATTTATTCGAATCAGATTAGATTAGGTTTACCTTAGTTTTATTTTTTCACCAAGTTCTAAAATACCTTGCTTCAAAAATCTGCTTTAGGTTAGTTTTTAATTTAAGTTGACTGCCTAATGATAAAGGGTTAAAATCCCTTAAAATATGGGGTGTTTTATTAGTCCAAGCCCTACGGGGCATGGCTATAATAGCATCGACCTTCTAGTCGGAGTATATGAAAAGCCCCAAAATATAAAGGGCTTTAGTCTATCATAATGGAGTCGGTCAACTTGGGTTATTAAATTTGTTGATAAGTATTATTTCGCCCGGATGAGAAAAGGGAATAGTTATATTTAACGATAAAAATTTCTAAATTTACACTGTAAATTTCTTTAACTTATAAAGCGCCCATAGTTCAATTGGATAGAACGTTGGATTCCGGTTCCAAAGGTTGAGGGTTCGATTCCTTCTGGGCGCACAGTTTTTTATTTATTTGTTTCCCCTTTGCAGTTCCTTCACTTTATTTTTTAATTAACCTCTATATTTTGAATCTTCTTCTTTTGTGGTTTCAGCATTTGTTTTTCAATTTTGTGCTTGAATGTTTCAGCCTCACCTTCAAAAAGTTTTTTCTTTAATGTTTTGATATCGTTTGGATATGCCGAATATTTATCTTCCGAGTGGAATAATATTGATATTACTATCGGAATTACTGCCTTGAAGCATTTCTGAATCTATTCCTAAAACAACTACATACAGCCAATAGTATTAGCTTCTTCATCAAACAATAATACTTAAAGAGAAAAGCAGTTTATGAAAAAAATATTTTTTATTAAGAAGTCTAATTATAAAAATTCATTTAATCTAATAACAAAAACTTATTATAGACTAATCAAGGTAAAATATTTTTGGGAGATACAATCACTTAAAATGAAAGTACCTCCCTAAATTAATAAACTTTATTTAGTTGACTGCATCTTCTTAGCAATTTCAGGTATAGCACTCTTAGGCAGCATTATGCCCAGCATCTTAAGCTTAACATAATCTTCACTATAAAAATAATAACCGGGATGTGAACTGTTTCTTGAACCAGCAGCAGAATCTTTAATTAAATACCAATCTTTGCCGTCTTTATTAGTGTATCCGACAAGATGAATTCCATGGTCGTCTGTTGTAGTATGATTATAAAAGCGAAAAATTCTGGCGCTGGCATCAATATAGTCAGATGGAATATCAAACGAAGGAACAACAGCCATTCCGGCAAAGCCATAATAACCTGGCTCCGAAACGTCACCCCATATTTCAATTGTATAACCGGCACGAACAGAATTTTTAATTGCGTCCATAAAAACATCCAGCGGGACATTAAAATAAGCCTTGCTATGCCACCAGTTGTCGGGAACGTTGTATTCAGTCCACTCATAATACGGGCGGTCTGCAAAGGAAACAAGAGCCACGTAATCATCAAGGTTTAATTTTACTACATCTTTAAAATATTCCATTGGAGTCATTTCTTTGCCATCGACAGTAATTTTAGTCGGTGGCGTTCCCATATAATGATCTAAAATTGATTTGACAGTATTTACAACTGTGTTTTCGTCCCACGCATTTGAAGCTTTTACAGATTTTAAGTAAGTATCTAATTCTGCAAAGAGTTTACTGTGATCGTAAAAAGGTTGTCCTTTTAATAAACCCGTAAAATCTGATTCTGGAACTATGCCGTGGTTTTTCCATGCCCTAATTACAGCATTAGCCTGCGAGCCTTCACCAAACTCTTGATTACCGCGAGATTCAACATATCCCTTAGCCTTTTCAACATATTCCCAATAGACAGTAAACATTTCCGAAAATTTCATTTTTCTTTGAGTCAAACGGTAAACTTCAGATTCAAGAAAGGAAGTAGTTGAAAAACACCAACATGTTCCGGTGTTGCCCTGCGAAATTGGGGGATTATGCCAATACTGTTTAAAATCATCAACTGATTTAGGTGCATCGAACTTGCTGAAATCTAAAATAAGTTCTTTTTCTTTTACAGTATCTTTTTTTGCATAATACTTTTCGAGTGAGGTCATTATTGAATCATAAAATCCCTTTTGAGGTGCAACGAATAAAGCTGTGTCACGATGAGCTGGCTGAGAAAAAATAAAGCCTGCAGACATCAACAAGAAGACAAACGAAAAAATTGTAATTCTTTTCATTTTTGTTCCACTAATTTATTTTATAAAAAGTGAGACGCACAAGCGCATGTAAAATAAAAAATCACCAGGCGCACAACGTCCTTTAATTTAAATATTACGACAAAAATAAATTTAATTATTCTTAATGCAAAAAATTTTCTATACTTTTTATAAACATTTCTGGCTGGTTTTTTATTTCATAAGAATGTTTTTAAGCAACGCACTAAAAAGCTATGCCGCATCTTAATGCAATGTTGATTCTGCTTTCATCTACTGAATCCCTTAATTCAAAAGCTTACCAATTTTCATTAATTTTTCTTCCGGAAAGATAAGCTTTTGTACTTCATCTGCTTTACTAAATCCCGAAAGAATTTATTAATCTTTTATCAATATATAATTTACTTTTTGACTTTAATCTGAATAACAGGTTATTTTATGCTTTCTCACTATAAATTGTATTTATCAAAATAAGGATACTTTTTTGAGGCAAAACAAAAAGGAAAAACAAGATGCCAATAATTAAACCTATTTCTGATTTAAGAAATAAATCAAATGAAATTTCAGAACTTGCAAACAAGATTGTAAAGAACTTAGAATTATTATCAGAAAATCCAAATCTCGGTAGAATTCCACGAGAAGAAGAAATAAGAAATCTTGGTTATAGATATTTGATAGTCCAAAATTATCTTATTTTCTATACAATAGAAGAAAGAACAATTTTTATTCATAGAATTCTACACGGAGCTAGAAACTATAAATCACTTCTCTAATCTCGCAGCAATATAACAACTTCTTGTTCTGTCCTTTCTCATATTATAGAGATTATATGGCGAACAATTCATTAAACGCAGAATATTTTATTCTTGATTTATTTTCATTTGTTTTTGGTTTTCTAAATACAAAAAGATGTTCGTGCATTATTAAATAGAAATTATATTTTGCAGCACTTTGCACCCATCTTTTTGAATAGACACAATTATGTTGTGCTTTAATGATTTCTTCCTTTAAGACAAAGCCAGTTTTAAGAAATGTTTGGAGAAGATAATATGAGAGAGGTATGTAATGTTGTGCTTTTCGGGTGTCACCAATTAAAATTGCACAATAATGATCTTCTTTTAATACGCGAAATAATTCTTTGGATATTATTTGAATCTCATTAAAAAATTTTGGAATACTGCCAATACTTGACAAATCCTCAGCAATGCTATTTTTTGAGTACTGGACAATATTTAAATAGGGAGGATGAGTAATTATTAAATCAATTTTGTTGTCAGAATATTTTGATAAATTTCTGGCATCTCCCAAAAAAACATTTTGTTTACTTTTAGTTTCGTATTCAAAATCCAAAGCTTTTTTACATATTTCAATAGCTTCTGGATTTATATCAATTCCATCAGCGTTACGATGTAAAAGTTTAGCTTCGATAAGTGTTGTCCCTGAACCAACCATCGGATCTAAAATAAAATCACCGTCTTGCGAATACTTCAGTAAAAGATTTCTTGGAATTTGAGGAGCGAAATTCCCTCGATATTTTGGATTATGTGTTGCCCAATTCCCACGTTCGGGGAATGACCAAGCAGTTGTTATTTCTTGTTCGAAAGTAGAGAGTAATTTATTGTCTTCCATAAATTTTATCTTTGGCTAAGCGTGGGGAAAATTGATTGCATTAAAAAAGGTACTCTTGCGTAAAAGGCGCGCGATGTACTTCCGTGTCCAGCGCCTTTTGTTCGAGGTTGAATATATACACCAAGTTTTCCAGACAATGCAGAAAAACCTTTTGTAATAATCGTTTCACGAACTAAATCATAATCAGCTTTTACTTGATTATATATTTCAGTATTTCCTAAATCGAAAGTTGTTGTTGCATAAAGAATGGATTTCTCTTCAAGTTGATTTTCCCAAATTCTTGCTACAATTACTATCTTTTGCATTTTGGCTAATAGATGACTGTTTTCAAATTCAGTTCTTTCAACATTGTAAGGATCTATCATTGTAATTGCCATCGTTTCTTTTATTGTCAAAGTTCGATTTTTTAGGTACTTTAGACAAATAGTCTTTAGTTCCCAAGAACCAAAATTAGGTGATTGGGCACTGTTAATTGGGAGACCTAAATGTCTCTCAATTACGTGTCCAGCCCATCCTTTATTTTTTTTATTTTCTTTAAAAACAGTAACATTATACTTGTTAGCCAATTCTCGTAAATCTTGCCCTACAATTTTTTTAATGTTTCTTATTGCTTCAGAACGTTCCATGTTTTTGGTCTTTGTTATGACTTCTTGATTAAGTATTTCTAATTAGCAATATCTTAAGAAAAATTAAGACATTAAGCCACCGCCACCATTTTCTATGTTTGTTTTAGCACTCTCCCAACCAGTACGACCTAAAATGCTAATTGATTTTGGTGGATTTAATTTTTTAAATTCAGTTGACATTGGTAAGCAAACATCTGAAAAAGGACAAACAGTAATATTGGGTAATACAGAATTTTCTCCTCTAACAAATTCACTATTGCTTATTGCGATATATCCTTCATCTTTTGTACAAGGAAGAAAGGTGTTGATAACAACTGCACCGTTATTTATGTTTTCACATATTTGACATTTCTTTTTTCTTCTGTTTTCAACTTTATATCTATGTTCTATACGATGTTTATTGCATATAGCATATACTTCTCCATCATTTTCTTCAAAAGAGACAAAATTATTTCTATACAGATTTTGACAAACTAGGCAAGCCTTGTTTCTTGAAGAATGCCAGAAAAAAGTGTGACCACAATTTATACCTTGAAACTCATAAAGATTTTCTTGACAAAAATCTTTACCAATAATACGATATAGAAAAAAATCCATAAAAGAGGGACCAAAAGGTGCTGTAGTTGGATTATTATCACGCCATAATTCCCATACACGTCTCCAAGCTTTACTGACCCACAGATCAATTGTGGAATATTGATGACAGAATATATCGAGAAAACTACTTAGTAATGGCGAAAGTTTAGTTTTTATTATCCCGGCTCGTAAAGCAACTTTAATAGTATTTATATCGCTTGCAACGTTTATTTGATCTATTGAAGCTAAATTTGGCCATATTCCCCACACAATCATATCACGTAAAAACATATCAGCTTTTTTATTACCATAGCCCATACCAATTGTGTTTATTAATGCATCTTTGATTGCTAAAGCATCGTTATTAAAATATTTCCCTATACCAAATGCATCAATGTCTTTTTCAAGTAAAAAATTAGCAGCTGTTTTAGCAAATTTTTCTCGCTTATCATTTTGGGATAGGTCTGTAATTCGTATTCCATTAAGAAAATTTGATGGGTTTTCATAAATTCGATTTAAATCAAATACTGCCGGAGAGTCAATAAATAACCTAAAAAAATCTTCAGTATTTCGGGAACCTCGAAAATCTTGATTAGCTGTCAAAAATCTAACCAGGGCAATGTTGGCGTGGTCAAGATTAAATAAGTTTATTGGATTTAGAAATGGTGCATCTCCAAAATTTTGTCTAATTCTATGTAGCACATTCGCAGCACTCCTACATTTTTCATCATTGATTTCTGGCGCTAATATTTCCTCTGCTTTTTCTTCCCAGAGTATATGGAAATCAGAGAAATATTCTGTTTTATAATCCCATTCTTCAATATAAGTTTTCCCAATTTCAGGGTAATTATTAAAAAAATATTTATTTATGACTAATAACGATTCTCTGATTTTTTCAATATCGATTTCACCATTTGTATATTGTCTTAATGGTAATAGTAATTTGTCATAGAAAGATTGCATAAATTTACTTGCCTTTTTCTTCGTTAATAATTACAACATCCAAAAACTTTAAACCCATCCGTTTCGCTGCTGCAAGCCTATGTTGTCCATCGATTAAATAATTTTTGGGATTAAGAAATATTGGTTCCCAAGCATCTATATAAAAATTGCTTATAATCGAATTAATATCTTCTTCGCGTACTGTATTTGCAAATGAAAGATATTTCTTGCTGAACTTTATTTTATCAATGGGATATTTTTTGATTGGTGTGCAAAATCCAGGTGTTGTGCTATTAACAGCTGAAAAATTCATAAAGTAATTTGGGCAAGGTATATAAGTCTTCCTCATATCTCTCTAATAATTTAAAATTAATAGTTCATTTATTTTACCGCGTTTACCGCCATTACAATTAATCATTCGATTTGCTTGGACTCTGATAATATTAAACTTGTCATATAGCCTTTCAAAAAATTGATCAGAGGGATTCTCATTTTTGGGATCAGAATTACTAAGCATCAATTTATTCCCATTGACTCCTAAATACTTATATAAATTAGAAAGTCTTACCTGATCCTCATCAGTAAAATCATATTTACTATATGAGGTAAAACTTGAAGTTTTACTTATAGGTCGATATGGTGGATCAAAATAAATAAAAAACTTACTTGTTATATAATCTTTTATATTTTCAAAATCTGTAAGAAATATATCTGCAATTTGTAATTCTTCGGAACAACGCAATAAATTTTCTTCATTAAGTATTTGGGGATTTCTATATCTACCAAATGGCACATTGAATTCTCCTTTTCTATTCAACCTAAATAAACCATTAAAACAAGTTTTATTTAAGAATATCATTTGAGCAGCACGAGAAATCCATTTGGAAGAATAATTATTAAAATCTATACTTGATTTTTTTTGATTATAAATATCTCTGATGTTATAGAAAAATAATTCTTGTTCATTTGGCTTTAGAGAAATAAAATCTTCCTTTAGATCTTTTAATTCTTCAATTAATTCTGTAACATCTGATTTTACTACATTAAATGTTAAAATCAATTCTTCATTAATATCAGTTAAAAAAGCTTTTTTAATAGGATAATTTTGTTTTATGAAAAAAAATACTGCGCCACTTCCCAAAAAAGGTTCATAATAGTTCTCAATTTCCCCATTTTTTAATTCTTTTGGGAAATAGTTCGAAAATTGTTGTAGTAGTTGCGTTTTCCCTCCAGCCCATTTTAAAAAGGGCCGGGCATATTTTTGTTCAGTTAGATACATATCCCAAATTCTTTTTTATAAAAATAAGAATTATCTGTTTTAAATGATACAATTATGTAAGCATGAAACGCATTGCAAATAACCGGCGCCCCAGAACAAGGATACCGAACAATACCAACAACATTATATTTATAAAAATATTTATTTAATAGAACAACTTTGCACAAGTAACTTTTTTACACGGAAGAACAAAGCCAATAATTTCTAAAATGCCAAATGCGAAAACGGCGTCCGCTTGCTTGGCTGGTTAGGGCATTTCTTTAATACTATTATTTTCATCCAATATTCCATGACGAAAAAAAATCAAAAAGCGAAGCTATAAAAAATATTGGTATACTTAGCATATATATATTTCTAACGTCCAATAAACTTTCCTTACTTATCCTATATTTCCATAGTTTCCAACTAATTGTTTTATTTTGTTTGTATGCTTCAATTCCCGTCTTTATTCCAACTCCAATGGATAATGAATACGCTATAAACTGCAATATCAACACGATGAAAAAATATAATGCCGATTTAAGTTCTTTTAACCTACTTTTATGAAAATTATTAACCGATACTATCCCACCGACCCAACCTTGATATGATACAGTAAAATATGGAATTACTATACCCAAGCCTAAAAATGTTTGTATTGCACTAAAAAATAAATTCCCAGAAAAATCATATAATGTTGCAGTTAAACGATTTCCTTCTTGATAATTTATAGAAGCTTTATCTGCTTGCGTCGCTGTCCCAACAAGCATATCTCTTTGTGAAAGCGCAAAATTATTATCTGTTTGCACCATTATAATTCCAACCAAACATGATAAACAATAAACAGTAAAAACACTGACTATATAAATTTTGCACTTATTCATCGACGCTGAAATAATCAATAATAATTTATTCATAACCAATCTTTTACTTTTGCCCTAACGGCATTGCAACTAACTTGCCCGCCCAAAACAGCGGTTTAATTAGAAAGACAAAGCCAATAATTTGAGCCTGAGGCTCATCAGCCTCTAGCTGAAAGAAAATATTTCATAATTAAATAAACTTTAACAACAATGTTAAACGAAAAACGTAAAGCCGAAAACAGTGACAAACCCGAACCGAATGAAGCGGTCAAGTTGAGCGGCGAGTTATGTGCGTTCTCTGTTTTTACTTTTAAATATTTCTTCTTTCTTTAATAGTTGATGCCCTTCAAATACCGTAAGAATATCTACTGAGTTTTTCTTAACCAAATAAACGATACGATAATTTTTATGTAATAACTCTCGGATATTCTCCAATGATAACTCTGGAACAATTCTACCTTTGTCCGGATTATCTAATAATGTTTCCGCAAGCGATATTAGCTTGTCAACAAACTCAATTGCTACAATAAAATTAT
>Ga0078972_1002050_pt1 | contig 69907 bp, 69 predicted proteins | sample YelNatPaOPGAMG01_FD_67568 | JGI IMG/M metagenome (GOLD analysis project Ga0078972, IMG submission 67568) | Hot spring thermophilic microbial communities from Obsidian Pool, Yellowstone National Park, USA - OP-RAMG-01 (SPADES assembly) (version 2) | ecosystem: Environmental > Aquatic > Thermal... | reverse complement strand
ACGGATTACCGCGGATACCCTTATTAAACAATCCCTTGCCTTAATTAAACAATGCCTTTATCCGTGTAAATCCGTATGGCTTTTTAATCCGTTTAATCCGTGTCTTTTTAATCCGTGTTAATCCGTGATTAAACTCGCTAACTCGTTAACTCGCTAACTTTCCTTAGTTTTGCCTTTTTCCTTTTGCGTTTTACGTCATCTAAGGTACCCCTGGATTATAATCACGGATTTAACGGATTTTAAACGGATTACCACGGATACCCTTATTAAACAATCCCTTGCCTTAATTAAACAATGCCTTTATCCGTGTAAATCCGTATGGCTTTTTAATCCGTTTAATCCGTGTTTCTTTTAATCCGTGTTAATCCGTGATTAAACCTGCTAAACTCGCACAATTATTTTCATAAATATCTTGCAAACAAATGGCGTTTGTGATATCTTATAAAAACTAATCCCCAATTTATTAACCACAAGTTTCTTAAAAAACCATTTACAATAAAACTATGCCCATACTTCATTTAAATGACGGTAATTTTAAAAAGGAAGTTCTGGAATCAAAAATACCTGTGTTGGTTGATTATTGGGCTCCTTGGTGTATGCCTTGCAAAATGCTTGCCCCGGTAATAGACGAGGTGGCTGGAGAATTTGAAAATAAGATAAAGGTTTGTAAACTCAATGTTGATGAAAATCCAAGGCTGGCTACCCAATACGGGATAATGTCCATACCCACCCTGATATTTTTTAAAAATGGTAAGGTTATGGAACAGGTTGTGGGTGTGCTTAACAAGACTGACCTAAAAAGAAAGATAGAAGATAACCTTAGGTAAAATCCCGTATTTTCTTAAATATAATGTATAAATAAAAAGAACTTGATGAAGAAGGTATTTATCGCGGCTACTAAACAAAATGACGGTAAGACCACTGTTTCCTTAGGGTTAATCTGCAATTTGCAAAGCAAGTTTAAAAAGGTTGGTTTTATTAAACCAATTGGCCAGCGCTATTTAGAGGAATCCGGTTTTAAGATAGATGAAGATTCTTTGCTTATTGAAGAGGTCTGTGGCATAAAATGCGGGCTTCTTAAGGATATGAGCCCTGTGGCGGTTGAGAAAGGATTTACCGAGAAATACATTATGCGCCCTGATAAGAAGGCTATTTCTGCGCAGATTAAAGAGGCATTTAGGCATATTTCTAAGGGGCATAATCTGGTTATTATTGAAGGCACAGGGCATGCTGGTGTGGGTTCTGTGTTTGACCATTCCAATGCATATGTGGCTAAGTTATTAGGCGCAAAGGTGATTATTATTTCTTCAGGCGGTATAGGCAGGCCAATTGATGAAATATGTCTAAATAAAGCCCTTTTTGAAAAAGAAGGGGTGAAGATATTAGGCGTGATTGTTAATAAGGTTTTGCCTGATAAATTCGATAAGATAAATCGTCTGGTAAGAAAAGGCTTAAGCCGAAAAGGTATAAATGTTTTAGGGGTTGTTCCTTTTTCTCCTCTGCTTTCTTCCCCAAGTATTGAGCAGATTGTAGAAGAGACGGATTACGAATTGCTCTGCGGAAAGGAATCCCTTGAGAACTATATTTCACGGGTTATCGTAGGCGCTATGCAACCCAAGGATGCTGAGAAATACATCACAGATGATAGCCTCTTGATTACCCCGGGAGACAGGGAGGATATGATTTTAGCAGCATTGGGTTGGCATAGACCTGAGGATAAGCATAGACTTAAGATATCAGGGCTGATTTTATCAGGCGGGATTCTCCCTGGGCAAGCCACAATAGATTTGTTAAAAAACTCAGGTATCCCTGTATTGTTATCCAGGGATGATACATATAAGGTGGCATCAACTATCCATGACTTAACTGTTAAGATTAGACCCACGGATACAGGTAAGATTAATGCTGCTGTAAAGTTAATTAAGGATAATGTTGATTTAGATAGCATAATGAGGGGTATGTAATATGGATACAGTAGGTAATATTCGTCAGAAGGCAAGCCAGAAACTAAAAACAATCGTGTTGCCGGAGTATAGAGACCAGCGTGTTTTAGATGCCTGCCGTATTATTGAAAAGGAAGGCATTGCCAGGCCGCTATTACTTAGCGAAGATAAGATTGACCCAAACCAAAAGGATAGATATATTCAGGAGTATTACCAGTTGCGCAAGGCAAAGGGTATGGATTTAGATACAGCCAGAAAAATTTTTCAGGACCCTCTTTATTATGCGGCGATGATGACTAAAGAAGGCAAGGCAGATGGGTTTGTCGCAGGCGCAAGCCATACCACATCTGATGTTGCAAGGGCAGCCATACAGTGTTTAGGAGTGGATAAAGATATTGGTATTGCCGCAAGTTGCTTTATTATGGTTGTGCCTGATTGTCCTTACGGAGAAAACGGGACATTTATATTTGCTGATTGCGGTATTATTCCTGACCCAAACCCAAGGCAACTTGCCTGTATATCTAAGGCATCTGCTGATTTAGGTAGAAAGGTCCTGGATTTAATTCCACGCGTGGCATTGTTGAGTTATTCTACACATGGCTCTGCCCAGGGAGAGTCAATAGATAAAATAAAAGAGGCGTTAAGTTTGATTAAGTCTATGGCGCCGGATTTATTGGTGGACGGCGAATTGCAGGTGGATGCTGCGCTTGTGCCTGAAGTAGCCAGGATTAAATACCCTGACAGCCCTTTAGCAGGACGGGCAAATGTATTAATTTTCCCTAATTTAGAATCCGGAAATATCAGTTATAAACTTATCCAGAGATTGGCTCGGGCCAGGGCTATAGGACCTTTAATCTTAGGCCTGAATAAACCCTGTAGCGATTTATCCCGAGGCTGCTTGGTGGAAGATATTGTGGATTGTGTTGCTGTAACAGCAATCAGGGCGCAGTAGTTAGTTTATACTCTAAGAATATCTTTACTATCGACCATCGACTATCGACCCATATTATTAAATATTAAACTTATGAGAATTCTGGTTATCAATTGCGGCAGTTCATCTATAAAATATAAACTTTACGATATGCCAAGCAATAGGCTGATATCTAAGGGTATAATTGAACATATTGCAGAAGAGGGTTCTAAGATTAAAGACCATTATACAGGGCTTAAGGAGATTCTTGGAAAAATCAATAAGGTGGATGTCATAGGGCATAGGGTTGTGCATGGGGCTGAAGAGTTTAAAAGACCTGTGTTAATTGATGAACAGGTAATTCGCAAGATTAAGCAGTGTTGCCTTATTGCGCCTTTACATAATCCCGCTAATCTGGCTGGAATCCTGGCCTGTAAAAGATTGCTGCCAGGGCATAGACAGGTGGCTGTATTTGACACTGCATTTCATCAAACCCTGCCTGATTACGCCTATATCTATGGTCTGCCATACGGTTATTATAAAAGATTCGGGATAAGAAAATACGGTTTTCACGGAACAAGTCATGAATACGTAGCAAATGAGGCAGCCAGATTATTAAAGAAACCATTAAACAAATTAAAGATAATTACCTGTCACTTAGGCAATGGTTGTAGCATTGCTGCCGTAGATAAAGGCAGGTCAATAGATACAAGCATGGGTTTTACGCCTCTTGAGGGCCTGGTTATGGGGACGCGCTGCGGTGATATTGACCCTGCCTTGGTTACTTACATAATGCGCAAACTCTCACTCAATGTTGCTCAAATTGATGAAATTTTAAATAGGTCAAGCGGGCTAAAAGGCATTTCTGGCATAAGTAACGATATGCGCATCCTTTCTGCCAGGGCAAAGGCAGGGGATAAACGTGCAAGGCTTGCCATTGATATTTTTGTTTACCGCATAAAAAAATATATAGGCGCCTACACAGCGATAATGGGAGGCTGCGATGCAGTTGTTTTTACAGCAGGCATAGGAGAAAATCAGAAAGATATACGCTATAAGATTTGCCAGGGGTTATTTAGGGCCTTGAGGAAGAAACCAAAGGTTTTTATAATTCCCACAGACGAAGAATTGATGATTGCTATAAAGACCTTTCGTCTCATAAGCAAAGAGAGGTAATGGATATGTTCAGGACTATGCTAAAATCAAAGATACACGGGGCCACAGTAACAGAAGCCAATCTTTATTATTCAGGCAGTATTACTATTGATGCTAAACTAATGAGATGCGCAGATATACTGCCAGGAGAGAAGGTGGAGGTCTTGAATTTAAACAACGGCTCTCGCCTTGAAACTTATGCGATAGAGGGGAAATCAGGTTCAGGGATAATCTGTTTAAACGGTCCTGCTGCGCGCGGTGCATACGTGGGGGATAAGGTCATTATTATTTCTTATGTCCAGGTGTTAGATAAACAAGCGCGGTCTATAAAACCCAAGATAATAAACGTAGATGCAGGAAACAGAGTTAAAGATTAGATTACTCGGAGACCTTGTGTTAAGAAAGCGGGCTAAGCCTGTAAAGGAGATAAATGCCTCTATCCGCGCAACCTTAAGCAAGATGGCGCAGATTATGTATAATTCAAGAGGCATTGGTTTGGCTGCTAACCAGATAGGACTTGATGCCTGCCTGATTGTGGTTGATGCTGGTTCAGGGCTTTATAAACTTGTTAACCCCAAGATTATCAAAAGAGAAGGCATTCAGGTAAATCAGGAGGGTTGTTTGAGCCTGCCTGGCGTATGTATAAAGGTAAAGCGGGCAAAAAAAATTCTTCTTAATGCCCAAGATGAAAATGCCAATCCAATTACCTTAGAGGCACAGGATTTATTTGCCTGCGTTCTGCAGCATGAGATAGACCATTTAAGGGGAAGATTAATCATTGATTACGCATCTTTTTTTGAAAGGATGAGGATTAGAAAAAAAATAGAGGAAATTAAAAGAAGGTCTAAAAATGAAAACCTGTCAAAATCAGAAACAAAATCTCGCCAATTGCAATTGTAGTTATGAGCCCTGTGAGAGAAAGGGGATTTGCTGCGCCTGCATTGCTTATCATCGCAGGAATAAAGAATTGCCCGCATGCTTTTTTCCACCTGATATAGAGAAGACCTTTGACCGCTCTATAAGCAATTTTATCAGGGCTTATAAATGAACCCTGTATTTTTAGGGTATATATTGTATAAGGAAGGCCGATATGAATAGATTACCTGTTTGGTTTAAGCAGGCAATCCCTGACGCAGAGATTTTTCGCAGGCTTGATATGCTTTCCAGTTTAAGGATCAATACTGTTTGTGTCTATGCTAAATGCCCTAATCTAAATAGTTGTTTTAGCAAGGGTAGACTTACATTTATGATTTTAGGCAATCGTTGTAGCAGGGGCTGCCTTTTCTGCGGCGTAGCAAAATCCAGGGGAGATGATTTAGGCTTGGATTTTGATGAACCGAGAAGGATTAGCCAGTTAATTTTAAAACTAGGGCTTAGGTACGTTGTGATTACCTCTGTTACCAGGGATGACCTTATTGATGGCGGGGCAAGCCAGTTCGCAAGAACCAAAGAAGAAATCCTCACTCTCAATCCTGATATAAAGGTAGAATTTCTTATACCGGATTTTAAAGGTAATATTCCTGCCATTAGGGTTGTTGTGGAGTCAAGGCCAGATGTCCTTGGTCATAACTTAGAAACTGTAAGACGCCTGCATAAGGAATTAAAACCGTATTCGGACTACGAACTTTCTTTAAATGTATTAAGTCAAATAAAACATATGAATCCGCGTCTTATTACAAAGTCTGCTCTTATTCTGGGGTTAGGCGAAAGCGAGTCAGAGGTTATTTCCGCTATGGAGGATTTAAAAAAGGCGTCTTGCGATATCCTGACCTTAGGTCAATATCTTTCACCTTCGCCTTCACACTATCCAGTGCAGGAGTTTATCTCTCCTGATAAATTCAATAGATACCTTAAGATAGCAAATGAGTTGAACTTTAAGGTAGTTGCCGCAGGGCCTCTGGTAAGGAGTTCCTGGCAGGCAGAAGAATTATATAACCAAGCAAAGGAAGAATTATGTATGACATTGTAATAATTGGGGCCGGGCCAGCCGGTCTTACATCTGGCCTTTATGCAGCCAGATACAAACTCAATACCATTATCCTTGAAAAAATGGTTCCAGGAGGGCAGATAATGCTCTCTGAAAGAATAGAAAATTTTCCAGGTTTTCCAGGAGGCATCTATACATACGAACTTATAGAGAGAATAAAAAAACAATTAGATGAATTAGGCGTGGTTATAGAAACAGAAGAGGCATTAGATATAATTCCATCTGATAATATTCAGGAGCCAGTTTATTCCGTTGTGGGTAAATATAAATCATATCAGACAAAAACGATAATTATATCTACCGGAGGCACATGGAAGAAATTGGGCGTTAAGGGCGAAGAAAGATTCCTTGCCAGAGGCGTATCTTATTGCGGCACATGCGACGGACCTTTATTTAAAGAAAAAGATGTTGTTGTGGTTGGAGGCGGAAACTCTGCTATAGAAGAGGCGATATTTTTATCCCGCTACGCAAGTAAGGTAATGGTAGTGCACCGCAGGCAACAGTTGCGGGCATCGGAAATTCTGCAGGAGCAGGCGCTAAGAAACCCGAAAATAAGTTTTATCTTAGATAGCGTGATTGAAGAAATTACCGGAGAGAATAAAGTAGAGGGTGTTAAGATTAAAAATGTAAAAACTAATCAATTAAGCGATTTATCCTGTCAGGGGGTATTTATCTTTGTTGGCATAGAGCCGAATACAGGTTTTGTTAAAAAGGTGTTGAATACCGACGAAGGTGGATTTATAATTACTGCACAGGACCTATCAACCTCGCGTCCTGGCATATACGCCTGTGGGGATTGTATTAAGAAGAGCCTATATCAGGTAATCAATGCCTGCGGCGAAGGCGCTGTAGCCTCTGATTCCGCTCATAAATATATTTTAAATAAAAAGTAAGTTAAGTGTATATGGCATAGTTAAAGCTTTTTCATTTTATAAAAGAGGCTTAAGACATATGGTTAAGTTTCCCACGCATAATAAGACGTTAAAGGATTGGGTTAATAAAATGAGCCGTCTATGTAAACCCGATGATATTTGCTGGATTGACGGCTCAGAACAACAGAAGAGGCAATTAGAGGATGAGTGCGTCTTAAGCGGAGAACTTATATCCTTAAATCAGGAGAAACTGCCGGGTTGTTTTTTACATCGCACCGCCCCTGACGACGTTGCACGCACAGAACACCTCACATTTATTTGCACTAAAAGAAAGCGCGATGCAGGACCAACAAATAACTGGATGTCACCCGCTGCCGCTTACAGAAAGGCAAGGGCAATTTTTAAAGGCGCAATGCAGGGCAGGACAATGTATGTTATTCCTTTTTCTATGGGCCCTGTAGGCTCACCCTTTAGCAAAATAGGGGTAGAGTTGACAGATTCAAGATACGTTGTGTTAAATATGCTGATTATGACCAGGGTTGGCAAGGCAGTTTTAGAGGAATTGGATAAAGGAGTAGTGTTTACCAAGTGTCTGCATTCCAAGGCGGGTTTGGACGTGAATAAAAGATTGATATTGCATTTTCCCGAGGATAATACTATCTGGAGCGTAGGTTCAGGTTATGGGGGGAATGTGCTTTTAGGTAAAAAATGCCTGTCATTACGCATCGCCAGTTATCTTGGGAAAAAAGAAAAGTGGCTGGCTGAGCATATGTTGATTATGGGAATAGAAGAGCCAAACGGTCATATTGAATACCTGGCAGCGGCCTTTCCGAGCGCCTGCGGCAAGACAAATCTGGCTATGCTTGTCCCTCCAGAAGGGCTAAAGAGGAAGGGTTACAGGATTTGGACAGTAGGAGATGATATTGCCTGGATGCGCATAGACTCAGACGGAGCGCTCTGGGCAATTAATCCTGAGACAGGTTTCTTTGGGGTTGCCCCTGGGACAAACTCTATGACAAACCCCAATATGGTAGAAACCATCAAGAAAAATACCATATATACCAATGTGCTTTTAAAAGAAGACGGCACAGTCTGGTGGGAGGGTTCAGATGGAGAAGTCCCTGCAAGCGGCATTGATTGGATGGGCAGGCCCTGGAAACCTGGAATGCTGGATAGCCATGGAAAGGTGATTTTAGGGGCGCATCCGAATAGCCGCTTTACAACGCCTATATTGCAGTGTCCTTCTGCGTCTTTTAGATTAGAGCACCACCACGGCGTGCCAATATCCGCGATTATATTCGGTGGCAGGAGGCAGCACTTAACACCCCTGGTGTATGAGGCGTTTAACTGGCAGCACGGCGTATTTATTGGGGCAACTATGTCAAGCGAACGCACAGCCGCCCAGGTTGGCGCTTTAGGCGAGGTAAGACGTGACCCTATGGCTATGCTTCCTTTCTGCGGATACAATATGGCTGAATATTTTGCGCATTGGCTTGATATGGGTAAGAGAATGAAGAAGCCCCCTAAGATTTTCCATGTTAATTGGTTCAGGACAGACGAAAATGGAAATTTTTTATGGCCTGGTTACAGGGATAACCTAAGGGTTCTTGAATGGATTTTAGACAGATGCAATAACAGGGTTGAGGCTATAGAAACGCCAATAGGCTACATACCCAAGCCAACAGATATAGATATGACAGGCCTAAATCTTGCCTCAGGGATCCTGGAAAAACTCCTTGATATAGATAAAAAAGAATGGCTGGAAGAATTAAAGGGTATCAAGAGATTTTTTAAACAATTCAAGAAAGACCTGCCTGATGAACTCTGGCAGGAATACTTTGCCCTTAAGGAGCGCCTTAGTTCTTAAATGAAAGAGAAGGTTTTGTTAAAAACAGATTTTAGCGGATTAAGGCTTTTTAGGCGCGGCAAGGTCAGGGATGTTTATGATTTAGGCGATACCCTTCTTATTGTTTCCACTGATAGAATTTCCTGTTTTGATGTGGTCCTGTCTTGCGGCATACCTTATAAAGGGAAGGTCCTGACAGGGCTTTCTCATTTTTGGTTTGGGTTAATTAAAGACATTTCGCCTCATCACTTCATAACCTGTGACATAAAAGAATACCCTAACCAATTAAAGAAATATGAGCCCGAACTTTTAGGCCGTTCTATGCTTGTAAAGAAGACAAAGCCATTGCCTGTGGAATGCGTCGTAAGGGGATATATTTCTGGCTCTGGATGGAGGGAATATAGACAGGCCCAGGCGATATGCGGCATAAAATTGCCACCTGGCTTAAGGGAATCTGATAAGTTGCCCGAGCCTATTTTTACTCCTTCTACAAAAGAAGACGCAGGACAGCACGATGTTAATGTTACTTCTGATTACGTAGAAAAGACTATAGGAAAATCTGCTGCAGATGAAATAAAAAGATTGAGTCTGGAGATTTATCAGAAGGCGGCTAAATTTGCCCTTGACAAAGGGATTATTATCGCGGATACCAAATTTGAATTCGGGGTTTATAACAATAAAATTATCCTGATTGATGAGGTGCTTACCCCTGATTCATCGCGCTTCTGGCCCCTTGATGAATATAGCCCTGGCAGGCCTCAGGCGAGTTTTGACAAACAGTTTGTTAGGGATTATCTGGAGAGTTTGAATTGGGATAAGACCCCTCCAGCCCCTAAATTACCCAGGGATATTATTGATAAAACAAGCCGGAAATATCTGGAGGCTTATAGGAGAATAACCGGCAGCGAACTACAGGCATAAATGAATGGCAATTTTTAAAAAATTTGTCTTGTTAGTTTTAAGAATCAGCATAAGCATTGCATTGCTGATTTTTTTATTTCATCAGATAGATAAAGGCGTGCTTTTAGAAATTATCAAAAGTTCAGATAAAAAACTTTTGCTTTTTGCCTTTTTGATTTTTTCACTTACCTACCCATTGTGTCTTTATCGCTGGGAAATGCTGCTTAAGGCAAGCGAGATTAGACTGCCGCTAAAGAGGATTATAACTGCATTTTCAGCAGGTATATTCTTTAGTCTCTTATTGCCATCTACAATAGGAGGAGACCTTGTGCGCACCCTGGATTTGGCTTCCCATACCAAGAAACCAAGACAGATTTTAACAACCGTTATTCTGGATAGATTAAGCGGTTATGCTGCCTTAGCAAGTTTAGCCGTTATCGCTGTTTTTCTCGGGCTGCGCTTGATTAAGGAAAATAGCGTTATTATTGCCGTATCCATATTAACCGCAGTTTTAATAGGGCTGTTATTGGTATTATTCAATTCTTTTGTTTATGGGAGGGTAAATAGATTCCTTAGGGCCCTACCTGGAAATAAAATTATGGATTCTATCAGCAACCTGCATCAGGAGATGCATTATTTTCGCAGGCATAAAAATATAATCTTAGGCAATTTTTGTCTGTCCTTACTCATACAGATTATTTCTCCTGTAACTTTTTATATTATTGCCTTAGCCTTAGGTATAAAAAGTCTGGATATTATGTATTTTTTCATTTTCCTGCCAATAATAGGCGCGATAACCCTCTTACCTATAACTATAGGCGGGCTTGGCCTGCGGGATGCCTCAACCGTATTCTTTTTTAGTAAGGCTGGCCTTGCAAAGGATTTGGCATTTTCTATGTCTCTTATTTCCTTTTTCTTTTTAGTGGTATGGGGATCTATTGGAGGGCTCTATTATGTCCTTACAATACATTATAGACGGATACAACATCATAAATCACCATCACTTTAAACTTATACGTATAGATAGACAAGACCCGCGTCTTAGACTACTTGAGGCGATTAGAATCAACAGGCTTTCTGGCAGTTTAAAGAATAAGGTTATAGTTGTTTTTGATGGCTATCCGCCTGCCGGCGGGCTACAGCATCATTACGATAATATTGAGGCGGTCTTCTCGCGCAAGGAAAGCGCGGATGCCAGGATAAAGGATATTGTTGAATCTTGCGGAAATCCGCGAAATATAGTAGTTGTTTCTGACGATAAAGATATTGTATTTTTTGTTAAGGCGGCAGGGGCCTATGTCCTTTCTGCTGAGGAATTTCTAAATTCAGGCCCTGGGACTTCGGATAGCGCAGGGTCTAAAAAGAAGAAAAATGCCTCTCAGGAAGATTCTGTTAAGCCTGAACTCACCTATAGCCAGAGGGTCAGCATAAATAAGGAATTAGCAAGGATATGGTTAAAAAAATAATAATAAACACAGGCGATTTTATAAAATTTTTAGGTACAGCAGGTGCCCGCTTTGTAATGATAAAGCAGATGCGCTCTTCAGGCGGTTTATGGATTCACCGTAAAGACACAAATGTTTTGGTTGACCCTGGCCCTGGCAGTATTGTGCGTTGCGCAAACAGCAAGCCGAAATTAGACCCATCCAGATTAGACGCAATCATTCTTACACACAGGCACTTAGACCATTGCGCGGATGTTAACGTTATGATAGAGGCAATGACAGAAGGCGGTTTTAAAAAAAGAGGCGTGGTATTTTGTCCTGCGGACGCAGTGGAAGATGACCCGGTGATTCTAAAGTACCTTAGGGGTTTCCCCGAGAGAATAGAGTTGCTTAAGCCTTATAAAAAATATAAAGTCGGTGATTTTGAATTTCAGACTTCTATGCGCCATATTCACCCTGTAGAGACTTACGGTATAAAATTCTATATAGGAGATAAAAGCGTCTCCTTGCTTACAGATACCAGATATTTTGAGCATTTAAAAGACTTTTATAATACGGAAGTTGTGATTGTCTCTGTGGTATTTTTTCTGCCAAGGCCGGAGATAGACCATTTGTCTCTTTTAGAAGTTGAGGCCCTTATTAAGGATATAAAACCAAAAAAAACTATTCTATTTCACTTTGGGATGACTATGCTTAAGGCAAGGCCAGATATCCAGGCGCAAACCCTTTCCAAAAAATTAGGCAGGGAGGTGCTCTCGGCTTATGACGGAATGACTTTTGCTTAATAGGGACACGCTGGATAACGCAATACTCAATACTAAGAAGGTTAGCGAGTTTAATCACGGATTAACACGGATTAAAAGACACGGATTAAACGGATTAAAAAGCCACACGGATTTACACGGATAAAGGCATTGTTTAATTAAGGCAAGGGGTTGTTTAATAAGGGTATCCGTGGTAATCCGTTTAAAAATCCGTTAAATCCGTGATTATAATCCACAGATAATTACTCATTATTCATTACACATTACACAATACACATTACACAAAACGCAATACTAATAAGGTTAGCGAGTTGGCGAGTTAACGAGTTAACGCGTTTAAAGGAGTTCTCATATATACCATATAAATTTCTTGACATAACATACTGATTATGATAGAGTTACTGATAGTGGGCTCTTAGCAAGTGGATGAACATATCCATATAAAAAGGCAAGGCGAGGAAAATAAAGAAGCCTTGCAATAAAGGAGGTGGAGATGGGGTATTGGCAGTCAGTTTTGGTTGAGCCAGCCAAGACAATAATGACGCAGATTAGCCAATTTTTGATTAACATCCTTCTTGTAGTATTTATCCTGATTATTGGTTGGCTTATTGCTAAACTCATCAAGGCAACTGTGGTAAAGGGGTTAAGGGCTATAAAGGTTGACCAATGGTCAGACAGGCTGGAACTGGATAATCTGATGGCAAAGGGAGGCATAAGTTATTCCCTTTCTGAGTTAATAGGGGTAGTATTTTACTGGTTTGCTCTTTTGATTACCTTTGTCGTTGCTGTAAACGCAGTAGGGTTAACCATTGCCGCTGAACTTTTGAATAGGGTTATCTTGTATATACCCAATATCGTAGCCGCAATATTTATTTTAATATTGGGTATGTTTGTTGCCACGCTATTAAAGAATATTATCAAGACAGGAGCCAACAATGCCGGAATTGCCCAGGCAAATCTTTTAAGCAAAGTTGTAGAGATATTTGTGTATATCTTTATAATAGCCATCGCCCTGGAGCAGTTAAATATCGGCGCTAAAATAATTGAGTTGATTGTAAGCATTCTCCTGGGGTCATTGGGTTTGGGTCTGGCTATAGCATTTGGCTTGGGCTGCAAAGACATCGTAGGCAGATTTATCGGCGAGTTGGTTGAAAAAATGAAATCGCAGAAATAAACATATTTTTATTATATAATACCCCCTATCTAAGAAATCTTGGATAGGGGGTTATTATTTTTTAAAGGGATTAAGTATTTATAGTGGAAAAATTTGTTTTTATATGTATAATAGAAGAAGGATATTTATTTAACCTATAGGAATTTATTTTTTTAAAAAATTTCTATAACTATGAGTCTTTGTCAGATAATCCCTGGCAAGGCTGGTTTTTAATTTCTGATAAATCCTTTAACTAAGGGTTTATTCTTATCCGCGTTATTTTAAATCTATGCCAGAAAATAACCTTAAGGATAGTTATGTTAAATTTGTTCGGGATTTTATCTCAACTGTCCGCAGGGCGTCTTTTTATCCCGCAAAACACCCCATAGTAATTTCCTCCATAAAAAATCTTCATTTAGAACTCCTTGAGATACTAAAAATTAAAGAGGCATTGACCCTGGATATTTCTCCTGAAAACAAGGTCCTTCTTGAAGGCGAGGTGATAGATGAGAAAAGTTCTATGGTTAGTGAGGTCATACCTTATTTTAAGAAATTCAATATAGAAAACCTCTCTTTTTTGCGCGGCATTAGCGAAGGAGAACTTCAAGATTTAATAAATATTGTGATTATGGATTCAACTAAAATTAAAGAGGCAGGAGATATTACGCATCTGCTTAATGGAAAAAACGCCCAGCACATCAAGGTAAATTTGTTTTCTTATCTTAAAGTAAAAAAAGACGAGGAAGTGCTTATTGGCGCAAAGACAGATGTTCAGCAGAAGCCAGAGGCATCAAGGTTGGATGTTTTAAGGTCCAAAATAAAGGACCTCTCAGGAGGCAAAATAGTTGATGAGAAGGAAATTGAAGAGATTGGAAAAGAAGTTTTTGGCGCTGTAATTGCCGAGTTTTTAGAAAAAAAGCAGATAGGCGCCTCAACAAAAAACATTTTAAAGAAATTTCTCTTGCACTGTATAGATTTAGCAGGCAACCTGCTTAGGCTAAAGAATGGTTTAATAGAGTCTGGGTCCAGCCAGCAGGAGGCGGATGATTTTATAAATAAAATTGAGAAAGAAATCCTTCAAAAACCTAAAAAGGCAAAAATGGCGGTTTTAACAGACCAGCAGGAAAAGGTCATTAAGGAAAATGAAGAGTTAAAGTTGAAACTGCAAGGTTTACAACAGGAACTTGCTCAGAAAACGGCTCTTGTGGAGGCGCTTGAAAGACAAGCCAGGAATATCAGCGATGAGAAGGAAAGAACCGAAAATATCATCCACAATATGACTGACGGTATGGTAGCGGTTGACGCTGAGGGAAGAATTCTTATGGTAAATCCTACTGCCGCCTTAATCCTTGGAGTTACCAAAGAAGATATAGGCAAACAGATAAAGGATGTCATAAAAGACGAACACCTCCTTGCGCTTGTAAAGAATATACCTGCAGGGAAAGCAGATATTATTGAAAAGGATGTAGAGTTGTATAGCCCTGATGAATCAACCTTGAGGGTTTTAAGGACAAGTTCCGCTGTGGTAGAAGACCCAAACGGTAAAACCGTAGGCATGGTCACGATACTAAACGATATTACAAGACAAAGGGAATTAGAGAAAATGAAAAATGATTTCCTGGCAAAGGTTTCTCATGAACTGCGCACCCCATTAATTGCAATGGAGAAGTCGCTTTCCCTGATTCTGGAAAAGACAGCCGGACCTTTGTCTGGGGACCAGGAGGAATTTTTAAATATCGCAGACCGTAACTTAAAAAGACTAACCGCATTGATTAATGACCTGCTTGACCTTTCTAAACTGGAGGCGGGGAAGATGCAACTTAATCGCCAGCCAGCAGCGATAGATAAGGTCATCGCTGAATCTATAGCGGTTTTAGGGGTCTGGGCGCAGACAAAATCCATTAAACTTGAACAAAAAACGCAAGAGGGCTTGCCTGAATTAAATATTGACCCTAACAGGATAATACAGGTTCTAAACAATTTAATTGGAAACGCCATTAAGTTTACTCCTTCTGGAGGGACTATAACCGTGGAGGCGATTTTGCGCGAGGATAAAGAAGTTGAGGTTAGCGTAAAGGATACCGGCGTTGGTATGTCTAAGGATGAGTTGACAAAGGTTTTTGATAAATTTTATCAGGTAAAAGGCGGACTTACCACGGATATACGCGGGACCGGAATAGGTTTAACTATTGCCAAGGAAATCGTAGAGTTGCATGGCGGAAAAATCTGGGTGGAAAGCGAATTGGGAAAAGGAACAAAGTTTATTTTTACCTTGCCTTTAAAAGATGATACACTTGCATAGGAATAAACCATTCTTGATGAATTAATATTTAAATTGCAAAAGAATGTTTTTGTTTAAAAGGAGGGATTGGAGATGAAAAAGATTATTAGCATAGTTATTATCTTGCTTTTTTTTGCTGATTTTAGTTTTGCCTGGGTTTTGGGAGAGGATAGGAATGAAAGAAAGGGAAAAGAAATACAGAAACTGCAGGAGCAGTTTAAATGGTGGCCCACTGACGCCAAGCCAGGACCTGTAAAAGATGAGGAGCGCGGCGGTTATTGGTGGTGGCCTACAGAGCCGGGGAAGGTTATGCCATGGGGAAATAGAGGCTATGTATATGTTTATAAAATTATTTTTGATTATAAAGAAGAGGAACTCCCTCCGCCAAAACCGCAGGAATTAAGACCGTCTTTGCTTATTAAGAAGATAATAAAGAATGTAAAAGTTTATTTTGACTATGACAAGGCTGATTTGCGCGATGATGCCATAAAAATTCTGGAAAATGCCGTAGGCACCTTAAAGAGGAATCCCGAAACAAGCATTTTGATTACCGGGAATTGCGACCGCCGCGGCTCAGAGGCGTATAATGAAAAATTAGGCAGGCGTAGAGGCGAGGCAGTCAAAAAATTTATGCTGGATAACGGGATTGACCAAGACAGGATAAAAATTATTAGCCGCGGAAAGTTAGATGCTGTGGCTCCAATAACTGACCTTGTGGGTATGCAAAAGGACAGAAACGCCCATTTTGTGATTGCCGAGGTGCAGGAGGTAATGCTTCCTTATCCAACAGAAGCGGAGATTCCTGAAGCGAAGAAAATTGAAGAAGGAAAGTTTCTTGTGGAAGAAGAAAAGAAAATAGAAGGCGAGGTCAAGGTATCCACAAAAGAATATACCGTTCAAAAAGGCGATACCCTTTCAAAGATAGCCAAGGAGCAGTTAGGGGCGGCCCATCGCTGGAAGTATCTTTATGAGTTGAATAAAAATAGGATTAAGGACCCTAATAAACTGAAGCCCGGCCAGAAACTCATTATCCCTGTAGAGTAAACAATAGGCGATATTATTGGCGCTTTGTTGTGATTTAAGAATGTCTGCCTTAATAATCTGATATCTTAAGGCAGTAATAGATATATCACAGTTAAATGGATATTAGAATATGAATGGCTTAAATTTTAAAGCAATATTGATATTTATATTCTGCGTATTTCTTCTTGCGGGATGCGCAACAGTCAGCCGTCAGCCGCAGGTAATTGCACCTTCGCAAGGCATATACCATATCGTAGGAAACGGTCAAACGCTTTATCGGATTGCAAAGACTTATAATGTGGATATTAATGAGGTTATGCGGGTAAATAGAATTACTGACCCTAACCAAATTAACCCGGGGCAGAAATTATTCATACCTGGCGCAAAGGCGCCTTTGCCCGTAGAGGTTTATAGGCCTATGGCTCTACCCTTAGATATAGAGAGAATCGTTGGGCCTAAACATCCTTCTTCAAGGTGGCGTTATATCACCATACATCATAGCGCAACCTTAGAAGGAAATGCGGAGTGTTTTGACAAAAATCATCGTAAGCGCCGTATGGGAGGTTTATTTTATCATTTTGTTATTGGTAACGGCACCCTCTCTGGCGACGGTGAGATTGAAGTGGGCTGGCGCTGGAAAAGGCAGGAGGGGGTGAACAGGCCTTATGACATTCAGATTTGTTTGGTCGGGAATTTTAATAAGGAGACAGTAAGTAACGCCCAATTTGAATCATTGGTTAATTTAATCCGCGTTTTGCGCAAGCAATACGACATCCCCCTAAAAAACATCCGCAGGCATAAAGACGTCGCAACTAAATTCACAGAATGCCCCGGATATAACTTCCCTTTCTATAAACTTCTATCAGAACTAAAAAAAGATTAATTGTTTGCTTTATGAAAAGAACAAATACCCTGGTTTTATTCTTGATGATTATTATATTGCCTGTTAGCACCCTTTTTTCTTATCGTTTTTATCAGTCATATAAAGAAAACCAAAGAAAGAAGTTTATCCTGGAAAGAAGAAAGTCTAACTGGATTAGTTTAAAACAAAGGGTATATAATGAAATGGCTAAGTTTAAGGCAGATGCAGGCATTGTAATTAAAGACTTAGATATGGGTTGGGAAATCTCTTTTAATAAAGATAAACTATTCCCTTCAGCCAGTCTGGCTAAGGTTCCTATTATGGCTGCCTGTTTTCTTGCATCAGGGCAAGGCCGGCTAAACCTTGAACAAAAAATTACGCTTAAGTCTGCTGATAAACTTAATGGCTCAGGGGTATTAAAATATATGCCAGCAGGTAGTGTTTTTACCGTAGAAAAACTTATTTCCCTTATGATTTGCGACAGCGATAATACCGCCACAAATATACTGACAAATCTTTTAGGCATTGAATATTTAAATGATGCCTTTAAGGGATTTGGCCTAAAAAATACCAATCTTTCACGCAGGGTAGCAGATTACCGCTTGAGGAGAAGAGGTGTTGAAAATTATACTACTGCCGAGGATATGGCCTTCTTATTAGAAAAAATTTACACAAGAAGCCTTGTAAATAAGGATGTATCTGAAAAATGCATAGGGCTTCTTAAAACGCAAAGGATTGCTGACCGTATCCCGAAATATATGCCTGTTGAAATTATAGTTGCCCATAAGACCGGGCTTGAACGCGGCGTCTGCCATGACGCCGGAATTGTGTTTACAAAAAAAGGCGATTTTCTGATTTGTGTGTTAACCAAACATAACCTTCCCAATAGCCTCCTTGCCAAAGAATTCATTGCCAGGATTTCATTATTGACCTATAATTATTTTAAAGATTCGCATTAAATAGGGATAGGCACTAATTTTTGCATAACAAATGAAACTTTTTATCCGGCCTTTCATATGGCCGATAGTTGCATTTACCTTAAGTGAGCGCTAATGAGTCGAAGGGCTGTAGTGGGATTATTGAGAAGATAATAGAAGTGCTAATTAACCTTGAATGATTTTAATACACTTAATAGAACTTTTTAGTGTATAATGAGATAGGTAAGATATGGAAAAACAAAACATATTAATAATCGAAGACGATAAGCATATTTCAAAACTGGTTAATTATAATCTTGAAAAAGCGGGATATGAGTGTTTTGTGGTTTCCGATGGTGAAGAGGGATTAAAGACGCTGGATAGACAACCCATTGACCTTATAATATTGGATATTATGCTTCCCAAGATGGATGGCTTTGAGGTATGCCGTGTCATAAAACAGGAAAATAAATTCAAGAATATACCCATAATTATGCTTACTGCTAAAGGCGAAGAGGTTGATAGGATTGTCGGGCTTGAACTCGGTGCGGATGATTATATTGTAAAACCATTCAGCCCGAGAGAACTCGTATTAAGAGTAAAGGCCATCCTACGCAGGGGTAAAATTGAAGAAACAAAGAAAGATATTCTAAAAGTAGATATTCTTACTGTAGATATACCTCGGCATAAAGTAACTGTGAATGAAAAAGAAATCCAACTTACGCCAATGGAATTTAAACTGTTGGTTACTTTAATGGAGCGCCGCGGCAGGATTCAGACACGGGATGGGCTACTTTCTGCAATCTGGGATATTCATACTGATGTTTATACCCGCACAGTAGACACCCATATCAAAAGACTGAGACAGAAACTTGGTAAAGCCAGCAAGTTTATTGAAACCGTTGTTGGTTTGGGATATAGGTTTAAACAGGAAGAAGATGAAGATTAAACTACATTGGAAACTCACATTTATTTTTTGTTCAGCAGTAGTTATCGGTCTTTTTATAGGATATCTATATTTGTCTGCCCAGCTTAAGACGCACCTTGAGAATAACCTTGAAAATCATCTTAAGCGCCAACTTTCATTGGCTAAGGATTTTTTAGAGACATATCTAAACGAGCGCGGGGCAGTTGCCGATATAGATGTGCTTGCAGATAGAATAGGCAGAGAATTGAATTTAAGGGCAACTATTATTACTCAAGAAGGGGTAGTTATAGGAGATACGGATTTAAATAAAGATGAACTTAAAGGTGTAGAGAATCATATAGACAGGCCTGAAGTTCAAGAAGCCATAAAGGAAGGTTTCGGGATGAGTAAGCGTTTTAGTAACACAATTAAAAAATATCTTCTCTATATGGCTATTCCTTTCGGGGAAGGCAAGACCTCAGGGGTCATACGACTCGCCATCCCTTTATCGGAAATAGAATTACTTGAGAAAAAAATGCAAAAGATAATTGGTTTTGCCCTTTTATTGGTTTTTGGTTTAAGTATTCTATTTACTTTCTTAATCTCTTTTATCATTTCAAAGCGACTTACTGAGATGGCTAACATTGCAACAGCCATGGCAAAAGGAGATTTTTCTAGAAAACCCTCTATTTATTCCAAGGATGAGATTGGAGATTTGGCAATGGCCTTGTCGTATATGTCAGATGAGATAAAGAGCAATATTGAACGGATAAAGCAGGAAGGAGTAAAATTAGATGCTGTTTTATCAAGTATGTTTGAAGGGATAATGGTGGTGGATGAAAAAGGCAGCATTATCCTTATGAATCCCTCTTTAAGAAAACAGTTTTTTATAGATTCTGCTTTTGAAAAGAAAACACCAATAGAAACAGTTAGGAACCCACAGGTTCAAGACATAGTTGATAGAGTGCTGAAAGAAAAACAAGGGTTAATCAGTGAGGAAATCACTGTGAGCCAGCCGGAAGAAAGGATATTCAAAATTAACGGTGTGCCAATAATACGAAATGGTGTTTTAGATGGAGCGGTATTAGTTTTTCACAATATTACTGAACTGAGACGGCTTGAAAAAGTAAGGCAGGATTTTGTGGCTAATGTTTCCCATGAATTGCGCACACCTTTAACTAGTATCAAAGGATATGCAGAGACGCTTTTAGAGGGAGCGCTCCAGGATAAAGATAATGCTAAGGATTTTATAGAAATAATTTACCGTGATAGTGACCGTTTGGCAAAATTAATAGACGATTTATTAGATTTATCCAAGATAGAATCTGGGAAACTAAAGATGGATTTTTTGCCTATTGATATCCTTGAGATAATCAGTCGTACTATAAAGCTGTTGGATGCCCAGGCAAAGAGAAAATTTATCTCTATAAGTTTAAATGTTACTGGCGAATTGCCTAAGATTTTAGTGGATGAAACAAGGATTTCTCAAGTTCTTCTGAATCTATTGGACAATGCCATAAAATACACTCCAAATGGTGGAAAAATTTCCATCTCGGCTTTTACAAAAGACGGCTTCGTTCAGGTAGATATTAGTGATACAGGAATAGGTATATCAGAAAAAGACATTCCAAGGATCTTCGAAAGGTTCTACCGCGTAGATAAAGCCCGCTCCCGCGAACTCGGTGGAACTGGCTTGGGCCTATCTATTGTTAAACATATCGTTCAAGCACATGGTGGCCAGGTTTGGGTTGAGTCAGAACTTGGCCAGGGTTCTACATTTAGCTTTACCATCCCGCAGGCGTAATCCCTTCAAAATACCTTCAAAAAAATTCACAAAAAGTTCACATTCCCTTAAAGATATTGTCACGCCTTTGAGTTAAACTTTCTTTGGAAAATAAGGGAGTCGGCTTAAAGAATGATAAAAGATATTTTTCAAATAATAATTGCACTCATCCTTCTTTTTGGTTTAGTTTTTATATTACTACGGTTTGTTAAATACAGGAGAACTAATACTTATCTACTTATCAATTTATTTAACAATCTTAGCATTGGAAAGAATAGTGGGAAAAGAAACATTGCTATGAAAAATGAAGAAGATATTAATAGTAGATGACGAGAAAGAACTAATTGCTTTAGTCAGTTTGCATATGAGAATGACTGGCTACGAAGTTTTAATCGCTACTAATGGCGAGAATGCATTGGTTGTAGCCCGGCAAGAAAAACCAAATCTTATCATATTAGATCTTATGATTCCTAAAATAGACGGATGGGATGTCTGTAAGCGTTTAAGGCAAGATCCTGAAATAAAAAATATACCTGTAATCATGCTTACTGCGCTAGCAGAAACCGAAGATAAGTTGAAAGGATTTGAAGCAGGGGCTGATGATTATGTGACAAAGCCATTTAGTCCAAGAGAGCTTATTGCCCGAGTCAAGAGAGTTTTGGCCAGGGTAGAAGCCAAAACCGCGATACCTAAGCGGTATATTAAAGGTAAAGTAGAAATTGATCTATTAGAAGATTTGAAGGTTAATATCGAAGGTAAAGAAGTGGTCCTTACTCAAAAAGAAAAAAAGATACTTAAGACTCTTTTGACAAGACCTGGAGAGCTTTTTAGCCGAGATGAGATATTGGACAATGTTTGGGGGGATGGGGTTGTAGAATACGGCAATATTGATGTGCATATCCGGCATCTTAGAGAAAAGATAGAGCAAGACCCCGATAATCCGCAGATTATTAAAACTGTTTCCGCGGCAGGTTATCGAATCGAAATTTAAAGTTTACAGAAAATTCACAACCCTTTAAGGATTTTGTAAAAACAATTTGTAGAATTATACCAGAAGGCAGGAGAAAGATGAAAAAGATAAAAAGAAAAATAAAGGAGAAGCTCAAAAGATGGATATCTTTTTTTGAGGAAGGTTATCGACGAAGAGATAAGAGAGATGCAGAGTTTCTACCAAACAAATTAAAAAAGGAGGGAAGCAAAATGAAGAAATTGGTTTTTCTGGCGGTGGTTTTGGTGGTGGGGGTTTTCCTGGCGAGCGCGCTTTATGCAGGAGAGATTGACCTTTTGCTTGAGAAGTTGGTTGACAAAGGCGTTTTAACTGGAGCAGAGGCGCAGCAGATTAAGTATGAAACACAGGAGCAGGTAAAAAAAGAAATTGCTATGGGCAAGTATTCTTTATTACCAGCGTGGGTGCAGAATATGAAATTAAAAGGGGATTTGAGGTTACGTTATCAATATCATCATGAGAAGCAGGCAGGTAGTTACGAGAAGGATACCCATATCGGAAGGGTGCGTATGAGATTAGGATTAGAGACCCAGATTAACGATAGGATTTTAGCAGGGATAGGAATTGCCACTAATTCAAGCGGTGACCCGAGGTCTACTAATATGACCTTTGGCTCTGGAGGGCATTCCTCAAAGATGGAGATTCGGCTTGATTATGGTTATGCCAAGTATATGCCTTTTTCGTATCTTACTTTGGTTGGCGGAAAGATGTTGTTAGGCGATGTCTTATGGGAGCCATCGGATTTAATCTGGGATACAGATATTACACCTGAAGGCGCAGTAGCTTCTTTTAATAAGGATGTTACGGATAATGTGGGTCTGTTTATGAATATAGGTATACTTCCCCAAACTGCAGACACAAGCGATAATGCCGATCCGATAAATCTTTATCTTCTTCAGCCAGGGGCATCTTTTAAGTTAAATGAGAATGTGAAGTTAAAGGGTGCCTTTACCTATTATAATTTCTCTAATACAAAAAATACTGCTTATCCTACAGGTTCTTGGTATAAAAGTTCTAATACCAAGAGCGGCTCGAATTGGGCTTATGATTATCGTTTAATTAGCCCTGTTTTGGAGTTAAGCATTAAAGAGCCATTTAAGGCATTTGGAATAAGTTTTCTGGATTTTGAGAGTTTAAAATTCTTCGGCGAATATGTTAACAATACCGCAGTAGACAAGAAGAATACCGGTTTCTCCTTAGGATTTAAACTTGGTAAAGACAAGGTTGAAAGATGGGGCGATTGGCAGTTTAAGTATATTTATGCAATGTTGGGTAAAGACGCAACGCTTGATACTACCCCTGACTCTGACCGTTATGGAGGTCGGACTGCAATCAGAAGCCATGAAGGGGCTTTATCTTTTGGCTTAAGCAAGAATACTTCTTTGGATTTTGATGTGTATCGTTCTTGGAGAATAAATGGCAATGCCAAAGCGCCGGAAACCTTGGTTCAGGTTGATTGGAATTTAAAGTTCTAAGAAAATAATTAATAAGACGCCCTGCGCTTATGTAGAATTGCGCTGGCCTGTCTAATCTAGACAAAAGGAGGTAATAAGAGATGAAAAGATTAGTAGCAGTAATGGTAGTAGGGCTTCTGGGGCTTGGTTTAGCCTATGGCAGGTGTTTTGCTAAAGAAAAAATTGTAATGGCTGGTTCAACTACGGTTTTGCCGATTGCGCAAAAAACCGCAGAAGTTTTTATGGATGAAAATCCGAATGTAGATATAAGTGTGCGCGGCGGGGGTTCAAGCGTTGGCATTACCGCGCTTATTGACGGCACTTGCGATATTGCAGATTCTTCAAGGCCAATCAAGGATACAGAGATTCAAAAAGCAAATTCACGCGGGAAAGATCCGGTAGCGCATATTGTGGCACTTGACGGGATAGCGGTTGTAGTTAATAAATCAAACCCCATATCCAAGCTTTCCAAAAAGCAGGTCAGGGATATATATACAGGTAAGATTACTGATTGGTTTCAGCTTGGCGGCAATCCGGGTAAGATAGTAGTTGTCTCTCGAGATACCTCAAGCGGAACATTTGAGGCGTTTGGCGTTTTGGTAATGAATAATGAAAAAGTTATTCCTAGCGCTTTGATGCAAGCGTCTAATCAGGCAGTTGCCCAGATAGTTGCCCAGACCCCCGGAGCAATAGGTTATGTGGGGTTAGGGTTTATGTCCAAAGAATTAAAGCCGGTTGAGATTGACGGGGTTATGCCTTCCAAGGAAACAGTCCTCTCTGGCAAATATCCTGTAACCCGTCCGCTTTTTATGTATACAAACGGCAAGCCGCAAGGTGTAACTAAAGAATACCTTGATTTTGTAAAAAGTCCAAGGGGGCAAGATTTGGTTGAGACGCAGGGTTATGTCGGGTTAAAGTAACTTTAAGCGTTTACTCATTTACCCAGTAGAACGGAGTAAGCCTGATAACGCGGCAGGATTTAAAGCCTGCCGCGCCTCCATTAAACTATATGAATTATAAACGCGCAAAAGAAAAAATTTATGAATGGATCTTCCTTATTTTGGCTTTTGCTTCTTTGTTTTTTCTTGTGGGGATTATGCTTGTTCTTTTTAAAGAAGGAACGCCAATTTTTAAGGAAGTAGGTTTTTTTCAATTTATATTCGGCACAAAGTGGTATCCAACTTACGAGCCGCCGGAGTTTGGAATACTTCCACTCATTTTAGCTTCTTTGTGGGTAACCTTTGGAGCGATTTTAGTTTGCTTTCCTTTAGGCATCGGAAGCGCGCTTTACCTTAACGAAATCGCTGGCACAAGTCAAAGAAAGTTTTTAAAACCTCTTATTGAACTTTTAGCAAGCATACCTTCAGTTGTTTATGGATTTTTTGGTTTAGTAGTAGTTGCGCCTTTTTTGCAGAGATTGTTTAATCTACCTACAGGCCTGACCGCTTTAACCGCAAGTTTGATTTTAGGGATTATGGCAACGCCTGCGGTCTGTAGCATTGCTGAGGATGCTTTAAGTTATGTCCCGCGCTCATTTAGAGAAGCCTCCTTTGCCTTGGGCGCAAATAGGTGGCAGACTTTAACAAAGGTAGTAATCCCTGCTGCAGGCTCAGGGCTTTCCACAGCGGTAATTTTAGGGATGGGCCGGGCAATAGGTGAGACGATGACAGTCCTGATGGTTTCTGGAGGAGCAGCGGTAATGCCTAAGACTTTTTTAGAACCAGTAAGGCCTATGACTTCCGCAATTGCTGCAGAGATGGGAGAAGCGCCTATGGGGGGAAGCCACTATCACGCCTTATTTGCTATTGCGCTTATTTTGTTTTTAATTACCTTTATTTTTAATATTATCGCGGAGGTTATTTCGCGTAGGTTTAGGATAAAGTTAGGATTAAGCGGATAAAGATGAATAAAGATTTTATTCAGAGGATAGGTTTCCTTTTGCTTTTTGTTTGCATTATAACCACGCTTTTTTTCTTAGGGGCAATAATTTATTTTATCTTTGTTAAGGGCATATCAATAATCTCCTGGGAGTTTTTAACCCAGTCGCCGCACAATGCAATGACTGAAGGTGGTATTGCGCCGGTGATTTTAGGGACCCTATATCTAACCTTAGGGGCAATGATTTTTGCTGTGCCTTTGGGATTAGCCTGCGCGATTTATCTTTGCGAGTACTCACCTAAGAGCGTTGTCGTTAATATTATCAGGGTAAGCATTAATAACCTTTCAGGAGTTCCTTCAGTTGTTTTTGGGCTCTTTGGCTTGGCGGTCTTTGTCAATTTTTTTAACTTTAAGGTCTCGATTCTTTCCGGAAGTTTAACCTTAGGAATCCTCGCCCTTCCTTTAATTATTTCTGCTTCGCAGGAAGCGCTTATAGCGGTTCCGCATTCAATCCGCGAGGCATCGCTTTCTTTAGGCGCAAGCAGGTGGCAGACGATTAAAAGGATTGTTTTACCAACGGCTTTACCTGGCATACTGACCGGAATTATCTTAAGCGTAGGAAGGGTAGCAGGAGAGACTGCGCCGATATTATTTACTGCCGCTGCCTTTTACAAAAAGGGTTATCCTAAAAGTATCTTTAGCGAGGTGATGGCTTTACCTTACCATATATACGCCTTAATGACTGAAGGGACGCATCCGGATAAACAAAAGGCAATTGCCTATGGCTGCAGCCTTGTCTTGCTTTTTCTGGTTTTATTTATTTCAGGGATAGCAATATATATGCGTCAAAGACAGAGGAGTTATTATGGATAGCAATGTTAAAATGCAGGCAGAGAATGTTAACTTTTTTTATGGCACAACCCAGGCCCTTAAAAATATAAATTTAAATATATTTAAGAATAACGTTACAGCCTTAATCGGTCCTTCAGGATGTGGAAAATCTACCTTCATAAGATTATTTAATCGGATGAACGAACTTGTCCCTAACACTAAACTTTTAGGAAGGATTTACCTTGATTGCCAGGATATAAATTCTCCTTGTGTGGATGCGGTTGATATAAGGCGAAGGATAGGGATGGTTTTTCAAAAACCAAATCCTTTCCCAAAAAGTATTTTTGATAATGTTGCTTATGGTTTAATGGTAAATGGAGTAAAAAGCAGAAGTTTTATCGAAGAAAAAGTAATCCAGTCCCTTAAGAAAGCAGCCCTTTGGGATGAGGTTAAAAATCGTCTTAGGGAAAGCGCCCTTAGTTTATCCGGTGGTCAACAGCAAAGATTATGCATTGCCCGTTGTCTTGCAGTTGAAACTGAGGTAATTCTTTTTGACGAACCCTGCGCAAGTTTAGACCCCATTTCAACCGCCAAGATTGAGGAACTTATTTTAAAGTTGAAAAAAGATTACACTATTGTTATAGTAACTCATAATATGCAGCAGGCAGCAAGGATTTCTGATTACACAGGCTTTTTCCTTTTAGGTGAATTAATCGAATTCGGAAAGACCCAGGAATTATTTACTGCCCCCGAAGACAAACGCACTGAAGATTATATTACAGGAAGGTTTGGTTAAAATGAAAAGGCTTTTGTTTGTTTGTGTTGAAAATTCCTGCCGTAGCCAGATGGCTGAAGGCTTTGCCAGAAAAATAGGCAAAGGCATAGTTGAGGTGTTTAGCGCAGGCTCAAGGCCTTCAGGAAATATTAATCCTTTGGCTGTTGAGGTAATGCAGGAGGCAGGGGTTGATATTTCGGCCTATGACTCCAAAGGATTTAACGATTTACCAATAAAGAAGTTTGATTATGTTGTTAGTCTTGGTTGCAAAGATATCTGTCCTTTTGTGCCAGCAGATAAACACATTGAATGGAATATACCTGACCCTAAGGGTAAAGAGATAGATTTTTTTAGAAGAGTTAGAGATGAAATCAAGCAGAAGGTAATAAAACTTATTCAAGATATCCAAGAGGAAAAATAGGGAGAGGATTTATGTTAAGACATTTTGATGATGAGTTAAGAGAGTTAAAAACAGATGTATTGAAGATGGGGGCAATGGTTGAGGAGGCTATTTTTAAATCTATTGAAGCCCTTAAACATCTAAGCGCCGAAGAAGCCGATGCGGTGGTAACTAATGATAAAATAATAGACGAATTAGAACTTAAAATTGAAGAGAGGAGTTTAGGCTTTTTGGCATTACAACAACCTATGGCAATTGATTTACGCTTTATCACTATGGCTATGAAGATTACCACTGAATTAGAAAGGATGGCTGATTTGGCGGTTGATATTGCTCAACGTGTCTTTGAGCTTGTTGACAAGCCACTTTTAAAACCCTTAATTGACATCCCCAAATTAACTACAATAGCCCAACAGATGACCAAGGATACTATCAGCGCATTCATAAATAAAGATGCAGATTTGGCTAGTAAGGTAATTTTGATGGATTCACAGGCAGATAATTTACGCAATATTATACAGCAGGAATTAATAAATGATTATATGGCTAAAGATCCAACCACAGTAACACGTGCCGTACCATTGTTATTGATTGCCCGCCATCTTGAGCGTATATGTGACCATGCTACCAATATTGCGGAGGATATCATTTATATGTGCTCTGCTAAAATAGTGAAGCACCATCCAGAAAAAATTAAAGATTAAACCCTGTTTACTCTTTGCATTTTTATAATCCACCGCAGTCAGTTTATTTTTGTTTATATCAGTCAATTTTTATGTTAAAATAACAAGGTCAAAAACATATTTATTTTTTGAAGAAAAGTTATGTCAAAGAAAGTTTACCTTAATGGCTGATGGCTGCGTTACCTTAAGCGAGCGCTAATGAGTCGAAGGGCTGTAGTGGGATTATGGAAAGATGGTAATTCTACTGTTTATTTATACAGCCGCTTATTTTTTATGGCGTCAATTCATTAATTTTAAAAGATAATTATGCTAAAGAGAATTTTTATTTTTGGGGTTCTTATAGGTATGGCACTGGTTTCTACTGGGTGTGCGGTGTTTTTGATTGGTGCAGGCGCAGGAGGGACAGTGTTATGGCAAGGCGGTAAGGTGATTTCAGAAGAAAATGCATCAATGACTCAGGCGGTTTCAGCTACAAAGGCTGTTTTTAAAGCCAAAAAGATTAACCTTACTACTGAGGTTACAAAGAATGCCGTTGTTCAACTGAGAGGGGAAGACACGAAAAATACTAAGATTGCGGTTGATATCTTTGAAGTTAGTTCCCATAGCGTGCGTATAGAGATACGCGTAGGATTAGGAGAAGATATCGCGGGCCGCCAACTGCTTGCGCAAATCAAAAAGAGACTTTAATCCAGGGGGTGCTGAATGCTGAAGAAAATCAAAATTATAATTCTGGTAATTGTTATTATTCTGGCATTTAGTTTAGTCAGGGATTTTCTTATCAAGTCGCTCATCGGCAGTGTCGCCAGTAGCGTTACCGGTGCCCCTACTAAAGTAGGAGGTCTTTCCTTAAGCATAATAAGGCAATCTATCAAAATAACAAATTTCAGGATGTATAATCCTGCGGGCTTTCCACAAGATATCCTTGTTGATATTCCCAAGATGGGAGCTACCTGTGATTTGGGAGCACTTATAAAAGGCAAAATTCATCTCAAGCGTATAGATTTTGAACTTAAAGAAGTAGTTATAGCCAAAAACAAGGAAGGAAAACTTAATGTAGATTCTCTTAAGATAATTGAGGAAAAGAAAGCAGGGGCTCCTGAGAAAGGTGTAAAGAAACCTGCAAAAGAGATGGCGATACAAATTGACGTGGCAAATTTGGCTATCGGTAAGATAGTCAGTAAGGATTATAGCGTTGAGGGTCAGCCGGTTATCAAGGTATACGATGTGAATCTGAATAAGAGTTATAAGAATATTACCAGCGTTCAGCAACTCGCTGTGTTGATTATTTCTGAGCCATTAAAGGCAGCAGGTATCCAGGGGCTTAAAGTATACGCTGCTTCTATGCTCACTGGTGTAGCGGCTTTGCCGGTTGCTGCTGTATTAACCTTTACGGGCAAAGACTACGCGCAAGCTTCCTTTAATGTAACATTTGATAAGGCATATAATACAGGATTAGAGGTGCTTAAGGAGGCGGGAGTAGTTAAAAGAGAGAATAAAGCCGATGGCATTATAAGCGCAGAAGTTAATGGCGCAGGCCTAACTTTTAAACTTAAGAAGCTCAACGATACAACTACTGAAATCACCGTCTCGGCGCGCAAATTAGGGCTTCCTAAACCCGAAGTTGCCTCTGGAGTGATATATCAGATAACAGATAAATTGAAGTAAAATGCGCGTTGCTTTCCTAAAAATATTCTGTAAGATAAGAGATATTTACCCACCCTCGATTTTTTAACCGATTAAATTCATCGGACTATTACCGCGCAGCCAGTCTATTTTTGTTTATATCACCCCCTTTTTATATTAAAATAACAACGTCAAAAACATATTTATTTTTTGGAGAAAAGTTATGTCAAAGAAACTATATTTTTGAAATATTTGGTATGATTGATGGGTGCAGTATTATACGAGTGTTGTAGGATTTTTGGTAAAGATTTGGTAAGGTTTGGTATTACCAAGGAATAATGATGTCACACAGAATATATTGCTTAATTTTAAGGAAAGGGTATAATATTAGTAAATAATAGTATTCTTTAGTATTCTTTGTATAAAATCTACAAAATGGACAAACTACTAACTGTTAAAGACGTTGCCGAATATCTCCAGATGAGCAAAGAGAAAGTTTACAAACTTGCTCAACAGGGGAAGATTCCGGTTTCAAGAATCGAAAACCAATGGCGTTTTAGGCTCGATAGGATAAACGCTTGGCTTGAAGCGAATGAAGTTTACAAAGGTCCCAAACATTTTAAGAAAACGAAAAAGAAAAAATGAGGCATTCGTATTTTTTAATTTCTGTATAAAATAGAAAGAACTTAGATTTATGTTTAAAATATGCATTAGTTAGAGATTTTTATTTAACTAAATTTTAGATTTTAAAGATATTGTTAGAGAAAGGAGTATTCAATGAATTTTTGGGAAAGCGAGTTTATTAAGCTAAAAAGTGTATTAGAAAAATTAGGATGGCGAAATGTTAAAATTAGAGATAGCAATTTAGATGAATGGTACAGCCAAGGCGTATTATATTCTAATTTTGTTAAGAGAGGGATGGCTATTCATATTGAGTACGGAGATGAAGATTGTGTCTTTGGTGAAGATTGCTAAAAATAAATATAATCAAGCAGCAATGGAATTGCGAAACCACGCCTTATTGGAGCCAAAAATCAAAAGAATATAATTTTTTGCTCATAATGCATGAGCATTTATTTGTATTTGAAAAGTAGGGGAATCTTTTATCTATAAGAGAGGCCAAAAGAATTATAAATCATATTTTTTCCTTTAAAGACTCTTGCGCCGTTACACAAACTCAATCAAAATGACCAGACAAATTCAAAGAGTTCCATTTTATCTTGATACTAAAGGTATTTCACAACTCCCCCTTGAGGAAATTAGATATATTTTAAGGGGAGTGGATGATATAATTGCTAAAGGTGGCCGTGCATTACTAGCAAAAATTTTAAAGGGTTCGAAGGATAAAAAGATCATTGAACGAAGACTGAATAACTCGCCTGTTTACGGATATTTTAAGAACCTTACTATAGGTGAAATTACTGCTAAGATTGATTGGTTGATTTTGAAAGGTTATCTTAAGATTGTATATGATTACCGGTTGCCCTTGCTTGTATATACTGACAAAGGCTGGGCTATTGAGATGGATACATATTCGGATGAACTTTTAGCCGGCTTTGATAAGTTATTAGATTTAGGTTTAGGTAGAGATTGCTATGATATGACCTACCTAAAAGACCGTAATCGTCAAATGATTTTTTTATTATTGGATAAAGTAAAAGCAACGAGGAATTCCAGGTATATCCCCATTTTAGAGTCCTGGGAGAAAATTGAGTATAAAAAAGTCCAAAAGAAAATTAGACATGTAATTAATGAACTTAAGGCATGATAAGGGCAAATCATGGATGTATGTGACTATAAAGAGATAATGAGACAATTCTATGCCTGTTTGGCTGATTTTATATCTAATAAGCCAGAGATAATTGAAGAAATGGCAGATGAAGAACGCTTTTTTGCAAACCTTAATATGTCCGAAGCAGAAAGACGGAATCTCGTTTTTGACTGGTATATTTTTGATTACAAAAGTGAAGTCTTGTCTAAAAATCTTTTACAGTATTTTCTTGAAAAAGCCGAACTTAATGAAGATTTAAAAGCCATATACAAAAGATTTAAAGATGGAATTTTTAGTATTTTTGAAGTTAAAGCCTTGAGAATCGGTAAAGAAATGATAGTCTGTGATCTTGCGACCGGTAAGGAATATGGCATAAAAGATACAACCCTTACTCGACAGATTTCAAAAGGGCAATGCGGATTTTTGAGGGTACTTCCCTTTGAGGATTATTATATTCTGACTGGTACAGGATATTTTTTTCCTCAAGAGGCAAGCCATTTCATCAAACTATTTTTCATGGATGCTGAAAAACATAAAAAACCTTTTAAATTAACGCCTCTTATTATTTATAAGATATTCTTCGCACAGGAAGAGCCGGAAAAACTACCGGCTATCGAACGCTTTAGACTTTTTTGTCAGGAAGGAGGCCTTAAAGAAGACTATATTAATGAAATAATCCAAAGTATAAGAAAAGAGGCGTTAAATAAAGGAGACCCTCAGGATATCCAAAAAGAAATTATTGCTAAGATAAAACCTCATCCTGAGTTAGACGTTAAAGAAATAATACAGGCTTTTATGGATGTGTGGAATGGTTTTGTTTCAGAACAGAATGGTTACGTCGAAAAAGGACCTCTTGAAACCGCCCTTATTAATGCCTTTATGGGTTATGTTCAGTTAAAAGTAAATCCGAAAAGATTTAAAGATGAGAAAAGAGCTTCACAAAGAGCAGAAGAACTGTTAGAGGAATGGTTAAAAACACCGCGTCAGGAGTTAGATGGAAGAACGCCCGAAGAAGTTATTCTTGAAGAGCGGCAGAAACTCGGAAATCTGGAAAAAGGAGTGAAATTCAGAATTAATATAAGCGCTCTTATGCCAGGCGAAGAAGTTGTCCAAAAAGCCAACGAAGCATTTGCCAGGGGCAGGAAGTTATTAATACAAAATAAACCCAAGGAAGCCATAGAATCTTATAAGGAATATATTTCCCTTCATTCTCAAAACCCCGTTGTCTGGCATAATATGGGAATAGCTTATATCCTTTTGATGGACAGAATTAATGCCGAAAAATGTTTCAAAAAAGCACTTGAAATTAAACCTGATTATGAGTTGGCGAAGCGTAATATGGAAATCCTTAACAATGCCACCCGGAAAGACATAGAGCGCATGGCCAAAGAATATAGAGTTAAGATGGTAAATGAAGATAAAGAAATGGAAATGCCATATGAAGAATAAAGCAGGTAGTGAATCCCCTTTAGATAATGTTAGACGATTTTAAGTCACGTTCATTCAACGGTGTTTTATGTAAACTTTAAATCAAGACCTACAAAATTTATAATTCACTATGAAACAAGAAGTCGCAACAAAAAAATTCTTCATTCGCACTCTGGGCTGGCCGTTGGTGCAAGTACCGCGATATGATTTTGGGCATATTAAAAGGGTTAAGTGATTTGGAATGATGGAGTTAAGCAAATAGGACATAATTTCAATATTTGAACTTATGTACAAGGAAATCAAAATAAGGAAGGTAAAACAGGGGTCTTATGCAGTGTGAACAGAATGTTCATGAATTATGAACAGCCCTTTGTGCAGAAGTCAAGCCAGAAGCGAATGATTATTCACTAAAAGTGAATATCTTGATATCAAGAAAGCAAAAAACTTAAATATATGCCTTCGTTACAATAACGAAAATATTGACAAAAAAGGCATAATTCGTTACAATAACGAATTGTAAAGGAGGAGAATGGGTGATTTTAACAAGCATCTTGAGCTGGCAAGGGAAAAGTTGAAAGCAACATTTGACGCCTTCCATAAGAAGCAGAGCACTGTTGTAGGCGATCTGGGGACAAAGGTTGTTGAGCATCTTGTTGAGGCTGATGCCGCAAGAAACAATGAGCATTTCGGCGACCATCAAAGCAGGCACGAGTACGCCAACAAGAATTTTACACCTGAAGTGAACAAGGCGATGAGGAAGGTATGGTTTGCTTACGGCGACTTGGGATACGACGGGGTGAATGGCAAAAGGGCAAGAGAAGTCATAGATAACCTGAAAATAATCATTGAGTTTTTGAGAAAAGGTTTGAGGTGAAGATACATGAAAAGGGTATTGAATAAGATAGCGAAGGCGTTTTCAGCAATTGAGGATGTTAAGGCGGTTGTGCTGTATGGAAGTTTTGCAAGGGGAGAATATACCTCAAGGTCTGACATTGACTTATTGATACTTACAACAGAAAAGAAAACATCGGAAGTTGTGCAGGAGGAAGTTATTCAGCTTGAGCAAGAAACGGGCAGGAATATCCAGCCCACTATAAGAACGCTTAAAGAATTGCATAAGACAGATACAGGCCTGCTTCAGAATATATTCCAGGAAGGCAAGGTTCTGTATTTGAGAGGAGCGGCGGATATTCCCTCTGCCATTCTTTTGCAGCAGAAGCCATTTCTTGTTTATACCTTCCAGTTGAACAGCTTAACCCAGAAGGACAAGGCAAGATTTAACAGGCAGCTTTATGAGCAGACAAGGAAGGGGTATAAGTACAAGGGCTTATTGCAGGAGCTTGGGGGTCAGAAATTATCTGCAGGATGCGTTCTTGTGCCTCATGCCGAGAAACAAAAAATAGAAAAATTCTTCAGGCAGTTTAAGGTGAAATTCAGTCAGTTGAAGGTGTGGAAATAAATTCTTAATGGGACGCTAAAGGATTAAACCTGAGGGGCTGGAAGAATTATTAAGGCGAGGATGAATAAGTAGAAAAATTAATAAGGTAAAAGAAGGATAAATTACAGATGAAAAAACTAACCCAGCAACAGAAAGAGGAGATTATCAAAAAGATTCAGCAAGATAAACCCCTTTCTGACGAATACAGGTTTTTGATTCCTTTTGAAACTGAAAGGGAATATGAACTTGTTTATGCCGGTAAAGAAAGAAAAGAAGATTATTTTTGTAGAGATTAAGTCCGATGAAGATACCGATGTAAAGAACCGGGATAAAATTGCCGGGGCAGCGGATTATTTTATGCAATTGAACAGCAAGATTGAAAAAATGGGATTGGAGTATTGTTTCTATTTTTTAACGCCGGCTGACTATACAGGATTTTTTGAAAAAGTAATAAGAAATAATAAGGCATTTATCGGAGAATTGCACGCAGGGCTACTGAGAAAGAGCAGAGAAGAATTGAAATATTAGACAAATCCTTCCCAGCTTCTATTATAAATTGCTAATGTAAGGATAAACTACCTTAACTTTTACGAGTCATACAAAAGCTTATAAAAAGTGTGCCTCTAAAATGGGAAGATCAAGAGAATTAAGCAGTTGCGACGAAAAAGGAAGGCGTATCGCAATCATTACATACGGCTGCCAGATGAATGTCAGGGATTCTGAGGTAATTTGCGGGCTTCTGAAAAAGGATAACTGGCAACTGACAACTAAGCCTGAGGAGGCCGATGTTGTTATATTGAATACCTGTTCTGTCAGGCAGCATGCAGAGGATAAGGTCTGGAGCGAAATTGGCAAATTCAAAACCCGCCAACCCGCCAACTCGCCAACTCGCCAACTCGCCAACTCGCAAACTCCTAAACCCATAATAGGTCTTGTCGGCTGTATGGCCCAGAATTACAAGGAAGATGTTTTTAAGCGCGCCCCTGAAGTGGATTTCGTAGTAGGTCCTTCTGACATAGCAAAGATTCCAAAAATAATTCAGCGCCTTATGAATTCCCAACTCCCAACTCCCAACTCCCAACTCTTTGAATCAAAAATCTTAGAAACGGACGGAGGTTTGCGTCCGGATGAAATATATCACACTGGTTTTTATTTAGGAGGAAAACACGCCTATGTGGTAATATCCGAGGGATGCTCTAATTTTTGTTCTTATTGCGTGGTGCCTTATGTCAGGGGAAATTTGCGCAATAGGGATTACAGGGATATTTTAAGAGAAATAGAAGAGGCGATTGATAAAGGCATAGACGAGATTACCCTGCTTGGGCAGAATGTTAATGAGTATGAGTCGGGAGTCAGGAGTCGGGAGTCAGGAGTCGGGAGTCAGGAGTCGGGAGTCGGGAGTCAGGAGTCGGGAGTTAGTTTTATAGATTTATTAAGGATGATTAACCAGATAAAGGGGTTAAAGGCATTTAGTTTTATTACTTCGCACCCTAAAGACACAACCTTGGATTTATTTAAGGCAATGGCGGATTTAGAGAAACTAAAGAAATATCTTCATCTGCCAGTTCAGTCAGGTTCGGATAGAATCCTAAAACTTATGAATCGCGGATACACTAAAGAATTCTATTTGGATTTAGCCAAAAACTATCGTAAAATTGTAAGGGATGGGGTTTTAACCACGGATATTATAGTTGGGTTTCCTGGTGAAACAGAAAAGGATTTCCAGGAAACCTATGATTTAGTTAAAGATATAAAGTTTGACGCCGGGTATTTCTTTAAGTATTCTCCGCGGCCGCATACCTTAGCCGCGCAATTTAGAGATGATGTCCCGCGCGAGGAAAAGGAAAGAAGGCATAGCCTGATTCTTAAACTGCAAAAAGAGATATCCTCAAGGAGTAAAGGCAAAAGTAAAAAGTAAAAAGGCAAAAGTAAACAATACAAAAATGGAGAAGGTCAAGTGTTAGGTAAAGGCGCAAGGATTATTATTGTTTTTTTAACACTTAACACTTTACACTTTACACTTTACACTCCATCTTACGCCTTAGATTTAGCAAGGATGAGGGAGTATTTTTTAAGAGGGGATTACTCATCCTGTATAAAAGAGGGGGAGAGGATTTTAGCAGATACCAAAGACTATAAGGATATTGACGCAGTATATTATCTTTTGGGCCTAAGTTATATGAAGGAGGGAAATTATTTGCGCGCCTCAGATATATTTGAGATAATTCTACAGGAATTTAAAAACAGCCCATTTAAAGAGGAGGCAAAATTAGGATTGGCAGACACATATTTCTTAAGAGGGGATTATACCAAGGCATCCAGTCTTTACAAAGACCTTATGTCTTCATTCCCTCAAACTAAACTTAAGGCGCAATTATATTATAGAATTAGCCAATGCGCTTACAAAACAGGTAATACCCTGGAAGCCGAAGAGTATTCAAGCAGGTTAAAAAAAGAATTCCCTTTAAACATAGAATCTGAATTAGCCACAGATTTAAATCCTCCTGCGTCGTTTTATACGGTTCAGGTGGGTTGTTTTTCAAATAAACAAAATGCCCAGAACCTTACGCAGAGGTTAATCAAGAATAACTACCCCGCTTATATTGAAGAGTTGAATTCTTTAGAAAAAACCGTGTATCGCGTAAGGGTCGGTAAGTTTAAATTACTAAAAGAGGCGGAGGTTTTAAGAGATAAACTCTCCAGAGAAGGATACCCTACAAAAATATACCCTTAAAATCAATCCTAAAATATTTATTTATGTCAATCCCAAAACAAACCAGGCAAAGAATTATATTTCTGTTAGGCCCTACTGCTAGCGGAAAGACTGACACCGCGGTTTGCCTGGCTAAAAAAATAAAAGGTGAGATTATTTCTTGCGATTCTATGCAGGTCTATAAAGGTATGGATATCCTAACCTCAAAACCTAAGATGAATTTAAGAAGGAAAATACCCCATCATTTAATTGATATAGTATCACCAGAATATGAATATAATGTCTCTAAATACCGCCAGTCAGCCATGATTAAAGTCAAAGAGATTTTAAAAAAAGGCAAGGTCCCGATTTTTGTTGGAGGCACTGGTCTTTATGCCTCAGTGATGCTGGATGGTATCTTTGAGGTTAAGGCAGAGGATAAGTTGTTGCGTAAGCGGCTGTATAAGGAGGCGCAGGACCGCGGCAGCATTTATTTGTACAATAGGTTAAAGGTGATAGACCCCGAGGCAGTTTTAAAAATTCATCCTAACGATACCAGGCGAATTGTGCGGGCGCTTGAGGTGTTTTACTTAACAGGTAAACCAATTTCTTATTTACAGAAGCAGAGGGTAGGTTTGTTAAAAGAATACGATGTAAAAATATTCTGTCTTGATTTAAAGCGGGATGAGTTATATAAAAGAATTGAAGAACGTATTGACAGGATGTTTGAGGATGGGCTTTTGGATGAGGTTAAGAAACTTCTTAAACTGAAATTAAGCCGCACAGCTAACTGCGCTATCGGAATAAAAGAGATAAAAGGATATTTAAATGGTTTGTATGATTTAGATGAGGCAAAGCGCCTGATGAAATGCAATAGTCGTCTATACGCTAAAAGACAACTTACCTGGTTTAGAAAAGATAAGAGGATTAACTGGATTCCAGTTAAAGTTACAGATAAACCCGAAGACCTAGCTAAAAAGATTTTGGCGAAATGGAAAGAGTTTTATTAGTTACAGTAAAATTAGACTCTGAGAAAAATAACTGGGGAATTTTAGATATTGCCCAGGAGACGGAAGAACTTGCGGCGAGTTCTGGCGTTTATGTCGTAGATAACATAACATGCCTGCGCGAGAAACCCACGCCGAATCTTTTTATAGGCAAGGGCAAGGTAGAAGAGATTGCCTCTATATGTTGCCAAAAGAATATAGACACAGTTATCTTTAGCCATGATTTATCAGGGACGCAGCAGAGAAATTTAGAAGAGGTCTTTGGCAGAAAGACTATTGACCGCACGCAGTTGATTTTAGATATATTTGCCCAGCATGCAAAGAGCCCTGAAGGAAAGATGCAGGTGGAGTTGGCGCAGTTGGAGTATCTTATGCCGCGGCTTGTTGGAAAGGGGATAATGCTTTCGCGTTTAGGAGGTGGCATAGGCACAAGGGGTCCAGGGGAACAGAAATTGGAGGTTGACAGGCGCAGGATAAGAAGGAGAATTGAGCAATTAAGAATGTCTTTAAAAGACGTAAGTTTGCATCGTCAGATTATACGCAAAAAAAGAAAAGATAATCAGATTCCTGCGGTAACATTAGTAGGATACACCAATGCCGGAAAATCTACTTTAATCAATGCCTTGGTTGGCGCCAGCCAGACGGTTCAGGATACCCTATTTACAACTTTAGACCCGCTATCTAAGAGTCTGCGTCTTGATAACGGAGAAAACATAGTTATCTCAGACACAGTAGGTTTTTTACATAACCTCCCACATCATCTAATTGAGGCCTTCAAGGCTACCCTGGAAGAGGTGTCTGAGGCTGACCTTTTAATTCATGTTGTGGATATTAGTCATCCTTTGGTTTATGAACACGCCAGGGCAGTGGCTACAGTGCTAAAAGAGATAGGGGCGGATGAGATACCTGTGATAACGGCGCTGAATAAAATTGACCTATTAACAGATAAATCCTGGCTTAATCGTTTAAGTCAGGATTTCCCAAACAGTATTCATATCTCCGCAAAATTAAATCAAAATCTCAATCTTTTGCTGGGCAAAATCCAGGAAAATTTTCAATCAAAGATGTCATCGTTAAGTTTGGTTATCCCGCTTTCCAGGATGGATTTAATAAATTTATTTTATAGACAGGGGAGGGTGAAAGAGATAAAATTTAGACAGAAGGATGTTAAAATAGACGTCGTGCTGCCTAAAATCCTTATTTCGCAATTATTGCAAAATAAGGAAATAAAACAGATTGATTAAATGCTCACAAGTCAGAGCTGTTCTATAGAGTCTAAATAATTTCAATTAAAAAACCTGCTGTTTTGCCGCTGATAGAGGATATCTCAAACAAGGTCCCTTGTTATACGCTTGAATTTGACAGAAGCAGTGAGGCTGTAGCACTATTAGAGAAACTTCAAGTCCCACGCCATAATCTGTAAATTAAAATCATTATGGACGAATCAAAGACCAGATTTTTCTTGACAAATCAGACCGTGTCCTTTATAATTTATTTCAGAAAGTCACTAAAAATAAGGATTAAGCGAAATGAATTATTTAAATGTAAGCGCTACATTAAGAAATCATAAGATGTATGTTTTTAGTATAGAGGATGTCAGGAATCTTTTTCCAGATGAAAAATTAAAAACGATAAAAAATAATTTTCTTCGCTGGATTTCTAAGGGGTATTTCGTAAGACTAAAAAGAGGCCTTTATGAGATTATTGATAAAGGTATGAATTTAAAGATTCCGGATTTATTTATTGCAAACAGGCTTTATGAGCCTTCCTATGTTTCTTTAGAAACCGCGCTTTCCTTTTATAGCATTATTCCGGATATCGCCGCAGGGGTTACTTCGGTAACTCTCAGGCCTACGCGCACATTTAAGAATAATTACGGCTCTTTTTTCTATCGCACCTGCCAAGAAAGGGCTTTTAGGGGCTATAGATTGATGTTATACGAAGGTTTTAAAGTCTCTATTGCGGATAAGGAAAAGGCGCTGGTTGATTTTTTGTATTATCGCATGCGTTCAGGTAGACATCCGGATTTTAAAGAAGAACGGCTAAACAAACATATCTTAAAAAAACTAAATTGGCAAAAGGTTTTATATTATGCAGGGCTTTTTAATCCAAAGACTCTTAAGTTGCTAAAGGAATGCAGGGAGTATGCCAAATGTTAAGTTTAGAGTACTTATTAGAAGAGGCAGAAGATAACGGACTACCTATCTTAAATAAAAGAGGTATTATCAGAGAATATCTACAGACGATAATTTTAAATAGCATTTATAAACATAATCTAGGAAAATTTATGTTTTTCACAGGAGGCACGGCTTTGAGGTTTTTTTATAATCTACCGCGCTTCTCAGAGGATTTAGATTTTGACACAGCAAGGCTGGACTTTGATGGATTCAAAAGTATCTTAAAGGATATAGAGAAAGGATTGCGTAAAGAAGGGCTATCTTTTAAGATTTCATCTGAAAGCAGAAAGAATCTTTTTATTGCTGAGATTAATTTTATAGACCTGATGAAATTATATGGGATTACTGATAAACGGGGATTGGATTTAATGCTTAAAGTAGAAGTTTATAGGCCTAAATGGAGACTAAGGTATGAATCTAATGTCTTGAGTCTCTACGGCTACAACTTTTCTAGTATTTTGTTGGGGAAAGGGAATCTTATCTCAGAGAAATTATGCGCCTTTCTCAAGAGGAAACTTGGAAGGTATATCTATGACTTACTATTTATGCTAAAAAAGAAATTCCCATTTAATAGGGCGGTTCTTGCCGCCAATAATGTAAAGGGCGAACCTAAAAAAATTATTTTAGAATATCTAAATAAATTGCCTAAGAAGGAGTTGAGTTACTTAGCCAATCAGGTCAAGGTGTTTTTATTTAAGGAGGAGGATGTGGAGTTGATTTTAAACGCCCCGCGTTATGCCCAGAAGTTTTTAGAAGATTATGAATAATCAGGAGGTAGAATACGGGCCTTAAGAAAAAATGGTCGAAGCCAAAGATGATTGTGCTGGTAAGAAATACACAAGAAGATATACCGCAGGGATGTAAGGGCGAGGAAACAGACTATTATACGACATGCTGAGAAGATGGTACAGAGGTAGTCGCCCGAGACATTCAGGGAGAACTTATCATTGTCCCTATAACCTGAGGGATAGGCAATTTGGAAGATGAGGTATTTACTTTAAATGAAACTGGCAGGGCTATTTGGGATAAGTAAATGGCAAAAAACCTTAAAAGAAACTGCCTAAAAGTTGGCAGGAGATTTTGAAGGCAGTTTAGATGAGATAGGAAAAGATGTTTTAGGATTAACTGAAGAACTATTAAAAAGAAGGATGATGGTGAAGCCAAAAAAATGCTTAATTCAGAATTTTCAATCGTTCAGAAAGAAGGACTTTCTCTTTCTAATAAGGCATTGTTAGGATTATTGCAAGAGGCGCTTTCAAAAGGCAATTCCCTTAGGCTGCGCGTTAAGGGTTTTAGTATGTTTCCTTGTATTATGCATAACGATATAGTCACCGTTTCACCTTTAAATGACAGCCTCCCATATATAGGTTTAGCAGTTGCCTTTCTTCATCCTTACACCAATAAACTGGTTATCCATAGGGTTATTCGGCAGATTCAAGATAAGGTTGTGATAAAAGGAGATTGCGTTTTTAGCAGTGATGGTTTAATACCACATAAAAATATCTTAGGGATAGTAACAAAAATAGAGAGAAATAATAGACAGGTACATTTTGGGATAATGTATGGTAGGTCTTTAGCCCTATTTTTTAATAAAACCAATGTCTTTAGTCTGCTTTTATATTTGGGAAAGAGATTTCCTTATGTTATTAGACAGACTATAAAACAGAAGTTCTTTATATAAAATATAAAAGTATTGCCGTGATAAGGTTTTAATATCTTCCACATATCTATTGTATAAGTCATTATAAAACAATAAGATACAAAAATCAATTAGAATATCTAAAAAATTTTATTATTTTTTCTTGACAAAATAATTAATTTATGTTATATTTTTAATGAAAATATAAAATATATAAAAGAAAAATTTAGGTGGTATCTATGCCTTTGTTTGATATTCAGATTAGTCCGGATGAACCTGTTTACGGCATAAGCGTAGCAAGTAAGTTAGTTGATTTGCCTGTTTGGACATTGCGTCAATTAGATAAGATAGGTTTGGTCTGTCCAAAAAGGATAGGCAGGAAAAGCCGTCTTTATTCTTTAAGGGATTTAAGAAAATTAGAATACATACATTATTTAATGGAAGAAAAGAGAGTGAATATCCATGGAATAAAGATAATTATTGAAAAAGAAATTCAGGAATAATTTTTTTATGATTTTGTTGGCACTCTCTATATAGGAATGCTAACTATTATAAGGAGATAAGATGAGATTAGATAAATTTACCACAAAATTACAAGAGGCGTTGCAGGATGCAATAAATATTGCCCAGCAACATCAGCATCAGCGGGTTGAACCTGAGCATTTAGTTTATACCCTTTTAAACCAGGAGGAAGGCATCGTGCCTTTAGTCCTTGAGAATTTAAAAATCCCCATTTCTGATTTTTCCCGGGCAATTAAGAATACCTTAGATGAAATGCCGCAGGTAAGTACCCAGGGCAACCAGATTTATTTTTCAGAAAGGATGAACAGGCTATTTCAGGGGGCGCTGGAGGAGTCGCGGTTATTAAAAGATGAATTCATATCAGGGGAACATATCCTTCTGGCTTTTGTCTCTGACAAAGAATTTCTAATGAATAAAGAGTTGAAGAAATTTGATTTGACAAAAGAAAAGGTCCTTCAGGCATTAAGTCAGATACGCGGGGCGCATCGCATTACAGATGAGAATCCTGAAGAAAAGTTCAATGCCCTGGAGAAGTACGGGCAGGACATTACAGAATTAGCCCAGGAGATGAAATTAGACCCTGTTATAGGCAGAGATAACGAGATTCGTCGCCTGATGCAGGTTTTGTCGCGCAGGACAAAGAATAACCCGGTTTTAATAGGAGATGCGGGCGTAGGCAAGACTGCAATTATTGAAGGATTGGCTCAGCGCATTGCATCAGGAGATGTCCCGGAGGGACTTAAAAACAAAAGGATAATAGCGCTTGATTTAGGCAGTCTTGTTGCCGGGACTAAGTTTCGCGGAGAATTTGAGAATAGGCTTAAGGCGGTTTTAAAAGAAATTCAGGTAAAAAACGGCCAGGTAATTTTGTTTATAGATGAACTGCATACCATAGTGGGCGCTGGCAGCGCTGAAGGCGCAATTGACGCATCAAATATGCTTAAACCTCTTTTGGCGCGAGGACAGTTAAGGTGTATTGGAGCAACTACCCTTGACGAATACCGAAAGTATATTGAGAAAGACCGCGCATTAGAGAGAAGATTCCAGCCAATATTTGTTGACGAGCCTTCTGTGGAAGATACTATTGCAATCCTCAGGGGATTAAAGGAGAGATATGAAGTCCACCATGGGGTGAGGATTAAGGATGCAGCGATTATTGCAGCCGCAACTTTATCAAACCGCTATATAACTGAACGCCGCCTTCCTGATAAGGCCGTGGATTTAATTGACGAAGCCGCATCGCGCCTGCGCATTGAGATAGACAGTATGCCACAGGAGATTGATACTGTTCAGAGAAAAATTATGCAACTTGAAATAGAAAGACAGGCGCTAAGAAAAGAAAAAGACGATGCCGCATTAGAGAAATTAAAAAAGATTGAAGAGGATATTGAGGCGTTAAAAAAAGATTTAGAGGCAAAGAAAAGGCAATGGGAAAAACAAAAAGATGTTATATTAAGGATTCGTGAGATTAAAGAAAAAATTCAGGATGCTAAGAATGAAGCCCAGGCGGCTGAAAAAACAGGGGATTTGGATAAAGTCGCTGAGATTAGATACGGTCGGCTGATAGAACTGGACAAGGAATTAAAAAAGTCAAACGATGAGTTAAATAGGTTGCAGGCGGATTCTTTAATGCTTAAAGAGGAAGTTGGCGAAGAGGATATAGCCAGGGTGGTCTCTGAATGGACAGGGATTCCATTGTTTAAACTTATGGAGTCAGATACCCAGAAGTTGGTAAAGATGGAAGAGAGGCTTAAAGACAGGGTCGTTGGTCAGGATGAGGCTGTAAGTATAATCTCTGCCTGTATCAGGCGCTCCCGTTCTGGCTTATCTGATGAAAAAAGGCCAATAGGTTCTTTTATTTTCATTGGGCCTACAGGCGTGGGAAAGACAAAACTGGCTAAGGCCCTTGCCTGGTTTCTCTTTGACGACGAAGAAGCCCTTGTGCGCATTGATATGTCAGAGTATATGGAGAAGTTCAGCACCTCGCGTTTAATAGGCGCGCCTCCTGGATATGTCGGATATGAAGAAGGAGGCCAACTTACTGAAAAGATAAGGCGCAGGCCTTATTCTGTTATTCTTCTTGATGAAATTGAAAAGGCGCACCCGGATGTCTTTAATATTTTACTTCAGATTCTGGATGAAGGCAGGCTCACAGACAGCCAGGGTAGAACCGTTAATTTTAAGAATACCGTGATTATTATGACATCAAATATAGGACAAGAAATTATCCAGAGTCATGGTTCCATAGGATTTAACTCAAAACATAAAGAAGAGGCAGCCTATAAAGAAATCAAGGAGAAATTATTATTAGAGGTAAAAAAGACTTTCAGGCCTGAGTTCTTAAATAGGATAGATGGGGTTATTGTTTTTAACCCCTTAACCAAAGAAGATATTTATAAGATATTGGATATAGAACTTAATCCTTTAATAACGCGCCTCAAAGAAAAGGGCATAATCTTTGAAATAACCCCTAAGGCAAAGGATTTTTTAGTGCATCAGGGTTTTGACCCTGACTTTGGCGCCAGGCCATTAAAAAGAGCCATACAGACTAATCTTCAGGATCCGCTAGCGCTTAAGATTCTTGAAGGTAGTTTAAAAGAAGGAGATAAAGTAATCGCTGATGCTAATAATGATAAAATCGTAATAAATATAAAATAATCAAGGCAACTAAATAACGCAAAACGCAAAAGGCAAAACTAAGGAATGATTACAGTGATTTAATCACGGATTAACACGGATTAAAAGAAACACGGATTAAACGGATTGAAAAGCCACACGGATTAAACGGATTCACATAAGACAATCCGTGGTAATCCGATTAAAAATCCGTTAAATCCGTGATTATAATACACAGACACCTTAGATAACGCAAAACGCAAAACTAAAGAAAGTTAGCGAGTTTGCGCGTTTGGCGCGTTTGTGGTCGTTTTTGTTTGACAAAGAGATAATTTATGCTAAAATTACCTTTTATCCTGTTAGAAGGACAGAATAAAAAGGAATTCTAAAAGTGGTTTAGCATTCTTAATGTTAGAGTGCTAATAGGAGGAGGGTATGGTAAGGATAGTAGATTTTCAAAACAGAAAAAGGGCAATTTTAGCAGCAACAATTAACAGGTATATCACGGATGCCATCCCTGTTGCTTCAGAGGATATTGCCAGGGAATTTGATTTAAGTTCAGCAACCATCAGAAACATATTTGCCCAGTTAGAGGAAGAAGGTTATCTTACACACCCATATACCTCCGCAGGCAGGGTTCCTACTAATAAGGGTTATCGCTATTATGTAGATTTTTTGATTTCACAGATTGAACTTTTAGATGCTGAAAAGGAATCTATAGTAAAGGAATACAGGAAAGAGATTGATAGGTTAGAGGATGTGTTTGAGAAGACATCCGAGGTCATTTCTACTATTACGCATTACGCCGGAATTGTTTCTTTTTTAGACTGGCATGACCGTTTTTTCTATAAAGGCATAAGTAGCATCCTGGAACATCCAGAATTCCAGGATGTAAATCGTATGCGTTACTTAATCAGGATGATTGAAGACAGAAGCCGACTGCTAAGTATTATCAATCGCGATTTCTCAGAAAAAGTAAAGGTTTATATCGGAGAGGAACTTGAATGTCCGGAGATTAATAATTGCGCCCTTGCTGTAAGCAGTTTCTTAGTTGGGGATAAACAAAGCGGTAGATTGGCTGTTTTAGGCCCTGCGCGCATGGAATACAAACATATCATATCTACATTGGAATATATCTCTGGTGTTTTAAACGAGGTTTTAAATAAATTTTAAAAGGGAGTTTTTTAAATGGTAGCACATAAAAATCAGGAGCAGGAAAATAAAAACCAGGAGTCTGTTAAAGGTGAAGTAACTACTGAAGAAAAGGTTATTTCTATCAAGGAATCTGAGTATTTAAAATTAAAAGAAGAGGCGGCTAAGGCAGGTGAATACTGGGATAGGATTTTAAGGCTTCAGGCTGATTTTGAAAATACACGAAAACGCCTTGAAAAAGAAAAACAGGAATTTCTTAAGTTCGCCAATGAAGGCGTGATTGTTGAATTATTAAATGTCCTTGATGATTTGGAGCGCGCTGTTGAACTGGCGCAGGCAAAACATCAGGATTTGCCTGCTTTTTTAAAAGGCGTGGAGATAATTCTGGCGCATTTGTATGAAATGCTTAAGGGTTATGGGGTAAGGCCGATTGAGGCAGTCGGAAAGCCATTTGACCCTAATTATCACGAGGCATTAATGCAGGCAGAGGATAATAGCATTCCTGAAAATACAGTTATAGAAGAATTACAAAAAGGTTATTTATTAAATGACAGGGTATTAAGAACTGCTAAGGTTAAAGTAAGCAAACATAAATTATAACTAACAACTATAAATATACAAGGAGGTAGAGAACTATGGCTAAGGTAATCGGAATTGATTTGGGGACTTCAAACTCTGCTGCTGCTGTTATGGAAGGCGGCAGGCCTGTAATTATCCCTTCGGCAGAAGGCGCTGGCGTGGCATCAGGCAAGGCATTTCCTTCGTATGTGGCTTTTACAAAGGACGGCCAGAGGCTCGTGGGCGAGCCTGCAAGGCGACAGGCAGCCATAAACCCGGAAGGGACAATCCAGGCGGCTAAGCGCAAGATGGGCACAGATTATAAATTCAAGGTTTTTGGCAAGGAATACAGCCCTCAACAGATTTCTGCTTTTATATTACAAAAGATAAAGCAGGATGCGGAGGCGTATCTGGGAGATAAGGTTGAAGAGGCAGTCATTACCTGTCCCGCATATTTTGACGATAACCAGCGCACTGCTACAAAGGATGCTGGCGAGATTGCAGGGCTTAAGGTTTTGCGCATTATTAATGAGCCAACTGCCGCGTGCTTAGCGTATGGCTTGGAGAAGTCGCAAAAGGAACAAAAAATTATGGTTTTTGATTTTGGAGGCGGGACACTTGATGTAACCATTATGGAAATGGCACAGGGTGTTTTTGAGGTTAAGGCAACTTCAGGAGATACGCAATTAGGCGGGACAGATATGGATAATGTGTTGATTGAGTATATAGCCGGACAATTTAAGCGCGAGACAGGCATTGACCTGCACAATGATAAAATGGCTATGCAGAGACTTCGCGAGGCTGCTGAAAAGGCAAAGGTGGAATTATCCAGCACACTAACTACTGACATAAACCTTCCCTTTATCACAGCGGATGCCTCAGGGCCAAAGCACTTAACTATGTCAATTACCCGCGCTAAACTTGAAGAGTTGGTTTCGCCTATAATTGAAAGATGCAGGCACCCTATGGAACAGGCAATTAGCGATGCAAAACTTACGCCTAAGGATATAGACCGCATTATTATGGTCGGCGGCCCAACGCGGATGCCTTGTGTCCAGAAATTTGTGGAGGACTATGTGGGCAAGAAAATTGAGCGCGGGGTTGACCCTATGGAATGCGTGGCTTTAGGCGCTGCAATTCAGGCATCCATAATCAAGGGCGAGACAAAGGATGTTTTGTTGCTTGATGTTACGCCTTTGTCTTTGGGTATTGAGACACTGGGTGGTATAAATACAAAACTCATTGAGAGGAATACCACTATACCAACAAGAAAGAGCCAGATTTTTTCCACTGCTGCTGATAACCAGACTGCTGTTACCATCCGCGTTATTCAGGGGGAACGCGAGATGGCTGATGCAGAAGGCAATGTAGAATTAGGCAGGTTTGACTTAGTTGGCATTCCGCCTGCGCCAAGGGGCGTTCCCCAGATAGAGGTAACCTTTGATATAGACGCCAATGGAATAGTGCATGTATCTGCGAAGGATTTAGGCACAGGTAAAGAGCAGTCTATACGAATCACAGCACCTAAAAAACTATCCAAAGAAGAAATTGAAAAAATGATTAAAGAGGCGGAGAAATTTGCTGCTGAGGATGCCAAGAAAAAAGAGGAGGTAGAACTCATTAATCAGGCGGATACCCTAGTTTATACCACTGAAAAGTCTCTTAAAGAGTTTGGGGATAAGATTTCTCAGGCTGAGCGCGCTGATATAGAGTCCAGACTTAACGACTTAAAACAGGCGGTTAAGGATAAGAATATAGACAGAATTAAAAAGGGTATGGAGGAATTAACAAAGGCCTCTCATAAACTTGCAGAAGAAATTTATAAGCAGGCAGCGCAAAAGCAGCAAAAGGGTCAGCAGGCAGAAGACAGAAGCCAGAAGGCAGAAGAAGAGCCTAAAGAGAAGAAAAAAGGCGAGGATATTATAGACGCTGAGTACAAGGAAGAGGACGAGGACAAGAAATAATTAATATTAGCGTATAGCGGATAGCGGATAGAAAAACAGCCTCGATCTCTTCTTTCATAAATATTATCTATAAAAAAACTAATATATGGTTAGCAAACGCGATTACTACGAAGTCTTGGGTGTTAAAAAAAATGCCTCTTTGGATGATATAAAAAGGGCGTATAGGGAATTGGCGCTACGTTATCATCCAGACAGGGTTCCTGCTGAACAGAAAAAAGAGGCTGAGGAGAAATTTAAGGAAATCTCTGAGGCATACGCTGTTTTGTCAGATCCCCAGAAGCGCAGCCTTTACGACCAATACGGCCATGCCGGCATAGACCAGAGATACGCCTATGAGGATATTTTTAAAGGAGCGGATTTTAGCAGCGTATTTCAAGACTTAGGGGATTTTGGTTTTGGTGGAGGCCTTTTTGAGGAGATATTTAGCGATTTAGGATTTGATATCTTTGGTAGGCATACCAGGGGCTCTGGTCGTCCCAGACGCGGCAGGGATTTAGAGGTATCTGTAAATATAACCTTAGAAGAGGCATATAGTGGCACTGAAAAGACAATTAATCTTCCGCGTTATGAAACCTGTTCTACCTGCTCAGGCAGTGGTTCAAAACCAGGCACAAAAAAATCAATCTGCCCTGTGTGTAAAGGCGCTGGTAGAACAGTAATGTCCAGCGGTTTTTTTCAATTAACCCAGACTTGTTCACGATGTAGGGGCGAAGGCCAGATTATTTCAACTCCTTGCCCTGACTGTAAAGGCGAAGGCAGGGTAAAGATTACCCGTAAGATTAAAGTAAAGATACCCCCTGGCGTAGACACAGGTTCTCAATTAAGGATAAGCGGCGAAGGCGAGGCTGGGGCAGTGCACAGGGGAGACCTTTACGTCTATATTGAAGTAAAGCCGCATGAGATTTTTGAAAGGCATAGAAATGATTTATTGACTGAGATACATATCAGTTTGGTTAAGGCGGTATTAGGAGATGAGGTTAGCGTCCCTACGCTTAATGGCAGTGTGCAGATGAAGATACCACCTGGCACGCAAAGCGGAAGTGTTTTTAGGCTTAAAGATAAAGGTATGCCTGACCTGCATGGCAGAGGCAGGGGGGATGAGTTGGTAAGGGTAATTGTAGATATACCAAAGCAGTTGAATTCTGAACAACGCAGGTTAATGGAGGAATTCGCCCGTATTTCAGGAGAGACAATAGGCGCTAAACAGAGTTTTACTGATAGGATTAAGAAGGCATTTAAATAAGGTTTTTACAATATATCTCCATATTGTTTGGTATTTATTGGTATTATTGGTATTTATTGGGATTTAATCAGGAAGAAAGGAAGGGATAAAATATGCCTACATACGAGTACGAATGCACCCATTGCGGACATAAATTTGAGGTTTTTCAAAAAATGACAGATACCCATTTAGATAAATGTCCTAAATGCTCTCATCCGGTTAAGCGGCTTATAGGTAGCGGCGCCGGGATAATCTTTAAAGGCTCTGGGTTTTACGCTACTGACTATCGTAAGAAGCAAAAACCAGATGCCGATATCAAACCCAATGTATGTCCGCAAGCAAAAGAAGGTTGTAATGCCTGTCAAACCCAAAGATAACTCACGGGTTTTAAGATTATTGAGTCTGTGGCTACCCGTCTTATTTTGTATGGCAGGCATATTTTATTTTTCATCCCTGCCTGCAAATGAAATCCCAGCATTATTTCCTTTACAGGATATTTTATTTCATGCTATTATTTATGGTGTATTGGGCTATTTATTCTCACGGGCATTAAAAAATACCAATCCAGGATTAGGTGGCATAAGTATTGTGGCAATAACCTTTTTATTTGTCTTTTCTTACGGCATAAGCGATGAATTCCATCAGCGATTTGTCCCTGGCAGGGATGTTTCTGTTATTGATTGCCTGGTTGATGGATTTGCCGGCTTTATAGGGAGTTTACTTTACAAGTGACAGATATCAGGGCATTTAGGGCTGTTATTTTTAACCAGGAAAAAATCAAGAATTTAACAGACGTGGTATGTCCGCCTTACGACGTTATCTCTCCAGAAAGCCAACAGCGTTACTGGGATATAAGCCCATATAATTTCATCCATATACTTTTACGCAAGGATATCCCGGGAGAGGATAAATATGAAGAATCCTCTAAGTGCTTTAAGGAATGGCAAAAGGAAAAGATTTTAATACAGGAAGAAAGGCCTGCTATTTATTTCTATAGCCAGCAGTATAATTTCAAGGGCGAAAGAAAGACGCGCCTTGGCTTTATTAGTCTTTTGCGCTTAGATGATAAGCAGGGCTATGTGTTTGGTCACGAGCATACTCGCCTTCAACCAAAAGAAGACAGGTTTAGTTTAATAAAACAAGTCAAGGCAAACCTAAGCCCAATCTTTGTTGTCTGTCAGGATAAAACACGTATTATTGAGCGCGCCTATCAGAAATATGTCCTGGGTAAAAGCCCTTTTATTGATATTTTAGACTCAGAAGGAGTGGGGCATAAAGTCTGGAGATTAGATGACCCTGAAGTTATTGAGGAGATAAGGGCAAAGATGAAGCAGGAGAATATCTTCATTGCGGATGGTCATCACCGCTATGAGGTTGCCTGCGCATACAGGGACTATATAAAACAAGGGCTACCTGCTTATACAGGCGAAGAGAATTTTAATTATATACTCACTTATTTTTCAAGCGCTTATTCTGCAGGTCTTAAGATATTGCCTATTCACAGGTTGGTTAAACTACCTGTTGCCCCTGATATGGAAAAGTTAAAATCTTCTCTTAAGGGGTACTTTGATATAGAAGAAATTAAAGAAAAGCCCAGGTTCTTTTTCCTTATGGAAAAGGCAGGCAAGGCAGAGCATGTAATCGGGATGTATAAGGACTCAAGGTATTGGCTGTTGAGGTTGAAGGCTGTTAAGGTTTTAGACAGTATGATTTCTGATAAACCCCGCGAGTACAGGACCCTGGATGTTTCAATCCTTAATTACTTAATCTTAAAGAATATTTTTGGTTTAAGTCAGGCGGATAACGGTGATATTGAGTTTATCCATAACGCCGATGAGTTAATTGAACTTACAGATAAAGAGCAATCTTGTATTGCCTTTTTTCTCAATCCCGTTAAGATGCAGCAGATAATAGATGTCGCCTTAAAAGGCGAGAAGATGCCTCCTAAGTCAACGTATTTTTATCCAAAGGTCTTATCAGGCCTTGTGATTCATAAATTCAACGAGGGTATAAGTTAGGCAAACGAAGCGAGACTAAACCTCAAAAATGTTAAGGTTTAAATTCGCGCAATAACTTGCGTTCATTTGTGTTTCGTAAGTTATGCGCTCATTTAATATGGCGTTATTCGGAAAACCGAAATACACAATAGTCAGGCTTAAAAAAAAGGAAATCCCTGAAGGCCTATGGACAAAGTGTGAGGGGTGTTCAGAGGTTTTATACAATAAGACCCTGGAAGAAAACTTTAAGGTCTGCCCCAAATGCAATTATCATTTTGTATTAGGCGCCCGCGAGAGGATAAATTTAATTTTAGATAAGGACACATTCAGCGAATACGATAAAGATATGGCGCCTGTTGACCCTTTAGACTTTAAGGGGCCAAAGACATACAAAGAAAAACTCGCCCAGGACCAGGCTGCTACAGGATTGACTGATGCCGTTGTTACTGGAGAGGGGTTGCTTGAAAATAAAAAAATTGTTTTGGCAGTAACCGATTCAAGGTTTATTATGGGTTCAATGGGTTCGGTAGTAGGTGAAAAGATAACCAGGGCTATTGAGTCTGCTACAAAAAATAAACTTCCCTTAATTATTGTCTCGGGCTCAGGTGGAGGCGCAAGGATGTATGAAGGTATGTTTAGTCTAATGCAGATGGCTAAGACCTGCGCCGCCCTTTCACGGCATCACAAACAACGGCTGTTGTTTATTTCAGTGCTTACCAATCCTACTATGGCAGGCGTTATGGCGTCATTTGCAGGGATAGGGGATATAATCATCGCTGAACCTAAGGCATTGATTGGTTTTACAGGACCGCGTGTCATTGAGCAAACCATAAGGCAGAAATTGCCGCCTGGATTTCAACGCTCGGAATTCCTTCTGGAACACGGTATGATTGATATGATAGTCCAGCGTAAGAATTTAAAATCTACCTTGAGCCAGTTAATCGATTATTTGGGTAATTAAAGTATAGATTCGCAATACTCAATACTAAGAAGGTTTGCGCGTTTTTAATCACGGATTAACACGGATTAAAAGACACGGATTAACACGGATTAAAAGATACACGGATTAAACGGATTTAGATAAAACAATCCGTGGTAATCCGCTTAAAAATCCGTTAAATCCGTGATTATAATACACAGGCACCTTAGATAACGTAAAAGACAAAAGGCAAAACTAAAGAAAGTTAGCGAGTTAGCGAGTTTAATCACGGATTAGCACGGATTAAAAAAGACACGGATTAAACGGATTAAAAAGACACGGATTAATTAGATAAAACAATCCGTGGTAATCCGTTTAAAAATCCGTTAAATCCGTGATTATAATTCACAGGCTTCTTAGATAACTCAAAACGCAAAGAGCAAAACGCAAAACTAAGGAATGATTACAGTGATTTAATCACGGATTAGCACGGATTAAAAAAGACACACGGATTAAACGGATTTAGATAAAACAATCCGTGGTAATCCGTTTAAAAATCCGTTAAATCCGTGATTATAATACACAGGCACCTTAGATAACGTAAAAGGACATAGGGTTTAGCGAAGAATAACAAATGGCGCGGGTCAGCCTAAAGAACGTTACAAAGGTTTTTGCGAATAACGCAAGGGCGGTTGATAAAATAAACTTAAGCGTGGAGAACAAAGAGTTTATGGTTTTGGTCGGCCCAAGCGGATGCGGCAAAACCACTACCTTAAGAATGATTGCAGGTTTAGAAGAGGTTACCTCAGGTGATATTTTCATTGACGATAAAAGGGTTAATGATGTGCCGGCAAAAGACCGCAATATAGCGATGGTGTTTCAAAATTACGCCCTTTATCCGCATATGACAGTATTTGAGAATATGGCTTTTGGACTTAAACTCAGGCATTACCCCAGAAGCGAAATTATCCAGCGCGTAAACGAATCAGCGGAGATTTTAGGAATAAAACACCTGCTTAGCCGCAGGCCTGGCGAACTCTCAGGCGGCGAAAGGCAGCGCGTGGCTGTGGGAAGGGCTATTGTAAGAAAACCTGCTGTGTTTTTATTTGATGAACCCCTGAGTAACTTAGACGCCAAGTTAAGGGTTCAGATGCGCACAGAAATTCATAAACTCCACATAAGACTACAGACCACCATAATTTATGTAACCCATGACCAGATGGAGGCAATGACTATGGGAGACAGGATTGCCGTGATGAAAGACGGGGTTTTGCAACAGGTGGCTGACCCAATTACTGTTTATGATAATCCGAAAAACAAATTTGTAGGTGGTTTTATTGGCTCTCCTCCTATGAATTTCTTAAATGGCAGGCTCATAAGAAAAGACAGCAGGATATATTTTGATGAAGGCAGGATTTGCGTAAAGGCCGTAGAAGATATGTATAAATCTCTCTCATCCTATATCAGTAAAGAGGTAATCTTAGGCATACGGCCTGAGGATATATACGATAGGTTGTTTGTTTCTGAGGCGCCGCCTGAAAATATAGCAAGGGTAACCTGCGAGGTCTTTGAGCCAATGGGTTCAGAGATTTATCTTTATCTAAATACAGGCAGGCATACCTTTATTGCCCGTGTAGGGCCTCATAATAAACCGCGGGTTAACCAGGATATGGATGTAGTTTTTGATATGAGCAAGGTGCACTTTTTTGATAAAGATACCGAAGAAACAATCATATAAAGGTAACAAAGCCTTCCCTAATAATCCCCTGCGCTTGAAAGAACTCATCAATTATCTATCTCTTTTTGTTTTATATCTAACTTTACCCATATGTTTAACATTGCTTTGGCATATTTTTTCCTTGAGGTTGCTTTTTATTTTTTATCTGTCCAATATAGGTATTATATTTTATCTTTTAAGCCAGAATGCGAGAAAAAAATATAGCATCAGCCTTCGTTACCAGGACTTAAGTGAAAAAATCAATGTCTTGGAGTCAGAAAATCGCCAGTTAGCCATAACTCAAAAATCCCTGATAGAAAAGATAGGGCGTTATAATAGTCTCAAAGGTATTATTGAAGAGATTAACGAGACATTATCCTTGGATTCCATATCTACAAGGCTGGCAACTATTGCCTTTTCTTTAATAGGTAACAACAAGGGCGTTTGTATCTTATATCTGATTGACGAGAAGACCCAGCGGCCGAGCCTTTTTAAAAGCAGGAAAGACAATGATAAATTAACCATAAAATTCAAAGAAGGAGATGTCTTTGACCTGTGGGTATTAAGACACCTTACACCGCTATTAATAGAAAATGCAAAAGAAGACTTCCGTTTTGATTTGGAGAGGATAGAATCGCAAGACGCAAGGGTAATCTCGTCATTAATCAGCGCCCCATTTATAAGTGAAAATCGGCTTTTAGGTATCCTAAGGCTCGATAATCCAGAACCAGGATTTTATTCTTTGGATGATTTAAGGCTGCTGGCGACAATCTGCGATTTAGGTGTGGTGGCGATTGAGAACGCAGAACTCTTTCAAAAAACCCAGGAATTAGCCATTCATGATGCCTTAACATCCCTTTATACTAAAGGTTATTTCCTGAAACGGCTTAGCCAGGAATGTAAAAGAGGGATTAGGCAAAACGCCTTGTTTTCTTTGCTGATGATTGATATAGATTACTTTAAAAATTACAATGATAAATTCGGACATACAGCCGGCGACCTTGTTTTAAAGACATTAGGCGTTACAATGATGGATTTTTTTAAAAAACTAAGCCCAGTCATCAGCCGTTTCGGAGGTGAAGAATTTTGCGTCCTTTTACCAGGTATAACCAAGAAAGATGCTTATAAGATAGCCGAAGAATTTCGTGAGAAAATCGCAAGCCTAAAGATAATATTGCGCCAGGAACAAAGGGGTATTACCGTATCTATAGGGGTTGCCACATTTGGGATAGATGCTTATGATGAAGATGAGATTGTTATGAAAGCGGATAAGGCGATGTATGAGGCAAAGAGAAAGGGGAGAGACTGCGTTGTTACTGCGTAGTTGTTATGACAATTACTATAGACTATAGACCTGCAGTTAACAGTTAAGGAATATGATTCAGCATTATTTAGCCATACTAATTCTTTTGCTTTTAACCGCATTTTTATATGTTCGGCTTAAAAAAATATTAGCCCTTAGCGTTATCAGGATAAAAGACGCCTATCAGAATGCAATAACTGAATATGAGAAATTATCCACAGATAATAATCTGCTAAAGAAGGAGAATGAAAATCTTAAAGGCGTTCTTGAAGGGACTATTGCCCTTTACGATATTACAAGACAGATTTGCAAACACCTTGATCCGGAAAAGGTATTCACATCATTTAAGGATGAAATAGATAAATATATCCAAGGCAAAGATTATAAATTTATTAGAGGTGACATTGAACCAGACAGGCAGGAAAATCAAATAATTTTGCCATTAAAGATAGGCAGTAATACTGCAGGTTATGTAGTGGCTAACGGTATCAATAGTTACGATAAAGATAAATTTTATATTGTGTCGCATCAACTTCTTTCAGGGCTAAAGAGGTCAATTTTATACCAGCAGGTTCAGGAACTTTCTATTGTGGATGGGCTCACAGAGGTTTTAAGCCGTAGATACTTTATGGAGAGGCTTCAGGAAGAGATTGAGCGCGCAAAAAAGTTCAAGCATTTCCTTTCATTTCTTATGATAGACCTGGATTATTTTAAGGAATACAATGATAGATACGGCCATTTGGTAGGAGACGCGATATTAAAAGAGGTATCACGGATAATCAAGGAAAACCTAAGACAGATAGATCTAGTGGGTAGATATGCAGGCGATGAATTCGCTGTGGTCTTGACAGATACTGATAAAACAGGTGCATTATTTGCTGCTGAACGTATAAGGCAGTCAGTGGCAGGAAAAATTATCAGGGCTTATAATGAGGATTTGAGGGTTACCATAAGTATTGGGGTATCTGAGTTTCCTGATGACGCGGATAATATACAGAAACTCATTGATAATGCAGACGTAGCCTTGTATCAGGCAAAGGAGATAGGTAGAAACAGGGTTCATCTATACACGCCTTAATGGAAGCAGGTATTAATAATGCAAAACGTAAAACGCAAAACTAAAGAAAGTTAGCGAGTTAACGAGTTAACGAGTTTTAATCACGGATTAGCACGGATTAAAAGACACGGATTAAACGGATTTAGATAAGACAATCCGTGGTAATCCGTTTAAAATCCGTTAAATCCGTGATTATAATCCACAGGCACCTTAGATAACGTAAAACGTAAAGAGCAAAACGCAAAAGGCAAAACGCAAAACTAAAGAAAGTTAGCGAGTTGGCGAGTTAGCGCGTTTAGCGCGTTGGCGCGTTTATGCTTTGGCGCGAAAAAGTATTTTCTTGCAATTGAAATAACTTTCGTATAAAATACAGGGCTATGGCGGCTAAATTCATAATTTCCCTTGACTTAGGCGGAACTAATTTAAAGACCGCACTTCTGGATTTAAAATGCAGGATTAAAGATAAACAAATCTTAAGCACACCCATATTTAATAGCAAAGATAAGTTGATTTGCGCAATGACAGATTCAGTAAGGGCCATTATACAGAGGAATAAACTGCTTAGAAAAGACATCATTGGCGTTGGCTTAGGTCTACCTGGCCCGATAGATATAAAAAATGGCGTAGTCCATTTTTTTCCAAATATCCCCGGATGGAAAGAGGTTAAACTAAGGGGCATTTTAAAAAAGAAATTAGGATTGCCTGTATATTTAGACAATGACGCTAATCTGGCATGCCTTGCGGAATATAAATTAGGAGCCGCACGGGGTTTTAAGAATGTTATAGGTTTGACATTAGGCACAGGCGTAGGCGGCGGTATTATCTGCGATGGCAGGCTCTACAGGGGTTCCTCTTACGCAGCAGGAGAAATAGGGCATATACCAATAAATGAATATGGGCCAAGGTGTAATTGCGGAGGGATTGCCTGCGTTGAGGCATATATAGGTAATAATATAATAATAAAAGAAGCGAAAAAAATATTTAAGAAAAACATATCCTTAGAAGAATTAAGTAAATTAGCCAGGAGAGGGAATAAAAAAGCGATTGGGATATGGCTTGATGTAGGCAGGCGTTTAGGCATTGCCTTAACAGGCGTGGTAAATGTGCTTAATCCGGACTGCATTGTTATAGGCGGCGGGGTATCCAACGCAGGCAGAATTTTATTTGATAAAATAAAAGAGGTTATTTCCAGATATGCGATGCCTGTGCAGTCTAAGGCAGTGAAAATATTTAAGGCAAGATTGGGCAGCGACGCTGGTATCATAGGAGGGGCTTTATTGGTAAAGGAAGGTTGATATGAAGATTTTTATTGATACAGCAAATATAAAAGAGATAAAGGAGGCGGTAAGTTTAGGGATAATAGATGGCGTTACAACAAATCCTACGTTACTGGCTAAGGAGAATAGGCCCGCAAAGGAACTCCTAAAAGAAATTTGCGCTTTAGTCAGCGGCCCTGTAAGCGCAGAGGTGATTAGCCTTGATGCTGAAGGTATGGTGGCAGAGGCGCGTGGATTAACAAAGATAGCAAAAAATATTATTATTAAAATACCATTAGTAAAAGAAGGGTTAAAGGCAGTAAGCATGCTTTCTAAGGAAGGAATACAAACTAATGTTACCTTGTGTTTTTCACCTAACCAGGCGCTCCTGGCAGCCAAGGCAGGCGCTGATTATGTGTCTGCGTTCATTGGTCGGCTTGATGACATAAGCCAAAGGGGTATGGATTTAATACGAGATATAAAACAGATTTATACAAATTATTCTTTTAAAACGCAGATTATAGTAGCGTCTGTGCGCAATCCCATCCATGTCCTTGATGCCGCAAGGATTGGTGCGGATGTTGCCACAGTGCCTTTTACGGTTATAGAACAGTTGGCTAAACATCCCCTGACAGATATAGGCATACAGAGGTTTCTGGAGGATTATAAGAAGATACCTTAAGAAATAATATGGTTAACTCCAAGATTTCAACCCCAAAATTTAAACTCCTAACTTTTAACTTCCAACTTCCAACTCCAAAACATAAACTCCCTAATTTGCTTCTTTTATTTTGTATTTTTTTCCTCTTTCAACTTTCAACTTCCAACTCCCAACTCCTTTACGCCCAGGAGGCAAAAAGCCCCATAGTAGTTAACGGAGATACAGTAGAGTATTCTGCTGACCAAAAGCAGGTTACAGCAGCGGGTAATGTCGTAGTGATTTATAAGGGCGCTAAATTGACCTGCGATAAATTAACTGTTAATACACAGACCAAAGACGCACAGGCACAGGGCAATGTAAAATTGGAAGACGAAAGAGGCATAATAAAAGGTGAAAAGGTAATTTATAATTTTCAGAATAAGACCGGCTTGATTATCAACGCCAATTTTCAGGCTAACCCTTATTTTGGCAGGGCTACAGAAATAAAGAAGGTAAGCGACAATGAATTTGTAGCGTATGGGGGATATGCTACTACCTGTAGTTATGACAGGCCGCACTTTAAAATAAAATCAAAGAAAATAGATTTTTATCCGCAGGATAAGGTTCGTATTGGAGGAAATGCCTTTTATTTAGGCGATGTGCCGTTGGTATATTTACCTCAATATCAACACAACTTTAAAGAACCTTTTATGCATGTAAGGCTAACCCCTGGCGTAAAAAAGGACTGGGGCCCTTATATGCTTACAGCCTGGCGTTATGTCTTAACAGACAATATCTCAGGAAGGATTTATCTTGATTACAGGAATAAGTTAGGGCTTGCCGAGGGATTCGGTGCAAATTATAAAAGCCAGAACTTTGGCAGGGGGGATTTTAAGTATTATTACACCCATGAGGAACCAAAGAGGCAGGAGGCAAATCAGCCATCTGAGTTTCAGAGGTATTTTATAAGATGGAGGCATAAGTGGGATATAGATGAACGCACAAATGTTACCTCTGAGTATTATAAGATTGTGGATTCCAAGAGAATGCTTTTAGGAAGCGACTACAACGTCTTAAAGGATTATTTCCCACGCGAATACGAAAAGGATTCCCAGCCGCTTTCGTATATCTTGGGGCATCACTCATTTATCCACTCAAGCATTGATGCCATCATACAGAAACGCACCAACAGATGGTATGAACAGTTGGAAAAACTCCCTGAGGTAAAATATGCCTTGCCAAGTCTAAGGCTCGGCGATACCCCATTTTATTTTGAGAATAATACACAGGCGGCAAATTTTAATTATAAATATGCGGTTCCTTCTCCATCCACCAGCGATATAAACGTAACGAGATTTGATATGTTTAATAAATTCTCTTTGCCGATGAGGGCGGCGTTTTTAAATCTTACGCCTTTTGTCGGCGCAAGAGAAACTTTTTATGACAAAGACATCAATAATGCCTCTGTCAGCCCAAGGAGTATTTTTTATACAGGGATGGACGCAAGCACTAAGTTCTATCGCATCTTTAACGTTAAATCAAATATCCTTGGCCTTGATATAAACGGCCTGCGCCATATTATTACCCCCACATTAAGTTATGCCTATAACCATAAACCCAGCGTATCTTCAAGGGACCTAAAACAGATAGACGCCCTGGATTCCATTGATACAACTAATACCGTGGCAATAGAATTGTCTAATAAACTGCAGACAAAACGCAAAGGCAATACTGTGGATTTGGCTGACTTAAGGATAACAACAGGTTACGATTTTTATCGCGTTGACCCGCAGACAGGCAATAAAAGCGGAGGAAATCTCTCGGACTTTCTTCTGGATTTAGAATTGTTGCCTTATGCCTGGATGAGAATAGACGCTGACGCCACGTATAAACCTCAGGGCGACTATTTCTCCGAGGTAAATTACGATATCAATTTTATTTTTGCCAAAGAGCGCAGCATAGGTATTGGCCAGCGCTATCAGAGAAAAGGCGGCAAGGAATTAACCTTTAATACTGACTGGCGCCTTAATCCGAAGTGGAAATTGGCTGTTTATGAAAGATACGAGTTCACAGGGAATGAGGAAAGAAGAAGGGGGCTTAAAGAACAGCAATACACTGTTTCGCGGGATTTGCACTGCTGGACAATGGATTTTGCTTATAATATAAAGCAGGATGAAGGACATACAATCTGGTTTATCTTCAGGCTCAAGGCATTCCCTGAGGCGCAGTTTGATTTTAATCAGAGTTACCACGCACCAAAATCAGGGACACAATCATAGAATTAGCAAGGACTTAATTTTATAAATCGCTGCCTAAGATTTTTATCTGCAAAAGAAGGGGTTTAAGAATATGAAGATTTCCATTATAGGTTCAGGTTACGTAGGTTTGGTTACAGGGGCTTGTTTTGCTGAATTGGGTAATCAGGTTATCTGCGTGGACAATGACTCCGCCAAGATAGATGCCCTTAAAAAGAAGGTCATTCCTATATATGAACCTGGTCTTGAGGAGTTGATAAAAAATAATTTAAAAAAGAGAAGGCTGAAATTCACGACGAGCATAAAAGAGGCGGTTAAGAATTCCCAAGTTATCTTTATAGCAGTAGGGACGCCTTCCTTAAAAAACGGCGAGGCAGACCTTACCGGAATAGAAAATGTGGCGCGCAATATCGCCCTGAATATGGATGGTTATCGTTTAGTGGTTGAGAAGTCCACAGTCCCTGTAGAGACAGGCAGATGGGTCAAGCATACCATAGAAACACACATACGCGGCAAAATTAAATTTGATGTGGCTTCTAATCCAGAGTTTTTAAGGGAAGGTTCGGCTATAAACGATTTTATGCATCCTGACAGGATTGTTATAGGCGTAGAGTCAAGAAAGGCAAAGGATTTGCTAAGCAGTCTTTATAAACCCCTTGGGGCGCCTCTTGTGGTTACTGATATTAAGTCCGCTGAGTTAATTAAACACGCATCCAATTCCTTTCTTGCCACAAAGATTTCTTTTATCAACGCTATTGCCCGCATATGCGACAAGGTAGGCGCTGATGTCGTTGAAGTCGCAAAAGGTATGGGTTTAGATAAAAGGATAGGCCAGGCATTTTTAAATGCAGGTATCGGCTATGGCGGTTCCTGTTTTCCCAAAGACCTGGATGCCTTTATCAGCATATCAGAAAAATTAGGGTATGATTTTAGGCTGCTTAAGGCGGTTAAGGAGATAAACGAAGAGCAGAAAAATTTCCTGGTTAATAAAATAAAAGAAGCATTATGGATAATTAAAGATAAGACAATAGGGGTTTTGGGTTTGTCATTTAAGCCAAACACAGATGATATCCGTAACGCCCCTTCTATAGATATTATCAGGTTTTTGCAGGCAGAAGGGGCAAGGGTTAAGGCATATGACCCGTCAGGTATGGAAAGGGCCAAATGCATATTAAACAATGTTAAGCTCTGTAAGGATGTCTATGAGGTATGCCGTTTAAGCGATTGTCTGCTTATTCTTACAGAATGGGATGAATTTAAGGAATTAGATTTTTTAAAAATAAAGAAACTGCTTAAGCGCCCATTAGTCATCGACGGCCGCAATATCTACGACCCTGAGAAGATGTTGAATATGGGCTTTCAGTATATTGGCATTGGAAGAAAGAATAGTTACAGGAGATAAAATGTCTAAACTATTTATTCAGGATTTTAAAAGAAGGATTTTAAAAAAACAGGTCAGGATTGCCGTGGTGGGTTTAGGATATGTGGGGCTGCCCCTGGCAATGGAATTTATAAGAAAGGGGTTTGTTGTTATCGGCATTGACGTGGATAAAGAAAGGATAGAAAGGATAAAAAAGGGTGTATCCTATATTACTGACGTCCCTACGGACAAGTTAAGAAAGGCGGTGGCAGGAGGAAGATTTAAACCAACGCAGGAATTTAGTTATTTGAAAGATGCTGATGTTATTATTGTTTGCGTGCCTACGCCATTAAAACGCAAAACCCACCCTGACATATCTTTCATTATAGGCGCTGTAAGGCAGATTAAGAAATACCTAAGGCTTGGCCATCTGGTGGTTTTGGAAAGCACGACCTATCCAGGGACAACCGAAGAGGTTATCCTTCCGCTTTTGGAATCAAGCGGTTTAAAATGCGGTAGAGATTTTTACCTTGCTTTCTCTCCAGAGCGTATAGACCCCGGGAACGCAAAGTTTCCCGTGAATAAAATCCCCAAGGTGATAGGCGGCATAACTAAAGAGGCAACGGTATTAACGCAACTTGTGTATGGTAATATCGTCAAACGCACTGTGCCTGTTTCTTCATCTCGCGTGGCTGAGACAGTGAAACTCCTTGAGAATACATTTCGCATAGTCAATATAGGCTTGATTGACGAGATAGCCATGATGGCGCATAAGATGAATATAGACATCTGGGAGATTATTGAGGCAGCAAGGACAAAGCCATTTGGATTTATGCCATTTTATCCTGGCCCAGGGGTTGGCGGCCATTGCCTGGATAAAAGTGAAAGCATCTACGTTAAAGACAAAAACTCGTTAAAGATTATGCAGATGGATGATTTTATTAAGTATATGCAGGCCAATGTAGATACTAATGTGGAGGTATTATCTTTTGACCCTATTAAAAAAACAAGCGTATTTAAAAAAGTTATAGCCGCTTCAGCCAGGCCTTATTCCGGCAATATGGTTAATATCTTAACTGAAGACGGACGAAGTCTTAAGGCAACTGATTTACACCCTATATTTGTGTATAACGGCAATAGATGGGGATTAAAGTATGCAAAGGATTTGCGTAAAGGCGACAATCTTGCGATATGTCTTAACCTGCCTTATCCTGATAAGCAGAATAATCCAGAAGCCAGGATAGATCTTATAGAGGAAATCCTAAAAAAAGGACAATACTTAATAGATAAAATCCGGTTAAAACCAACGGGTTTTGCCTGGAAGGATTATGCAGCGCAGATAAAGCATATATTACGACATTATAACAGCGATAGATTGCCGGATATCTGCTGGGACTACTTATCAGATAACTATTTACCTTTAAAATATTTTTATGACTTAGAGAAATTAACCAGTATTGACCGCAGTCGGCTAAGGCTTGTAAGCGGCCGAGGGCCTGGTTATAGCGAGATTCCCGCCGTGGTTAATTTAAATTATGATTTCTGTCGTTTAATAGGTTATTATTTAAGCGAAGGTTGTTATACCAAGGATAAATCTGCCAGGATAAGATTCAGTTTCAACAGGTCTGAAAAGGAATACATACAGGATGTATTAGATATCTTGCATAGTTTAGGGATAAGGGCTTCAATATATGAATCTAAAAAGTGGCATACATCCTGTATAAAGGTTTCCTCCAATCTCTTTGGATTTTTGATTTATGAAGTTTTGGGTTGTGGCAGGAACTGCTACGAAATGAATATCCCAGAACTAATATTTAGTTTGGGCAAGGAGGAAAAAAAGGCAATTCTCTCAGGGATATTGCGCGGCGACGCATCTGTTGGATATTTCTTTGGGAAATGGCATTACCGCAGAAACGGCAAGGAATACCTTCATAATGTCAACACCGCAAATATCACTTTTTTTACTTCAAGTAAAAGACTATTTCAGCAATTGATTATTTTATTGCACGATTTAAACATTATACCTGCTTTTGGCAAACGTAAATACACCCTTTCTATATTCGGATATAATCAACTTGCTTTTCTTAAGGATTTGTTTGCCGGAAGGAAGAAAGAAATCATTGAGAGGTATTTAAAATTAAATAAAAATAGGCAGAGGAATAAAACCTTTAGGAAGTTTAGTAAGTTTGCCGTAGTAAAAATTAAATCCGTGTCTTTGACAAAGGGGGATTGGGTTTATTCTTTAGAGACGGTTAAGCCACATTCATTTGTTACATCTTATGGTATTATTGTGCACAATTGTATTCCAAAGGATCCTTTGTACTTATATTGGAAGGCAAAGAAATTCGGATTTAAGTCGCGTTTTATAAAATTAGCATCGGATATTGTTACTTATATGCCTGACTATATAGTGGGGCGCGTGGACGAGATTTTAAAAAAGAAAGGGATTGCGTTAAAAAAATCCAGGATTCTGGTAGCAGGGGTTACATATAAAAAGGATATAAAGGACCTGCGTAAATCACCTGCATTAGATATTATTGAAATATTACAGAAGAAAAATGCGGACGTTTCTTACTATGACCCATTAATACCCTATTTGAAATTAAACAACATAAATTTAAAATCCGTTAAGTTGAGTGCCTTTGGTTTATCAAGGTTTGACTGTGTGATTATTGCCACTGACCACTCTAATGTGGATTATAATTTTATATTGAAACATAGCCGGCTTATTTTTGATACCAGGAATGTCTATAAAGGCGTAGAAGATAGAAAATTATTCCGCTTATAGCGGATTAATCTCTAATTAAAATATATGAGTAAAAAAATAGCAGTGGTTACGGGCGGATGTGGTTTTATAGGTTCCCATCTTTGTGACAGGCTTATTGGAGATGGATTCAGGGTTTTTTGCCTTGACAACCTTATAACAGGGGATTTAAAGAATATAGAGCACCTGCTTAAGGACAAGGATTTTGTTTTTATAGAGCATAACGTTACCAGGCACATATCTATAAAAGGAAGGGTTGATTTTGTTTTGCATTTTGCCTCGCCTGCCTCTCCAGAAGATTATTTGAAATATCCAATACAAACATTAAAGGTTGGTTCTTTAGGGACACATAACACCCTGGGGCTGGCAAAAGACAAAGGAGCGGTTTTTATGCTTGCCTCTACTTCAGAGGTTTACGGCGACCCCCTTGTGCATCCGCAGAATGAGTCTTATTGGGGCAATGTTAATTCTATAGGTGTGCGCGGTTGTTATGATGAATCCAAACGTTTTGCAGAGGCAATCACTATGGCTTATCACCGCGTGCATAAAATTGATACCCGCATAGTGCGTATCTTTAATACCTATGGCCCGCGAATGAGGATGAATGACGGCAGGGTAGTTCCGAATTTTATATATCAGGCGCTTTATAACTTGCCTATAACAGTTTATGGCAAAGGGGCGCAGACAAGGAGTTTCTGTTATATCTCAGACTTAATTGAAGGTATATTAAGGTTGATGCGCGCCAAGACAAACGAACCTGTAAATTTAGGAAACCCTAACGAGTTTACAATTTTAGAACTCGCCCACTTAGTTATTAAATTAACAAAAACTAAAAGCAAAATTGTTTTTAAGCCATTACCCCAGGATGACCCCCGCCAGCGCAAACCAGACATCAAAAGGGCGCAAAAAATTCTTAAATGGCAACCGAAGATACAGTTAAGAGAGGGTTTAGAGAAAACTATCGGTTGGTTTCAATCTCAGCAATTACCTTAAATAAAAAATAAAATACTAATGGGTCGATAGTCGATAGTAAAAGGGGAGTCTTTTACCATTGACCATAGGCTATAGTTCTTTTCTAAGTATAGGTTGATTTGCGCTAAGTTTATATATATGTTATACTTATATTAGGGCATCAGGTTGTGAACTAAGAACCCTTTATAAGGCTTAGGATAGGGTGTTAGCCCGGCTAAAATGTCTTTATAAATAAAAATATAAGCCGGAAAGAAATAGTATTTAAAGATATATTACCTATTCTTCTGCCTTAATGCGCAAGGGATAATTTGGATTGCGCAAAGAAATAAGGGGAATAGGTTTTTTTATTTTAATAGGGACGATATAGATAACGTAAAACGCAAAACGCAAAACTAAGGAATATTATAGTGATTTAATCACGGATTAACACGGATTAAAAAAGACACGGATTAACACGGATTAAAAGACACACGGATTAAACGGATTAAAAAGCCACACGGATTTACACGGATAAAGGCATTGTTTAATTAAGGCAAGGGATTGTTTAACAAGGGTATCCGTGGTAATCCGTTTAAAATCCGTTAAATCCGTGATTATAATACACAGGCACCTTAGATAACGTAAAATGCAAAGAGCAAAACGCAAAACTAAGGAATGATTATAGTGATTTAATCACGGATTAACACGGATTAAAAAAGAACACGGATTAAACGGATTAAAAAGCCACACGGATTTACACGGATAAAGGCACTATTTAATTAAGGCAAGGGATTGTTTAATAAGGGTATCTGTGGTAATCCGTTTAAAAATCCGTTAAATCCGTGATTATAATCCACAGACACCTTAGATAACGTAAAATGCAAAAGGAAAAACGCAAAACTAAAGAAAGTTAGCGAGTTAGCGAGTTAAAAATTACCAAGCAGAGATTTTGCTTGACAAAAAAGAAAGGAGGTGATATAAACATTTAAGTTAAAAATAAGGTGACAGGCGCTTTGCGGAACTTAGCCCGTGCTAAGATGTTACAATAAAAAAGCAGGAAGTTATAATTAATAGAGTTGAATCTGGCAGGGCTTAAAAAAATGGCGCTAAGGTCAATCTTACCTTAGGAAGGAGGTAAACTTAAAATGAGAAGAGGCTTTACGCTTGTAGAAATTATGATTGTCGTAGCAATTATCGCCTTATTAGCCGCTATTGCTATACCTAACCTGCTGCGCGCCAGAATAACCGCTAATGAATCCGCTGCCCAGGCTACATTAAAGACTATATCCACTGCCCTTGAGACATATGCCGGGGCAAATAATGGTTTGTACGCCGGTAGCGCTCAAACTACAGATGATTATTTGCGCTCAATGACGCCGCCTTATTTAAATAAGGCGTATTGCGGTCAGACAGAAAACGGTTATACCATTGGTTGCACAATTAACACAGGCGGTTATACCATTACAGCCAGGCCAACAAGTTGCACCACATCAGGAACAAGAAGTTTTCAGATTACAACCGGCGGTGTCTTAAGTACAGATGCAACTTGCACCCCAGCAGGTTAATACCTGAGATTTTGTTTGTTTTTTAAAAAGGCGAGGGTTATACCCCTCGCCTTTTTTAATATTATGAAAAATAAAAACAATGGTTTTACTTTAGTTGAAATAATGATTGTTGTGGCTATTATTGCAATGCTTGCTGCAATAGCCATACCTAATTTATTAAGGGCAAGGGTGAATTCTAACGATACAGCAGCCTTAGCCCTATTAAAATCAATATGCACTTCCTTAGAGACATATGCCGCAGCCAACAACGGATTATACCCGTTGGCTTCTGACCTTAGCGCCTTAGCAGGGCATACATTTGCTAATTCAACCCCGCCTTATTTTAACAAAGAAAAATTGACCACTCCGCAGTTTGGCCATGATATAATTTTTGCTGGCTCAACCGCTGGATACCAGATAGCGGCTAACGTATCTAATGATAATGTCTCAGGTTCTAAAAATTATCGTATGTCTACCTGGTGCAGGCCTGAAGTCAGCGACTGCACAGAAGCAGATTATACAGTAAGCGCCCCATAGTTTCTACGAAAAATAGGGAGAAAAATAGGGACGTTTCTATTTTTTTCTGAAACAAAAAATACAAAAAAAATAGAAACGTCCCTATTTTTCTCGTCCCTATTTTCGCGTCCCTATTTTTCTCAGATTTTCCTTGACTAATCAATGCTATTAGCATAAAATATTTTTAATGCCTAACATTATGAGATATAATAAATTAGGATTTACCCCGTTATGGACTACAAGGGCAAAGAAAAATAGTATGTCTCAAACGGGGTTTACTTTATCGGAACTAATGATTGCAGCAGTAATTTTGGCTTTTGTATGCGCCAACATTTTGTTATTCTTTATAAATTCTATTTTCCTGAACGAATCCAACCGCAATCGCAGTATAGCCATAAGCCATGCACAATACGCCTTAGAGGAGTTAAAAAATCTCCCTTTTGGCAGTATCAATAGTACGACGTGGGATAGCACAACGCTTACCTCTAAGGGCTTAAACCCATTAAGCAATGAATCTCTTGTTATTACTGTTACTGGAACAAAACTTTTAGATATTGCAGTAACTGTTAATTGGAGAGACCATGGCTTAAGGAGCAGGTCTGTAAGTCTTAACACTTTGATTGCTGAGCCATGAGCGGTCTTTCTCTGATTGAGATTTTAATTAGCACTCTAATTTTAGGCATTATTGTTGCGGGTATTTTTGCAGTTTTAAATATTGCAGATATGACCTGGAATTCAGATATGGGGCTATTAGAGATACAACAGCAGGTCAGGCAGGCAATTGATGGGATGATTAGAGAAATCAGGCAGTGTAGACCGCAGGATATAACCATAAAAGATGAAGGTTCAAGAGTTGATTTTCTTGTCCCCGATATATCAAACAGTATCAGTTACTATATACTGAATAACCAGATTCTCCGCGAGCACCCTGCTGGCACACAAAAGATTTTAGCAAACGACATTACCGATTTAAATTTTTGCTGTGTTGGCGGTAACAGTTGCACGGATTGCCTCAATGCGGGTATCTTACAAATCTGGATACGAGCCGATAAAACAGTAAAGGGAAGACCATTATCATTTTCTTTAAAAGAACAGACGAGGTTGAGAAATTGAATAAAAGTGGAGTGGCTTTAGTACTTGGTTTTATGGTAATTGCTGTTCTGACTATTCTTTCGATTGCAATAATTTCACGCAGCATATCCGAATCCAGGATTGTTCAAAGATATGTAGAGTCTACCCAGGCTTTTTGGTTGGCAGAGGCAGGGGTGAATAGGGCGCTATATGAATTGAAAAAAAATCCCAATTTATCTATCGGGAATAATTTATTATCTCCAACCCCTACTTTAGGAATGGGTAAATATAATTTTGATCTCGTAGATAAAAGTGGTAATCCGGGTGTCCAAACCTATACAGTGAAGGCATTTGGTTGTGTTCCTGTAGATTGCAATTGCGTTTCTACTTCTGATAATAATTGTCGCGTTAGCCGCGTGCTTCAAGCGGTTATGAATCAATACCAAGTTATCCCACCGGCATTTTATGACAATGCCATCTATTCGGCGGGAGATGTGAATATAGGAAGCAATTGTGTTGTAAACGGTGATGTTTTTTCAGGTGGGACTGTTACCGGGCCTGTGAACGGGGATGTCACACAAAATGACCCTGACTTGCATAATAATGGTTTACCCGCATTAAGTTTTTCTGTTTTGCGGCAAATAAGTATAGACCAGGGTTGGTATAATCCAAATACCAACAAAACTACATATCCTACAGATAGTTTTTGGTATGAGGCGCCGTCGCCAAGCAATCCAACAGGTACGCCTAATGTTGTTTTCGTAAATGGCGATTTTACTCTTGTTGGAGGAAAAAAGGTAGTAAAAGGGTTTATTGTAGTAGGAGGTGATACAATTTACAACGCAGAAATCGGAGGAAATGCAAGTATTGATGGCTGCCTATATACACGAGGTATTATATGGATGCATGGAGGCGGTGGGAGTGTGATTAATATTCACGGAGGGGATCGGGCTGGGGGAAATACAACTAAAAA
>Ga0078972_1002049_pt1 | contig 69908 bp, 64 predicted proteins | sample YelNatPaOPGAMG01_FD_67568 | JGI IMG/M metagenome (GOLD analysis project Ga0078972, IMG submission 67568) | Hot spring thermophilic microbial communities from Obsidian Pool, Yellowstone National Park, USA - OP-RAMG-01 (SPADES assembly) (version 2) | ecosystem: Environmental > Aquatic > Thermal... | reverse complement strand
TCGGCAGTATAAGAAACGTTCTCTTGTGTGTCAAGAATATTCTGCCACAAGATGTGGTGGCTCGTCACTGCTGGCCGTGTTGAGGGTACTTTTCGTCATCCATCGTTTTGATAAATCTAGTCGTCTTTCGGTCTGTTCAGGCGTCATGAATGCCAATTTCCCCGGAATTCAGGCAGACCCCTCCGGCGCGCCTTAAATGATTCTTGAAAAAATCACAAAACGTTATGACTGGATGTAATCATCCCATGAATATTCCGGGTCGCCGTAGATAGTGTCAGAGTGTGGTTGGATTTGGAGGTCAGCTGCAACATCTTCCCGGATTGGCGGGTCATGGATTTTTGGCCTGTCTGCGTGCGGGAACGCACAGGCAGGCGGTGGTCTTGATCTGAGCAGCCAGAGTCCCAGATGCGTGAGAATGTCCCGGATGACCTGCGCGTCTTCGATGAAGCTGACGATGCGCATGACGCCTTGACATTTGGGACAGATTAGAGGATCAACTTCATAAATCTTCTGAATCAGTCTTGCCCAGCTTTTCCTGAAAGCCTTCAACTCACCCTGTGGTTCAAGAACACAAGGGATAGCATCATCGTTGCCTTCCTTCTGCCGTTTTCCCCGTGAGACGTTGCTGTAATAACCGTAGTAACGAACCATTTGTTCGCCCCTGTTGGGAATATGGGAGCACATTGCCGCCAGCCATTCCAAAGCAGGGAAGTTCTTGCTTGTCCTGCCATTTTTGGATGTATAGACGACCTTTCCCTCCTGTTCCAGATAGCGCATGCGCTCCTGCGAGAACGACGCCCGAATAATGTAACGCGCCAGATTTTCCATCGCGGTTTCATCTTTCGGTGCAATTCGATGGCCGCAGAAGATGTTGAAGCCGGAGTGCCGCCATGTAGAGAGCATGGAAATCATCTCTTTCGTGATCTTTCCCCTGTTCAGGAGCATCTTGAATACTTTATGCCGGAAAATGGCTTCCAGCTTTTTGAGTTCCAGAGGAGACGCAACGCGAAACATTCCTCTATCGCCATAAAAACAGCCATCGGTGACGAGAATGTGGCAGTGGGGATTGAATCCGAGGAAGTCGCCAAAAGTCTGCACGGCAATGACTGCGCCGGGAAGGGGTTGCTTTTCCGGCACTGTCTGTTGGATAAAAACCTTCAGGGAATCCCAGGCGCAGCGGCTGAGACCGGCGAGAAGCTTTCGATCATACAAAAAATACCGGCGGAGAATCTTCGGGATGCTGAAAATGAAATGACGGTGGGGCACCTTTTTGAGGACATCCATGCAGAGCCATTCCCCGAATTCCACCACGCGCTTCTGGTGGCATGACGGGCAGAAGTGTCTCCTTTTACAGGAGAATGCTAGAAGATATTCGTGACCGCAATCTTTGCATCGGACACGGGCAAAGCCGTTGTGCAGATCGCCGCAATCGAGATAACGATATATCACCTGCTCGACATAAGGCCGCCAGAAACCGTAGTGCCGTGCAAACTGTTCATCATATTTCCGCACAAAGGTTTCGAAATAATCCTCTACGCAGTGGTAATAATCCGAATCTTGCGGCTGGCGTGGCTGGTATTCGGCTGTGGATAATGACACGTCTTCCTCGTTTGGCAGGGCGGATAAATCCATCCTGAAGCTGTAAAACATAGTAGAACGAACGTTCTATTGTCAAGGAGAAAAATAATGATGCCTAATTCATATTGACATGGCTAAGAGAAATATGCTTTTCTGCGCTTAATCACCAAGGAGAAATAAGATTTGAAAAAGAGCAAGACAGGTTTCTTTTGTCAGCATTGCGGATACATGTCGCCCAAGTGGCTGGGGAAATGTCCTTCCTGCAGCGGGTGGAATTGCTTTGCCGAGGAACTGATCGTTGATTCCGGGTCCGACAGCCGGGTCGAGATGAGTTTCAACGGCAAGCCCCTGCCCATTGAGGATATTCCGGTCACGGAAGGCCGGCGCACGGTTACCGGCATCGCGGAAGTTGACAGGGTGCTGGGCGGTGGTATTGTGGGCGGTTCGGCAATTCTGATCGGCGGAGAACCGGGCATCGGCAAGTCAACGCTCATGCTCCAGATGATGCATAATCTGGCTGAAAAAGGATTGAAGGTTTTGTATGTTTCGGGGGAAGAGTCCGCCAGCCAGATTAAATTGCGCAGTGACCGGATCGGCGCCGCGGCCAAGAATCTGTTTGTTTTGATTGAGGTGTCTCTGGAAAAAATTCTGGAGCAGATTAAAGTTGTTTCACCAGCCGTTGTGGTGATTGACTCCATTCAGACGGTTTATGCCGCAGAGCTGATGTCGGCGCCCGGCAGTGTCGGGCAGGTTCGCGAAACATCATCGAGGCTGATTCTTTTTTCCAAGAAAAACGGCATTCCCGTTTTTCTGGTGGGGCATGTCACCAAAGACGGCTCCATCGCCGGTCCCAAGGTGCTGGAGCACATGGTGGATACGGTGCTTTATTTCGAGGGAGACAGCTCCCATACGTATCGCATTGTGAGGGGGATCAAGAACCGCTTCGGTCCGACCAACGAAATCGGTGTTTTTGAAATGCGGGACAAGGGACTGATAGAAGTCCCCAATCCTTCCACTTTCTTTCTGGCGGAGCGGCCGCAGAATGTTGCTGGTTCGGTGGTGGTCCCATCCTTGGAGGGCACGCGGCCGATCCTGGTGGAAATTCAGGCACTGGTGAGCTCCACCAGTTTCGGGACCCCAAGGCGTACCGCGATCGGCGTGGACTATAACCGCGTTTCACTTTTGGTGGCCGTTTTGGATAAAATTTGCGGCCTGCATCTGGGAGGGTCGGATATTTTTATCAATGTGGCCGGAGGAGTAAAAGTGGAAGAGCCGGCGGTTGATCTGGGGATTGTCGCCGCGATGACATCCAGTTTTCTGGACAAGCCCATTGATCCGCGGACAATCGTTCTGGGGGAAGTGGGGCTGGCCGGAGAAGTAAGGGCGATTTCGCAGATGGATGTCCGCCTGAAAGAAGCCGCCCGTCTGGGGTTTGACCGTTGCCTGATTCCGAAAACGAACGCCTCCCAGCTTACGGTTCCGCCAAAAATGGAAATCTGTAAAATAGGGTCGCTCAAGGACATGCTTGAAAATTTGTTTTAAAAAGAGATATTTTAAAAAAATATCCGGGGTTCCCTTGACATATCGAAAATGGTGCATAAAATATCGACGGCTTTAAGCACTCATCGATAAATTACAATTTGGAGGAAAGGAGAGAAATATCTATGAAAATCAGACCTTTACAGGATAGGATCATTGTAAAACGTTTGGAAGAGGAGCAGAAAACCAAAGGCGGAATCATCATTCCCGACACGGCCAAGGAAAAACCGATTGAAGGCAAAGTCATCGCCGTGGGGAAGGGCAAGGTTGCCGATGACGGCAAGTTGATCAAGCCGGAAGTCAGCGTGGGCGACAGGGTGCTTTTCAGCAAGTACGGCGGAACGGAAGTGAAGATTGACGGTGAAGAATATCTGATTATGAGAGAAGACGACATTCTCGGCATTATCGAAAAATAAGAAAGGCTTAAGGAGGAACATATACAATGGGAGCAAAAATACTTCTTTACGATGAAGAAGCGAGGAAATCAATTTTGAAGGGCGTCAACGCTCTGGCAGATGCTGTTAAAGTTACATTGGGACCGAAAGGCCGTAATGTCATAATTGACAAGAGTTATGGTTCGCCCACCGTTACCAAAGACGGCGTGACCGTGGCGAAGGAAATCGAACTTGAAGACAAGTTTGAAAATATGGGCGCGCAAATGGTGAAGGAAGTCGCCAGCAAAACCAGTGACGTGGCCGGTGACGGAACGACGACGGCGACCATTTTGGCGCAGGCCATTTACCGCGAAGGCGTCAAGGCCGTAGCGGCGGGCTCCAACCCCATGGATGTCAAACGCGGCATTGACAAAGCCGTTGACGTGGTTGTCAAAGAACTCCAGAAAATCAGTAAACCCACCAAAGATCAGAAAGAAATCGCCCAAGTCGGCACCATTTCCGCCAATAACGATGAAACCATCGGCAACATCATCGCCAGCGCGATGGATAAAGTCGGGAAGGAAGGCGTCATCACGGTTGAAGAAGCCAAAGGGCTGGAAACCGAACTGGAGATCGTCGAAGGCATGCAGTTTGACCGCGGTTATCTGTCTCCTTATTTCGTGACCAATCCGGACAAAATGACCGTCGAATTGGAAGATGTTTATATCCTTATCTATGAAAAGAAAATCAGCGGAATGAAAGATCTTCTGCCGCTTCTGGAACAGATTGCCAAGATGGGCAAACCCTTGCTGATTATCGCGGAGGACGTGGAAGGGGAAGCTCTGGCCACTTTGGTGGTCAACAAGATTCGCGGCACCCTCCATGTGGTGGCCGTCAAAGCCCCCGGTTTCGGTGATCGCCGCAAGGCCATGCTGGAAGACATCGCCATTCTCACCGGCGGCAAGATGATTTCCGAAGACATGGGCTGGAAGCTGGAAAACGTCAAGCTCGAAGATCTCGGGCGCGCCAAGAGAATCACCGTTGATAAGGACAATACCACGATTATCGACGGCGCCGGAAAACGCGCCGACTTGGAAGGGCGCGTCAAACAGATTCGCGCTCAGATTGAAGAGACCACTTCCGATTACGATCGCGAAAAACTTCAGGAAAGACTGGCTAAACTCGTCGGCGGTGTTGCCGTGATTAAAGTCGGCGCAGCGACCGAATCCGAAATGAAAGAAAAGAAAGCCCGCGTGGAAGACGCGTTGCACGCGACCCGCGCGGCCGTGGAAGAAGGCATTGTTCCCGGCGGCGGCGTTGCTTATCTGCGCACATTGCCGGCGTTGGCCAAACTGGAACTCGGCGGTGATGAGCAAATTGGTGTCAACATCATTAAACGAGCCATCGAAGAACCCATCAAGATGATCGCCTGCAATGCCGGTTTGGAAGGAAGCATCGTTGTTGAAAAAGTCAAAGAGAAAAAAGGCGCCTTTGGTTTTAACGCCCGCACCGAGGAATACGAAGACATGATCGCGGCCGGCGTCATTGATCCGACCAAGGTTACGCGGTTTGCCCTCCAGAATGCGGCCAGCGTGGCGGGTCTGTTGCTAACCACGCAGTGCATGATTGCCGACAAGCCCGAGGAGAAAAATGCCGGCGCAATGCCTGGAATGGGCGGCGGCGGATATCCCGGCATGGGCATGTAAGATTCAGGTAAAAGATCTCCAAGATCGAAATAACAAAAAGCCCCTGTTTTCACCGACAGGGGCTTTTTTTTTAAAATAGGAGAGTGGACAAAAAAGTTTTGAAGAAGGCAAAAAATGTCATCCACTCAGTAGAACAATATCACGGAAGAGACAGGATAGATGAGGTCTTTTTCCCCCAACAGGACATGGGCTTGAGGGGAAATACATTTTTTGCTAAATAAAAAAAGGTGTTTAAGCGGGAGCCGCGAAATGACAGCATTTACACGAAGGCTCATGGCGACAGAGTTGAGGCGAATGATTCCGGCATATCATCTGAAATTTTCTATCGGAGTCTTTGCTAAATAAGCGCGACGTTGAAAACAATGCAATCCGGTAAATCGCCGAGAGTCAAAACTCGTGGGTGATTTCAAAGAAGGTTAAACCCGGAATCCGAATCGGAAAAAAATCTGGTCTAAAAGCGATGCTGGCCTGCAGGAAAATCAAAAATTACGATAGTCCATGATGGAAAGGAAGGCGAGAAAAAATGTTTGCCTCGAAAACAGAGTTTGCAGCAACTGTTGTTATCATTCTTTATCTTATTTCCTTGTTTTTCGTTCTCCTGAAAGAATTGGGAATTTTGTCCCTGTAGCAAAAAGGGGAATTGTTCCTATTCTTGGAAAGAAAGCGGCTTTAGGATTTCAGGAGACGTCTTAGCCGCTGACCCGCATTGAACTCATCGTGTGAAAATTTTCTTGCGCACACAACGATATCATGCGGCCGCGGTTTTCGCGGATTTTAAAGGAGCGCGACCTGACAACATTATGCCGCCGGCGGTCGCTCCCAAACAAAAAGTGGACTATCGGGTTTGAGCAGACGATGTCGGCTCGATTGACTTTTGGTTTCCCCCAATGAGATCCGGAATCCAAAGGTTTTTTGTCCCCGCCCTCATTTTATTATGATGGTAAACTCAAATGCGGCCGGTGGCGCTTCGGTGGTCCATTATAAAGAACCAGCGTCCTTAACCTCGTCCTTGAACATCTGTTTTCGCAAAGCCCCGCGGTGGCTGTTGAGGATTTCCCGGTACTTCTCGATAAAAGTCGAAGCGTCGGATTCGGTCGAGGTTATGAAAGAGCGCAGCAGATTTTTTTTGTTTTCTATGTGATTTTTTATTTCTTCGTCGGTGAGGGAAGCGTAAAAAAGTTCGATCATTTTTCTGCGCAGCGGACGGCAAGTGTTTGTGATGAGAATCACGACGATATTGTTGCCCACCTCTGCAACTAATTCCTGCGATTGAAGCTCCAGATCAATCAGCCGGGTTTTCTTGTCCAGATTGGCCAATTCCTCATCAAAGATGTCCAGCATGGCCTTGATATCCCGCGGCGTGAAGCGCCTGGCCGCAATATTCAGGATCTCCGGCAGGAAAAAAGCCCAGAATTCCCAGACTTCATCCAGAATATAGGGATCGGCCAGCCATTCGCTGTCAGTCTTTTCTGTTTGCAGAAAAAGCATTCTCAAGAAATCGATGCTGGCGCCTTTCATATAGTCGCGGACATAAACGCCGTCCCCCTGCCTGATGGCGAGCACGTTCATCAGTTCCAGATGTTTTAGCGCGATCCTGACCGATGCTCTGTCCACATGCATATCCGCTGCGAGTTGTCTTTCCGATGGAAGCTTGTCTCCGGGTTTTATTTTTCTGCTGAAAATCTTCCTGATTAGAACATTGATGACTTGTTCATGTGATTGAATTTTCTTCATCTTTTCTTCTTGCTCCAATATTTCCCAGATAAAAATAAAAAAGTCTTGACATCTGGTAAATAATTTAATAGTAATTGGTCAACCAATTACAATAAAATATATACCAGAGCTTGAGTGGAAATTCAAGAATTAATTAACGGAGGATTCTTCTGTGCGGGATGTTTATATCATCGGTGTTGATACCATCAAATTCGGTAAATATCTTGATAAAAGCATAAAAGATCTTACGGCCATGACGGTCACCGGTTGTTTGAAAGATGCCGGGATGGATAAGAATTCCATTCAAGCCGTCTGGTTTTCCAATTCGGGGTGGGGACGCAATAAGGGCCAGGATTCCATCCGCGGACAGGTCGCCTTGCGCCCCTTAGGAATAGAAGCGGTGCCCATCACAAATGTGGAAAATGCCTGCGCTGGGGGATCTACGGCGTTTCATCATGCCTGGCTTGGTGTGGCAAGCGGTTTGTATAACGTCACCATGGCCGTGGGGGCCGAGAAATTGAACCATCCGAACAAATACGCTGTATTTGCCGGTTTTCTCGGCGGTCTTGATATGGAAGATTTGCCGAACATTCTATCCAATATGGCGCTTTACGGCATGAGTGAAGAAGACAAGAAAAATATGGAGGAGCACATCAAAAAACACTCCCGTCCGAATCCCCAAAAAAACAAGAAGATTTCCTGGAAGCAACGCGTGACGAATTATAGACACCTCTTTGAAGTTTACATGATGTTGAAACATTGGGTTGACCGTGACACTTTGAAAAAAATAAGGAATTTTTCTGCGGGGGATCATTCTCCCTTTATGGATGTTTATGGATTTGCGGCGCGGCAACACATGAGAAAATACGGCAGCACGATTGAACAACTTGCCGTGATTGCTTCCAAGAATCACTTTCATTCATCGCTGAATCCCAATGCGCAGTATACCTTTACCATCACACCGGAAGAGGTGCTGGCGGACCGTCTGGTGACTTGGCCGTTGACGCGGGCCATGTGCGCGCCTATCGGGGACGGTGCGGCGTCCGCGATTCTTTGCGATGAGGAAACAGTCAAAAAACTCGGCCGGATGTCACAGGCCGTGAAAATCCGCGCTTCGGTTCTCGGATCCGGACGGACGCGGAGTTTTGACGATATCGATATTGGCGAGCGGCTGAGCAAAATAGCTTATGAAAAGGCGGGGCTTGGACCGGGCGACATTGATTTGGCCGAAGTCCATGACGCCACGGCCTTCGGAGAGCTTCATCAGGTTGAGGCCTTGGGGTTCTGCCCCGGGGGAGAAGGGGGGATTTTTGCCCAAAGCGGCGCCACGAAGATCGGGGGAAAAATTCCTGTCAATCCGAGCGGAGGATTGGAATCGCGGGGTCATCCCATCGGGGCGTCCGGACTTGCGCAAATTCACGAGCTTGTCATTCAGCTTCGGGGTCAGGCGGGCAAACGTCAAGTTCAAGGCGCGCGTCTTGCATTAGCCGAAAACGGCGGCGGGGCCTTGGGCCAGGAAGAAGCGGCGATGTGCATTCACATTTTGGAGGCGCCGTCGCGGTAAGGAGGCGCAGACGCAAGGGCTGAGGCGGTTCACGAAAAGAAGAAGGGCCGACCTTCATGTCGGCCACGCTGTTTGATGACTGACGAAGGGGGCGTCATTCAGAGGGTGTCTGTCAATCCATCAAGGGAGGGGATTATGATAAAACCGAGGGAAGAGAAATCTTTGCTGGAACGTGAGCCGCGTTTTGAGGATAGCTTTTGCAGTATTCAGGCTATTCCCCAAATACCCAAGCTCCATCTCAAGGAAACCCGAACGCTCGTCAGCTATGCCCGCCGTTTCAATGATGAAGTCGTCCGGCCTTTGGCGCTGAAGACCGATTTGAAAACATTCGAGGATCCGGATTACCTGCCGTGGGACATTGTCGAGAAGGCGAATCAATGGGGCTTTTATACCATGTTCATCCCCAAATTGTTCGGCGGCCAGGGATGGAGTCTGCCGAGTCACGCCTATGTCATCGAAGAATTATCATCCGCCTGCGTGGGCATTGCAAACGTCATCTTCGTGCATTATCTCGGGTTCGTGACCATGCTGGCTTCCTGGAATCTTCCCCTCGTCAATAAAATTTGCCGCGACGTCGTGGCCGGTCAGCGGAAAGGCAATCCCTGCTTGCTGACTCTGGCGATTACCGAACCGTCGGCGGGAACCGATGTGGAAGAAGTGGAACTCGTCGATCGCGGCAAGGTAACCTGCTATGCCGAAAAGGTCAAGGGCGGCTACATCGTCAACGGCACCAAAATATTCATTTCCATGGGTCATGTGTCTCAATGGCATGCCCTCATTGCCTATACCGATTTGAAAAAACCCTCCGAAAATACCGTCATGCTTGCCGTTAAAACCGGCATGAAGGGATTCAGTTTCGGCAAGCACGAAAACAAGATGGGACAGCGCGCCTGTTGTGCTAGCGAATTAGTTTTTCAGGATTGTTTCGTGCCGGATGAAAATGTACTCGTTGATTCTCGCCGTCTTGATTTTACTTCTCAGATACGGACAACCGGCGAGCTGGTCAATCAGCTCATCCACTATGTTGTCGAAGTCACCCGCGCCTCGGTGGGGGCTTTTGGAACCGGCGTAGCGCGCGGCGCCTATGAACGCGCCCTGAAGTTTGCCAGCGAAACCGAGGTCGAAGGCAAACTGCTCATCAATCACGAATGGGCGCAGATCATGCTGGCCGAGATGTATAAAAACGTGATCGCCGGGCGGCTGACCTATAACGAAGCCAATTATTCGAACAGTTTAAAGGGCGGCATCTTCCATTTTCTGCAAATCAAGCCTCTTTATTACTACATGAAGTTTATTCCCCAGCCGCTGATCGATATGTTTTTTGTTCCTTTCTACAAGCTAAAAATCGCCAGCTGGCTCATCCGTCGAATCTATGTCGAGGGACAGTCCATGGAAGCGCAGAAGCGCTGTTCCGGATGGTCTTCCATCGCCAAATTCTTCTGCACGGACTTAGGTGTGAAGAACAGTCAGATGGCGCTGGAAATGATGGGTCAGGCGGGACTGCGGCATGAAAACGGCGCGGAAAAAATTCTGCGTGATTCGAAGCTGTTGCAGATTTATGAAGGCACCAACCAGCTGAACCGTCTGAATCTTTTCAACTGTCTGATCGCGCGCGGCGTTCCGCAGGCCCGCGTGTTTGAGGAATAGGAGGAAAACGACCATGCTGACCACGACCAAGCAAGAACTCAAGTCTTTTGAAGAGCTGGCCAGAAGCTTTGCGGCCAAGGAACTTGCCGCCGACCGGGAAGAACACGACCGCTATCCGTTTGGGCCTTTTTTTGATGACGTTCTCGCGAGGGCGTATGAAGTGGGATTACTCGGCGCCACACTGCCGGAAGATTGCGGCGGCATCGGTCAGGGCATCAGCGCGCTGTGCGTCATTCTCGAGCAGATCAGCGCGGCGGATGCGAGCCTCGCCGGAATCATTTTCACCAACGCGCTGGCGCAGGAAATTCTGTTGACGGCCGGCGGCAAAAATCTGCTTGCGGCGGTGATGGAAAAGGCGACCGACGCCCCCTCCGCGCTCATCGCCTTTCCGTCTTTCGCCAATCCTTCGGAAACCGGCGTTTCGCTGGAGGCCGTCAAAACAAACCAAGCCTATCTGCTTGGCGGCGCCATCGAGTATGTCGTGCTCGGAGGGATTGGTGGCCACGCGCTGGTCCCGGCGCGGATCAAGGGGCAGAGCGGCTATTCATATTTCCTGATGGAATTGTCGCATCGGGGGGTTGCCAAAAGCCGGCCCATTTTCAGCCTCGGTTGGCACGCCTGTCCGGCCGTTGATTTGACGCTGGCGGGGGTGGAGGCGAAACTGGTCGGTGCGGAAGGGGAGAGCGCGCAATATTTCAGCCGGGCCGCCGACCGGATGCACGCGGCGGCGGCCGCCATTGCGTGCGGCATCATGAGAGGCTCCTTTCAGGAAGCGCTCGAGTACAGCCGCCAGCGTTTTCAGGGCGGCCGCGAAATCATCAACTGGTCGGGGCTCCGGATGATATTGGGTCAAATGGCCGTGCAGGTGAAGATTGCCGAAATGTTGGTGTCGGAAGCGGCCCTCGCCGTTGAAAATCAGACGCCGCAGTGGAATCTCTGCAGCCGGGCGGCCGCCCTGCATTTGTCGGAACTGGCCTGCAAGCTGACGACCGACGGCATTCAGTGCCTGGGCGGTAACGGGTACATGAAAGATTACGGTCAGGAGAAGCGTTTTCGTGACGCCAAACAGACGCAGGCTTTGCTGGGTTTGGCGCCGATGCGGAAACTTTCCATGATCAAGGATATGTTGTCCTAAGAAGTTTCACGGTTTCGCCCCGCCCCCTCGGGCGGCGGGACCCGACGGAACCCTGACGGCGTCTCCATGCTCTATCCAGGGTTCCCGCTTCGAATATCAAGGAGAGTGAGGAGCAAAGATGTACTTGCTGGCGAATTTGAAAATCGGTTGTTCCGTGCTGAAAGGCTTGTTCTTGTTTTTCAGCGATGAGATTCGGCGCGGCACCTTCGTGGAAAATTTTCGCAGTTTGCTCAAGACGCGTGAAATCGCCCGGGATATGTCGTGGGCCGAACTGGTCGAAGAAAAAGCCCGCCGCTTGGGCGACCAAACCTTTTTGATTTATGAAGACAAGCGCTTTTCTTTCCGGCAGATGGATGAGAACGCCAACCGGGTGGCCAACTTTCTGCTGTCCCTCGGCGCGGGCAGGGGCAAGGGGGTCGCCATCATCATGGCCAACTGCCCCGAATACCTCGACGTGTTTATCGGTTCGCAAAAAATCGGCATGTACTCCATTCCGATCAACACGTCCTTGCGCGGCGACAGTTTATTGTATATCCTCAATCACAGCGACGCGGAATTTGTCGTGATTGACGCGGAATTTCTTGATGCCTACAAAAAAATCTCCGACCGGCTCGAAAGGCGCCAAACGGTGATTGTGCATGGCCAAGAATCCTCCGTGGCGACGACACTTGACCCCGGCATGCTGAATCTTGCCGACGCGTATAACCAGCCGGCTTCCAAGCCGGAAGGAAAATATGACAAGGAGGATATCTGCTTCATCCTTTACACGTCGGGCACCACCGGACTGCCCAAAGGGGTCTTGTACCGCTACGGAAAAACGACGCTCAAACTCCTTTCGATTCCCGCCTACACGCTCTACAGAAAATCGGACATTCTTTATACCTGCCTGCCTTTGTTTCACGGCAACGCGCTTTGGCTGTGCGTGACGCAGGGACTGCACCGCGGCTGTCAGGTGGTGCTGGCCAGAAAATTTTCCGCGAGCCGTTTCTGGGATGACATCAGAAAATACAGGGTGACCGCCTTCAACACGATCGGCGCCATGATTCCCATTTTGATGAAACAGCCGCCGAAGGAAAACGACCGGGACAACCGCGTCAGATTCACGCTGTCGGCCGCCTGTCCGGTGGATGAGTGGGAGAAATTCGAAAAAAGATTCGGCATTAAAATTTACGAAGCGTACGGTTCCGTGGACGGCGGCGGCAAGAGCGTCATGAATTTGGGAAACGCGCCCGTCGGCTCTATCGGCAAACCCGCGCCCAATACGGTTTACCGGATCGTGGACAACCTGGGCAACGACGTGCCCGACGGTATGCCCGGCCAGCTGATTTTCGAGTCCAAGGGGAAGGGCAAGTCGGTGGAGTATTTCAAGAACGAAAAGGCCACCAACGAAAAGCTGCGGGACGGCTGGATATACACGGGTGACCTCGTGAAACGCGACAAAAAAGGCTATCTGTATTTCGTCGGTCGCAGTGCCGAATTCATGCGCATCAAAGGCGAGAACGTGTCGGCTTACGAAGTGGAACATGCCATCCAGAAGCATCCCTCGGTTTTGGAGGCGGCGGTCTACGCCGTTCCTTCGGAACTAGCGGAGGATGAAATCATGGCCACCGTGTCCCTCGTGGAAGGCCATACCCTCAAGGAATCCGATTTGATTGAATTCTTGAAGGAAGATCTACCGAAGTTCGCCGTTCCGCGTTTTGTCAGGATCGTGAAGGAATTTCCCAAAACGGAAACGCAGAGAATCATCAAGAAAGAGCTGGAAAAACTGGGCGTTGCGGAGGGAACCTACGATGCCCAGAAAAATCAATATGTGGGGGAAACAAAAGTTGCGTAAATCGTGAAGGCCTTCGGCGGCAAATTTCACCACAAGGAGGGTGAGAAGATGAGCGTTCAAGAAGAGGATTTGTCTCCATTGGGAAAATATGAAGAAGGCATGCCTTGGAATCCGGTGGAAAAAGTCATTTTTGAGAGGCGCAGCATCCGATCCTTCAAAAAGGAACCGCTGCCAGACGGCATGATTGAAAGGATTCTGGAAGCGGGAAGATTCGCGCCCTCGGCGGGCAACATGCAGCCGTGGAAGTTCATCGTCGTCAAGAGTCCAGAAATCCTGGCGGAAATGGAAAAAGACGCGGTGAAAGTCATCAAGTTTTTCATGTTTTTTCTGGATTACACCCGCGGAGGCATTTTGCGCAGACTGTTTATTCTCAGCTGGGTCAAGTGGATCATCCGGTTGATGAAAAACAAGCTTCATCCCGTGCCGGTCGGGTTGATGTCGCAAATCGCCCAGGGGAAGACTTCGGTCTTTCACGGCGCCCCGACACTGGTGCTGCTGGTGGAAGACCGCCGCGGCGTGGCGTGTCCGCCCACCGACATCGGCATTTGCGGACAGAATATGGTGCTGGCTGCGCACAGCATGGGAGCGGGCAGCTGCTGGATCGGCTTGGTTCAGGTGCTCATGTATCTACCCAAATGGCGGAAAATCTTCGGCATCAAGTATCCCTACAAGCTCAATGACTGCATCGCGCTGGGCTGGCCCAATCCGAAAGCGGACGGCATGGTCCCACGCGAAGTGCAACTGGTGCAGTGGTATGAAAAAGGCCTCAACGACGCTCCAAGAGTGACAAAACAGGGGGACTGACATGAAAAAATTCACCATCGTGGACAGGTTAAGAATTCCCACCTATGACAATCCGAAACACATGAAAACGGCGGATCTTTTCTTCAACCCCGCCAAGTGCAAACAGTGCGGCGTGTGCATCAAGATTTGTCCGGGGGGATGTCTGGTCACAGACAAGGTCACCAAAAAAGAAGTTTGGCAGGATATGAAAAGCGGGGTGAAGGCCGGCGTGCCGCGCGTGATGACGTTAAAGTCGGGTGCCACGCTTTGCATCGCCTGCTTTTGTTGCGGCGCGGCTTGTCCGAACGGCGCGATTTCCATCAAAAGGAATTTCGATCCAAAATACTTTTACAAGCGACTGACGCAAACCGAGGACATGAGATATCCCAAGCGCTATTAAACCATGGCGTGAAGCGGAGTTTTTAAATGCGGAGGAGGTTGGTCGCGATCCGGGCGTCATAGAAAAGCCTTCACTGCACTCAGAAAGAAGCGTCTTAAAAAACCAAGAAACCAGAAATATTCGTCTGAGATATCGATCTCTCCGGGGAAGTTGTTCCGGCTCCCGCCGAATATTTATCCTTTCATTGCTCATCATATTTTCAAATTTTCTCTTGATTAATCAAAGAGAGTAAAATAGATTTTACACGTTGATGATTTAACATGTATTCTATGGAAGACGAAAAGAACATGGAAACCAAAGTCGTTGAACCGGACGGTTCTCTGCCGGAAATTACCATCGACGATCTTTCGCCTGTCATGCGGGAAGCGTGTCGGCAGGCGGGATGGGTGTCACTGACCCCTGTGCAGGCGAAATCGATTCCATATCTGCTGGCCGGTCTCGATGTATTGGTTCAATCCCGTACGGGAAGCGGGAAGACCGGCGCTTATCTTTTGCCGATCATCCAGAAAATCGACGCACAACAAAAAGTCACTCAAGCCCTGGTTCTGGTGCCAACGCGCGAACTGGCGCTCCAAGTATCACGGGAAGCCGACGTCCTGACCCGGGGCACAAATCTCAAAACAGCCGTGGTTTACGGAGGGGTAGGATACAACGCGCAATTGGAATCTTTTCGCGCCGGGGCGCAGATTGTCATCGGGACGCCCGGGCGGATTTTGGATCACCTTTTGAAAAACAACCTTTCGCTGGATCATCTGAAAATACTGATCTTTGATGAAGCCGACCGCATGCTTTCCATGGGTTTTTATCCCGATATGGTGAAAATCCGCAAATACATTCCTGCATCCAGGATACACAGCAGCATGTTTTCCGCGACGTTTCCGCCGCAGGTCATCCGGCTGTCTCAGCAGTTTCTGCAGAACGCGAAGCTGCTGAGCCTCAGCGGCGACCAGATCCATGTCGCCGAAATTCAGCACATCTATTATGTCGTTCCGGGGATGCGCAAGGAACGATCGCTGGTGCGCATCATCGAAATCGAAAATCCTTCTTCCGCCATCATTTTCTGCAACACGAAGGATAACGTGCATTATCTTTCCGTCGTGCTCAAACGCTTCGGCTATGACGCCGATGAAATCAGTTCGGACTTGTCGCAGAGCGCCCGCGAAAAGGTCATGTCGAGAGTGCGTCGCGGCGCCTTGCGTTTTCTCGTGGCCACCGACGTCGCCGCCCGGGGAATCGACATTCCCGAGCTTTCCCATGTTTTTCAATATGAACCTCCGGAAGAACCCGAAGCCTACATTCACCGCGCCGGAAGAACCGGCCGAATGGGATCCAGCGGCGTGGCCATCACGCTGGTGGCGGGGATGGAACAATTCAAACTTCAAAGTATCGCCCGCCATTACAACATCAAAATGGAAGAACGTCCGCTGCCAAGCGAAGAGGAGCTGGAGAGGGTGGTGGCGGAACGAGTGACGGCGCTTTTGGAGGCGAAACTTCGCGATCGCGACAATCTGCAGATTGAACGCATGAGGAGGTTTCTGCCGCTGGCGCGCACCTTAGCCCAAGCGGAGGATGAATTGTCGCTCATCACCATGCTTTTGGATGATTACTATCAGCAGTCTCTGCACGCGCCGCCCGCCCCTCTGCCGGAAGCCGAACATGAAAGAATGGCTGAAAAAAGTAAAAAAGGAAGGCCTCGCCCCAGAAGAAAGGGGGAAAAAGAAAAGCCGCAACCCAAGCCCTGAGGGCCTTGTCGGATTTTTTGTTTAGTCCTATGGTCGGTTTGCAGCAGGATTCGGTATCAACACGTTGCAAATATTCAATTCGGCAATTTTTTTTAAGGGAGGGGCTTTAGACGTTTGAGGGCTTCATCCGGCGGGAAGAAGGGGATTAAAATTACTTGAGTTCAAAAAACAATGCTGATATGAATGGCCTGTTTTAAAATCTTACAAGAAGGATGTTTCGTTATGCAAAACCCAAATTTCAGTTCCGGTCCCTGCAGTAAGAGGCCAGCGTGGAGTCTTGACGCGCTGAAAGACGCGCCCGTCGGCCGCTCGCACCGCTCCGCTCTGGGAAAAGAAAAAATCGTCAAAGCCATCAACGGCACGCGCAAATTGTTGAAAGTTCCTGATGATTTTCTGGTAGGCATTCTTCCGGCATCGGATACCGGCGCTTTTGAATGCGCCATGTGGTCGCTTTTGGGTCCCAAGCCGGTTACCGTCTTGGTTTGGGAAAGTTTTTCCAATGGCTGGGCCACCGATGTCGCCAAGCAGCTCAAACTCAATCCCACCATTATGAAAGCCGACTATGGCAAAATTCCGGATCTCTCCAAGGTGGATTGGAAAACCGACGTGGTTTTTGTCGCCAACGGCACCACCAGCGGCGTGAGGATTCCCGACTGGAATTGGATCCCTGCCGACCGCGAAGGCCTTTCCCTGTGCGACGCCACCAGCTATGCTTTCGCCAACCCCATCGAATGGGACAAAGTGGATGTGCTTACCTATTCTTGGCAGAAGTGCCTGGGCGGCGAGGCGGCTCACGGCATGATCATTTTAAGTCCCCGGGCTATTGCGCGGCTGGAATCCTATGATCCGCCCTGGCCGATGCCCAAAATTTTCCGTTTGAAGAAAGACGGGAAAGTCAACAAGGCCATTTTCGACGGCGATGTCATCAATACGCCCTCTATGCTTTGCGTGGAGGATTATCTTGACGCGCTGGCCTGGGCCGAAAAAATCGGATTGAAAGGACTCTATCAGCGAAGCCTGAATAATCTCAAAGTGGTGTCCGACTGGGTCGCCAAAACCGACTGGATTGAATTTTTGGCCGAAGATCCCCGCGTGCGTTCCAACACGTCCGTCTGCTTGTCGGTGACGCATCCCAAAGTCGCGGCCATGGACAATGACACGAAGAGCAAATTTCTCAAGAGCGTCGCTTCGGAGCTGAGCAAGAAAAACATCGCTCATGATATTAATTCCTACAAGGAAGCGCCGGCCGGTTACCGTTTCTGGTGCGGTCCCACCATTGAGGAGGCTGATTTGAAAAACGCGCTTGCCGAGTTGGAAAAAGTTTTCAACGAAAAAGTGAAAGCGCTTTAGTCGTTAGGAAATCACCATGGCCAATGTTGCAGTGATAGGCACTCAGTGGGGCGATGAGGGCAAGGGAAAAATCGTTGATCTCTACGCCGAAAAAGCCGACGTGGTCGCCCGCTTTCAGGGCGGCAACAACGCCGGTCACACGCTGGTCGTCAAGGGCCGGAAAACCATTCTGCATTTGATTCCTTCGGGCGTTCTGCACAACGGCAAGATTTGCATTATCGGCAACGGCGTGGTTTTCGACCCCTTCGTCTTTCTCGGAGAACTGGAAGAACTGGAAAAGGGCGATTTGCTGCCTCCGGACACCAGGCTCCACATCAGCGAAAAGGCGCATTTGATCATGCCTTACCACCGCCGCATCGATCAGGCGCGCGAAGCGCACGCCACTGGAAAAAAAATCGGCACGACCGGCCGGGGTATCGGCCCCGCGTATGAAGACAAAGCCGCCCGCACCGGAATCCGCGTGGGGGATTTGTACGAAGAGCCTCTCTTCAGAGAAAAGCTCCGGCAGGCGCTGGAAGAAAAAAATTTTCTGCTGGTGAACTTTTTCAAGGAAAAGCCCCTGGATGAAGAAGAAATCGCCGAGCAATATCTGGCGTGCGCGGAAAAAATAAAACCGTACGTCGCCGATACTTCTCTCCTTCTGGACAGGGAAGCCCGACAGGGCAGAAAAATACTTTTTGAAGGCGCGCAGGGTTCGCATCTGGATGTCGACCACGGCACCTATCCATACGTCACATCCTCCAACACCGTGGCCGCCAACGCCTCCTGCGGCAGCGGCATCGGCCCCCATCTGCTCGACAGAGTCGTGGGGATTTGCAAAGCCTACACGACGCGCGTCGGCGAAGGTCCTTTCCCCACGGAGTTGAAAGATGAAATCGGCGACCACCTGCAGCGGGTCGGCCAAGAGTTTGGCGCCACCACCGGCAGAAAGCGCCGCTGCGGCTGGTTGGACATGGTTTTAATCCGTCAGGCGGTCAGGGTTTCAGGCATCGGCGCCCTGGCCATCACCAAATTGGACGTGTTGACCGGTCTGGACAAGCTTAAAATATGCGTGGGATACAAAGCGCCGAATGCCGAATACACGCATGCCCTGCCTTCCAGCAACAACAAACTTGCCGCGTGCCAACCGGTGTTTGAAGAGTTCGACGGCTGGAAAGAAGATATCTCGCATGCCCGGGAAATCAGCGAATTGCCGGCGAACACCCGAAAATATCTCAAACGTCTCGAAGAATTGGCCGATGCCAAAATCATTCTGGTTTCGGTGGGACCGGGAAGGGAAGAAACGATCGTTTTGGAAGATCCTTTCCTGAATAAAAATTTATAGTTTTTTTCTTGACACTGCGCCCGCTTGTTGTTAATAGGGCACGCCTTGAAAATGTGGAAAAAAGGGCTGTTAGCTCAGGGGTAGAGCAGTGGACTTTTAATCCATTGGCCGGGGGTTCAATCCCCCCACAGCCCACCAGTCAAAAAGGGTTTTCGAAAGAAAACCCTTTTTTGTATCCGAAAGTGTAAAGCCGCCTCTTCACACCTCAACAGCCAAGATTCCCTTGACACGCGCTTATCCCCATTTTATACTCCGCCCCGCAAAACAAAGGATTTTTGATTCAGGAAAAACCCTCTGTTTTGAACTAAAAATCGGCGTAAAGGTTTTCTCTGCTCTCAGAGCGACCTAAAATAAAAGGCATGGAAAGGAACAGGAGGTATTTATGTATCGGATTAGTCTGTTAAACAAGATTTCGGAAAAAGGACTGAAACTTTTTACGGAGAAGTATGAATATCAAGCCGATCTGCCGGATCCCGACGGCGTTTTGGTCAGAAGCAAAGAAATGAAGGACATGCCCCTGCCTTCATCCTTAAAAGCCATCGCCCGCGCCGGCGCCGGCGTGAACAATATTCCCATTGATAAATGTTCAGAAAAAGGCATTGTCGTTTTCAACACACCGGGTGCGAACGCCAACGGCGTGAAGGAACTGGTCATCCTGGGCATGCTGCTGGCCTGCCGCAATGTGGTGGACGGCATCGCCTGGGCGAGAAGTTTGGTCGGCGAAGGCGATAAGGTGCCGGATCTGATCGAAAAAGGAAAATCCAAATTCGCCGGCACGGAAATCCTGGGCAAGAAACTCGGCGTTGTGGGATTGGGCGCCATCGGAACGATGGTGGCCAATGCCGCCGAAGGTCTGGGAATGGAAGTATGGGGATACGATCCGTATCTATCCATTGAGGCGGCCTGGAAACTTTCCCGCACCATTCAAAAAGCCCCTACGCTGGACAAACTCTTGGCTGAATCCGATTTTATCACCCTGCATGTTCCGCAGAACAAGGACACCAAGGGGTTCATCAACGCCGAAAAATTCGCGCTGATGAAAAAAGGCGTGGTGCTTTTGAACTTCGCCCGAGGCGGACTTGTGGACACGCCATCACTGAAAAAGGCCGTTGCCGACGGAATCGTGTCCTGTTACGTGACGGACTTTCCCGATGAAGAAGTCATTAAAACAGACAAAGTGATCCCCATTCCCCATCTGGGCGCGTCCACGGAAGAATCCGAAGAAAACTGCGCCATCATGGCGGCGATGCAACTGATGGATTACCTGGAAAACGGAAACATCAAGAACTCGGTTAATTTCCCGGAATGCATGCTGGAAAGATCGGGCCATACCAGAATCACCATCGCGAACAAAAACGAACCGGGCATGATTGAAAAAATAACGCGCTTGCTGGCCCAAAACAAAATCAATATCACCGACATGATCAACAAAAGCAAAGGGAATGTCGCCTATAACATCATTGACGTGGACGGGAAGGTCAGCGACGAATTGACAAAACAAATTCAGTCCGTTGAAGGCGTCATCACCGTGCGGGTCATTTAGAAAGAAAAAATTTATTGCCCGAAAGGCCGGCTGAAAGGCCGGCTTTTCGGGCTCCGGCGGCATGGAAAAAATCCAGGGATCTCGTCCGCCATCCCCAGCCGGCTTCATGCCTCGCCGACAATTTGAGGCCGGAAATTTATGCACTGAAAAATGGAGGCATGTCGTCCGCTCTCGGCGGTTCTGACAAAGGCATTGACAAATCGAGTTCTTAATAATAATATCGCCTAAAAATTTTTGGTATGGGCGCGCGAGCGCTTTTTTAATTTTTCGGGAATGCATAGACTTTTAAGTAAAAAGAGAGCGTTGGAGATTATTTCCAGATTTTCCAAAGCCGGCGTTTTGGTCGTCGGCGATGTCATGGTGGATCATTTTATCTGGGGGAACGTTTCCCGCATTTCTCCGGAAGCGCCCGTCCCGGTGGTGGATGTTCAGAAAGACAGCTTTATGCTGGGGGGCTGTGCCAACGTTTTGAATAATATTCATGCCATAGGCGGTAAAGTATACGTGGCGGGAGTGATCGGGGAGGACGGCGTCGGAAAGAAGTTCCTTTCCGAATTGCGCAAAAAGAAGATAGAAACCAAAGGAATTGTCGTTGAAAAAGGAAGGCCGACGACGCTTAAAACGCGCATTGTGGCTCACGGCCAGCAAATGGTGCGCTTCGATAGAGAGGATCGCAAGGCGATTCCGGCAAACAGTTTGAATAAAATCCTGGGTTACGTTGAAGTCTTGCGGGATGAAATTGGGGCTGTTGTCGTTTCGGATTATAACAAGGGGGTGGTTTCAGAGGAACTCATCCGGGGAATCAATCAAATTGTCCAGGGAACGAAAATCGTTGTTTGTCTCGATCCCAAACAGAATAATTTTTCCGTCTATCGCGGCGTGCATATTATCACGCCCAATCATCATGAAGTTCAGAAAGCGGCAGGCGTGGATTCGTCCCGTGCGGTGGACATTGTAAAAGTCAGTGAGACGGTTTTGCGCAAGTATGCATTTCCGGCGATGCTGGTGACCCGCGGCGAGGAAGGGATGAGTCTCTTTGAAAACGGCAAAAAAATCGTTCATACCTATTTTGCGGCCCGGGCCAAGGAGGTTTATGACGTAACAGGGGCGGGGGACACGGTCATCGGAATATTGGCGTTGGCACTCGCGGCGCGGGCTGATTTGAAGGAAGCGACATGCTTGGCCAATATCGCCGCCGGTATTGTTGTCGGAAAGGTGGGCACGGCGACCGTTTCACAGGAAGAATTGATTGAAGCCCTATGAGCAAATCTTCGTTGGCTGATCCCGTGAAATTGGTTTTCAGTGTGCTGGCTCGGGATGTTTCTTTTATCCGAGAGGTCATGGAGCTTCTGGCGCGGATGTACGGCCCGGTCGATTTTGTCAGCGCGGTATTGCCGTTTGATTACACGGATTATTATTGCGCCGAAATGGGAGAGCATCTTTGTCGTCGTTTTCTCTCCATGGAAAACCTCATCAGACCCGAATCCCTGCCGGACATTAAACAGGCGACGAATGCCATAGAGGATCGGTTCTCGGAGGATTCAAAGCGGCGGGTAAATATTGATCCGGGATATGTATCGAAAACGAATCTGATCTTGGCGACCGGGAAGAATTTTACTCACCGCGTGTATTTGCGCGATGGGGTTTACGCCGATCTCACATTAATTTATCAGGGAAAACAATTCCGGCAACTTCCCTGGACTTATCCGGATTACGCCGAGGAAAAGCAAAAAACGATGATGGGCAAAATCAGAGAAAAATACTTGTGGCAATTGCGAGGCGCGGAAAAGGAGCGCCGGGAAATTCGAAAGGCTTCGGTATGATTAAAAGCATGACAGGTTACGGCCGGGCGGATGCGGTTTACAACGGCCGGATGATTGTTGTCGAGAGCAAATCGGTCAATCACCGTTTTCTGGAAATCTTCCTCAGATTGCCCGCATCCCTCCAGCCCTTGGAGATGGAATACCGGAAAATAATATCCGAAATCATTAAAAGGGGACGCCTGGAGGTTGCGGTGAAGATTGACGATCCGGAATCGAATCGTCGAGTGAATTTGAATCTGGATCTTGCGCGTGAATATTACAACGCCCTGAATGTTCTAAAACAGGAATTCCAGTTGGAGTCGACCGACCTGTTGAGAACTTTGGCGGGTTTTCGAGACATCTTTACCCCGCCGGAAGATCCAGCCTTGGACGCGGATTTTTTGGCGGTTGTTAAACGAACCGTCGTGGAGTCTGTTTCGGCGCTGGCCAGAATGAGGCAGGAGGAAGGGATTTCGCTTTATGAAGATATGGTGATGAGATTAAGAAATATTTCGGAGATGATGCGGCAAATTAAGGTCCGCGCGCCGCTGGTGGTACTGGAATATCAGAAGCGCCTTGCCGAAAGAGTCAGGGATTTGACAGCCGGTCACGCCCTGGATGAAGCGCGGCTTGCTCAGGAAGTCGCCCTCATGGCCGAAAGATTGGACGTTACCGAAGAAGTCGTGAGAATGCAAAGTCATCTCAGCCAGTTTGAGGCGCTGTTGCAAAATGACATCAGCGAAGGGAAGCGGATAGATTTTCTTTTGCAGGAAATGAACCGGGAAATCAATACCCTAGGTTCCAAAGCGGGCGATGTGGAAATCACACGCCTGGTGATCGAAACGAAAAGCGAATTAGGCAAATTGCGCGAACAGGCGCAGAATATTGAATGAGTATGGATAAAGGATTATTTATCGTCGTATCGGCGCCGTCGGGAACAGGCAAAAGCAGCCTCTGTCGGGAGTTGCTGAACGCTTTTCCTAAAATCCAATTTTCCATTTCCCATACCTCCCGGGAACCGCGTCCCGGCGAACAGGAGGGGAAAGACTATTTTTTTGTTTCACGCGAGGAATTCAAGCAAAAGATCAAACGGGGCGAATTTATCGAGTGGATAGAGAATTATGGTCATTTTTACGGTTCTTCCAAAACCATGGTGGAAAAAGCCCTGCAGGAGGGGAAAGACCTCTTGTTTGACATCGAACCACGCGGCGCAAAAACAATCAAGGAAACCTTGCAAGGCGGCGTCTATGTTTTTATTCTTCCTCCTTCCAAAGAGGACCTTTTGAACCGGTTGAGGGGAAGGGGGCATGAATCCGAAGCCGATGTCCGGAAAAGATTTGAGCAGGCGGAACGTGAAATCAAAGAAATTTCGTGGTACGATTATGTGGTGATCAATCGGGATCTGGAAACAGCCGTCAATCAGTTGAAGGCGATCTATGTTGCCGAAAAATGCAAAAGAAAACGACTTAAGCAGGAAATAAAAAAATTCATTAAAAGTTTTGAAAAGGAGAAGATATCATGGCAAGAATCACCGTAGAGGATAGTTTAAAGGTTGCCAAAACGCGATTCGGGCTTGTTGCTTTGGCTTCCAAGCGGGCTCACCAGTTGTTGAAGGGGGCGACGCCGTTGGTGAAGAGCAAGAATCGGGAAATTGTGACGGCCCTGCGCGAAATTGCCGCGGGAAAGGTTGTCTACGCTAATCCTGAATACCTGAAGGGATCGAAGGAAGACTTCAAGCCGATTCCGGATGGTTCCGAGTTTATCGGCGATGAAGAATACATTGAATAGCAACGCTGTCGATCGGCTCATCTTCGCCTTGGATACGGCCGGCTACGAGGACGCGCTGGGATGGCTGGATCTGCTTTGCGGCCATGTCGGCATGTTTAAGATCGGCAAAGAGCTGTTTACCGCGGCGGGGCCGGACATTGTGCGGGCCGTTAAGAAAAGGGGTCAGAAAGTTTTCTTGGATTTGAAGTTTCACGATATTCCAAACACCGTTGCCCGGGCCACGGAAGCGGCGGTCGACCTGGGCGTGGATATGCTCAATGTTCACTCGTTGGGTGGAAGCAAGATGGTCCGGGACGCGGTCGACGCCGCGGCGGGCCGCTCTGAAAAATCCAAGCGGGAGAAGCCCCTGGTGCTTGCCGTTACAGTTCTGACCAGCTTAAATGACGCGGACCTGTCGGAAATGGGGTTTTCCAAGAAAACGGAAGAATTGGTCGTTCATCTGGCGAAAATGGCCCGGGACGCCGGCGCATCCGGCGTGGTGGCTTCGCCGCTCGATATTTCCTTGATCCGGCGGCAGTGCGGGAAGGATTTTGTCATCGTGACCCCCGGCATTCGGGGAAGCGGCGAGAAACAGGGGGACGATCAAAAAAGAACATGGAGCGCTTTCGAAGCGGTCAAAAGAGGCGCCGATTATCTGGTGGTGGGCAGGCCCATCCGGCAGGCCAAGGATCCTCTGGAGGCGTGCAGAAAAATCGTGGACGAGATTGCCGCGGGCTTGGAAGCCGTTTATTGAGCAGTGAATATGCACTTCATGTACGGCATAAATTGCGCCAGGGAGCTTCTTCGACGAAATCAAAACTTTTGCGAAAAAATCGTCGTTTCCACCGGCCGGAAGGAGCGTTCCTTAGAAGACATTATTCATCTGGCCAGGCAGCAAAACATTCCTGTTGAATTTTGGGACAAGAAACGATTGGACAGTCTGGCCGGCAATGATCATCATCAGGGCGTGATTTGTTTTTGCAGAAAATTTTCCTATGTTGACCTGCAGGACATTCTCAAAAGCTCTCGCGGAGAGGGCGACCGGGGTCTCGTTCTAATGCTGGACGGCATTATGGATCCGCATAATCTTGGTTCCATTATTCGAACGGCGTATTGCTTAGGCGCGGACGGCGTGGTGATTCCGGAGGATCGATCGGCGCGGATTACGGCAACGGTCGGCAAAACGTCCGCCGGAAGCGTCTGGCAAATGCCGGTGGCCCGGGTGGTCAATTTGTCTCACGCAATTGATTTTTTCAAAGATAACGGGTTTTGGGTTTTTGGGGCTGAGGCCCGCGTTGGACAAAGCATCCATGAGGCCGATTTTAACTGTCCCGTGGTGCTGGTGATGGGGGGGGAAGCCAAGGGAATCAGGGCGCTTGTAAAGAGAAAATGCGATTTTCTCGTTCATATTCCCATGACGGCAAGTTTTAACTCCCTCAATGTTTCAGTGGCGGCGGGGATTATTTTGCATGAAATCGTCACGCAAAGGCAGGCTTCAGCCGCCGCTGCAAATTGAAGTATTGAAAATATCGTCAGATTGGTTTAAATAAAGAACATATCTCCGAAAAGAGGAAGACATCATGCCGGTTTTTATTTGGGAGGCGGTTACCAAAAAAGATGAGGTCAAAAAGGGCGAAATGGAGGCCGTTGATGAGGCTGCCGTGCGCGGTATCCTTCGACGCCAGGGTTATAAATCCATTGAGGTGAAGAAAAAGCCCAAAGATATCTCGGAATATCTACCTTTTTTGAAACCCAAGATTAAGGAAAAGAACATCGTGGTTTTCTGCCGGATTTTTTCTACGATGATCAACGCCGGACTTCCGCTGATTCAATGCCTGGATCTTCTGGCGCAGCAAGAGCAGAATAAAACGTTTTCCAATATCATCAAGGCCATCAAGGAAGATATTGAAGGGGGAAACAGCTTAACCAACGCGCTGAAGAAATACCCTGATTTGTTCGATGAGCTTTTCGTTAACTTGATTGCGGCCGGCGAGGCGGGCGGTATTCTCGATGTCATTTTGGAACGTCTGTCAAATTACCTGGAAAAAGCGATGAAATTGAAAGGCAAGGTCAAGGGCGCGATGACGTATCCGGCGGCCGTGCTCGGCATTTCCACCGCCGTCGTGATTTTGCTTTTGTACAAGGTCATCCCCGTCTTCAAAAAAATGTTTGAAAGCATGGGGGGACAACTTCCGGCGCTCACCCAACTTCTGATTACCGCAAGTGAATTTACACAAAAATACATCCTTTTTATTCTGGCGATTTTTGTCATCATCTATATGGGTTTCAAAAGGTTTTACAAAACGGAGAAAGGAAGATGGACGGTTGATTCTCTGCTGCTGAAATCTCCGGTTTTCGGCGAACTCCTCAAAAAGGTTGCCGTCGCGAAATTCTCGCGGACTTTGTCCACCATGATGAGTTCCGGAGTTCCGATTTTGGAAGGGTTGAGCATCGTGAGCAAAACATCCGGAAACGTCGTCATCGAAGATGCTTTGATGAGGACGCGTCAGAGTATCAGCGAGGGGCGTTCGATCGCCGAGCCTCTGGAAGAAACAAAACTCTTTCCGCCCATGGTGGTGCAGATGATCGCCGTCGGCGAAGCCACCGGCGCCTTGGATGCCATGCTTAATAAAATTGCGAATTTCTATGACGACGAGGTTGACGCCGCCGTGGAGGCGATGACATCGTTGCTGGAACCGATCATGATGGTGTTTCTGGGTGGCGTCGTCGGAGGCATGATCGTGGCAATGTATCTGCCAATCTTCAAACTGGCTTCCGTCGTGGGGTGATCATCAAAAAAATGGTCGGGATGGCGCGATTTGAACGCGCGACTCCTGCGTCCCGAACGCAGTGCCCTACCAAACTGGGCCACATCCCGACGTCCGGGATAGATATAAGATTTATCTTCAATTGTCCACTTTTTTTTCAAAATTCAGCTGATTTTTTAATCATCGAGATTTCAAGAGAGGAAAGTGTTGGCGCCTTTCGAGGAATTTTTTGATTTTTTTGAAGAATTGCGTTTTCTTCCGGAGCGTGTTATAAATTTCAAAATAAAGATGGAGGCTCAAGCCGTGATTATTTATGATTTAAGATGCGAAAATGGGCACGAATTTGAAGGTTGGTTCAAAGACCGTGAAAATTGGATTGAGCAGAATTCAAAAAAACTGGTCACCTGCCCCGTTTGCAACAGCGCAAAGATAGAAATCATTCCTTCTTCCATAACGATTATGGGGAAGGATTCCAAGGAGGAAGCAAAAATTCAACAAAAGGAACTTTCTCCCGTGGGCGCGCTGCGCATCCTGCATCAGTATCTGGATGAATATTTCGAGGATGTGGGTGATAAATTCGCCGAAGTGGCTTTGAAAATTCACCACGGAGAAGAGGAAAAAAGGAACATCAAGGGGACGAGTACGCCGGAAGAAGAAGAAACCTTGAAGGAAGAGGGCGTTCATTTTATCAAGGTTCCTGTTCTGAAGATGGACAGCTGATTTCAGAAATTTCATCATAAAATATTTTCATTTTTCAAAATCTGAACGGAAAGATTTGTCTATGGATAAACTTTATCAAAGCGTCATTGATCACATTGGCCGCACGCCGTTGGTCGAAATTCGAAAGCTCAATCCCAATCCTCGGGTGAAGATTTACGCCAAGCTGGAGAGCGCGAACCCCGGCGGTTCGATCAAAGACCGCACCGCCTTGTTCATGATTGAAGGCGCGGAGAAGCGCGGGGAGTTGAATCCCGGAAAAATCATCCTGGAGGCGACCAGCGGGAATACCGGCATCGGCTTGGCGATGATTGCGGCCGTCAAGGGGTACCGGGTGTGTCTGGCGATGCCGGAGTCTGCGAGCGAAGAGAGAAAAAAGATCCTACGTGCTCTGGGCGCCGAACTGTTCTTCACGCCCGCCGGCCAGGGGACGGACGGCGCCATCGAACTCGTGTACAAAATGCTGCGTGAAAATCCGGATAAATACTTCGGCACGGATCAATTCAACAATGAAGACAATGTGTCCGCTCATTATTACGGCACGGCTCAGGAGATTTGGGACCAGACGGAAGGGAAGGTCACCATGGTGGTGGCCAGTCTTGGGACGAGCGGGACGGCGATGGGAATTTCAAAACGGCTCAAGGAGCTGAACCCAAACGTCAAAATGATCGGCGTTGAACCTTATCTGAAGCATAAAATCCAGGGACTGAAAAATATGCGCGAATCCTACCGTCCCGGGATATACGACCGAAGCATGCTTGATGAAAAGATCAACATTCAGGATGAGAATGCCTTTGAGACGGCGCGGCGGCTGGCCCGTGAGGAAGGTATTTTTGCGGGCATGAGTTCCGGAGCGGCCATGTATGTTGCTGCGCAGATGGCCCAGCAGATGGATGAAGGTTTGATCGTCGTCATTTTCCCGGACGGCGGGGAAAGATATCTCAGCACGGAATTGTTTGCGTACAAGAAAGAAACCTCGACGCTTAATCTTTACGATGCGTTGAAGCGGCGAAAAAGGCTTTTCACGCCCGTGAATGCCAACGAAGTCACCCTGCGCACCTGCGGGCCGACCATCCACGATGTTCCTCACTTGGGAAAGTACCGGCGCCTAGTGGTTGCCGATCTGATGGCGAGGTATTTGGTTTACAAAGGCTACAAGGTCAGGCACGTGCTGGACATTGTGGATCTCTCTGACAAGTCCATCGCCGCTTCGGAAAAAGTTTCTCAAAATCTGGCTGAATATACGGGGCGGTATCTGGAAATCTTCATGCAGGATGCGGTATATCTGAAAATCCGTCCGGACAATCTGTACGTGAAAGCGTCGGACAACATTGAATCGATGCTGAAGATCGTCGAGAAACTGATCGACAGAGGATTTGCTTACGAAAAACTGCACTCCGTTTATTTTGATATATCACGATTGCAAGATTACGGTGTGTTTACGAATGTCGATGCGAGTAAAATGCGGCAGGCCGCGTCCACGGATCTCGACGATTACGAAAAAGACAGCCCTGTTGACTTTGCCCTGCTGAAGCGCTCCAGTCTGGGAGAGCTGAAGCGGGGGATTTACTACAAGACTCCTTGGGGAAATGTGCGGCCCAGCTGGCACTTGGAGTGCGCTTCTGTTTCTCAGAAATATTTTGGATCCACTTACGACCTTCACATCAGCGGAACGGACGAAACCTTTCCTCATTGCGAAAATCTTCTGGCGATTTACAAAGGTTTTTCGGGTCATGAAGGCCCACGCTACTGGATCAACACGGAGCTGGTTATGGTCGGCGGCCGGAAGATGTCCCGATGCTTTGACAATGCCATGCCCCTTTCTGATTTGAGGCGCCGGGGTTTTTCCGGCGGCGACGTGCGTTTCTTTCTGCTGGGCGTGCATTACCGTAAGCCCCTGAATTACTCTGAAGCGGCTTTGCAGAACGCGAAGAACACACGGAATAAATTAAAGATTTTTGCCGAGCGTCTCCAGGTGATCGGGGAAGACCACCGTGTTTCTTTTTCCGAGACCGATCAGTTCATTTATGAACTCAAGCAGGATTTCGAGGTCGCTCTGGACGATGACTTCAATATTTCCGCGGCCCTGGCGGCGCTTTTCGGCTTTGTCCGAAAAATCAATGTTGCCTTGTCCCAGAACCAGCTGGGCCATCAGGATGCCCGGAAAATATTGGAAGCTTTGAAAAAGATCAATGAGGTGCTCGGCGTCATGGATTTTGCGTCGGAAGCCGTCCCGCGAGAAATCGAGGAGCTGATCGCGAAACGGGAGCGCGCGCGGTCCAACCGGAATTGGAAAGAAGCAGACGACTACAGAAAAAAACTCGGCGAGATGGGGGTGGATATTTGGGACACGCCTCAAGGCGTGGTATGGAGGTATCGGTAATGGTTCATCCCGTAAGAAAATCGGTGATAGCCGGTTCTTGGTATCCAGGGAACCCGTCCGTCTTGAAGAGGGATATCAAGAAATATTTTGACGCCGTCGTGGATGCCGGCGTCGGCGCCGAAGACGTGGTGGGATTGATTTCGCCGCATGCCGGATACATGTATTCGGGGCACGTCGCCGCCTATTCGTATAAATTAGTTTCCGGCGGAAGGTATGACGCGGTGATCGTTATCGGACCGAGTCATCGGGTGGCCTTTCACGGCGCATCCATCGTGAGCCGGGGAGGCTTCGAAACACCTTTGGGCATCGTGCCGATAGCGGAAGACCTTGCCGAAAAAATAAAACAGTCCGGTGGGGCGGTTGCCGACATTCCCCAAGCTCATGCGCAGGAACATTCCGTGGAAATTCAGCTTCCCTTTTTGCAGGTGGCTTTGGGGGATTTTTCGTTTGTCCCTCTGGTTATGGGCAGTCAGGATCGGATGACTTGTTATGAACTCGCCGGACAGATTTTTGAAGCGGTCGGCGATAAGAATGTCCTGCTTATCGGAAGTTCTGATTTGTCTCATTTTTACCATGATCATACGGCCCGAAGGATGGACGCGATTGCCGTGGAGCATTTAAAGCGGTTTGATGCCGATGGCCTTTTGCGGGATATAGAAGAGGGTGTCGTGGAAGCATGCGGTGGCGGACCCATGGCGGTGGTGATGATCGTCGCCGGTCGGATGAAAGCCCGCAAAGCCCTTTTTTTAAAATACGCCAACAGCGGTGATATCACCGGTGACAAAAGTTCTGTGGTCGGCTACGCGGCGGCGGCTTTCTGCCGGTCAATTCGGGAGAAGACAAAAGACATATCGTGATCAGCGCTCAGACGCCGCGTTGATCGTCGGCAAAGGAGGTTTGGAAACGATGGACTTGACGGCGAAAGATAAACATCAGCTGCTGAAAATCGCCCGCGAGGCCATTGAGGCGCGGCTCAAGGGAGAAGAACCGCCCCCTTTGGCGCCGGCATCGGACGTTTTGAAGGAAAAACGGGGCGCATTCGTAACGCTGAAAAAACGTGGACAGCTTCGGGGATGTATCGGCTATATCAGGGCCTTCAAGCCTCTGGCTGAAACCGTGCAGGAAATGGCCGTGGCGGCGGCTTTTCGCGATCCGCGTTTCCCGCCGCTGAGTGCCGAGGAATTCAAAGACCTGCAGTTTGAAATTTCGGTGTTGAGTCCCCTCAAGAAAATCAAAGACATCCGTGAAATCGAAGTCGGCAAACACGGTTTGTATCTGGTCAACGGTTACCGCTCCGGTTTGTTGTTGCCCCAGGTCGCTACGGAGTATGGGTGGGATAAGGAGACTTTTCTGGAGGAGACCTGTTATAAAGCGGGCTTACCTCCGGACGCGTGGCAGGACCAACAGACGGAAATATACATTTTTTCCGCCGATTATTTCGGCGAAGATGCGTGATGACATCTCAACGGGGAATGGAAAAAAGTTTTCGACGGAAAGAACATGGCGTCCCGAAAGAAAAGAACACTGATAGGATTTTTGCTGCTCGTTTGCATTTTTTTTGCGGTCTGCCTATGGGAGGCGCCGCGTTTTTTGCTTTACGCTTCTGATGTCAAAAAAGCCGACGCTGTGGTGTTGCTGCTCGGACCGGATTTCAAGGCGCGCCAGAAAAAAGCCGAAGAGCTGCTGGCGCAGGGCTTGGCGGATTTTTTGATTATTCCCGCATATCACAAGATCACGTGCGCTCACGGGGAAGAACCGGCGCAGCCCGCCGTCCTTGCGGAGTCCGGAACATCGCCGGAGAAAAGACGCCTTTATCCGGAATATTACGAGGACACGCATCTGGAATTGATCGAGGCCGGAGAAATCATGTCACGTTATGGCTTGACCTCGGCGATTTTCGTCAGCTCGCCTTACCACATGCGGCGCATTAAAATCATGGTGACGAAGCTTTTTGGGGACAAGCAAAATGAATTTTATTTTATTCCGACGCCGTATGAAAAGGCGCCGGCCAATATTTGGGAATTTACGCCTTCCGAATGGAAGAAGCTCAGAAGAGAATACGGAAAAATTTTGTGGTTTTTGATTTATTCGATTTTTCCCCGGCCATCGGCAAACTGAAATTCATTTGCCGGCGCGAAAAACCGGAAGCCGGGTGGTTGGACATTGTCCCCTTGTAAAGAAAACGCAACGCGCCGGGACGCTTGGCCGGACGAAATCCGTGTTCGATGGCTCCGGATGAAACGTGACGGCGGAGGCGCGTCTTTCGGAGCGCGGCGTTGTTTTGGAAAAAATCATTCAGTGGACGATTTCTCCGAAGAGATCGTATGTTGCGGCGGCGGTGATGGCGCATTTTATGAAGTCGCCGACGCGGGCTTCGGGTGCCTTGACATAAGTCACCCCGTCTATTTCCGGCGCCTGCCGCGGGCTCCTGCCCCAGTAGTCGTAATCCGGGCGGTCGCTTTTCCCCTCAATGAGCACTTCCTGAGTCGAACCGACCAAATTTTGGTTGATCGCCGCGGAGATCGCCGCCTGTTCCGTCATGATGAGTTCGCGGCGGCGCTCTTTTTCTTTTTCGGAAATCTGTGATTTCAGCGCGGCGGCCTTTGTTCCCTCTTCCCTGGAATAGTTGAAGACACCGAGATGGTCAAATTTTACTTCGTTGACAAATTCCAGCAGCCGGTTGAAGCGCGTCGGTGTTTCACCTGGAAACCCGACGATCAGAGACGTCCTGAGCGTGACGTTGGGAATGACCCGACGGATATGTGAGATGACGCTTCTGATTTTCGCCCCGTTGATTTTTCGGTTCATCGCTTTTAGAATGTCATCGTCGATATGCTGAACGGGCAGATCCAGGTAGCGGCAGATTTTTTCATGTGAAGCGATGGTTTCCAAAAGATCCGTTGCGATATGCGCCGGATGGGCGTAAAGCAAACGGATCCATCGGAGGTTTTTGATTTTCGCCATGTCCTTAAGGACGGTGGAGAGCCGCGGTCGTCCCTTGAGGTCTTTACCGTAGTTTGTGGTGTCCTGAGCGACGACGATGATTTCCTTGATGCCCCGTTGCACTAGCGATTCCGCTTCCCGAAGAATGTCTTCCGGCTGGCGGCTGCGTGCTTTTCCGCGAAGGACGGGAATCACGCAGTAGGAACAGCGGTTAGAGCAACCCTCTGAAATTTTCAGATAGGCGCTGGTGGCGTTCAAGGGCAAAATTCTCGCATAATCGGCGGTCATGATAAACGAGGGTTTCGTAATGACGGCGGTTCTTTTGCGCGGCCGTTGCGTGGCCCGATGGATGTGCTCGACGATGTTGCCGACTTCGCCCGTTCCGACAAACAAATCCACTTCCGGCAGATGGGTAAGCAGGTCGCGGCCGTAGCGCTGGGAGAGGCATCCGGCGACGATAAGACGTAAATGCGGGCGATCTTTTTTTTCTTCGGCGAGAGTCAGAATGACTTCAATCGCTTCTTCTTTGGCCGGACCAATGAAGGAGCAGGTGTTGACGATCATGACGTCGGCATCGTCGTTTTCAAGCACAAGACGGTGTCCGGCGCGGGTGAGCAGCCCGGCCATGACTTCCGCATCAATCTGATTTTTCGGACAGCCCAGCGAAATGATGCGGATGTTATGTTGCGGTGTCTTGGTCAATTACGGTAGCTTTCTGATTAAGACTTTTCTTGGTTTTGCGCCGTCGGAGGGACCGACAATGCCTTCGGCCTCCATTCTTTCAATCATGCGAGCCGCGCGGTTGTAGCCGATTTTCATGTACCGCTGCACCAGGGAAATGGATGCCTGTCCGAGTTCACTGACCAGCGCGACGGCTTCATCGTATTTTTCATCGAAATCCTCGTCGCCTTCGTGTTGGGCTTGCGCCGCCGCCATGGCGAATTTTTCGATGGAGGTATCATAATCCGGCTGCGCCTGCATCTTGATGAAATCCACGATGCGCGAAATTTCTTTGTCGGAGACATAGGCGCCGTGGATGCGCGATAGTTTGGACGTGCCCGGAGGAATAAAGAGCATGTCTCCCGCTCCGAGCAATTTTTCAGCGCCCTGCTGATCCAGGATAGTGCGGGAATCGATTTTTGATGATACCTGAAAGGAAATTCGCGTGGGGAAATTGGCTTTGATCAGGCCGGTGATGACATCCACGGAAGGACGCTGGGTGGCGATGATCAAATGAATGCCCGCGGCGCGCGCCATCTGCGCCAGCCGCGTCAGCGATTCTTCCACATCCCGCGGAGCGACCATCATTAAATCAGCCAGCTCATCAATAATCACGATAATATAGGGAAGCTTGGTGTGTTTGATTTCCTTTTCGTTTTTTTCTTCCTCGGCGGGTGGCTGCGGTTCTTCTTCCTCGTCCGGGTCATGCTGCTTCGGCAGCGCCAGCACGGTTTTGCTTTTCAAACCCTTCAACAGCAGTTCATTGTAGATTTCGATGCTTTTGGCTTTCAGATCGTTGAGAACGCAGTACCGTCTTTCCATTTCTTCGACCGTCCAGCGCAGAACTTGAGACGCCTTTTTGGGATCGGTGACCACCGGGTGCAGAAGATGCGGAATTCCCTCGTAAGAAGAAAGTTCCAATCTTTTGGGGTCAATCATGAGAAATTTGACATCGTCGGGTTGCGCTTTGAACAGGATGCTGCAAATCATGGCGTTGAGCGCGACGCTCTTGCCGGAACCGGTTGTTCCGGCGATCAGCAGATGGGGCATTTTGGTCAAATCGGCGATAACGGGCGTGCCCACGAAATTGACGCCCAAGGCGATCGGCAGACGGAAGGCTGATTGTTTGAAAGAATCGTGATCCAGAACTTCTTTGAGAAAAACCTGCTCCCGCTTGAGGTTAGGGATTTCAATGCCAATGACCGACTTCCCGGGTATCGGCGCGATGATGCGAATGCTCGGCGCCATAAGGGCCAAGGCAAGGTCGTCGGCAAGGTTGACGATTTTATTGATTTTCACCCCCGGAGCAGGCTCCAATTCGTACATGGTAATCACCGGCCCCGGCAGGACTTCCACTACGCGGGCTTCAACACCGAAATCGGCCAGTTTCTTTTCCAGAATGCGGGAGTTGGTGACCAGCACGTCGCGCTTGACGCGTCCGTCTTTGGGCGGCGCGTCTTCCAGCAGGGTCAGCGCAGGCAGCTGAAATTTTCCATCGGATTTTGTTTTCGTGAAATCGAAATGGGTTTGTTCAATTTTTTTCGGCGGCACCTTTTGGGGCGGCGCAGGAGTTTCCGGGAGTTCAGGAACGGCCGCTTCTTCCGGTTCGTTTTCTTTTTTGGCGTTTGCCATGACGTAATGGAACAGGGCGGAGAATCGGTTTTTAACCAACGTCAACAGGGCCAGAAGAAAAGCGGAAATTTTTTCCGTGACGGCGACCATCGAAAACTCGAGCATGAAAGTAAGAGAGACGATGAAAATAAGGAAAAGCACAATGTACGTTCCCGCGACGTTCAGATACGCGCGGAGAAAATCAACCAGCGCGACGCCCAGCAATCCTCCGGTGCCGTTTTTGAGGGTTTCTCCATAGAGAGTAACGCTTCCCTGAATAAGCAGCGCCATAATTCCGGAAAACGACAAAATCAAAAAGAGCGAACCTCCGAGACGGCTTTTGGTCATTGTGAATTCGGAATGGCGGAAGTATTTGAAACTGCAAATAAAAAGAAAAATCGACGGTATAAAAGAGGCGGCGCCCAAAAGCCGGATCAGCGCGTCCGCCGCATAGGACCCGACCTTGCCCACGAAGTTATGAATCGGCGGATTCCCGGCAACGAAATGGGTGAAGGAAGCATCCTGCGGATGATAGGAAACAAGGCTCAAAAACAAAATCATCGCGAACGAAAGACAAACAGTTCCTTTGATTTCCCGGATGATTTTGGCGTCGATGTGCGTCTTTTTCATAACAGTTTAATTATTTCAGAAAAAAATGGATTTGACAAGTAGGGTAAATTTCCAAAAACTCCCAAATAGCGCGCGAACTATTTGGGCCGCGTTTTCCGAATGATCGGAAAGAAAAGCCGAAAGCGAAGTTAAGCCGGCCGGCGGCGCGCTGATCAAACCGTCGATGCGGGGCGATATCTCCGAAACCGGAACGTTTTTTAAAAAGGGCAACTCCGCCGTGGCGGTTCCGGCAATGGCCGAAATGGAAAGCCAAAAAGAAAAACGCGGCCGTTTCGGCTTTTGCAAACATTGGATGAAAATCACCCTTGAAGAGCGTGCCGAAAAAAACGGTGGGCATTGTTAAGACGATCAACAAGGAGATTATTTTTCGAAAAAAATCTTTGGCGGTTTTCCTGCCTTTATACTGGAGCCCTAAGTTCCAAAGCGAAATGGTTTTAAACATACTTTTCAAAGCGGTGCGATAGTGGAGCGCCTCCGTCGAAGCGGTCCCCTGATGAAGAGAAACGGCCGGTTGTTTGACATCCGGGGAAAAGCGCTTTAAAAGGAAAAGACGCGCAAAACGGCCGGCCGAAAGACGTTCCGCCTGAGTGATGCCCCTCCAAATGATCGTGATGGGATTCAAACCGCCTCTCTTTCCAGATCCTTGATTTCCGATTGGCCCTCATCTTGCCATTCATTGTAATTTTTGATGATTTCGTTTCTGACTTTTGCGATTAATTCATGACGGTGCTCCAGATCATAGCCATGGACGTCAATGGGTTTGCCTAAGATCATTTTGATCTGGCCGGGCTTGATTCTCAAGGATCTTTTCGGCATGATTTTTCCGCTGCCGACGATAGACACCGGGACGATGGGCACGCCCGATTTAATGGCAAGATAGAAAACCCCCTGTTTAAAAGGCTTTATTTCGCCGTCGCGGCTTCGCGTCCCCTCGGGAAACGTCATGATGGATTTTCCGTTTTTGATGCGCAAAGCCGCTTCCTCAAGACTGTGCATTGCTTTTGTTCTGTCGCTTCGGTCTATCTCGATATAGCCTGCACTGCGCATTGCCGCACCGAATACGGGAATGGCGAAGAGTTCTTTTTTGGCGATCCATCGGAATTGGACGGGGATGTGAGCGAGAGCAATCAGAATATCGAAATCACTCTGGTGATTGCCCATGAAAATCTGTGGGGAATCGTAGCGGATATTTTCCGTTCCAATGACCTTTACTTTTGTGTTTCCGAGAAAAAGGAGGATCTTCGCCCAGAGTCGAGCTAAGATATGAATTTTATTGTCGGAATCAGGAAAAACGGAAAAAACCACCGCCCAGGTCGACACCAAAGCGGTTACTGCGATACCTATCGTAACCAATAATGCCGAGTACATCATAGAGGCATTTCCTTTGTTGGTGAGGTTAAAATTTTTTTACTTGATAAAAGGCTTGAAGTCAATATTGAATTAAGACGCATTGGGTGCCACATCCAACAACCTCATTGAGGCCGGAAGTCAACCCTGTTATGTTGTCACAGGAAAGAAATCGGCACAATGGACCCTGCCGGGAAGATGAATTAGGCGGGTTTTTCCTGGGAGAGTGATTGGAGATGCAAAAGGACGTCCTTTTCCTGGTGGGGAGGCAGAATTTCAAAACAATCGATAATGTGTTGCGGGATAAAGCGGAGCCGGCCTGTCGCCATGTCCACAAACACCCAATCGGTTTCTCCCTCCACCAAAACTTCCCGATCCGGAAGGCGGACGATTTTATATTTCCTTAAAGAGCGCACCCGGCGGAAATTAGAAACCCAGGTCAGCACGACAACGTCTTGCCCGGCGAAAGCCGGCCGCAGATACTCGATATAGTGGCTGCGGACGACCCAAGTGGCGCCTGCGGCGACGGTCGCCCGGGTGCAGCCTTGTTTGTCGGAATGCAGTAGGGCGGCGGTTTGCATCCAGCGTAAATACTCAACATTGTTGACGTGGTTGTTGACGTCCACGGCGTCATGGGGAACGGTCAACCGATACGGGTAAACTTGCGACATGATTTCTCCCTCCGCGACTCAATAATTCATTGACACAATAAACGCTGTTGTGCATATAACACACGCACTGTTTTTGCAATATCGCATGCAGCCGTCGTCCGGCCTTGCTGCCTATAAAACGTTTTTTCCAGGAGGCGTTTCCATGACAAGCAAAACAGTTCCCCCAAACAATGTTGATGCGTATTATACGAAGCCGAACAACCTTGTGGACATGTTTGAGGAAAGCGTGGCAAAACACCCTTCCCACAATCTATTCGGCACGAAAAACAAACAGACCAATCAGTACGAATGGGTCACGTACGGTGAGGTGGCCGAACGCGTCAACAACCTGCGTGGGGCCCTCAGACAGCTGGGTTTGGGAAAAGGCGAAAAGGTCGGCGTTATTGTCGGCAATTCGGTGGAGTGGTTTATCTGCGCCAATGCCACGCACGGGTTGGGCGGCGTGTTTGTTCCCATGTACGAAAAAGAACTCCAGAAGGTTTGGCAGTATATTATCAAAGACGCAGCGATCAAATTTCTCTTTGTCAGCAATCAGAATATTTATGACGCCGTGAAAAGTTTTCAAAAAGAAACTCCCTCCCTCAAGGACGTTTTTTTGATTTACGGGGAGGGTGAAAATTCAATGGCCGCGTTGGAAAAAATGGGCAAGAATCATCCCGTTGCTTCCTATAAGCCGCATTGGTCGGAAACGGCTTTCATCATTTACACCTCCGGCACCACAGGCGATCCCAAGGGCGTTATGCTTTCCCACGGCAACATGACGCACAACGCCCAGGAGTGCAAGGCGACTTTCGATTCGGAAGACGACGAGGTGGGCTTGAGCATTTTGCCCTGGGCGCACAGTTTCGGCCTGACCGCGGATTTACACACTTACATTTTGGCGGGATGGAGCTTAGCCCTTGCCGAATCCGCCGACAAGCTGCTGGTCAATTTTGGCGAGGTCAGACCCACCCACATGTCCGCCGTGCCGCGGGTGTTCAATATCCTTTACGACAAAATTCATCAGGGGGTGGCGGCGGATCCGGTCAAAAAACAATTCTTCGACGCGGCCTGCGCCGAGGCCGTTAAAAATCGCGGCAGCAAGGAGAAGACAAAAGAGTTTCAGGACCTTGACGCGCTGGTCTTTTCCAAAATCCGGAGTCTTTTCGGGGGGCGCCTCAAACACGTTGTCACCGGTGGCGCGATCATGAAGCCTGAAATCGCGCTGTTTTTCAGTGACGTCGGCGTGCCGACCTATGATGGTTACGGTCTTACGGAAACCTCGCCCGTTATTTCCAATAATTCGCCCATGCGGGGGAATAAATACGGCACGGTGGGCAAGCCCTTAAAGGACACAAAAGTGGTCATTGATAAATCCCGCGTGGGCGAGGACAGTCCGGACGGCGAGATTGTCGTTTACGGCGCGCAGGTCATGCAGGGATATCACAACAAACCGGAGTTGACGAAAGAGGTGATGATGCCGGACACCTGGAACGGCTTTCCCGGCATCCGAACCGGCGACCGCGGCTGGGTGGATGAAGAAGGTTATCTGCACATCACCGGGCGCTTCAAGGATGAATACAAGCTCGAAAACGGCAAATACGTCCATCCCGAATCCATCGAAAACGAAATCAAGCTTCTGCGTTACGTGTCCAACGTGATTGTTTACGGCGAAGGGCGGCTGTACAACGTCGCGCTGGTGGTGCCGGATTTCGAGGCGCTTAAGGCGGATTCCCATACCGCCCGGTGGGCGCAGGGAACCCCCGAAGAAACGATCGCCAACAAGGAATGCACGGATTTCATTTCCAAGCAAATTCAGGAGCATCTGCGCAAATCTTTCGGCGGCTATGAGATTCCCCAAAAGTTCCTCTACATCACGGAAGATTTTTCCGTGGAAAACGGAATGCTGACGCAAACGCTGAAACTCAAGCGCCGCGTGATTTTGGAGAAATACGGAGATCGACTGCGTGCTTTATACGACCAGAAATCATTCGGGTTCAGCGGATGACTCGAAAAATGTTAAAAACAAAAGGGAGAAAATTATATGCATCATCAGAACGATATCGTGATTGTCAGCGGTGTGCGCACGCCGTTCAGCAAATTCGGCGGAGCGCTCAGGGAAATTCACAGCACCAACTTGGGTGTGATTGTCATCAAAGAGAGTCTTAAACGTGCCGGCCTCAAGGGAGAAGATCTTGATGAACTTTATTACGGCATGTGCGATCAGGCGGAAGCGGCGCTTTATGACAATGTCAATGCGCGTCAGGCGCTTTTACGCGCCGGTTTGCCCGACACCTTGGTGTCGTTGACCATAGACCGCGCCTGCTGCTCATCGCTTTGCGCGGTGCAACTGGGACGTCGTGCCATCCTGCTGGGCGAGGCCGATACCTGCATGGCGGTCGGCGCGGAAAATATGAGCAACACACCGCTTTTGATCAACGGTCACCGTTGGGGACAAGGCATGAAGCCTCTTTTGGTGCAGGATTATCTCAATCCCATTACCTATCGGGAATATACGCCCCTCGCGCGCGACGCGGGGGAAGTCGCCCTTGAGCACGGCATTTCACGCGAAGAGCAGGATGCTTGGGCGCTGGGATCGCATCAGAAATGGGCGGTGGCCGACAAGGCCGGAAAATTCAACGATGAGCTGGTCAGCGTTGAATTGCCTTCCCAAAAAGGCCGGCCGGTTTTCTTTACGAAAGACGAGCTTCCCCGCCCTGATACCACGATGGAAGCGTTGGCTAAATTAAAAACTATTTACGGCAGCCCGACGGTCACCGCCGGCAACGCGCCCGGCTTGGACGCAGGTGCCACAGCGGTCATCATCATGCGCCGATCCCAAGCGGAAAAGCTCGGCGTCAAACCACTGGCGACGATTTTATCCATGGCAAGCGCCGCGGGAGAGCCGCGACGCATGGCGGAACTTCCCGCTAAAGTCATCAGTCGGGCGCTGGAGCGTGCCGATTTAACCATTGACGATATGGGTGTAATTGAAATTAACGAGGCCTTCGCGGCCGTCACTTTGGTTTCGACCAAAATGCTCGCCGGCGGCGACGAAGCTAAATGGCGCAAGTTACTTGAAAAAACCAATCCCAATGGCGGTGCCATCGCCATCGGCCATCCCGTGGGTGCCAGCGGCGGTCGCATTCTGATGACTATGATGTACGAATTGAGGCGCCGTGGTGGCGGCTACGGCGTTTGCGGCATCTGCGGCGGTCTGGCGCAGGGCGACGCATGCGTCATCCGGGTGGATGAGCCGTAAAGCGATCGCGTGTGCCGTTCCAAAGAAAGTCCTCGAAGAGGCGGGCGGCGCATGGGGGAGAATGTTCTTCATCTTGAAGGAAGGAGGGCGAAAGTCATGAAAGAAGAACATGGGGTTTCGGCGTGGGCGGTGATTTTATTGATCGCGCTGTTAATCGGCGCCGGATTGTTATGGGCGAAGTATTTCGCCGAACCGACCGCAACCGTGATGATGCAGGGAGCGGATCAGGCAAAACCCGCCATCGAAAGAGCCCATCGGGCGAGCGATGCCGTTGACCAAACCAACAAGAAGACCGAGGACGCGGTCAAACAAATGGAGAAAAACTTGCCCGGTGATGAGTAAAGGGTGAAGGGAAGGCGGCATGGAACAATTTTCAGCGGTCGTGAAGCAGATAAGCGATTTCCTGTGGGGGTGGCCCCTGCTGATCATGTTGTTGGGAACTCATCTTTATTTGACCTGCCGCTTGCGCTTCATTCAACTTTACACGCCCAAGGCCGTCAAATTATCCGTCACTCCGGACATAGGTTCCGAGGGTGAAATCAGTCAATTCAGCGCGTTGGCGACGGCTCTGGCCGCCACCATCGGCACGGGAAATATCGTTGGGGTGGCCACGGCGGTGGCACTCGGTGGGCCGGGGGCGGTGTTCTGGATATGGATCACCGGCGTTTTGGGCATTGCCACTAAATATTCCGAAGGCGTTCTGGCGGTGAAATACCGAGTCAAAAACGAAGACGGTTCTTTTTCCGGCGGACCGATGTATGCGTTGGAGTACGGCCTGAAAAACAAGCCGCTCGCCGTCTTGTTCGCGGTTTTCACGGCCGTTGCCGCCCTGGGCATCGGATCTTCCATTCAGGCCAATTCCCTTACCGCATCGGTGCATGAGACCTTTCATTTTCCAAAAACCCACGTCGCCGTCGTTGTTTTTGTCCTGGCCGCCGCCGTGATTCTGGGCGGCCTCAAATCCATCGCGCGGGTTTGCGACGCGCTGGTTCCCTTTATGGCGGTTTTTTATGTGTCGGGTTGCCTTTATATTTTGATCCGAGGATACCACACCTTGCCGGAAACTTTGGTGACGATATTCAAAACCGCCTTTACGGGACAGGCCGCGACAGGCGGATTTATCGGCTCGACCATCATGATGGCGGCGCGCAGCGGTGTCGCCCGCGGTTTATTTTCCAATGAATCGGGATTGGGCTCCGCGCCCATTGCGGCCGCGGCGGCGCAGACGAGAAACCCCGTCCGTCAGGGGCTCGTTTCTTCAACGGGAACCTTTTGGGACACTGTTGTGATTTGCGCGTTGACCGGTTTGGTCTTGGTCAATACCGGCGTCTGGGAGAGCGGAGCCGCTGGCGTGGAAATGTCCAAGCGCGCCTTTGAGCATATTCCGTACGTCGGTGGAATTTTTCTGTGCGTGGCGCTGGTAACCTTTACCTTTTCCACCATCATCGGCTGGTCGTACTATGCCGAAAAAGCGACCGAGTATCTTTTCGGCCGCGAAGCCGTTTTCTTTTACCGCCTGATTTACCTGGCCACCGTTTATCTGGGGTGTGTGCTCTCGATGGATTTGGTGTGGAATCTGGGCGATGTCTTCAACGGCCTGATGGCCCTGCCCAACTTGGTCGCTCTGCTTTTCCTAAGCGGTGTCGTCGTCTCCGAAACGAAAAAATACCTCTGGAGCGGGAATCTGGACGCCGAAGTGGATGATCAAGGCCTCCTGATAAAAAATAAAGAAAATTAAAGTCGGTTTTTTGATTTCTTGTCGGATGTCGAGCCGAAAGACACGCCGAGCGTCGTCTCAACCGTCCCATGTCGGGAGTGAATCCTCCCCGTTGAAAGTAAGCCGAGATCTCGCGGTTTTTTCGACTGCGATAGGATGGGGGCTTTGCCGGACTTGGTCGGGATATCAGGTATCCGCGACACATAAAACCGCCTGAAGCAAATTTATTTGCTATTGACACGTCGGGTTGCGGACCTTATACTTTCTTGCCATGATTGAATTGACAAACGTGGAAAAAAGGTATGGCTCTTTGGTCGCGGTGGACCATGTTTCTTTTTCTGTGCAGCGGGGAGAGTCTTTTGCGTTGTTGGGTCCCAACGGCGCGGGCAAAACGACGATTGTCAAGATGTTGTTGGACTTCACGCCGCCTACGGCGGGAACGCTGACGATCAACGGCATTTCCAGCAAGCAAGCCGCCAGCCGCGCGTCCGTCGGTTACCTGGCGGAAAATTGCCGTATTCCGCCGCATCTGACCGGATGGCGGTATTTATTGCGCTGCGCGGAGCTTTTGAATATCCGCAATGACGAGGCGGTTGAGCAGTGTCGGCGGATCGTTGAAAAAATCGGCATGCAGGGGCGGGAACACGCCGAAGCGTCAACCTATTCCAAGGGCATGCTGCAGCGCTTCGGCCTGGGCGCGGCGCTGGTGGGAAATCCGCAGCTTTTGATTCTGGATGAACCGACGGCCGGTCTGGATCCTATCGGCATTCGGGAAATCCGCCAGATCCTTGAAGAACTGAAAAATCAAGGAACGACCATTTTTCTGAATTCGCATTGGCTTTCGGAAGTGGAGAAAATCTGCGACCATGCCGCGATCATCCATCGCGGACGGCTTTTGGTGAAGGATAAAATTTCCTCTTTGGTTAGGGAAGGCGACACCCTGGAAGATGTGTTTATCCGATATGTGAAAGGTTGATGCCCTTGATGTCCAAATCGCGCGCCGCTGTTTTGAATATCGCAAAATATACCATGGCCGATGTGGCACGCCAGAAGAGTTTTCTGGTCATTTTAGCCGTATCCGTCCTCTTTGTGTTTCTGGCGCGCGGATGTTATCATGGGAACTATATGGTGAACGGTCGCGAGTTGGAAGCGGCGGCCGTTGTGGGCATGGTTTCCAAAATGACGTTTCAGGTCATCGCCGCGCTGGCGATGATGGTCGCGGCGCTGTTGTCCATGCGCGTTTTTAAGCGGGACCGCGACGAGGGCATGCAGGCCTGCATCTTTTCCAAACCGATAACCCGCCGGCAGTACCTTTTCGGCAAGGTATTCGGTTTATGGTTGCTTTCGTCTTTTTTGATGTTCGCTCTGCACGCCGCGGTATTTGTCACGGTTTTGCTTGAGCTTCACGCGGCGGTTCCCAGTTATCTTGGGGCATCGCTTTTGTGTACCGTCAACTTGCTTTTTGCAGTGATCTCTGTTTGTTTTTTTTCACTGATGATGCCTGATGTCGCCGCGTTTCTTTTGTCGATGGGCATTGGGGTAACGAGTTTTTTGATGGACGGTGTCTTCGCCATCAGTTATAGTCCGATGGCGCGGGCAATGATGAAGGGGTGGGGCATCCCGGAAGAATTGACGGGATGGAAAATCGTTTACTATTTATGGCCGAAAATTTTCGGCAGCCAGCGTTTTGCCGCAATGTTCATTCATGGGGAGCGGCCGGGTTGCGACGAAATGTATCCGTTTTTGAACATCGTCATCTGGTGCGTCGCGGCAGGGGCGCTGCTTTTGTGGCGTTTCAGGAAAGAGGAAATTAGCTGATCCGGGATCCCAAGGGTGTTTCCGCGGATCATTTTGATGTTATTGGCGACGTTGCAAAGGAGAATGAAAAACATGCTCGTCAAATTTTACCTCTCGTCCGATTTCAAGACAAAAATGATGGGAGCGATTGCGTTGGTGTTGTTTGTCCTAAGCGGCTGCGCCACCGCGCCGAGCGTTGCGCCTCCCCGACCGGCGAAAATCGCCTTGGTGTTGGGCGCGGGCGCTTCAAAGGGATTCGCTCACATCGGCGTTCTCAAAGTTCTGGAAGCCCATCAAATTCCTATCCACATGGTGGTGGGTACCAGCGCCGGTTCGCTGGTGGGCAGCCTCTACGCGTCGGGAAAGAACGCCTTTGAATTGCAGTCGATCGCGATGAAAATGGAGGCGGATCAAGTTGTGGATTACGACTGGAGAGTTTGGAAGGGCGGACTGATCAAAGGCGAAAAAATCGAAAGATTCATCAACGAAAACGTCAAATACACGCCGATAGACAAGCTGAAAATACCTTTCTTCGCCGTGGCGACAAATGTCGCGACCGGAGAGGAAGTTGTTTTCGGCCGCGGCAATACCGGCACGGCCGTGCGCGCCAGTTGCGCCGTGCCGGGGGTTTTTCACCCCGTGAAAATCGGGAACGCAACCTATGTGGACGGCGCCGTAGTGGATCCGGTGGCGGTGGATGTCGCGCGGCGCAACGGCGCGGATGTTGTGATCGCGGTGGACATCTCGGGAGGCTTGAGAGCCGATATTCCCGAGGGCATGGTGGACGCCTTGATGAAAGCCAAGGATATCATGTACGCCCGTATCGCCGAATACCAGATTAAAAACGCCGACGTGGTCATCCGGCCGAATATGAGCGGCATCGGCTCCACGGATTTGGAGAAGTTCAACGAGGCCATTTTTGAAGGCGAAAAGGCCGCGACCGCCAAAATCCCGGAGATTCTGAAGATTGTGGAAAGGCTCAAAAAAGAGGGCCGGTTATAAGCATGATTTATTTGCTTAAAATGTTTGAAAAATTTTCCTTGACAAATTGTTTGTGTTTGATTAAAAGCCTTGGGCAACAATCCATAAGGTTGAATGCGATGGACAGAACACTCAAGGCGTATAACAATTTTTACGGGTATTGGTTTTATACCTACTTTACATCGGTCTGCCCATCGCTGAAGGAGGACCTGTTAGGATAGTTTAAACCAAACAGCCATGGGCAGATCGAAAAAATCGCCCATGGCTTTTTTATGTCCGAAGCCGGGGTGAAAAAGAAATCGCTCCGGCTTTTAATTTTTCAAGGGGGAAATATGATTATTGTCATGAAGAGTCACGCGACCGAAAAGCAAATCGAAGATGTCATCAAATGGGTGGAATCCGTAGGCTATAAAGCTCACCCTTCCATCGGCGTCGAACGGACGATCATCGGCGCCATCGGGGATAACCGCAACAAGGAGATCCTCAAATACGCGGAGTCCATGCCGGGCGTGGAAAAAACGATGCCGATTTTAAAGCCGTATAAACTGGCGAGTCGGGAATCGCGCGAAGGCGACACCGTTGTCCGCGTCGGCTCGGTGGAAATCGGCGGACCGGATTTTGTCGTCATCGCCGGACCCTGCGCCATCGAAAGCGAACAGCAGCTTCAGGAATGCGCCTACATCGCCAAGAAAGGCGGAGCGCGCATTCTCCGGGGCGGCGCCTACAAGCCGCGCACGTCACCCTACAGCTTCCAGGGCATGGAGGAGGAGGGCCTGAAAATATTGCATCAGGTCAGCGCGATCACCGGCTTGCCGACGGTGACGGAAGTGGTCAATCCGGCCGATGTCGATCTTGTGGAAACCTACGCGGATATGCTACAGATCGGAGCGCGCAACGTCCAGAATTTCGCCCTGCTCAAGAAAGTCGGCCACGCCCGCAAACCCGTCCTTCTGAAAAGGGGCATGATGACGACCATCGAGGAGCTGCTGATGTCGGCGGAATATATTCTTTCCGAGGGCAATCCCAACGTCGTGCTTTGTGAACGCGGCATCCGCACATTTGAAACGGCGACGCGCAACACGCTGGATATCAGCGCCGTTCCGGTGTTGAAGGAATTGACGCATCTGCCGGTGATTGTCGATCCGAGCCATGCCGCGGGCAACTGGAAGTACGTGATTCCGTTGGCCCGCGCGGCGGCGGCGGTCGGCGCCGACGGCATTATCGTGGAAATGCATCCGGAGCCGGAAAAAGCGGTTTCCGACGGCGCGCAGTCCCTGAAGCCGGAAAAGTTCTATCAGATGATGGATGAAATCAAAACCATCGCCTCAGCGGTCAAACGCTGATTCAGGAGAATCAAGCCATGCGTTCGTTAAAGGTCAATCTCGACAAGAGGTGCCGGTTGTCTTATGAAATCAAAATCGGCGCGAACATTCTGGACAGGGCGATCCTGCTGATCGCCAAAAATCATCCGGCGGGACATTACGTCGTGATAACGGATGACGGCGTCGGGCCGCTGTACGGAAAGAAAATGGTTGACGGCCTGAAGGAGGTCGGCCTCAACGTGTCGTTGCTGAAATTTCCCGCGGGCGAATCCTCCAAAAACATCAGAACCGCTGTGGAGATCGCGGAAAAACTCATGGAAAAGGGAGCCGACCGGGAGACGATGCTGATCGCGCTGGGCGGCGGCGTTGTCGGCGATATCGCAGGCTTTGCGGCGTCCATTTTCATGCGGGGGGTTCCCTATCTCCAGGTTCCGACCACCCTGGTGGCTCAGGTGGACAGCGCCATCGGCGGCAAGACCGGCGTGGACCTTCCCACGGGCAAAAATCTTCTGGGGACGTTTTATCAGCCACGCGTGGTATTCGTCAGTCTGCATTTTTTGGAGACTCTGCCCCAGAAAGAATTTCAAAACGGTCTGGCGGAAATCATCAAATACGGCGCCATTGAAGAAGAGAGGATTCTTGAAACATTGGAAAAAGACATGGAGGCCGTCAAGGCCAAGGATCCGAAAGTGATGCTGAATATCGTGGAGAGCTGTTGCCGGATCAAAAAATCGATTGTGGAGATTGATGAAAAGGAGCACGGCCTGCGCCGGATTCTCAATTTCGGCCATACCGTGGGACATGCGCTCGAATCAGTTTCAAAATACAAAATGACGCACGGAGAAGGCGTGGCGCTGGGCATGGTCGCCGCCGCGCGGATTTCCGAAAAAACGGGGTATTTGAAACGGGAAGAGACGCAGCGGCTGGAGACGGTCATCGCCGAAGCCGGATTGCCGGTGAGAATCCCCAAAGTCTTCAAGACGGAGGATATCCTTGTCAAACTGCGCAGTGACAAAAAGAAAAAGGGCGATGCCGTGCGTTTCGTTCTTCTGAAAAAAATCGGCATGCCGTTCATCAGCGGGAGCGTCGAACCGAAGATGGTTGCGGCGGTGATTGAGGAGATGAAGCAATGAAATCAAATAAGCTGGAGGCTCTGCGGGCCAAAATCAGACAGAAGGACCGGGAGATTATCCGTCTTTTAAATGAACGGTCGCGGATCTCGGTGGACATCGGCAAAGTCAAGGGCGAAGGCGGCATTCAAGTCTACGATCCCGCTCAGGAAGCCCGGGTTTACGCCTACCTGCGCGAGCTCAATACCGGGCCCCTGCCGTCGAAGTCGCTGACCGCGATTTTTCGAGAAATCATTTCCGCTTCGCGCGATTTGCAGCGGCCGACGACTGTGGCTTTTCTGGGGCCGGAAGCGTCGTTTTCTCATCAGGCGGCGCGTTCGCATTTCGGCGATTCCTCCCGCTATTATCCGCAGACCGGCATCACGCGCGTGTTCGATGAAGTGGAAAAGGACGCTGTGGATTGGGGCGTGGTTCCCGTGGAAAATTCTCTGGAAGGATCGGTCAACACGACGCTCGACCGGCTGATGACGACGCCGCTCAAAATCAGGGCGGAAATCTATTTGCGCATCAGTCAATGTCTGATGGCGTCGACCAAGACCCTCCAGGACATCCAAAAGATTTATTCTCATCCGCATGCGCTGGCGCAGTGCCAGGTATGGTTGAAAACCAATCTGCCCAACTGCGTTTTGCATGAGGCGGAAAGCACGGCGGCGGCGGTGCAGATGGTGCGGGGCAAAAAACATGAAGCGGCCATCGGCAGCGCGCTGGCGGGAGAGCTCTACGGCCTGAATCTCCTGGCGGAAGGGATTGAGGATAATGCCTCCAATATGACGCGTTTCCTCGTCATCGGACGGGGGGAAAGCGACATCACCGGCCAGGACAAGACGTCGCTGATTTTCGCCACGCCGCATTCGCCGGGCTCTTTGCACAACGCGCTGGCGTCGTTCGCCAAGCGAAAAATCAATTTGGCGAAAATTGAATCGCATCCGATGAAGGACAAACTGTGGGAATACAGTTTTTTTGTGGATTTGTGCGGCCATGAGCGAGACCGGCAGGTCAAAAGTTCTCTGCAGGAATTGAAAAAGAAAACCACTTTTTTGAAAATCCTCGGTTCCTATCCGAAAAGTGAAGGATCGCTATGATATGCATTCCCGTCGTCGGCCCGACGAACCAAGAGGCTTTGCACGCCATTGAGAGAATTTGTCAAGTCGCCGATTGCGTCGAGCTGCGGATGGATTTGATCCGGCGGGGCAATCTCGCGCAGCTCATCGCGGCAATACGCGAGAAGGCCGAGGGCGTGAAGGTGATTGTCACCTGCCGGAAAAAGGAAGAGGCGGCCGCGCCGACGGGCCGAGGGGAAGGCGCCGGGCGAAGCATCAGAAAAAAAATGGCGCTGTTGAAAGAAGCCGTCGAGTTGGGCGCTGATTTTATCGATATCGAGCTGGCGGAAGGCGAAGCCGTCATCAATGAACTGCGGCGCCTGTGCGCGGAAAAGAGAAACCGAACCGGGATGATCGTGTCCTACCATAATGTCCGGAAGACGCCGCCGCTGGAAACATTAAAAGATATTTTCTACCAGTGTGTTTTTTATAGGCCCGCCGTGGTGAAGATCGTGACCATGGCCCAAACGATTGAGGACAATCTCACGGTGCTCAATCTGATTGCCTTTGCGAAAGAGCGGTTGCAAAACATCATCGCGTTGTGCATGGGGACCCGGGGCGGCATCAGCCGTGCCATCGCTCCCTTTTTGGGCAATTACTTGAGTTTCGCCACGCTGGAAAAAGAGGGGCAATCGGCGCCGGGACAGTTCACCGTCTATGAAATGAAACAATTTGAAGCGTGGTTCAACGCCCGCCGGAGAGTCTCCGCGGCGCCCGAGCGGGTTTTGGCGAAAGCGCCCCCGCGCAACTATGTTTTGCTGGGCAATCCCGTCGCGCACAGCCTCTCGCCGCTGATGCACAACGCGGCGCTTAAAAAAATGGGACGGGATGAACTCTACAGCGCCGTTTGCGTTCAGGATGTGGGTGGCGCGGTGGAAGGACTCCGGGCCATGAACATCCGGGGCGCCAGCGTCACGATTCCGCTCAAGGTCGCGGTGATGGAATTCCTTGACGATATTGAAGACGACGCCCTCGAGATCGGCGCGGTCAATACCATTGTCAACGAAGGCGGCCGTCTGATCGGATGCAACACCGATTGGCGCGGACTGATTCGCGCGCTCGAAAAGAAAATGACCATCAAAAACAAAACATTCGTCATCCTCGGCGCGGGCGGCACTGCGCGGGCGGCGGTCTACGGCATCCTCCGGGAGGGCGGATATCCGATGATTGTTAACCGGAGTGAAGAAAAAGGTCGGCGTCTCGCGGAAAAATTCGGGTGTCCTTTTTACCCCCTCGCTGAAATCAGTCGTCTCAGCGCCGACGGCCTGATCAATACGACTTCCGTCGGGATGTCTCCCCGGGTTCAACAATCTCCCGTCCAAGCACAGTTGCTGGAGAAGTTCGGGTATGTTATGGACGTTATCTATAATCCTTTGCAGACGAAACTTCTCAAGGATGCCGCAAAGCGCGGCTGTCGCGTTTGTTTCGGCGCGGAGATGTTCGTCCATCAAGGCGCGGAGCAGTTGAGGATTTGGACGGGCGCGGAACCTCCGGTGGGGCTGATGAAAAAAGTTGTTTTGGAGAGGTTGAAGCAAATTGGATAAAGACGATTCTCACTTTAAGGAAAAAATTTCGACGGTTTCTGTCCCTGGCTCCAAGAGCTTGAGCCAGCGGGCGCTGGTCGCCGCCGCGTTGGGGCGGAAAAACTCCTTGATCACCAATGTTCTTGATTCTCAGGACACGCGCTATCTCATCGGCGCCCTGCGCGCTCTAGGCGCCGGGATTGACGCCTCCTCGGAGGGTTTTATCGTTTCCGGGACGGAAGGGAAAATCGTCCAGGGCGGCGTAGAATTGTTTTTGGGGAATAACGGGACCGCGCTGCGCTTTTTGACCGCGATGGCGTGCTTGGGACGGGGCCGATACGTTCTGACGGGTGAAAAACGGCTTTGCGAGAGACCGGTCGGCGCTTTGGTGGAAGCCCTGCAAAAGATGGGCGCGGAAGTGACCACGCATCACGGCTGCCCGCCGGTGCAAATCAACGCCCGAGGCTTGAGCGGCGGGAAAGTGGCGCTGAAGGATATTGAAAGCTCCCAGTATGTATCCGCTCTTTTGCTTTGCGCGCCCTACATGTCCGAAGGGATGGATTTGGTTTTAGAAGGGGGCATCGTATCCACGCCTTATATTGATTTGACCATGGAAGTCATGAGGGATTTCGGCGCGGATGTCGGCCGGATCGGCGAGCGCCGCTATCATGTGGAAAGCGGAAAAATTTATCAGGGTCGGGAATACCGCGTAGAGGGCGACGCCTCCAGCGCGTCCTATTTTTATCTGGCGGCGGCGCTTTTGAAAAAGACCGTTCGGATTGAGGGGATCAGCCGGCGGAGTAAACAGGGAGATATCCGTCTGTTGGATATCTTTGACGAACTCGGCTGTGTGGTCAAATCCGGTGAGAACTGGATCGAAATAACCGGCAGAGAACTGAAGAAAGGAGATTTTGTATTCGATTTGAACGAAATGCCGGATATGGTTCCGACCCTGGCGGTGCTGGCCGCCTTTCGTGAAGGGCAGACGACGATCCACCGGGTGGCGCACCTGCGCATCAAGGAAAGCAACCGGCTGGAAGCTCTGGTGACGGAGTTGAATCGCACGGGCGTTGACGCGCGAGAACTGCCCGACGGCCTGGTGATTCGGGGCGGCAGGATGCGGCCGGCTGCCATCCAGACCTATAAGGATCACCGGATCGCGATGAGTTTCGGCGTGGCCGCGCTTATGGTGCCGGGGTTGGAGATCAGCGATCCCCAGTGCGTGGATAAGTCATTTCCCCGTTTTTGGGAGGAACTCAAGAAGATATGAAAATCGCGCTTATCGGCTACCGCGCCACGGGAAAAACGACGGTGGGCAGGACGCTGTCCGACATCCTAAAAGTGCCCTACTGGGATACGGATTTCATGATTCAGCGAAATATGGGAATGACCATTAAGGAAATGGTGGAAGAAAAAGGCTGGGATTATTTCCGATCCAAGGAAAAAGAAGTGATCAGATTTTTAACCCAAAAAGGAGATTGCGTCATCGCCACCGGCGGCGGCATTGTGCTGGATCAAGAAAACATGGATTTGCTCAAGAGGACCAGTTTGTTCATTTGGCTTCACGCGCCGGCAAAAGACATTGTCGAGCGGTTGAGAAAGGATGTCGATAATGCCGCGGCGAGGCCTCCGTTTTCCGGCGCGGATCTCGAACAGGAAACCGCCGACACGCTGCAACGAAGGATTCCCCTCTATCGGCATGCTGCCGATTTCACGGTGGAGACGGTCGGGAAAAGCCCGATCCAAATCGCGGAGGAGATCTATCAGTATTTGCTTAAATCGGGAAATTTGGATAAAATAAAAAAAATTGAAAGTTGAGGAGATGATTGGTGGCGGGCAATACAATCGGCGAAGTTTTTCGCGTGACCACGTGGGGCGAGTCGCACGGAGCGGCGCTGGGCGCCGTCGTAGACGGCTGTCCCCCCGGAATTGATCTGGATGAGGCGGACATCCAGCGGGCGCTGGACAGGAGAAAACCTTCGCGGGTGGTTTCCTCCACCTCAAGAAGGGAGGGCGACCGGGTGGAAATTCTTTCCGGTGTTTTCGAGGGGAAAACCACCGGCACGCCCATCGCGATGCTCATCCGAAACACGGACGCCAAATCTTCCGCCTATGACGCGCTTCGGGATGTTTTCCGGCCCGGTCAGGGGGATTTCACCTATCTGCAAAAATACGGCATCCGCGACTGGAGGGGCGGGGGGCGCGCCTCCGGACGCGAAACGGCCGCGCGGGTGGCCGCGGGCGCTGTTGCCGCCAAAGTGATTTCTCGGGACAAAATCGATGTGCTGGCCTACACGAGAGCCATCGGTTCGGTTGAAGTGGATCCCCAAAAAATGCCCGCGGATAAAAATTTTAGAAAGGCGGTTGAAAACGACGCCTTGTTTTGTCCGGACAAGAAGGCTGCGGCGGCGATGCAAAAGGAAATCGCGGAAGTTCGCCGAGAAGGGGATTCCTTGGGTGGCGTCGTGGAAATCATTGTCCGTGGCTGTCCGGCCGGATTGGGCGAACCCGTTTTCGACAAACTGGACGCGGATTTGGCCAAGGCGCTGATGAGTATCGGTTCGATCAAGGCGGTTGAAGTGGGCGACGGCCGCGCGCTGGCGGCCATGCGGGGGTCGCAGGCCAACGATCAGATGACCCGGAAAGGTTTTCAATCCAACCGCGCGGGTGGAATTCTGGCCGGTATCAGCAACGGCGAAAGGATTGTCCTGCGCGTCTACTGCAAGCCCATTCCTTCGATTGCCAAACGCCAGCGGACGGTGGATGTCCGGGGCCAAGAGAGAGTGATTGAAATTCAGGGCCGGCATGATGTATGTGTCCTGCCCAGAATCGTTCCAGTCTGCGAGGCCATGGTCGGCATCGTTTTGGCGGACCATTTGCTCAGACAGAAAGCGATCCGTCCATGAAAAAGATCAGCATAGGCGTCATCGGCGGCACCCACGGCATGGGGGAATGGTTCGCCCGTTTGCTCAGACGAGAGGGTTATTCCGTTTGGGTCTGCGGACGAAAGACCCGGCTGGGAATCAAAGATTTGGCCCGGCGCTGCAACGTCATCGTGGTGTCGGTTCCCATCTCCGCGACGGCCGAGGTCATCCGGCGGGTCGGCCCGCTTCTTTCTGAAGATAAACTGCTGATGGATTTGACCTCTCTGAAAAAGGAACCCGTCCGTTTGATGCTTGCTCATTCCAAAGCCGAGGTCATCGGCTGTCACCCGCTTTTCGGTCCCCGGCTCCACGAGGAATCCGGTCAAAACGTGATTTTATGCCCGGCCCGAGGCACCCGGTGGCGCGGATGGCTCAAAGGCGTGTTCAAAAAAAACAAGCTTTGCGTTTGGGAATGCACTCCCGCGAAGCATGACAAAATGATGGCGGTTGTTCAGGGCCTCACGCATCTCAACACCATCGCGCTGGGTCTGGCGCTGGCGAATGCGGGTGTTTCGTTCAAGGACATCAACCGATTTTCCACCCCGATTTTCCGCACGAAGATGGATATCATCCGCAAAGTGTTTTGGGAGAGCCCCGAAATGTACATTGATATCATCTCCGGCAATCGGCACATGCGGAAGATTTTGGATACGTACCAAAAGGCGGTTGAAGACGTCGGCCAAAAAATCAAATCGGGGAAAAAGAACGATCTGAAGAAAAATCTCGAAAGGGCGGCGAGAAAGTTTTATGGAAGAAAAAATCAATAAGGCGGCTGAAATCATTGCAGCGTCCCGTCGTTTGGTGGTCTTTACGGGGGCGGGGATCAGCACGGAGTCGGGCATTCCGGATTTCCGCGGTCCCGACGGGCTGTGGACGAAAGTGGATCCCGCCGACTTTACGATTGACAGATTTCTTCGTTCCGCGGAGGCGCGCAAAAGAGTCTGGCATGTTTTGATCGAAGGCATGTCACTGATCAACGCGCAGCCCAACAAGGCGCATTATGCGGTGGCGGAACTTGAAAAAATGAACAAGTTGAGCTCGGTCATCACGCAAAACATCGACAACCTGCATCAAAAGGCGGGGAACAGCCCCCGGAAGGTGCATGAGCTGCACGGCAACATGCAGTGGATTGTCTGCCTGAATTGCGACCAACGCTATCCGGTGGAGGAGATGAGGCGGAAACACCCCTCGCCGGATCATTTTCCGCTTTGCGAAAAGTGCCAAGGCCTTTTGAAGCCGGATGTTGTTTTTTTCGGCGAAATGCTTCCCCAGCATACGCTGGCGGCGGCGCAGCGGGAGTCCGAAATGTGCGACGTCTTTCTGGTGATCGGCTCTTCGTTGGCGGTCTATCCGGCGGCCTATATGCCGCTGTACGCTAAACAATCCGGCGCGAAAATCATCATCGTCAATCGGGGCGATACCGGCCAGGACGATATCGCCGATGTCTTGATCGATGCCTCGGCGGGGGATGCGATGACGCGCATCGTGGACCGCGTGAAAGCGTTGATGAAATAAACCGCGGAGCGCCTGATGTGTCTGATTGTGTTTGCTTACGATGTTCATCCCGCTTACCGGCTGATTCTGGCGGCCAACCGCGATGAATTTTACGAACGGCCGTCCGCGCCGGCGGGTATCTGGAATGACCACCGCGACGTGCTGGCCGGGCGCGATTTGAAAAGCGGCGGAACCTGGCTCGGCGTCACGCGGCAAGGGAAGTTCGCCGCCGTCACCAATTACCGCGATCCCGCATCCCTCAAAAGCGGCGCGCCGTCACGCGGCTTGTTGGTCAGCCGTTACCTCACAGAAAATGTTTTTCCTGAAGATTATTTGCGAGGCATTGAACAGTCGGCGGATTACTACAACGGATTCAATCTTTTGGTGGGCGATCACCGCGAAATCTGGTTTTTTTCCAGTCGCGGGGGGAAAAAGAAACTCAAGCCCGGCGTTTATGGCCTGAGCAATCACCTGCTGAATTCTCCATGGCCCAAGGTTGTCCGGGCGAAGAAGATGCTCAAATCCGCTTTGGATCAAAAAGGCGCGCAACTGGAGGAAGCGTTGTTTTCCCTGCTGGCCGACCGCAGCGTCGCGCCGGAGAGCCGCCTGCCCGACACCGGCGTGGGATTGGAGTGGGAAAAAATATTATCCCCTATTTTCATTGAAAGTCCCTTTTACGGCACGCGTTCTTCAACGATCCTGCTTTTGGGAAAGAACAGGCGCGTCAGGTTCGTCGAGAAAAATTTTGACGGGCAAAAAGAGCCGTGGCTGACGGGACGATTTTCTTTTTGGATGGACAAGGGCGACTGAAGCGCTCAAGGGGCAATGCCGATCCTGCAGAATAGGCGCGTCGATTTTCCGCCGAAGAACTGCGTGAGAAGCCGGTGGCCGTCCATACGGTCGAGACGTTGTGAAACTTTGGATTTTATTGTTTAAAAACAGGGAAAGGAGAAGGGGGCGATGAAGGTCGTTTATCATGAGGATTATAACGAAGTCTATTCGTCGGATCCCGCTTCCGCGCCCGGAAGGATTCAGGCCGTGGAAGCGGTTTTGCGCGGCAAGGTGATTTTCGTGGAGCCTGCCGCGGCGTCCCGGGAAGATATTTTGCGGGTGCACACCCCCGAACACGTTCGGTCGGTGGAAAGAGAAGGGGTTTACGAGGCCGCCGCTCTTGCCGCCGGCGGAGCGATCAAGGCCGCTGAAATCGGGCTGAGCGAACCCTGCTTCGGGTTGATCCGACCTCCCGGACATCATGCGTCATCGGGCAGCGCCTGGGGATTCTGTTATTTCAACAACATGGCCGTCGCGCTGGAGAAATTGAAAAAAGACGGGAAAATCCAAAAAGCCTTCATCCTGGATTTTGACTTGCACTTCGGCGACGGCAACGTGAATATCTTGGGCAACAAAGGATATGTGACGATTTTGAACCCGACGGCGTCCAATCGCAACGACTATTTGAAACAGGTGCAGGATGAGCTGGCCAAAACGGATGCCGACATGATCGCGGTATCCGCGGGATTTGATCACCATGAAGCGGACTGGGGCGGCTTGTTGAAGACGGAGGATTACAAAGAGATGGGGAAACTCGTGGCTCAGACGGCGCGGCGCAACGGGGGCGGCTGTTTCGGCATTCTCGAAGGCGGATACAACCACAGCGTATTGGGCAGAAACGTTCTGGCGTTTGTGGAAGGGCTCAACGGAAAGTGAACAATCGGAATCAACATGTCGGCGTGGAGGAAAATTTCATTTGCCGATGCAGAAGCTGGAGAAAATCTGATCCAGAATTTCATCCGTAATTTTTCTGCCGGTGATTTCATCCAGGTGATCCAGAGCCTGGCGCAACTCGAAGACGGTGAATTCCGACGACAGGCCCGCTTTGAAATTTTCCGCCGCCGATTCGATATTCCGCAGGGCTTTTTGGAGCGCAAGTTTGTGGCGCAGGTTGATGACCATGACGGCGTCGGTGTCGACTTCCTTGACGGTATGCAAGGCGATGATGGCTTGTTTCAATTCCTCAAGACCGTTGCCGAATTTTGCCGAGATCCTGACGATCCTTTTATCCACGGGCAAAAATGTTTTGGCGTCTTCGACGCTCCAGACGGCGGGCAAGTCGGTTTTGTTGATCGCGAAAATGACATTGCCGGATTTGTTTTGTTCGATGAGGGATTGATCATCGTCGGTTAAGGGAGTGCTGCTGTCCAACATGATCAGGGCGACATCCGCGTCGGCGAGATGACGCCGGGCGAGTTCGATTCCTTCTTTTTCGATCATGTCACGTGGTTCGCGGATACCGGCGGTATCGGTGAAATGGACGGGAACGCCCTCGATCTGGACGGTATCGGTGATCAAATCGCGCGTTGTCCCGGGGATGTCGGTGACGATGGCTTTCTTTCGGCCGAGCAGAGCGTTCAGCAGGCTGGATTTGCCGACATTGGGCTTGCCGGTGATGACGACCCTGATGCCCTCGAAATAGGTTTTTGCTTCTTGATAGGACGATAAAAGCGATTGAATTTTTTCCCGGGCGGCGGTTATTTGCGGCGGCTCCGCCGGAAATTTTTCTTCAGGGAGATCTTCGGCGAAATCAATCTCGGCTTCCATCTGCGCGACGACTTCAATCAGCAACGTCCGCAGCGTTTCTATCTTTTCACGCAAAGCGCCTTTGAGTTGGGCAAGTCCCATGGCGCAGGCTTTGGCGGATTTGGCGGAAATCATCGCCGCCAAAGCTTCCGCCTGCGACAGGTCAAGGCGATGGTTCAGGAAGGCGCGTTCGGAAAATTCGCCGGGACGCGCCAAGCGGCAGCCCATCTGCTGCAACTGGTCGAGAATGGCCTGCAGAATAACGGGATTCCCGTGGCAGTTGATTTCAAGGACGTCTTCGCCCGTGAAGGAGTGGGGCTGGGGCATGAACGACATCAGCACCTCATCCAAAACGGCATTGCCGTCCAAAGAAACAATGTCTCCGTGATAGAGATGATGGCTTCTCCAGGAACATCTGCCTGTGGACGGTCTGAAAATCCGACGGCCGACGGCAAGGGCCTCCGGTCCGCTGACGCGGATGATCCCGACGCCGGAAACGCCCCACGGCGTGATGAGCGCCGCTATGGTATCCTGGAAGATCACGGCCCGTCGCCTTTCCCTTGCGGAATTGTACTCAATGGGTTGACGAATTTTCTTTTTTTCTGTTTCGGTTGCGCCGGGTGGCGTTTTGCTTTGCAGGCAGAATGACGATTTTTCTGTTTTTCCCTTCGCCGCGGCTTTGGGTTTTGAGATCTTCGTCTTTCTGGAGGACCATATGAATGATGCGTCGGTCGCGGGCATTCATATGGGCCAGCGACACGGGTTTGTTGGTTTTTTTTACCTTGTCTCTTATTTTTTCCGCCAGCTTTTTCAGGTGCTCCACTCTTCTTTTTCTGTATTCTCCCGAGTCAATCATAATCATCTTATGATTGTTGTCAATCTTGCTGACGGCTTTATTCAGGATGTACTGAAAAGCATCCAGATTCTGACCGCGTTTACCGATCAGCAGCCCGCTTTCATCGCCTTCAATGCTGAGAATAATTTTTTCCTCCGTTTCGATGACGCTCGCCGCATATTCCGGAGATATTTTTTGCAAAATTCCTTCAAGCAATTCCCTGGCTTTGAGGGCGGTGGAAGAAGTTTCCACGACCTTTTGATCTTCTTCGAAAAACGCCTCCTCTTCCGATGATTCTTCGGTTTTTTCATCGGAGGGTTCCGGTGATTTTTCCTGAATGACCCGCTTTCCCATTTTTTCTTTGGAAGATTTTTTCGCCGCCGTTTCTTCTTCTTTCTTGTCCGTCTCCTCCGCGAAGCTGAAATCAATGTCCAGTTCCATCAGAGACGCTCTGATTTTCGCTTTCTTGGAAAACAGGCCCAAAAACCCTCCGGATTCGGCAGAAAGAATTTCGATGTTGAGTTTTTCCCGCGGCACGCCGAATGTTTCGCACGCTTTTTCAATGGCGTCGTCAATGGTCTTTTCTTCAATTTCAATGACTTCCTTGCTCATTTTCATTCCTCACTGCTCAATCGAGATTATCGTCAATTGAATTTTTTGTTGATGTAGATTTGCTGGCCGATGCTCAGGAGATTGTTAATCAACCAGTAAAGAACGAGTCCCGACGGAAAATTTAAGAATATAAACGTGAAAATAATGGGCATCAAAAGCATCATTTTGGCCATGTTGGGATCGGTGGAGGGCGTCATTTTTTGCTGGATGAATTGCGAAGCGCCCATGATAATCGGCGTGATATAGTAAGGGTCCTTGGCGGACAAATCCTGAATCCATCCGAAAAACGGAGAATGACGCAGCTCGATGGCGTAAAGCAGGGTATTGTAAAGTCCGATGAACACAGGAATCTGGATTAAAATCGGGAGGCAGCCCCCGAGCGGATTGATTTTGTGTTCTTTGTAAAGCGCCATTGTTTCCTGCCCGAGCTTGGCTTGGTCGTTTTTGTATTTTTCGCGCAGCTCGTTGATCTTGGGCTGGATTTTCTGCATCTCCTTCATAGACTTGTAGCTTAAATTGCCCAGCGGCCAGAAAACGACTTTGATGAGGATCGTCAGCACAATAATGGCTATTCCGTAATTTCCCACATATTGATACATCAATTTCATGAAAAGCAGCAAGCCGATGGAGAGCCATTTGAGGCCGGGTATCCGCGATTCGAATTCGATGGCTTCCTGCAGAGAAAGGCCCATTTTTTTCAGGAGCGTGTAATCTTTCGGGCCGATAAACAGATGGTAATTAATGGATGCCGACTGCCCGGGAGCAATTTCGCTCTTGGCTTCCTTGATGCTGACGGTGACCACATTATCAGCATCCTTGGACATGCCGAGGGTGGCCAGCGAAGGATCCGGCGGAATCACCACCGCCATAAAGTATTTTCTTTCATACCCGCCCCAGGAAACATCCGGACCGACGCTGGATTCGGCGGAAATCTCCTGCGCTTTTTTACGCTTGATGACGTTGGAGACATATGCGACCGGTCCGATGCTGCTGTAGCGTTCCGGTTCTTTTTGGGGGTCAATATATTCATACCAGTTTAGCGACGGGATCTGGGTGACGGGGGCGTTCGTCAGGTTGTGTACACGGACCTCCAAATTGATGGAGTAGTCGTCGGGATTGAACGTGAAAATTTTTTCGATCTTGACTCCGCTTTCGAACACGCGGGTAAAGGTAAGACGCTGCGCTTGTTTGTCGGCCGTGAGATTCAGTTGCATTTTGTCCGCTTCATAAATGGAATCGGCGGCGACATCCGTCAGGGAGTCGGGGAATGTCAGCGCGAGCGGATAGGGCGTGTCGTTCTTTACGGCGACCAACTCCACCGGCGCGTTGCGTCGGCCCTGGGCCGGTTGCTTGCCGCCGAAGGCAAACTGCTTGATGGCGGGCCAGATATCCTGGGCGCACTTCGCGCACTCTTCATTATATTTTTTGAGCCGGAAGGATTTCAGTGCTGCGCCTCTGGTGGAAAAAATTGCCGTATAATTGGCGGTTTCTACGGTAATGTCTTTGGGCGGTTCCTCTTTTCGCAAAACTTTTTTTGCGGGGCGCGTTGATAATGGTTGAGCGACAGCGGCCTTTGCGGGCTGCGCCACGGAGGCATGATCGGCCGGTGCCACCGGCTGTTGCGTTTGTCCCTTGGGCGACTGCTCGCGAGGGGGAACAGGCGGCTTGGCGAAAAATATCTGATAGGTGAAAAGCACGGCCAGCGACAAGACTACAGCCAATATAGTCCTCTTATCCATTTGTGAACCTCCCAGCTTTTACTTGACGGGGTCATATCCGCCCGGATTCAGGGGGTGGCAGCGGAGAATCCTCTTCATGCCCATGAAAGAACCTTTCACCGGTCCATGCTTTTTTATCGCTTCGATGGCGTATTCGGAGCACGAAGGATAAAAACGGCAACATGGGGCAAAAAAGAAGGGAGAAAGGCATATTTGATAAAATCGTACGATCAAAATAAGACAATTCGCCAAATTTTTTCTGAGCATATTTATATAAAGTTTTTCCGCGTGAAGAGTTCCGTCAATTCAGAGCATGCTTTCTTGAAGGTCAGGGGCGGCATTTCTCTTTTTGCCATGATGATGACATCGCATCCCTCGGGAAACAAATGTTTGTTCAGGCGAAAAAATTCTCTGATCAGCCGTTTGATTCTGTTTCTTGTGACGGCGTTTCCCGCTTTTTTTGTTACGGTAATTCCGAGCCTTGTCCGGCCTTCAGGATTGCCCCATGTGACCACCGTAAAATTTTTTGAACTTCTCCACACCCCCTGTTTGTAAATGGTCTGAAATCGGCTTTTATGTGTTATTCTCTCCGATCTCCGGTACGAGTATTTTTTCATGCATGCGACCCGACCACCCGTCCATCGTGTTGCGGATTAAACCGTCAGACGTTTCCGTCCTTTTGCTCTTCTGCGGCTTAAAACCTGCCTGCCGGATTTAGAAGCCATCCGGACCAAAAAACCATGCGTTTTCTTTCTTTTTGTATTCGTCTTGTTGGTCAAAGTCTTTTTCATAATCAAACCCCTTGATGTAATAGGGTATTGCGTAAATCACAGTAGAATTTATTTGTCAAGGTTAAATTCGCCGACAAGAAAATAACATGCTGAAATTAATTATCTTTACGGAAGGTCTTGAAAGAAAGGACAACAAGGTATAAACTCATTGATCAGGTCCAAGAAGATCAGATGATCGCCGGCGGAGAAATCCGTCGGAGGAAAGTCCGGGCTCCGCAGGGCGGGATGGTCGCTAACGGCGACTGGGGGTGACCCCAAGGAAAGTGCCACAGAAAATATACCGCCACGCGCAAGCGGGGTAAGGGTGAAAAGGCGAGGTAAGAGCTCACCGCTTTTTCGGCGACGAAAAAGGCAGGGTAAACCCCATCCGGAGCAAGACCAAATAGGGGAACGCTTGAGGGCTGCCCGTCCGATGTTCCCGGGTAGGGTCGCTAGAGGAAGCGGGCAACCGCTTTCCCAGATGAATGATCATCGCCTGGCGCGGGGCAACTCGCGCCAGGAACAGAACCCGGCTTACGATCTTCTTGTGGCCTATCTTTTTTTAAGGAGTCGGATCGACCCAGAAGAAGCGGGGGTTCTTCTTTTTGAAAAAGATTTAGACGTTTTTCCCTCTTTTGGAAGCGTCTTTGTAGAGCCGCCAAACGCAAAGACCGATCGCAACGAAAAAGGAACACAGCATGAAATTAGGTGTGGTCCCCAGAAGTTCATCCACGAGATAACCGATATATAGAAATAAAAAAGAAGACAGCACCATGGCGAAGCCCCAAGCCGACAACATCATAATGCTGCTGAATTTGTCGAACTGCTCGCGGGTGACTTTGGGTTTTTCTTTCGGCATGGTCTATCCATCATGTCAGGTTTCAAAAATCGACCGGAATTTAAGTGATCCTGCGGAATCAATCGATTTGAATGAAACTTATGAGTCTTTTGATCAGGTCGATCCCGGTGTCAGTGAAAATACCCGCCAGGAGCGCCAGAAGGATGAAAATCACGACGAGTTCGTAATTGCGGATTTTCGGATATTTTCTTTTCAGAACGAAAAGAACGAAGCCGCCGATAATCAAAACAACTAGATGGATGATGGGCAGCGTTTTCATCGAATCCTCCTCTTCGGTATCCGCATTGGTGGATACGGATGCATTTTTCTCATTATACATAAAAGACGTTGGAAGTTCATTCTTTTTTTGAAAATTCAAAAATAAAAAAAAAGGCCGAATTTTCATTCGGCCTTTTTGGTTTTTGTTTGATTCATCAATCCTTATTTGTCGTCGTCATCTTCGTCGTCATAAGAAGCGAGACCTTCCGAACCCTCGGGAATTTCCGCTCTCAATGAACGGCTGATGCCACGGACAAGCAGCAGCATGATGAAGAACAAAAGAATCATCGAGGCGATCAAGATAAAGATGACTGTCGCCGTCCAGGCTTTGGATTCCTTTTCGATGTTCTTCGCCAGTTTCATCGCCTCTTCATTGTATTTTTCAACCTCGAGGCCCAGTCCAATCCAGCCGAAGCCACTCGGCGCGGGAAGATTGGATGCGTAGAACTTGATCGGAGCGTAAGCGACAAACTTGCTCACCCCGCCGTATTTGTACAGCAAAATGCCGGTCTTGCCCTGCGCGGCTTCTTTCGCGATGTTGAAAATGTTTGGATCCAGAAATCCCAGCTGAAACAAATTCAAAGCGTCGCGGCCGCTTTTGGTCAGGGTTGTCGCGTTTTCCGCCGTTAGGGTGGGAACCCAAGATCCGTCGCGGTTCAACCCGACAATATGGTAATCCGCGGGGTGCGATATAACATTACCGCGGTGATCCACCATGTAGGCGTAATTCCCGGTTGACGGGTCGGTTTCATAGACCTGCTCGGCCTGTGTGGGAACCAGCTGGTCCGTAAATTTCGCCAGATGGCGGTAATCAATGGCCAGCGTGATGATGCCCGCAAAGCCGTCTTTGTTAAAGACCGGCGTGGACATGCGCAAAATTCCGGAAAATCTTTCTCCCTTTTCAAAAGCGGCTTTGTCGATATACCATCCGGTGACAGGGGAAACGTAAATTTCTCCTTTGTTGAGATTTTTTGTTTTGGCGAAATAATCTTCGCATTTGTAGGTGGTGTTCGCCGGATTGCTGACATTGACCAGCGACTTCGAAACTTGACCATCGACAATTTTAATGACTTCATTGCCGTTTTTGTCGATCAGCGCCATTTCCTTGTAGAGCGGAGTCATGACCTGCAATATTTTTCCGTCCCGTTTAACCCAAATCGGTTTTTTGTTTTCGGAAACGAATTGCTTGTAAACCGTTTCTGACGCGGGGATGATCGTGGCAACCTGCAGGTCTTTATTGCATTCCATCAGGAAACCGGCCACTTGATTGGCGGCGTTGACGGCCCTTGCTTTAATATCTTCCTGAACTTTCGTATCGAGAACGTTAATGGTCCTCTCTTTTATGGTAACCCCCAGCTTGAACATGCCGTTGGCAATGAGGAACGCCATAAGTGATAAGGGGATTACGATAAGCAGGAAGAACACTCCTCCAATATTGAAATACTGCTTATCTTTTTTTGTTTTTGACATTACGATTTCCCCCTAACTTTTGTTATTTTTAAGTTAATTTGCTGGAAGTCATTAACCCAAAAAATAACGCATGTAAGGGTTGGCATAGAGAAGAACCAGAGAAACGACCAGCGCGTAAATCGCGATGGATTCGGCCATGGCCATACCGACCAGCATGGTCATCATAATTTTGCCCTGCACGCCGGGGTTTCTTCCCACAGCGCCGCAAGCACCACTGGCCGCCGTTCCGATGCCCAGTCCCGCGCCGACCGCGCCGATTCCAATGGCTAAACCCGCGGCAATCATCGCACCGACCGCGAACATCGCCTTGGAGTTCGTATCTCCCGCCGGAATTGTTTCCACCGCAAACGCCAGAGGACTGGACAAGACGATTGTTGCCAGAGAAGTCAAAACTGTTAAGATTTTTTTACCGAATTTGTGAAACATTTTTTTTCTCCTTTCATTAATAAAAATTATATTTTTTTTATTTTTTTTCTCGTTTCCATAACACATTTTCGTGATCAAGGAAAAGAGAAATAATTTTTTCTCCCTCGCTGAGATGCATGAGTTGTGCCATATTATTAATATCGGTACATCTTTTTTTGTTGGGATTTTCGAGGAACTCAAGAAAGCTCTAATTTATCGAGATTCCTTGATTTAGTTTTGAATGAATGCTTCTTGACGTCTGCAAAAAATTTCACGGCGGACATTCCAATACCGCAAAATCAGGCAGTGCGTCAGCCGCAGTTTAAAGTTTTGTTAAACTTTGCCAAACAAATCATTAAATTTTTTCTCCGAATAACCTATGCGTCGCGTGGGTCCGCAGAAACGGAGAATTTCCGGACGTCATTTTTATTTTTTATTGAAATTTTTATTTAACATCGTTAGGATGCGTTCAAAAAGCGAAACAAGGATTCTTATGCAAGAGCTCCTGACGGCAATCACGTATCCCATCGTATGGCTGATTTGTTCCTATCTGCTGAAAATCGAAAGTGGATTGGCCAAACTTTTGATTTCTCTGACGGCGTCCATCTTGGTTTATGTTCTGGCGGGCATGAAAATATCTCAAAAAGAGCGTAAAAAAGGATAAGAAAGTCTAAGTGGTTTTTTTTAATCACATTCAACGTCTTTTCTATAAAGCCATTCAACTCCGCGTTTGGTTTGCCAGTTTAACCGTCATTTTGCTTTTCCTCCTTTTGGCTCTGACGGTCAACAGCGCCCGCGAGAAAGATATCGTGGAAATTTTCAGCCGTCAGCATCTGGCTAACGTGCAGAAAGGCGCTGCCAGGATGAAGGATGTTTTCTTCCAGGTGCAAAAAAGTCTTTCCTTGTTTTCCGATTTAAGCGATCTGCGAACGGTGTCTTCCAGCGCGTTTGAAGATTCCATGCAAAAGCTTACTCGGGGCTGGGAAGACACGCTCGACACGATCGTTTATTTTGACGCCGCGGGCCGTATCAAAAAGAGCTATCCCAAAGACGCCTTGCCGTCCGCCGATTTGCTCGAGCATTTTTACGTGATCAGGGCCAAGCAAACACCCTATCTGGGTTTGGCCTTGCCGAAGCCTTTTCCGCAAGATAAGGTGCAGCCGAAAAAAGAGCGTTATTTAATCGTCGGTTATCCCGTGAAAAGCAAAAACGGCCGACTCCAGGGCGTTTGGGTCGTATCGTTTTCGCTTGCGGCGGTTCTCGACAAATATTTCATCAAAGAGGCCGCGGAAGACGCTTTGAAAGATTTGTGGTTGCTTGACGAGCGTCGGCAGGTGATCGTCCACAAAGATCCCGCGGCAATCGGGACCCCCGTAAAAAACTTGTTAAGAACGAGAAAGGGCGCTGAAATCAATCTGGCTTCGGATCGCGGCGCTTCGTTTGAAGCGATTTCCGTCAAGGAGAAAAAAAGGAAACAAAGGGTTATTGTTTCTTATTTTCCGCTCAAAGCGGGAGACAAGACTTGGGTCCTTCTTTCCGTCGCGCCGTACAGCGATGTGATTTCTCCTTTGAGGAAAACCTTCTTTTATACGCTCTTTAGTTCTTTGTTGCTGATCATCGTCGTCATCATTGCCAGCATGTCTTTTGCTTACCGGGAAGGCAAACGACTCAGAATCAGAGAAGAAAAGAAAAGATTGACGGAACGCCGAGACTGGCAGGAGAAACTTCTCCGGGAAAAGAAAACCATTGAAGGCATCATGGAAGGGTTGCCGATTCCCAGTTTCGTCATCAATAAGGAGCATAAGGTGATCTTGTGGAATCGGGCGTGCAAGGAGATGACCGGCTGTTCCAGCGAGGAAATGTTGGGCACGAGCAACCATTACCGCCCTTTCTACTCTGTGCAAAGGCCGCTGATCGCCGATTTAATCATCGACAAAAATCTCGAGGGTCTGGACAAATACTACAGCGGCAAGGAAATCAAAAAATCAGAAAAAGTTCTCGGCGCCTATGAGGCGGTGGATTATTTTGAAAACCTCGGCGGACAAAACCGCGTTTTGTATTTTTTAGCCGCGCCCATTTACGACGAACGCGGTGAAATCATCGCGGCCATTGAGACGCTTCAAGACGTTACGCGAGAAAGGGAAATGACCAAGAGCTTAAGCGAGTACGCCGAAATGATGCAAAACGAATTAATTGAAAACATTGAATTGCGTCGGCAAATCGAAGAATTGTACAATTACCTGCAGGCGATCATCAACAGCCTTCCCGACAGAATCTATGGAGTTGATGAAAACGGCATCATCAATTTCGTCAGTTACGGTTTGAAACACGGCCGGACGCCATCCCGTGAATTTAAGAATAAACATTTCATGGAATTCGTAGCACCGGGGTACGAAAAATTCGTTTTGGCCAAATGGGAAGACGCCAAAAAAGGCATTTACAGACCTTATGAAATTGAGGTCGCGGGAAGAGATGGCCGGAAGCGCAATCTATTAATCACGACGTCGCCGGTCATTGGGACAAATCATTATATTATTGTTCAGCGCGACATCACGGAATTCAAAAATCTAGAGAAGGAACTTTACAATAGTCAGAAGCTTGCGGCTTTGGGCCAGTTGTCAGCCGGCATTGCGCATGAAATCCGCAATCCTCTTTCTTCGATTAAAATGAGTCTGCAGATCTTGGCCAAACGGATGAATCCTCAGGGCAATGACCTGAAGCGGTTCAAAATCGCGGAAAAGGAAGTGGAGCATCTGGAAACGCTGGTCAACGATATTCTGGCCTTCGCCAAACCGGTGGAACCGAAGAAAACGCCGGTAAGCTTGGCCAAAGTGCTGGAACAGGCCTTGGCGCTGGCGGAAAAGGGGATTACGGACAAGCACATCGAAGTGCTGACCGATTACGGCGATGTGCCGCCGGTGAGCGTTGACGCGGCCATGATGACGGATGCTTTTTTAAATGTTATTCGTAATGCGGTCGATGCCCTCGGTGAAAAGGGGGAAATTTTTATAACGCTTCGCTGTCATGACGACGCGCGTCGGTCGGTGGCTGTTGAAATCAGGGATAATGGAATCGGGATTGATGAGGAGGACATGCCGCATATTTTCAATCCCTTTTTCACGCGGAAAAATTACGGCACGGGGTTGGGATTATCTTTGGTAAAAAAAATAGTTGATATTCATGAAGGGATGATTGATATTTCCAGCAAAAAAAATGAAGGAACGACCGTTACGATTGTTTTGCCGCTGGCGGCGGAAAAGGACGTTTCGGGAACGCCCGTTTCATAAAGGAAGGTTTTTTTATGGCGAACATCCTCGTGATTGACGACGATGCCTCCATTGCGGAAACGCTTGAGCTTTATCTGGCCGAAGAAGGACATAACGTCCGAACGGCGCCCACGGGGACGGACGGCCTGAACCAGTATGTTCAGGAGCAGGCGGATGTCGTGATTTTGGATATTCGCCTTCCCGATGTAGACGGATTTTCGGTTTTGGAAGATCTCAAAGAAGAAAACGAAAACGTGAAGGTCATTATGATCACCGCCTTTCACGATATGGAAACGACTATCCGCGCCATGAAGAGCGGCGCATTTGATTACATTCACAAGCCCATTAACGTGGACGAATTGGATTTGGCGATAAAGAAAGCCCTGAAGTCTTTGGAGATGGAAAAAAAGATTGACGGTCTGTTGATGGAGCCTTCAAGAAGTTTCCGGGTCGGTGATATTATCGGCACAGGCAATGAGATGCGGGAAATTTTTAAAACCATCGGTACCATATCGCAAAGCCGCACGACCGTTCTGATTCAGGGGGAAAGCGGCACCGGAAAGGAGTTGATCGCCAAAGTCATCCACAACAATACCTCGCCGGATGAACCGTTCATCGCCGTGAATTGTTCCGCCATTGTGGAAACGCTTCTGGAATCGGAACTGTTCGGTCATGAAAAAGGTTCTTTTACCGGCGCTTTGACCAGAAAGCTCGGAAAATTCGAATTGGCGCGTTACGGAACGGTTTTTCTGGATGAAATCAGCGAAATGTCCATCAATCTGCAGGCCAAACTGCTGCGGGTGCTGCAGGAGATGGAGTTCGACCGGGTGGGGGGAAAGGACAAGGTCAAAGTCAACGCGAGAATCATTGCCGCGACCAATAAGGATTTGAAAACCCTGGTCAAGGAAGGGAAATTCCGTGATGATTTGTATTACCGCCTCAATATTGTCGCCATTAACCTGCCCCCTCTGCGCGCCCGAAAACAGGATATTCCGCATCTGGTGGATTATCTTTTGGCCAAGATCAATGTGGAATTGCATAAAAAGATCATCGGGGTTTCCGATGAGGTGATGGAGATGTTTATGAATTACCACTGGCCCGGAAACGTTCGAGAACTTGAAAACCTGCTGGTCCGCGCCTGTGTTGTGGCGAAGGGGCAGGTCCTGGGCATCGGCGATTTTCCGGAATTGGGAAAGGAAGAAACCACGCAAGCTGAAGATCGCGCAATGGAGGAGTTGTTCAAATCCCCGGAGCCGGGGAAATTCCTGACCCTCGAGGAAGTGGAAGAGCGCTACATTAGAAAAGTCATCAGGGAGACCGATAAAAATAAGGGCGAAATTTGCGAACTCCTGGGCGTCTCCCGTCCCACGCTGGAAAGGAAGCTCGAAAAATACGGCATTGCCTTTGAACGGGAGTAAAACCTTCCTTTTTGAACGAAAACAGCTGTTGTTTGTCATCATCCATGATGTTGCTTGCTTGTATTTATGAAAATTATCCGTGCCGAGTTTGTGAAAAGCGCCAAATGGCCCAAACAGTATCCGCCGCCCACGATGCCGGAGATCGCGTTTGTCGGACGCTCCAACGTCGGCAAATCGTCTTTGATCAACACGCTTGTCGGACGCAAGAAATTAGCCAAGACGAGTCATACTCCCGGCCGGACGCAGCTCATCAATTTTTTTGCGATCAATGAACAAGTATTTTTTGTTGACCTGCCCGGTTACGGTTTCGCCAAAGTCCCCCGATCGGTGAAAAAAGACTGGGGAAATATGATCGAATCCTACTTGAAGGAGCGGCCGAATCTCTGTTTGGTCGTTTTTATTTTGGACATTCGGCGCGACCCGGGCGCTGAGGATCTATCCCTGCGCGATTGGCTCCAACAGTACCGCCTGCCTTATTTATATGTTTTGACCAAGTCCGACAAATTGTCTAACAGTCAGGCGCTTGCCCGAAAGCGGGCCATTGAAAAAGATCTCGAGGTTTCACCGGGATCAGGGCCCATTTTGTTTTCGGCGGTGACGCAAAAAGGCAAAGAAGAAATCCTGCGGTTTATTGAAAATCATTTGAATGAAATTCTTGAGGCCGACCTGGATCATTGGAACTCGAAAAACAGTGATTAAGGGAACCGGAATGTCTAAAATTCTATGTTCACCAAGGTGAATGATTCAACCTGAAAGAAGCGGAACCCAAAATCGTTCTTGAAAGCAAAAGCCCCTTCGGCTGGTTGCCGAAGGGGCTTTTTATTTGGAAATGAAAAGAATCAGTTTACGCTTTTTTGCCCTTGGGCGGTTTATAGACAAGCGTGATGACAAATCCGACCG